>Ga0209517_10008945_pt1 | contig 11581 bp, 11 predicted proteins | sample PeaSoiMetSII2010_FD_187695 | JGI IMG/M metagenome (GOLD analysis project Ga0209517, IMG submission 187695) | Peat soil microbial communities from Weissenstadt, Germany - SII-2010 (SPAdes) (version 2) | ecosystem: Environmental > Terrestrial > Soil > Wetlands > Peat | place: Germany...
TGTTCTCAAGAAGCAAGGCCAATTTGCGTCGGTTTTTGCCCGTCCGACGACCCCATACTGCCAACAATCGGCGGCACCGACTGTCAATTTTTGTCAATCCGGAGCCCGAGAGTAGCTATTCGACCAAGTGAGGGGTTGCGGTTCTAAGAGGCTAGAAAGGCCTGCAGACTATCACGTAGACGAGCACGACGATGCAAAGAGCCAACACCAGGAGCGACAGCTTCTCGACTTTCAAGGTGTCTTTGCGCGTCGTTGATTCGCTGCCCATTGATTCGCTGCCCATGATGTGTGGTCCAGTTGCCAAGATGGGTTCAGTCTGCAACAAGAAAGCCCTCATGATAATGGCCCGACCGTGGTTGGCACGGTAGTAACGTGTCCAAAGTTTTTCATCGACTTTTTCTCGCGGACTGTTCTATTCCGTAGCCGAGTGTTGTAGTCACGCGACAACTGCTCCTGCAGTTGAACCCGGCGCGGCGAGGCTATAGCGACCGGGGCGTTGCACCCGCTGGAATCTGGGCCGCAGGCGTTGCGGGATAAAGGGCAGCGCTCAGCCGAGGGTATCGCGCCGCAAAGAAATACATAGAGTACGCGGGAAAGAACACGATGGCGGGCACCGAGATCAACGAGACCAGGTAGAGAAAAGTTGCCAGCAAAATGCACCCGATGAATACCGCCAGCGCGATCGTGTGCGCGTTCCACGTCAGCCCGGCCGTCTTGCCCGTGAGAACTGCCAGGATACCAAATACTACGCTGGGTACGACGAAGAACAATCCTAAGATGAGCGTAGCCACTCCAATGGCGATACTGGCGACGATGGCCAACACAATCTTCATACCCACATAACCCGCATACGCTCCCGTGTCAGCCTGCATCAGCGGCCATAGTCGCCGCCATCCCTCCACTGCGCCGATATCCTCCAGCGCCATCTGGGGAACAACGAAATCTTTGGTCAGTACGAGAATCACCGCTGTGACCACCAGGAAAATCAAGAACACCAGGAAGAGAATGATTCCGCCTGATACCAGAGCGGGCAAGTGCTCTTTCGGTTCCTTGAACCACCCTTTGGCGAACGCCAAGGCCACTGGGATTCCAACCAGTACCGCGATCCCCGCCAAGGCGAGGAGAAAGTAACCCAGCTTCCACACAAAGTATCGCCAGCCGGGGCCGAGGCGGCGGCTCCAGCTCCAGCGGATGTGACACTCTTTGGTGATGATGCTGTCGAACAGGACGAAGCGCATCACGCTGCCGACATACATCAGAATGATTCCGATCGCGAGTCCGCCAATGATCACCGCTCCCAGCAGAGCGGACAGAGCGGCCAACAGCGCAGGATCGATTCCCAGAGAGCCGGGGAACCCAGAACCCGGAACCCCAGGGTGCGGCGTAGTCCCGGCATGGCCGGGCAGGTTGAAGTTGGAGCGGTTGCATCCGTTGGAACCGAGTTCTCCTGCCAGCAGCCCGACAAAGGCCAGCTTCGTCCATTGCGCAATCCGGAGGGGTCTGAACAGTTGTTGCTTGGTGTGCTCCAGGGCGAGCGTGATTGAGTCCGCGGCGGTAATGGGCAACGTACACCTCGGGTGTAAACGGCTGGTGCGAACGGCTTCAGCAGCAAGGTACTAAGAATTGCGCCGCGGATCAAATCAATTCGGAAGAGAGGAAATTCAATTCAGAAGACACAGCAGGCCCGGCCGCTTTCTTCCGACTGGCTGGGCTGAGTGCACCGGGCATGGCCGCGCGTTCGGCCAACCGCGAGGAGGACGTGTTTCCCCTCTAATAAGAGATAGCCAACTCGGTCAGGAACTGCTCGTCCGCCTCCGTAAGCTTCGTCTCGAAGCTCGGCGCAGGCAACGGCTTGCTCCACCGCATGAGCGCCCATTGACACGCCGGACACGCGGCGGCAATGGACGAACTGGTTTGGCAATAGGGAACGTGTTCGTGGGGGTTCTTCATCGCTGACTATTCTCCTTATATGATGATCCTCCACTGATCATCGGCAAAATGGGGCAGGAAAATAGCGATCGCGATAACTTCGGTAATCAACCGGTTCTCGCGGGGGACGTACCTTAGTGCGCGGGTGTCCCATTTCTCGCGTCTTTTGCGAGAAGTGGATTTCTAGTCTGCACAGTGCCGGACTGCCATTCCGTTTGCGGGGCGAGTGAGAGTCCCCACTTCTCGCACAAACCGCGAAAAATGGGGCACCCGAGAGCTCTTGCTAATTCAGGAAGTATTGCCGGTACAGCGTGTCCCTTTGCGCCGGACGGAAGCCGGCGTCGCGAATGATCCGCCGTAATTCCTCTTCGGTCGTGCAGTTGGTCACGCCCGCGGCGCGCACCACGTTCTCCTCGAGCATCACCGAGCCCACGTCGTTCCCGCCGAAACGCAACCCCATCTGGCAGACTTTCAGACCCTGCGTCACCCAACTCGATTGCACGTTGAGGAAGTTCGAAAGATAGAGGCGCGAGATGGCCAGAACTTTCAGGTAGTCGACCGCGGTGGCTTCCTCCCAGTGGCGCCCGCCCAGCGCGGTGTTCTGCGGCTGAAAGCTCCACGGAATGAACGCCGTGAACCCGCCCGTCTCTTCCTGCAGTTCGTACAACCGCTGGAAGTGGTTGACCAGGTTTTCGTAGTTCTCGCCTACACCGAACATCATGGTCGCGGTGGTGCGCATCCCGATCTGATGCGCGGTGCGGTGCACGTTGAGCCAGTCGTCGGTCAGGCACTTCAGGCGCGCGATCTTGTAGCGGACTTCGTCGTCCAGCACCTCGGCTCCACCACCCGGAATGGAGTCGAGCCCGGCATCGCGCAACCGCAGGATCGTGTCGCGAATCGAGAGCCCGCTGTACTCCGCAATCGCAATAATCTCCGACGCCGAATAGCAATGCAGATGAACCTTGGGAAAGCGCTCTTTGATGCCGCGCAGCATCTTCTCATGCCAGTCAATCTTCAAGTCGGGATGCAGCCCGCCCTGCATCAGCACGCCCGTGCCGCCGAGTTCGACGGTCTCGCGGATCTTCTCGTAAATCGTGTCGAAGTCGAGAATGTATCCTTCCTTCGCCGCCGGCCCCTTCAGCGGCCGATAGAACGCGCAGAAAGTACAGTACTCGGTGCAGAAGTTGGTGTAGTTGATGTTGCGGTCGATGATGTAGGTGACGACGCCCTCGGGATGCAGCTTGCGGCGCACCGCGTCGGCTTCCATCCCAATACCGATCAGGTCATCGGACTCGAACATCTCCAGCGCTTGTGCCTTGGTCAGGGACATAGGGGCTCACAGAACCTTGCCTTCATTGTAACGAAACCTGCAGAGAAAAATTCTGGTGAGAAGCGCTGATGCGCGCTTTTTCGGCGAGTTCGTTTTGGGAAAACCGCGGGTTTCGAGGGGTACCCCCCCTCCCCCCACCCCTCTGAATGCCGCGACTGGCGCGGGGTTTGCAAAAATGGTCTGCAAAATCTTGAGCCCCAAGGGTTTAGAGGTCAAAATCTTGAGAACAAAGGAGTTAGAGCCTGGCTCGCGGTTTCTGCGTGCACCGCCTCCGCCTTGACCATGATCTGCTCTTTGAATTCTGGGGTCAAGGTTGGATGTCACATTGGGTTGTGGAAAACCCAACGCCCTGTCGTGGTAGCCCACCCCTTCGGCTCCGCTCAGGGCAGGCTCTTTGCAAAGAACGCAAAGGATGGGCCACCCAGGATCTTCGCTAGCGTCAAGGGTTCACGCTGGAACTTGATAGCGCAGCCCGTACTTAATTCGTCTGACATCCGCTGGCCCGGGAGATTTTCAGCTTCCAGCTCCCATGGTCTCTGGCGAAGACATGAGTTAGGTCTTCGTTGGCCATGTTGCCATTCTCGTTCGCCGTATAGGTTTTCACGAAAACCGCGACCGCGGTGTCTCCCAGAAGGTACACATGCAAGTCGTGCATCTCGACCGAATAAGGCGGCGCCTGGCCGGCATGCGGCTTCATACCCTCGATGATCTCTTTCTTGCCGGGACCAGGTGCGCTGGGCAGGAGGTTCACATAGTCGTCCGCCAACGTCTGCTCCATAAAAGCAATGTTGGTGGTCGCTTCGCTTTTGAGCAGGTCGGCTTCAATGGCCTCGATCGCGCTGGTGTCGCCTTGGATGCCCGTCGCCGCCGTTGATTGTTGAGCTTGCGTGGGTGCAGCCTGATTGAACGCTGATGGGACGCAGAGACAGAAAAACAAAGCGAGAGCGATGGCGTAGCGCATGAAACCTCCTCGCGCGATTGGGATCACGCGAATAAAGAATGAGGTCTCGGCTGATTCTTGCAAGAAATATAACTGAAGAATGCCCCAGTGCCCCACCGGCCAGCGGCGTAGGACTTCAGGGGCGAGAGTCGTGGCAGGCCCACCCCTTCGGCTCCGCTCAGGGCAGGCTCTTTGCAAAGAACGCAAAGGATGGGCCACCCAGGATTTTCGCTAGCGCGCCAAATGGTACGCCCTAAAGCAAACCCACGCTACAACGCCACGGCTTTCGTCGCGTCCACAAACTGTAGTTCCGGCGCTGCGGGCAACGCGCCAATCTCCGCTGCGTACTGATAGAACAACCGCAACCCTTCCAGGCACCCGGCGTCGAGCTGGTAGTGAATGTTCTGGGTGAGGTAACTGCGCACCTCAGCGTCACTGATATCCAGGCGCGGCGCCCACTCGCGGGCGATCTGGTTCAGGCTGGCGGGTTCCAGACCGTGATCGCGCGAATTCTGGAACACCACAGGTAAGTCGAGCGACGGGGCAGCCTCGCGCAAAGCGTCGCCGCGCACCGCCCAGAATGCGAAGACAAAAGGTTTGCCGGTATGGCGAATCCATTCTTCCGCCAGGTCGAGCGTATGGTAGCGATGGCGATCAATCTTCAGCGCCGGATCTCCAATGAGCAAGCCGGCATCGTGCCCGGCCAGCATGGCGTCGACATCGGGCGCCATCGCAGTGAAAGTCCTTCCCCCACCCAGCCACTTCTCGAACAGAACTTTCGTCAGCGCCACCGACGTCATGGAAGAGGTATCCAGCGCCACGGTGCGGACTTTTTCGATAGGAACTCTGCTGACCAGCAGAATGGAGCGCACCGCGCGCCGCGAAGCGATTGCGACTTCGGGCAGCACCTGCAGACCGGCGATCTCGGCATAGGCTGCGGCGGGAATGATGCCGATATCGGCCGTCCCGTCGGCCAGTGAGCGGGCGCACGACGATGGCAGGGTGTAAGAAATGTCGAAGTCGCGGGCGGCTTTATGTTCCAACCCGCCGTGCTCGAAATCCCACATCAGGGGGGCGGTATTCAGGTAGGAAATGGCGGAAATGCGTAAACGTCTCATTCTTTCCACAATTTTAACAAACCCATTGTGACGCATGACCTTGACACCGCTCTCGACCGGTAAGTACAGTCCGCTCGGAGCGCATTTTTGTCCAACGCCGCTGTATCCCCGGCCGCGACTCATCTTCTGGAGTGGCTGGCCATTTCGCTGACCCCCGGCCTGGGGCCGACCAAGGCACGTAAGTTGGTTGAGCATTTTGGGTCGGCGGAAGCTGTCTTCAGCGCTTCGTTGACGGAACTCGAGAGCACGGGAATTCAAGCCGTCTCCGCCCAGTCGCTGGCCACGGGCAAGTCGGCGGAACTGGCGCGGGAAGAGATTGCGCAGGCCGCCGCGGCCGGCGTGACCATGGTTTCGATGGACGACCTCTCGTACCCGCCACGCCTGAAGGAAATCTATGATCCGCCGCTGATTCTTCGAGTTCGCGGCAATCCCGAGGTGCTGACCAAGCCCGGCATCGCCATGGTGGGAACGCGCCATCCCACGCCGTATGGATCGGGCATGGCCGAGCGGCTGGCTTGCGATCTGGCGGCGCAGGGATTGGTCATTATTAGTGGCATGGCGCGGGGCGTCGACACTTCGAGCCATCGCGGGGCGATTGCTGCGAAAGGCAAGACGATCGCGGTGTTTGGCACGGGTGTGGACGTGATTTATCCCAAGGAAAACTCGCGGCTTGCGGAACAGATTCTGGCTCTGGGCGGCGCGCTGATCTCCGAGTTTCCCCTGGGAACGTTTGCCGCGCCGCAAAATTTTCCCATCCGCAACCGGATTATCAGCGGCATGTCGGTCGGTGTGCTGGTTGTGGAAGCCGCCGAATATTCCGGCACGCGTATTACCGCACGCTGCGCGCTGGAGCAGAATCGCGACGTTTTCGCCGTGCCCGGCAACGTTACCAACAAGAATTCCTGGGGACCGAACACACTCATCAAACAGGGCGCCAAGCTGGTGGCAACCTGGGAAGACGTGTGGGAAGATCTCCCCACAGAAGTACGACTTGCATTGACTCCGCCCGCCTCGCCTGAATCCCAAGGCACCTCCTCCGCATCTCTATTCCCGGACGAAGGGCTCCCTCCTCACGAAAAGCGAATCCTGAGCCTGCTGAAAGCCGACGAGACCACGCACATCGACGAAATTGTCGAAAAGCTGGAGAACGACTTGTCGTCTTCCGAAATCTTTGCCGCGCTGTTCGAGTTGGAACTGGCGGGCAAGGTGAGGCAGATGCCGGGGAAGAATTTTGTGAAAAGCTTCTAGCTTTTGGCTCTTGGCCTTTGGCTCTTGGCTTGAACCCGTTCGGTACAGGAGGAAGTCGATGAGGAACTATAAGGATTTGCGCGTTTGGGAGGAATCCCACCGGTTGACACTCTCCCTCTACAAGGTCACGCAGGTGTTTCCGAAGGAAGAACGCTTTGGGTTGACCAGTCAGATTCGACGAGCGTCTGCTTCGATTCCTGCGAACTTGGCGGAAGGATGCGGAAGACGATCCGACGGAGAGATGGGACGGTTCGTCCAGATTGCGATGGGATCAGGTGCTGAGCTTTCCTATCATCTGCTGCTGGCAAGGGACCTGGGCTTCGTAAACAACGAGGTACACTCCGAGTTGAACGCAAATCTTGAAAGGATCATGAGGATGCTGTCGGCGCTCTCGGCGAAGGTCAGAAATCCCTCGGCGGCATAGTGGCTTTGAGCCAAGAGCTAAGAGCCAAAAGCCAAGAGCCATCTTCCCGTAACTTGTTGCTTTCTGCCCATTCGTGCTAGCTTCGAAAACGGAAGCCAACGAAATTGAGGATCCATTGTTCAAAGGTTTAGTCATTGTCGAATCGCCAGCCAAGGCGAAGACCATCCAGAAATATCTGGGCAAGGGCTTCACGGTCGAGGCTTCGCTCGGCCACGTGAAGGATCTGCCCAAGAGCACGCTGGGGGTGGATACCACGAACGGGTTCGAGACGGATTACGTCGTCATCCCCGGCAAAGAGAAGGTTGTGGCCAAGCTGAAGAAGCTGGCGGCCGCGGCCGATGCGATCTATCTGGCGCCTGACCCGGACCGCGAGGGCGAGGCTATTGCCGCCCACCTGGCGTTCGAGCTCGGCGACAACGGCAAAGCGAAAAAAGCCAAGAAGGTCAAATTAAAGAAGGGCGAGGTGGCGCCTCCGCCGCGGATTCAGCGCGTTACCTTCAACGAAATCACCAAGCGCGCGGTGCAGGCAGCATTTGAACATCCGCGGGCCATCGATCAGAACCTGGTGGACGCGCAGCAGGCCCGGCGCGTGCTTGACCGGCTGGTGGGATATCAGGTTTCTCCGCTGCTCTGGGATAAAGTGCGCCGCGGTCTTTCGGCGGGGCGGGTGCAGACGGTTGCGCTCCGGTTGATTGTGGAACGCGAACGCGAGATCAAGGCGTTCGAGAAAAAAGAATATTGGACGATTGACGCGCACCTCGCAGCCAGCAAGCCGCCCGCGTTCGATGCGCGTTTCGTCGGCAGAGGCGAAGAGAAAGTTGAAGTCACCAACGGCGAAGACGCGGAAAAGATTCGGGCCGCGCTGGAGCAGGTCGACTGGGTGGTGCGGTCGGTCGACAAGAAAGAGCGCCGCCGCAACGCCGCGCCGCCGTTCACCACCAGCAAGCTGCAGCAGGATTCTTCGCGCAAGCTGCGTTTCAGCGTCAAGCGCACCATGATGATCGCGCAGCGCCTCTATGAAGGCGTGGAACTCGGCGAAGAAGGATTGGTCGGCCTGATCACCTACATGCGTACCGATTCCACCCGGGTTGCGCCCGAGGCGATCCAGGAAGTGCGCGAATACGTGGGCAAGGAATATGGTCCAACCTATCTTCCTGAGACGCCCAACACGTTCAAAGAAAAGAAAGACTCGCAGGGAGCGCACGAGGCGATTCGCCCGACTTCGGCGATGCGCCATCCCGACCAGATCAAGCAGTATTTAAAAGAAGATGAGTTCAAGGTGTACAAGCTGATCTGGCAGCGTTTTGTGGCTTCGCAGATCAATCCCGCGGTGTTCGATCAGACCACGGTCGACATTGACGCGAAAAATGGCAACGAGGTCTTCTGGTTCCGAGTAACCGGGTCGGTGCTCAAGTTCGACGGATTCCTGCGCGTCTATGAAGAGTCGAAGGAAGGCAAGGACGAAGAAGACGAGGAACTGAAGCACAAGCTGCCCGCGCTCGAAGCCGGACAGAAGCTCGCGCTCAAGGAATTGAAGCCGGAGCAGCATTTCACCGAGCCGCCGCCGCGTTTCAACGAAGCGTCGCTGGTGAAAGAGCTGGAAGAACGCGGGATCGGGCGGCCGTCAACTTATGCCGCGATTCTTACCACCATTCAGGAGCGGCAGTACGTACAGAAGATCGGGGGGAAATTCTCGCCCACAGAGATCGGACTGGTGGTCACGGACCTGCTGGTGGAAAACTTCCGCGACATTTTCGACCTGCAATACACGGCGCGTCTGGAGGAAGAACTCGACGAGATCGAAGAAGGAAAGGAGAAGTGGCAGGACGCCCTTTCCGACTTCTACAAGAAATTCCAGAAGGACCTCAAGTATGCCGAAAAGCATATGGAGAACATCAAGCGGATGGAGAAGCCTACGGATGAGAAGTGCGAGCTCTGTAAGGCGCCGCTGGTGATCAAGTGGGGCAGGCACGGATCGTTTTACGCCTGCAGCACTTTCGATAAGGAAGATCCGAACACCTGCAAGTTCACCAAGGAAAATCCCATCAACCTGCCCGACCTCGATTCAGCCGACGTGCAGGAGACAACGCAGGAGGAGTACTGCGAAAACTGCGGCCGGGTGATGGTGTTGAAGCGCGGGCGCTTCGGGCAGTTCATGGCGTGCACGGGATATCCCGACTGCAAGACTACGCGGCGTCTGGACCAGGGCAAGAAAGTTCCCGACATTCCGCTCGACGAACTCTGCCCGAAGTGCGGGCGGAACATGATGATTCGCCACGGACGCTACGGTGAGTTCACCACCTGCAGCGGTTATCCCGAATGCAAGTATGTGAAGCAGAATTACATCGGGGTAAAGTGTCCGGAGTGCAAAGACGGCGACCTGGTCGAAAAGCGGGCGCGCAAGGGGAACACGTTCTACGGTTGCGGAAATTATCCCAACTGCAAGTTCACTTCGGCCCATAAGCCGATTGCCGAAAAGTGTCCGAGTTGCGGCAGCGAATATCTGGTGGAGAAGAATCTGAAGGCTGGGCCGGTGATCGCCTGCCCGAACAAAGAGTGCGAATACGAGCGGCCAGCGCCACCACCGGACGCGGCCGCGACCTCGGCGTAAAAGAAACAAATTGTGTAATTGGGTAATATTGTAATTGAGTAATTCTAAGAGCCCAGATTTGCCGGCACGGTTTGGCGCCGAACGCCTACACGATTGCCTAATTACTCAATTACCAAATTCCCCAATTACCAAATCCTACTGAGGTGATGCCATGGCCAGGAAGCCGACTACCGCTGATGCTCACTTGATTCTGGAACTCTACGATCTGCGCCGCGAGGCGGAAATGCGGAAGGCCCGCAACTGGTGGGCTGCCGAATTTTTCCCGCAGAGCGCGGACGATGTGATGAGTGTCGCGTTTGCAATGGGAGCCCAGGAGAACAAATGGTTTCGCCAGGTAGCCGGCTATTGGAACATGGCGGCATCGTTCGTGCTGCTGGGCGCTTTGAATGAGGAGTTGTTCCTGCAGCCCTCGGTCAGCGGCGAGATGTTCCTGATCTTCGCCAAGGTGCATCCGTTCCTCAAAGAGCTGCGCGAAAAAGTGGGCGATCCACATTTCTTCCTCAACATCGAGAAGGTCATCACGCACACAAAGTGGGGCCGGGACCGCTTGCAATTCATGGTCAAGCGGGTGGAGATGATGCGTCAGAGGCGGGCGGAGCGGAAGGCAAGCTAGGCTGGCGCGTCCTGCAAGTTCGCGGTGCAAGCCGACATGTCATCCTGAGCAACCGGAAGGGCCTGTGCAGTTCATCGGCCAAGTGCATGGGTCCTTCGCTTCGCTCAGGATGACAGTGCATCGATAGCATCCTCGTGGTTAGGCTCATTCTGGTAAGGCTCATTTCGTGTGAGTGCGATCACTTCCTGCGCGACCGCATCTGTTATCCTAATCGGCTGTGCGGATGATCTGGTGGTTTCTGATCCTGGGCGTGAGCACACTGGTCGTAGTGTGTGTGGCCATCGCCTTGTACGTGCACTTGCGGCGACATCTGCAGAAAGCGCACGCTTCGCACGACGAACCTGCACGTGAAGCGGAGCACCCGCGCCAGACCGAGCAGCACTGAAAGCTGAATTTTTGGCCCGCGATTTGGAGGTCCAGTTTATGGCAAAGCCGGCAATTGAAACTCTAGGCAGTCCGCACGACCGGGCCCTTGAGGCCTCGCGCCAAGTGGCGCTCGTCGTGGGCGCGAGCCTGGTTGTGGCGCTGTGCGCGCGCATTACGATTCCATTGATGCCGCTTACGCCGGTTCCGCTGACGGTGCAGAACATGGGCGTCTTACTCGTCGGGATGATGCTGGGCAGCCGGCGCGGTTTTGCGGCGCTGGCACTTTATTTGGCCGAAGGCGCGGTCGGGCTGCCGGTGTTCAGCGCCAGTGCGGTGGGTCTGCACGGAATGGCGCAAATCCTTGGCCCCACCGGCGGATTCCTGATGGCATATCCGTTCGTGGCCTTCTTGGCTGGCTATGTTGTTGAGCGTGGGACGAAGAGTTTCCTGCGCGCGACGATTGCCGGTCTGCTGGCTGAGATCTTGCTATTCGCGGCTGGGCTGACCTGGCTTTTTGTCTTCACGCATTCGCTGGCGAGGGCGGCTTATCTGGGATTGTACTGGTTCCTGGCCGCCGAGGTCATCAAGGTGATGTTGGCCGCCGGCATTGCCAATCGCTGGGGCAGAGGTGTAAGAAGCGCAGTCCAGCACTAGATTTCTGGAGTTCATAAGATGACTGTAGTATCCGAAACATCCAAAGCGCCGGGCAGCGGTTCTTCCGCTCAGGTGCGCGAGATTACCGTGGCCCACAGCCCGGATTCCGACGACGCCTTCATGTTTTACGGCCTGGCCACGAACAAGGTCCGCACCCCGGGCCTGCGCTTCAGCCATACGCTGTGCGATATCGAGACGCTGAACCAGAAGGCGCGCGAAGGCGTTTATGACGTCAGCGCGATTTCGTTCCACGCTTATCCGTACGTGCAGGATAAGTACGCGCTGATGGCCTGCGGCGGCAGCGTGGGCGACGGCTACGGGCCCATGATCGTTTCGCCACGACCATTC
>Ga0209517_10008949_pt1 | contig 11579 bp, 7 predicted proteins | sample PeaSoiMetSII2010_FD_187695 | JGI IMG/M metagenome (GOLD analysis project Ga0209517, IMG submission 187695) | Peat soil microbial communities from Weissenstadt, Germany - SII-2010 (SPAdes) (version 2) | ecosystem: Environmental > Terrestrial > Soil > Wetlands > Peat | place: Germany: Weissenstadt...
CTGAAACCACTTAACGGCTGAAGGTACTTTAGTAAAAATGACCTGACTGCTGCATGATTTTGAGAGCAAACCCTAAGTTTTCGGGCATTTTCAGTCAATGTGACAGAAATTCACGCCGAATTTAAGTCATATCCGCAATCTCCCCGCGCTCAGTTGCTCCCTGCTCATGTGATCCTGCGCTCAGGGACGTCCCCACTCGGGTGACGGGTGCCGTTACCTGAACAGATTTGCGTACTACTTTGAGCAAGTTGATTGCACTGGAAGGAACAGAACATGCGCACAAATTCATTCCTGTTAGCGATTGTGCTCCTCCTGTTGACCACGACCCGGTTTGGACTGGCCGAAGTTCGCCTCCAGGGCGCGGGAAGCGCCCGGACGACCCCCTCGGGTTCCGGGGAGACAGCGGGATCTTTGAATTGGAAAGCCCCAGCCCGTCTTCATCTGAGATTCTCGAAAACCCCCGGCACATTGGTCGTAGATGTCCAAGGGGTTAGTTTCCAGGCCGACAAGGGCATAACCCTGCATTGGTCTTTCACCGAAATTGAATCCCTGCACCTTGGCGCCAAGGTGATGGTCGTCAAGACCTACGAGCCGCGAGGCTGGCTTCGGCCTGGGACGCGTCAGTTGCGCTTTAAGTTGCAGAGCAACATTCCGCCTGCCATCGCAGCCGAGCTAGCCGAGCGGGTCCAGAAACCGAGTCGGAACGGCGACCCCATAGAGAAGCGAACAGGATTTCCTTCTCTGCCCGCGCATCATCGCTCTGCATGGGGCGGAGGAAGCAACGGAGTCTTGCGATTCCACGACGGAGGGATCGACTATGTAAGCCAAACCGGTAAGGACGGCCGTAGCTGGCGGTGGACTGACATTCAAACACTTACCAGTCCTGATCCTTTCCATCTTACCGTCTTTGGGTACGTGGAGACCTACTCGTTCGATCTTAAACAACCTCTGCAACTGAAAATCTACGACAGGCTAACCGATGAAGTTTACCGTCATCACGAAGAACTCCGCAAAACTCCTGAGACAGGTAAGCGGGGGAGCGCCGAGTAAACAGAGCGATCTCTACCACAGAAATGGAGTGGACATGGCGAAAACAGCAGCGAGTAACAAAAGTTTCCTAGACTATCCTTCGAAAGCGAAGGCTCTGCGTTTTTCAGCCCGATGGGGGTTGCGGATGGGCTTCCTGGCGTTAGCCATGCAGGTTGTCGTTGGCGGGAAAGCGCAGACGCCTCCCTCATCTCCGCCGGAAGCCGAAACGGCCACCAAGGTCACCGTTACGAATTCAGTCAACGCCTCAACGAGCGAGAAGCAATCCACTATGCCCGGTGCGACCGTCAGCTTGGACGATCTCATTCGCGAAGCTTTGGAACGTAATCCTTCGCTCAAAGCTGCCGCACATGCCGTTTTGGCCAGCCGAGCTCGTGTGCCGCAGGCTCGGACACTCCCCGATCCCGTATTGACGACGGGGTGGGCCGGAAACATTGCCCCATACAGCTTGCAGAGAGGGGACCCGTCCAGCTATCGGGGATTGAACCTCATGCAGGAAATACCTTACCCGGGGAAGCTCAAGTTGCGCGGTCAGATCGCCGACCGGGAAGCAGAAGCCTTGCAATGGGACCTTGAGAATGCGCGCCGCGACGTTGTCGCGCAAGTGAAGGCAGCCTTCTACGAATACGCCTACTATCACAAAGCGATCGAGATCACCCAGAAGGACCAGGACTTGCTGGGCAGGCTCACCAAGATCGCCGACGCCCGTTACAGGGTCGGCATGGGAATTCAACAGGATGTTCTCCGAGCGCAGGTCGAGCAGTCTCGCCTTCTGCAGCGCCTGACTGTCCTGAAGCAACAAGAACGGACAGCGCAGGTGCGCTTGAACACGCTTCTCAACAGGGACCCGGAGGCGCCCATCGGTGAGCCGACCCCGATTCAGAAGTCGAATTTCCCATACACCCTGGAAGAAATCTACCAGATGGCGCGGGACAACGATCCGGGCCTGAAGCGGGAGCAGAGGATGACCGAGCGAAGCCAGTTGGCTGTTAACCTGGCGCGCAAAGATTACCGGCCTGACTTCACCGTGGGCTACATGTACCAGCAGAGGTCGCTTTTGCCGGACATGCAGGGATTCACGGTCAGCATAAACCTGCCCATCTTTTACAAGACCAAACAGCGGGAAGAGGTTATTGAGGCCACCGAGGGAATGATCGGGGCAAGAAGTCAGCTCGAAGACCGTCAAAACTCCGTCAATTTTGAAGTCAAGCAACAGTACCTGTCAGCGAAGGCCTCCGAGGAGCTGGTGCAATTGTATGCGCGCGCTGTGGTTCCTCAGTCCACGTTAGCGCTGGATTCGTCCATCAGCAGTTATGATGTCGGAAAGCTCGACTTCCTTTCCATGCTTTCGAACTTCCAAACAATCCTCGAATACGAGATTGACTATTACCAGGAGTTAACTAATTTCAAAACTGCTCTGGCCCGGCTAGAAGTCCTGGTTGGCCGGGAACTGACGCAGTAGTCCCAGGTGCGAGGTTTCTATGCGTAAAGAGAAGATCACAGGAGTTGCTCTTGTTACAGTGGTGGGGCTAACGTTGGCATTCTTTGTTTACCACCAACAGATGCGAGACGCCCTGGGCCTTAGCGGTGTCAACGCCCGTGCTGCGGCGGCTGATCCGGCGCCCAGTCAAGAAACAACTCCCAAGGCTGCCCCAGGAGAGAAGAAGATCCTTTACTGGCAAGATCCCATGCACCCTGCTTACAAGTCCGACAAGCCGGGCAAGGCCCCCGACTGCGGGATGGACCTGGTTCCAATTTACGCCGACGGAGGTGCATCGGAAGGCGAACTCCCCGCAGGCACGGTCCAGATCACCTCTCAGAAGCAACAGCTTATCGGTGTCCAATACGGTGAAGTCGAACAGCGCTCGCTCACCCGGACGATCCGGGCCGTGGGCCGACTGACGTACGACGAAACCAGGATTACCCACGTCCACACCAAGTTCGAGGGCTGGATCAATAAGGTCTATGTGGACTTCACGGGGCAGCTCATTCGCAAGGGCCAACCCCTTTTTACCGTATACAGCCCCGAGCTCGTCTCAACTCAACAGGAATACCTCATCGCAAAGCGTGCGCACAAATACCTGAGTGATGCACCCTATGCGGAGGTCTCGGAGGGGGCCAACTCGCTTCTCGATTCCGCCCGGGAGAGGCTGAAGCTTTGGGACATCTCGGATGCCCAAATCGCCGAGCTGGACAAGACAGGCAAGGTGCAGCGGGATCTTACCATGTATTCGCCGGTGGACGGATTCGTGCTGGATCGCAAGGCCTTCGAGAATACACGGGTCACGCCGGACTCCGATCTTTATACGGTCGCCGACCTCTCGACAGTCTGGGTCAATGCTGAGATCTACGAATATGAAGTACCATTCGTGAAGCTGGGGCAAGAAGCCACCGTGTCGTTGAGCTATTTCCCGGGCGAGAGCTTTCATGGAAAAATCAGCTACATTTATCCGCAGCTTGACACGACCACCCGCACCCTGAAAGTTCGCATTGAGCTCCCCAATCCTCAGTTCAAGCTGAAGCCCGACATGTACGCCGACGTTCAACTGAACATCGATTACGGTACCAAGATTGTTGTTCCGCAGGACGCCGTCCTGGACTCGGGAACAGAGCAGGTCGTTTTTGTTGCTCGCGGCGACGGGAATTTCGAGCCGCGCAGGGTTGAGATCGGTCCCAGGGTCGACGAGCAGGTCATTATCCTGCGTGGGCTCACGGCGGGGGAGAAGATCGTTACTTCGGGCAACTTCCTCGTGGACTCCGAAAGCCGCCTAAAGACCGCGATGGGACAGATGCCAGGCATAAAGATGGAAGAAAAGAAGGGGCCAAGCCAACCCAGGAAACAAGAAGGCAAGGAAACCATGCCGGGAATGAAGATGTAACAACTCAAGACCGCGCGATGTCTAGTCAGCATGCACGTTCGTGGAGGAAAAGATCGATGATCGGGAGTGACCTAAGGATACAGATCGCTACTCCTCTCCAAAGCCCTGGAATACGCACAAGCGATCTGAAAACCTCGGAACCGGAATTCGCGGATCAGGAAAGGTTTAAGTAGATGATCGATCGGATAATTGAAGTCTGTGCCCACAACAAATTCACCGTTTTGCTCATCGTCGGGCTGGCCGTTCTGGGCGGTCTTTATTCCATGAAAAGCATTACCCTGGACGCCATTCCCGACCTTTCCGACACGCAGGTGATCATCTATTCGCGCTGGGACCGGAGCCCCGACATCATGGAAGACCAGGTCACCTACCCCATTATTACCTCTATGCTGGGCGTCCCCAAAGTCCGGGACATCCGGGGGTTCTCGGATTTCGGATACTCCTACGTGTACATCGTTTTTGAGGATGGAACTGACATATATTGGGCTCGTTCACGAACCCTCGAATACCTGAGCAACATCCTTCCTCGATTGCCGCAAGGGGTGAAGGTGGAACTGGCTCGAGATGAAACCGCGGTCGGCTGGGTCTTCGAATATGCCCTCGTCGACACCACGGGGAAATACAATCTGGCGCAACTTCGGAGTTACCAGGATTGGTACTTACGGTACGACCTCCAGTCTGTACCGGGCGTGGCAGAAGTAGCGCCTATCGGTGGTTTCGTGCGTCAGTACCAGGTGAACGTCGATCCGAACCAACTGCTTGCCTACAACATCCCTATAGACAAGGTCACGGATGCCATACGACAGGGGAACGATGATGTAGGCGGCCGACTCCTCGAATTTTCTGGGCGCGAGTACATGGTGCGGGGCCGGGGGTACATCAAATCAACCTCGGACGTCGGCAACATCGTACTTTCCAACAACCCTCAGACGGGGGCACCGATTCTAGTAAAGGACGTCGGAACAGTGACGTTGGGTCCGGACATCCGTCGCGGCGTCGCGGAGCTTGATGGCAAGGGCGAGACCGTGGGTGGAGTCGTAATCATGCGGTATGGCGAAAATGCCCGCAACGTCATAGAGCGAGTAAAAGCCAAGCTCAAGGATATTGAACCGTCCCTCCCCCCGGGAGTCAAGGTCGTAACAACCTATGACCGCGATGAGTTAATTGAACGCTCCATCGAGACGCTGAAGGGAACACTCAAAGAAGAATTGATCATCGTCAGCCTCGTGATTCTGATTTTCCTCTGGCACATCCCCAGCGCCATCATTCCCATTCTAACCATCCCCATTGCGGTGATTATCAGTTTCATCCCGATGTATGGAATGCATTTGACGGCTAACATCATGTCTCTCGGAGGGATTGCGATTGCCATTGGGGCCATGGTGGACGCCTCGATCGTGGTGGTGGAGCAAACGCACAAGAAACTCGAGCACTGGGACGCTGAAGGCCGGCCCGGAAGTTACAAGGATGTGGTGATCAGCGCGGTGAAAGAAGTGGGCGGGCCGAGCTTCTTCTCCTTGCTGGTGATCTCTATTTCATTCATACCGATTTTCACCCTGGAAGGACAGGAAGGGCGACTCTTCAAGCCGCTAGCTTTCACGAAGAACTTTTCCATGGCCATCGCGGCAGTGGCCGCTATCACGCTCGATCCTGCCATGCGGTTGTTGTTCACGCACATGGATCCCTATAAGTTTCGCCCCCGGTGGCTCTGCTCGATTGTGAATGCCTTGCTGGTGGGGAAAATCCATAGTGAAGAAAACCATCCCATCAGCCGTCCGCTCATGAAGATTTACCATCCCATCGTTGAATTTGTTCTCCGACACCGATGGGCCGTTGTGGTCTCTGCTGTGTTGGTCGTTGTCTTCACGATTCCCATTTTCAACCGTTTGGGGTCGGAGTTCATGCCGCCGCTCGATGAAGGTGTTCTGCTTTATATGCCCGCGACATTGCCAGGAATATCAGTTACCGAGGCTCAGCAGCTTCTCCAAGTCCAGGACAAGGTTTTGAAATCATTCCCGGAAGTGGAGCGGGTATTTGGCAAGGCGGGTCGAGCTGAGACCGCCACCGATCCCGCTCCGTTCTCAATGATGGAGACGGTTGTGGTTCTCAAACCGAATATGGAGTGGCCGAAAGTTAAACGGTGGTACTCCTCTTGGGCGCCTGAACCCTTGAAGAAGATTTTCCGCCGTGTCACACCCGAGCACAAAACAACTCAGGAGCTGATATATGGCCCGGGCGGTCTTAATGAAGCCATGCAGTTTCCGGGCGTCTCGAATGCCTGGACCATGCCTATCAAAGGGCGAGTGGATATGCTTACGACTGGAGTGCGAACGCCTGTAGGGATCAAGATCATGGGTTCCGACCTGACCAAGGTTCAGGAACTGGGTGAGACCATCGAGATGGTTTTGAAGGATGTGCCTGGGACAACTTCTGTTTATGCCGAGCGCACCGCGGGCGGCTACTTTCTTGATTTTGGATTGAAGCGTGACGAACTCGCCCGCTATGGCTTGAGCGTTGGTCAAGTGGAAGACGTCATCATGTCGGCAGTGGGAGGCGAGAACATCACTACAACAGTGGAAGGCCGTGAAAGATACCCCGTCAACGTCCGCTACCTGCGGGATTTTCGATCCGACATCGACAAACTCAATCGCGCAGTTGTTCCTACGATGATGGGTGCTCAGATCCCAATTGCCCAGTTGGCGGACGTAAAGATGGTTTCAGGGCCCTCCATGATCCGGGATGAGAACGGGCGGTTGAGCGGTTACGTGTATGTGGACGTCACGGGCCGCGACATCGGGAGTTACGTCAATGAGGCCAAGAAAACCATTCGTGAAAAAGTTACAATGCCTACGGGTTACACCTTGGCCTGGAGCGGGCAATTCGAATACATGCAGCGCGTGAAAGAACGGCTCGTTATCGTGTTACCGGTCACGATCTTAATTATCGCTTTTCTCCTATTTATGAATACTGGTTCCGCCGCCGAAACCTTGATCATTTTCCTTGCGGTTCCCTTTTCGGCAGTAGGCGCGATCTGGTTCCTATACCTGCTGGGCTACAACATGAGCATTGCCGTCTGGGTAGGGCTTATTGCGCTGATGGGCGTAGACGCTGAAACCGGTGTCTTCATGCTGCTGTATCTCAATCTGGCCTATCACCAAATGGAAGCCAAAGGGAAGATGAAGAGTTTGGCTGACCTGCGTGAATCAATTATCCATGGCGCCGTCAAACGGCTTCGTCCCAAGGTCATGACCGTTGGTGTGATGTTTACAGGATTGGTTCCTATCATGTGGTCGGTGGGAAGTGGGGCCGATGTTATGAAACGGATCGCTGCCCCGATGATCGGCGGAATCTTCACGTCGTTTATTATGGAGTTGGTTGTCTATCCGGCGATTTACGAAATCTGGCGCTGGCACTTCTATGTGAAGAAAACGGCTGAGGCAGCCAATCTGCCCGCAAACTCATAGGCACGAGGAGGCAGTCCTATGATACGAAAGCTCATTTTTAGCGTTTCTATGTTAGTGCTTGCAGTTCTGATCGGTACTGTGATCCTCCGGCGCGAGGTAGGACGCACCGACCAGATTTGCGCTGTATGTCAGCGCCCAGTCCACGCAGGGATGGGTTACCGGCTCATGCTTGCCAAACGATCCGAGACTGCGTGCTGTCCCCGTTGTGGGATCCACTATGACTTGCAACATCCCGGCAGTGTACACGCGGCCTTCGCCAAGGATTTCTATACCGGAGCAGAGATTCCCGCCGAAAAGTCCTACTACGTTGAAGGCGGAAACGAAGTTTACTGCACCCACGTTCAATCATTGGAGCGCAAGCAGATGGAGAGCTCCGCAGAACTTGCCTACGACCGATGCACTCCAGCGCTCATAGCTTTTGCAACAGAGGACGGTGCTCAAAAGTATCGCGCTCAGCACGGAGGACGGTTGCTCAATTACGCCGAAGCTCGGGAAAGCGTGCGTGAACGATGAGCATATCGAACGGACCGTTGATCGTTGTGGGCTTGATAGCGGCAATCATCGCGGTCGGCAGCATCGCTGCGCGGTCGGGACGCTGGTTACAGGTGCCACTTCCCCGCGTTCAGGGTTTCGTAAGCTGTGCATGGGGTGCGATTGGCATTATCGTCGTGACCCTTCCTCACTTAAGACAAGTTGTGCCCAAAGCATTTTCGATGGAGTCACCTTTGGACACTGCGGGCCAAATCGCAGCTCTCATTCTGCTCTTCTACGCCGGTCTCCGCGCACCGAAACACGGCGATCAACAGTTGGGAAGAACTGGACTCTGGGTGGGATTGGCCACGGCTGGGTTGACGCTCGTCCTTGGTTTGGTCATCGGTGCGCGTCTCGGTTACAGCTGGCAGCAGAGTAGTTTACTTACCGCCATTGCGATGGCCCCAAGCTTGGCAATTGCTGGGGCCATCGATGAAAGCTCTCGCGAAAACTGGACTGCTATCTTGGCCGCGAAGCGGTTCAATCAGATACTGGCAGGCTTAATTTTTGGAATTCTGCTCCTTCTTACTACTTTTGACGCGAATCCAAGCCCGCTTGGTGAAGCACGGACGGGAGTGCTCCCCGCTATCCTACTCGTTAAGACTGCTCTGTTTTTCGCGTTTGCCTGGTTTCTGGGCTCTCGATATGCACGCCAGTTCGCGCAGAACCCCAAAAGGGAGCTGACCATTCGGTTGCTGGTGGGCTTCATTTTGATGCTGATCCTTCTTTATGTTTATGCAAGCCAGTTCCTGGGGCAACTCGCCGCTCTAGCCTGGGCTTACCTGGCTGGAGTCCTTTTCGTGAAGACAGAGTTTCGGGAGACCCTCATCCCGGGACTCCGGAGGCTTGCCCATCTCATCTGCTTGCCGCTTCTGTTTTTCTCAGCGGGTTTGAAAGTCCAGTTGGGTATCTGGAGCGTGGGTCTGGTGTTGATAGTTGTCGTCGCTACCCTAGGCAGAGTGGGAGGTGCGAGCCTGGGGGCGAAGTGCGGAGGGCTGACGGCGCACGAGCCTCTCGCGGCAGGCCTAATGACGATTCCGCAGGCGGAAGTGGGTGTCATCCTGACCAGCTACGCATTGGGCCGCGGGTTCATTGGCGGAGGGGAATTCAGTGTCCTGATCCTCGCGGCCATCGGAACCACTTTGCTCGGATCCCTCCTGGCGGGACGGCTCAAATCTCCTCTTGCTTTGCCGCCAGGCGGTGGAGAGCGTTCGACCCGGGCAGAGAGACGAGGACTGCGAGGAATGTTCTTACGGCAATTGATTCTTGCCGCTTGTGTCTTGGTTCTTGTCACTTCTGCCTCAAAGGCCAGCGACTCCGCGGTGGAATCAAACCCTCGCGACGGCCGACCTGTTAACAAAGCGGGGGTGTCTAGTCTCAGCCCTGAGGAATTTATGCAAGCCGTAAGGCGTGACCTTGACTCGGCGGTCCAGAATCACGAGGCCTTGGCAGATTCTTTGCGAAGCGAAAGTCCCGAGTCGGACTCCCCCGTATCTAATCTCGAGCCGGCCTTGTTTCAGACGTCGAGGGTGGAGGCCCAAGCAGGATGGGAAACCCTCTCGTCAACTAGCAACGCCCAAGTCCAGGCCTGGGAGTCCTACTTTTCAGGGAGTGGCAGTGCGCGTATCCAGGGTTCTTTGCTCCGTTTGGGGGCGCACCGGGAGCTTCTGGAGGACGTATTGAAGCAGAGGGGTCTTCCGCCCGAACTGATAGCAATCGCCTTCGTCGAAAGCGAATTTGTTCCAAACGCCGTTTCTTCTAAAGGGGCTACCGGCCTCTGGCAGTTTATGCCGGCTACGGCTTTGCGCTATGGCCTCGAATTGAAGCCGTTTCAGGATGACCGGACAACTTTCGAGAAGTCGACCGCCGCCGCGGCACGCTATCTTTCGGATCTGCACGGAACCTTTGGCGATTGGCTGCTGGCCCTGGCGGCATACAACGCAGGTGAAAACATGGTTGCTGAAGCCATCGTGAGAGGCAAGTCTCGGGATTTTTGGAGGCTTAGCCGTATGGGTCTTCTTCCCAGCGAAACTCAAGATTACGTTCCCAAGATTCTCGGCACCCTTCAAGCTTGGCGCAAGATTGCCTGGGGCACGACGTCGCTTGATCCACGCAAGCAGAAGGAACCTGGTTCGTCCGAGCGGAAAGCTTGGGTCTATGCCTTGAGCACTGGAAACTAATCGCCATCGGGATGGGTAATTCGATGTCCAGGAAAAAGCATCACACGGCCAATCGGGGCGCTTGGCATGCGATGTTGATCTTCGTTGGGATCATTTTCGTAGCCGCGATCTGGGTGTCGCTCAAGGACCTTCGCGAGGCCAAGCGAGTTCAAAGCAGTGCGCGGTTGCGCAGTTATTATGACACTGTGCCGGGCATCCCCTTACAAACCCTCGAAGCCTCTCGACGGGAGGAGGTACTGCGTCAACTCAATTCAACCAAGTGCGTCTGCGAATGCAAGCTGACTTTAGCCCAATGCCGGAATACTGGCCGCACATGCAAGAAAAGCCTGGAGCTTGGCCTTCAACTCCTAAACGCGCCTTCGCATTAGAGAAGTCAAAATCGCTGACGCATCCAGCGGCGTGGAACAGATCCGGGATCTTTGGTAGCTGCCGCGATGAGCGCCGTCGGAACGTCGATCACAACAGGTTACCCGAGATCTTCCGGGTACGTTCGCCGTGGCGTTGGAGTTTTGCCCGGGGGTCGCGAAGCCGGGAGCAACCAGGTAAACTGTGCGGGTGAGCACGGGATCAACATTAGGGAAGATCGTCGATAGACGGAAATCCAGCCAGAGGTTCTCATGCATCCCCGCTTTCACTACCGCGAGTTCCGCTACCGGGTTATCATTGAGGAAGAGCCAGTCAATCAATGCAGGGGGTTGAGGGGTATGCATGTGCAGACCCATTGGGAAAGAATCTACACGCAGAAAGCGCCGGACGAAGTCAGCTGGTACCGTCCGCACCTTGAGACCTCGCTCGCGCTTATCGAACAGGCAGTTGCTGGGCGCTCCGCGTCTATTATTGATGTCGGCGCGGGTGAATCCACACTGGTCGATGACCTTCTTGCCTGCGGCTACACGAACGTTACCGTCCTCGACATTTCGCAGACAGCCATCGATTCGAACAGGAAACGATTGGCCAAGGCCTCGGACCATATTCATTGGCTCGTCGCCGACATCACTCGGGTCGAACTGGAGCCGGAGGCCTACGATGTGTGGCATGACCGCGCGGTCTTTCATTTTCTCACCGCGGCGTGTGACCGTGCCGCCTATGTCCGCCAAGTCGCCCGGGCGGTGAAGCGGGGAGGCCATGTAATTGTCAGTGCCTTCGGACCCGAGGGTCCGACCAAGTGCAGTGGTCTTGAAGTCATTCGCTACGACGCCGAGTCGTTGCACGGGGAGTTTGGGCCGCGTTTTCGTTTGATCGGGAGTTCAAAAGAACTGCACCAAACTCCGTTTGGGACCACGCAACAGTTCCTCTACTGCTACTGTGTACTGGAATAGCGGCTCCCATCACCGCCGGGGAGGCTGTTTAACCCGCATAATTCATGATTTTGGAGACAAGAAAAGCCTCCTGTGGTACAAACACGTTCAGATGACGATGTTTGAAGCACCAAAGGAGGCTTTTGCTTGGGTCACGATATCACAACAGAGTGTCTTTTG
>Ga0209517_10008952_pt1 | contig 11578 bp, 9 predicted proteins | sample PeaSoiMetSII2010_FD_187695 | JGI IMG/M metagenome (GOLD analysis project Ga0209517, IMG submission 187695) | Peat soil microbial communities from Weissenstadt, Germany - SII-2010 (SPAdes) (version 2) | ecosystem: Environmental > Terrestrial > Soil > Wetlands > Peat | place: Germany: Weissenstadt...
TGCAAGAAAAAAATCCCCTTTGCCGAGGGGAGAAGTGTTTTTTCTTGACATCTCCTTTTATAGAACCCTAAAATTCTAAGTCGAGGGCCGGGCCACCCGCCAGTCTTCACCGTGGAGTAACGTGGGGCGCTTGCCGGGCTGCGCGAAGCGCAGCCCGGGGTGGCCCGCGATGAGATCGAAAGCCACCCTCATGTCAAGAGACTGCGCTACCCTCCAAAAAACGCTACACTTTCTCCTTGACCCGTCTAAAGCTTCAGGGTTGAGCCTAAGGATGCAGACATGATCCACGTTACCCAACTCGCGCGGCGCTGCGGCCTCAGCCGGAGCACGATTCTCTATTACGAATCCATCCGGCTGTTGGAACCGGCGTTGCGGACTCGTTCGAACTATCGCGCCTATGGTCCCCAGGACCTCGAGCGCCTCGAACAAATCTGCGTGTACCGCAATGCTGGGCTCGCCCTCAGCGACATCCGCGCGATTCTGGACCGGCCCGAGAGCAGCGCTGCGGCTGTCCTGAAGCGCCGGCTCAAAGAGCTCGATTCCGAGATCGAGACTCTTCGCGGCCATCAACGGGCGATCGTGAGCCTGCTAAGAAACAAATCCACATTCGGGAGGCGAAAGGTGATCACCAAGGAAAAGTGGGTCTCCATCATGAAAGCGTCCGGGTTCAGCGAGCCGGATATGCATCGCTGGCACGCGGAATTCGAACGCTCCGCGCCGGAGGAGCACCAGGAATTTTTGGCGTTCCTTCACATTCCAAACGAGGAGATCCGCTCGATTCGCGAGTGGAGCCGGAAAGTGCAATGAGCGTGATTTGAAACGTCAACAACTCGCGCGGAGACAATCCCAGCCGTGAATGAGGCGCGGCACAAACGCGGGCGCAAAGGCTCGGCGCGCGGGGCGGACGGCGGAGGGGTCGGGTCCACCGGCCCCTCTCCGCTCCTTGGGATGACAGCGCCTGCGGCGGCGCAGGTGCGCGAGGGTTAGCGGGCGCGCACCTCAGAGTGTTCACAGTTTCAGAAGACGGGATCGTTCAGTGCGGCGCAGCGACAATCTTTGCCGCCCAGTCGGTGTCTGATTTATCCACTTTACCCGGGAACGGCGGCAACTGCATCTGGCCGTTGCCGTCCGCGGTGAGGGTCACCGCTGCCTGCCATTCCCCGGTGCGCGGGTCGTACCAGGAGAAGCGATACGCAGCGTTGGGAGTCCAGCCGGTGCTCTGGGCCCGTTGTGCGCCGTTCTCAAAATAGAGCAGGGCGAAGTCTTTCTCCTTCGTGCGCATAAGAAACGCCCACCCGTCCAGCCCGTCTTCCCTGCTGCCAGTGGCTTTGCGAGGGGCCAGATCGTCCGAGGCCAGCAGCAGGTCGCGGTAACGCGGCCCTTCGGATAGGACGAATTTCGCCAGCCACTGCATGTAGCCGCCGGACTTGTAGCGCAGCGCCTGCCAGAAGTATGGCCTGGCGCCGGGTGGTTCGGAGGATGTGGTCACATCATAGGCTGCCGTCCCGTGAACGTGGCCGGCGAGTCCACCGGATAGCACGCAACCATACATTTGGGCGCGCGAGAAGTAGTTATCGCGGTCCGAATCCGGCGCCGGCTGCTCACCAGCAACGACGTTGTTGGGATGGAGCCAGCCCGTAAAGTAAGGCTCGAGGTCGAGTGCGGGATAAGGCGGCGTCAGGCGGAACAGGGTCTCGATGGCCTCGTAGATGCCATGGTCGCGCGGCTTGTTCCCAGTGCTGTGCAAAGTGATCCAAGGCGCCTTATCGCCGTGTCCGAAGGTCGTGTAGGTCGAGTGGTCGCTCAAGGAGGTTACCGGCTGGCCAAATGGCATGGGGCCGAACCTCCGGAAGTGGTAGTTCAGCGCCTGGTTGAACTCGTCGGCGGTGAGGCTGAGGCCCGGCAGGTAAATGTCAAAGTGAATTTCGCTGAAGATGAAATTCCAAGCTCCGTATCGCGCCGCCATGTACTGCACGAAGCGCGAGAACGACTCGTCGAATTGGAAATACGCCTTCCAGGGCGGGCCGGCGTCGCGCCGCACCGTCTCCAGCAGCGGGACGAAACCCTGCTCGCTGAGATACTGCATCTTGCGGTCGACGCTCTGGAAATACTCCGGGATGATGCGGTCGAAATCCGGCAAACCTTCGTGATCGGGGACGATTTGGAACGGGCGGTAGCCGCGTTCATCGTGCATGGCCTTGGCCGTCGGCGCCTTTCCATCTACGACCACTCCGAACTCCTCCCAGGCATTGCGGTAGAACACTCCCTGGCGATCCGCGTAGGTGGCCGGATATTGATCCGACGCCCACGTGGGAAATGCGGCGATCATGCTGACCGAATTGAATCCCTGCCGCTGCCGCCAGGCTACGGCTTCTTCGAAAGTGATGCCGGGAGCAGGCTCGTAGTTCTGCGCGACGGGCCTGCCGGTTCCGATGAAAGGCAAGCGCCACGTGGCCGCGCCGAGCCACGTGTCGCCCAATAGGAAGAATGGCGTGCCGTCCGCATACTCGAGCGCGTGGCCATTTGGCGTCGCCCGCAGGAATCCGCGCCGGTTCGGATTCTCGCGCTTTTCCTCTTCGGTCCATTCGTGTGCAGTGAACGCACCCGACTTTCCGTTCAAGCCTCGATCCGCGGTTTGGTTGGAACCGCTGGTCCAAGTCCACTTGCCCGGAGCCATCGCCACGACGCGCACGCGGAAGATGTCGCCGCCGTCCCAGAAGCCATAGACGCGATGTGAGAAACCTGGACCCTTGAGATCAACCCAGAGTTCCACGTCAACATAGGGGTTGACGTATTGTCGAGCCGCTCGAAACTCAAGTTCCTGCAGTTCCCATACGTGCGGTCCGGCTGAGGGCGGTGCGGCCAGTCCGGGAACAGAACACCACAGAATGAGAAAGGTGGCAGGTAAGAATCGCGGGAACATCGTGCGAAGAGAGTATCGCTTCACCGGAGCAGTAGCAACGTTGCTCCGGGAGCGAGTGCTGAGTGCGTAGAATAAGCGCCTAGCGATAGTTTGAGTCGTCGACCTTGCTGAGGTCTAGCCCGTCGTCTTCCTATTTCTTTTCCTTTTTCGGCGGGTCCACGGACGGGACATTTTCGGAGGTGGAAGCCGTCTCTTGTTTCGCCTTAGCGTCGCGCGCCGCTTCTTCTGCGCGCTCTTGCAACGTGGCGTAATACTCAGGCCGCGTATGCCGCAAGTGGTCCGCGGAGGTTTTTCCCGTCAGCCACGCTCGATCCATTGGATAGACGTCCGGATCGAAAATCACGCTGTAGAGATGCCAAATCAGGATCGCTAGCGTGGCCAGAATGGCTTCGTAGAAATGGAGGGACGTGGCGGCGTCCAGCACCCACTTTGGAAAATGTCGCAGCACGAAAGAGTTGAACCACAGCAGGAGTCCGCTCGCGGCCATCACGGCGGTGCCCCACAAGAATGCGAAGTACTCGATTTTCTCAACGTAGTTGAATTTGCCGAATTTGGGGCGCGTCTTCGCGAAGCCCAGGTTGTACAGTAGCATGTCGCCCAAATCCTGTAGGTCGCGCAGGCGCGGCACCATGTAACGCGGGAAGGCGCGGTCGCGCTTCACCAGAACGAGATGCAAGATGTGGTATGCGAGCGACGAAAGCAAAACCACCGCCGCGATGCGATGCACGAGTCCGCGCAAGGCGAAGTGAGTCTCCCAAACGAGCATCGGCCGCGCCCACCAGGACTCCGGATACTTCAGCGCAAAGCCCGTCACGACCAGGACGGGGAAACTCACCATCGTCAGCCAATGGGCGATCCGGAAATTCAAATTCATGCGCTCGACTTCCTCGCCGCTTTCGACGCGCGGCCCTTTGCGTCGAAGCTTGCGTTGGAAATCGAGAAGGTGATGCAAGAACATGAAACCGACCGCAAGGGGAATCAGGAACCAGTACGTCAGCCGGATGATGCGCACCACCGGATGCTCGTTCACAGAGCCCGGCCAGACGTGCACCGCGCCGATCGCGAAGTCCTTCCCTGCTCCGGCGTGGCATTGTCCGCAGGTGTGCGCGAGATTGGCCGGATTCACGGTGGAGCGCGGATCGCTCGAGGGATAGATGTTGTGAATGCCGTGGCAGGAAGCGCAGTTTGCCACAGTTTGACCGCCGGCGCGCGCTGCGAGGCCGTGGTAACTATCGGCGAATGTCGGCACACGATCGGCGGGCAGATTGTAGCGCGCGACCAATTGCGCATCGCCGTGGCAGCGCCCGCAAGTCACGGTGGAGACCAAGGCCGGATTCACCGTCGAGCCGGCTTCGCTGGGGGCCAGGATATTGTGTTCGCCGTGACAATCGGTGCAGACCGGCGCGGCGCGCGATCCGTTGGCCACGGCCTGACCGTGAATGCTCTGGTCGTAAATCAGCTTGATGTCTGCATGGCAGGTTCCGCACGTGGCCGGAACATTCCAATGATTAATTTTCGATGCGGGGTCGCGCGCATCGAGAATGTCGTGGCTGCCGTGGCAATCCGAGCAGGAGGCGGCCTTGTCGTTCCCCGCCGCTACGGCGCGGCCATGCACGCTCATCGAGTAGGCTTCCACCGGGTGCGCGAACGGAATTTTGTGGCGCGCGACGAAATCGGGATTCGCGTGGCAGGCGCCGCAAGTCTGAGGAAGATTCTTCTTCGCAATCGGTGATTGCGGATCGTCCACGGCAACAAGCTGGTGAATGGAGCCGTGGCACGATTCACAGGTCGGGCTATCCGAATTCCCATTCCGCCCGGCCATACCGTGGACGCTCTTGAGAAACGCCTTCACTTCGTCGCTATGACACTCTCCGCATTTCTGCGGCATCACCGTCGCGGCCGGGCGGGCGTAGTGCGCCTGGTCGTGGCAACTCACGCACGCCTGATCTCCCAGCAAGCCGTGCACGCTCGCCGGAATCGCGCTCGCTTCGTCCGCATGGCACGTCGCGCATTCCACTTTTTTGATTTTCGCGGGGTGCGGAAACTCTTTGATGTCGGTGTGACAGGCCATGCAGGGCAAATCGGCGTGGACGCTGGCCTTATGCTTGGTGGGATCAACGAAAAGGCTGCGCCCGCTGTCCGACTTCAGATCGGGCTGCGAATGGCAAGCGAGGCAATTCGAGTCGGGATTCGCGGCGCTGCCCTGCTGCGCGCGCGCGACCGGCGACGCCAGCGCAAGCGCCAAGACAAAGAGCAACCCGCCGAACTTTGCAGTCTTCATCGAAGCCGTCTGTCCGGGGCGCGAACCGTAATTCACTTCCGCCGGTTAATTCCCGGCCATATCGCTCAAAATCTTGGGATTCGGATCGTCCACCGCCAGCAGCGTGTGACACGTATCGCAATCCATGGGGATGGTTTGTCCATCCGCCGACGTGTGGCTGCCGTCATGGCACCGGAAGCAACCGGGCGTATCCATGTGGCCCAGATTGTTCGTGTACGTGCCCCAGGTAACCTTCATCTGCGGAAAAATATTTCGCAGATAGATGGCTTGCACTTCTTTCACGGCCGCGTCCACTAGAGACCGCTTGTCGTGATAGACGCCGGCATAATTCGACTGGTAAAACGCATCGAGCGTCGCGGCAATTTTCTGCGAGGCGGTGTCGCGGTCGGGATAGTCGGCGCGCAGGGCCGCCACCGACTGCTTCTTGATGAACGGCAAATCGGCGCTGATGCGTCCTTCGGAGATCGATTGGTCCACCGCGGCTTCGGGCAATTGGAAGACGTGCGTGGGGCGATTGTGGCAGTCCACGCAATCCATGGTGCGATGCTCGCCGGCCGCAATCTGCTGCGGAGTGGCGCCCGAACTCGGATTCGTGAACTCGATATGCTTGCCCGAGGCATCGGTGTACTTCACGTCCACGATGTTCTGCCGGGCGCGATCGGTGGAAACATATTCCACGGTCGTGCCCTGCGCGAGGTGCATGCCGTGAATTCCGACGCCTCCCTGCCAGGTGTGTCCGCCAATCTTCATCAGCAGGACGGTATAGGTGCGCGTGTTCTTCTCGTCGTCCGCGTAATGCGAGCGCACGATAAATTTATCGCCGGTGAACCGCTGCGGCCAATGGCACTGCTCGCACGTCTCGCGCGCCGGGCGCAACTGCTCCACGGGCGACGGGATCGGGGTGTCGTAGGTGTGGAACGTGACCGCGACAACTTGCCGCACCCCGGACAGTTTCGAGCGCGCGAACCACCCCGCTCCCGGCCCGATGTGACACTCCACACAGGCCACGCGCTGGTGCGGCGAATTGATGTAGGCCGTGAACTCGGGCTGCATCACGGTGTGGCAGGTTTGCCCGCAGAACTGCGCGGAATCCATGTACTCCACGCCGTGATACGTCGCGGTGCTCAAGATTACGAGATTCAAGAGGGTGAGCCCGCCCACCCAACCGAACGCCCTTCGCAAGATCGGCTTCGAGAAATCGATTCGCGGAAAGATTTCGGGCAATTCCCCCGAGCGTCGCAGCTCCCGCCGCTTCAGCAACGCACCGATGGGCATCAGGACAAGACCAATCAGGAAGACGCCGGGCAAGATGAGGAAGAAGATCACGCCCACGTACGGACTGGCCGGACCTCCGCCGATGAGGTCGAAAATCCAGAATACGATAAGGGTGAGCGCGGAACTCGTCGTCAATACGGCGCCGGCCAGCGTCGTCGGATTACTCCCGAGGAAAACGGCCGGCCGGAACCACTTCGCGAGTTTTTGGTCCAGTGCCATCAATTAGCGAAAGCGGAGAACCAGACTCCAATCACTTTTTCGCAAGCGTACGTATGTAGGCTACCAGATTGTGCAAATCAGAATCAGTCAATTGTTTGACCGCCGGCATTTTCCCTTTGCCTTGAGTGATCGCTTTTTCCAGGTCGGCGTCGCTCTGCGCCTGCACTTCCTTCGAGCCCAGGTCGGGAATCGTGGCCTTCATCATCTTGGCCACCGCGGCATTGCCGGAGCCGTCCGCGCCGTGACACGCCACACATTTCTGCTTAAAGGTCGCTTTACCCGCCACCGCGTCGCCGGTAGCGGCGATGAGAGCGGCAGTCGAAAAAGCGAAACAGAGTAGTGCTGCTGCGATCAGGCTTTTCATCATTTGTCTCCTTGACTACTGCGCGCCTTTCGTTTCGAGCTTGCGAATCATCAAATAAAGGCCGATGAGGACGAACCCGATACACACGACGGAAACTACCAGGCCTTTGCGGCGATAACGCAGTTCCACAAGTGCACCCAGTCCGGCCTGATACGTGCTTGCCGCGACTCTTAATCCCGCCTGGATATCGCGGTCCACGGTGTCCGGCTGAACGGCATGGATTTCAACGCGCGCCTTCATCAAGTCGTCGCGCGCATCGGCTTCCGAGAGCTTCGCCTCGCTGACCTCCATCCCGGAGCGCTCGGCGCGGCCGAGGATCTCGTCGGAGCGCGTGATGGCGGAATCCAGCTTGGTGAGATCGTCGTGCATGGCGCCTGCGGCGGCGAAACCCGCGTCTCCCTCCGTGTGGCATTTCATGCAGACTGCCTTCTCAGAGGTGCCGATCAGCGCGTCGGACGGATGCTCGATCCGGTGATTGCTGTGGCAGGTGACGCAAGACGGAAGCCCCATGGCAGCGAACACGTCCTTATGCGGCCCGGAATCAAAAAGCTGCGCCTGAAAAACGTGACAGGTGGAGCAAACGTGAGAAACCGCATCGACGCCCGGCGGCGCGGCGCCGTGGCTGCCGTGGCACGTCGTGCAAGTAGGCGCGCTCAAGTCGCCGCGAACCACCATCGCTTCGTGGTGCACGCTCGCGGAATAATCGGCGAATTGATCGGTGGGGATGCCGTACGGTTTCATGTACGCGGCGTCCGCATGGCACTGCGAGCAAGTCTCGGCGACGTTTAGCGGGTGCACTCGCGACCGCTGATCGCTCGGCGGCAGGATGTCGTGAACGCCGTGACAATCGGTGCAGACGGCTGTCTTGATGTCGCCCTTGGCGTGCAACTTGCCGTGCACGCTGGTCAGATACTGGCTGAACTGATCGGTGCGCAGCGATGGATCGTACCCGCGCATGTACGAGGCGTCCGAATGACACTTGCCGCAGAATTCTGGAATCAGTTTGCGTTCGGGCGCGCCGCGAAAGCCGGCGGCCTTGCCCATGGCGCGAGTGGGATCGCTGCTCGTGGAATCGCCGCCGTGACAGGTAACGCAGACGATGCCCTTCTGCGCGTGAATGCTGTTCGTGTAGTCGGCAGGAGAAACTTTCAAAGGGGGATCGAGTTGCGAGTGGCAGGCGAGGCAAGTGTTTTGAGCCTGCCCGTTAGCGCGAACCGGGAAAATCGAAACGCCGCAAATGAAAAGGACAAGCGCAAGAACGCCGACTGGCAGATGGCGAAAGACTCTCACCCCGCCGCCACCGCTTGCGCGACCTTCGGCCAGCCATGGCATGGCGAAACTTCCTCCAGCGCGCGGACTCCGGCTCGCGCCCGTCATTTCGCGAGATACCCGTACACGGTCATCACAATCATGTAGGCCAGCACGAAAACTCCTGCACCCGCAATCCAGCGCGCCACGCGGCCGCTCTTCCCGCGATCGAAGAACGGCAACAGCGTCCAAACCAGCCCCGCGAATCCGAAGCCGATGACGCCGACGAGGTCACCGGCAATGGGGCCGAACTTGGCGGGCAGCAGCTTCAGAGTCTGGAAAGCGAACATGAAATACCATTCGGGCCGGATGCCCGCCGGTGCGGGAGCGAATGCGTCCGCCTTCACTCCCAATTCCCAGGGCAAGAACGCAGCGAGCGCTCCCAGGATGGCTAGGACGACATACCAGGCCATGAGCTCGCGCAGCAAGAAGTTGGGAAAGAACGGAACCTCGCGGTGCGCCGCCGGCTTGGCGCGCCATTCCGCCTCAAGCGACGGCGGCACACTCATTCCAAACCGCTGCACCAAGAGCAAGTGCAAGCCGACGAACACTGTGGCCAGGCCGGGCAATAGCGCGACGTGAAAAGCGAAAAAGCGCGTGAGGGTGGCGGCGGTGACGTCCTCCCCCCCTCGGAGGAAGGTCAAAATCCAATGGCCGACTCCCGGGACTTGGCCCGGAATGTCGGTCCCAACCTTGGTGGCAAAAAACGAAAGCGTATTCCACGGCAGCAGGTACCCGCTGAATCCGAACCCCAGCACGATCCCAAGCAGCGCAATACCGCTGAGCCACGTAAGCTCGCGCGGCTTGCGATAGGATTTCAGGAAGAAGACGCTGAACATGTGCGCGAACGCCGTCAAGATCATCAGGTTCGCGCTCCAGGAATGAATCGAGCGAATCAGCCAGCCGAAGCGGACCTGCGTCATGATGTACTGGACGCTCTCGAATGCATCGTTGGGAGTCGGGCGGTAGTAGAGGAGAAGCAGGATGCCAGTCACCACCTGAATGCCGAAGAGAAACAGCGTCATCCCGCCCAGGAAGTAAAAATAGGAGAACCGGTGAACGGGAACTGTCTTCTTCCGGAGTAAAGCGACGATCTCGCCATAGCGGAAATGCTCCTCGAGCCAATCGGCCGTCTTGGCGAGCGCGCTCATTTATGCATTTCGCTGGCGTTGCACGTAGATCTCGTCACCCTTAATGAACACGTCGAACGCTTCGAGCGGCTTGGGCGGCGGGCCGCTGATATTCCGGCCGTCGACGTCGTACATGCCGTTATGACACGCGCACCAGACGTTGTGGAGATCGGGCCGGTACTGAACCGTGCAGCCCAGGTGAGTACACACAGCGGTGAGCGCGGTGTATTTCCCGTCCGGGGACATGATTAGCAGAGCCGGGCGGGTGCCGAAACGGAAGATCTTGCCCCCATTCGGCTTGAGGTCGCCCACTTTGCCCGCGAGCACCGTATCGCTGGCGAGTTCTGTGGATTGCGGCGGAATTAGGTAGCGAAAGACAGGGTAAAGAAACGAAGCGAAGGATGCGACGATTCCCGTGCCCAGAAAAAGTTCAACGAAGCGGCGCCGGGGCGGCGGAGTTTGTCCGGTCCCTTTTTCCTCTACCAAGGTTCGTTCGCCATCGCCGAAGTGGCACTACGCACAAAAACTCTCGTTCTGCCGGCCAATTGCGGCCGACAAGAACGACGCGAAATCTTGCAGGGGTGCCCGAGCCAAACGGATTCGATTAGTGTTTCTTCGCCAGGCTCCGGATGTAAGCCACCAACCCCTTAATCTGGTCGTCGGTGATCTTGCCCTTATAGGCGGGCATCTTCCCACCGCCCTTGCCATTCGTGATGTCGTTGATCAAATCGGCGTCCGATTCCTTCTGCACGTCGACAGAGCCCAGATCGGCGACCTTCAACTGCTTCCCCATGGCGGTGTTGCCGCTGCCATCCGGCGCGTGGCACATCGCGCATTTCGTCTTGTAGAGCGTGGCGGAATCTTGGGCCCGCGCAACGCTGCAAGAGAAAAGCGCCACGGCAACTGGAAGCGCAAGCAGCGCGGCCAATCGAATCGCAAGTCGTTTCATCTTGTCTCACCCCCCTTGAGATATGACGAATCGCAGTGTCAGGTTGCGTTCGCAGTCCCAGTCCAGATCAAAACGCAGCTAGGAACGAAAATGTTATATTGCTCCCGGCGAAATTCTGCAACGGCAACGCAGCGAGTTTCAACGGATTTGTCACTCCCTTATCGTAATAGCCGTAGTAATTCCAGGCTGTCTTGTAGCTGAATCCTTTGTAAATATCGAACTTGAGGCTGGCGTAGGGCTTCAGATAATCGAAGTCCAGCGTGCCCGTGGGAGTGAGCGGATTGAGGAAGGTCGTGCTCCCGCGAGCGAAGGTTCCCAGGTATCCAAACGTCGCGGTGATCCGCTTGTACGGCTTCCACAAGATGTCGCCGTAGGCGTAATTGTCGTGACTGCTGTAGGTAGAAAGCGTACCGACCGGTGAAGAGCCGCCGCTGACCGGACACGCGGCAGTGAACGTCGTCGATCCGGTATCCGCAAAGCAGATTTCCGTCTGCGTGTAGATGTCCATGTAGTTGTAACCGAAATCGAGCCAAAGCTGCGGGAATGGCGCGAGGGTGGCGCCGAGGCTGTAGGAGCGGCCGTGCTCGATATTGTCCACGGTGTAGACATCGTCGCGGTTTTCGTGAATGTCCACCGCCCCGGTGAAGCTGGCCCAAGAGTAAGGGTTGTAGGTCACGTGGACTTTATACACTTGCAGTTCGCGCGGGCTGATGCGCGTGAACGAATTGTCGTTCGATCCCAGGTCGAAATCCGCGTTGATCCTCAGCGTGCTCACCGGCTTCAGAGTAAGTCCGAGGAACGCGATGTTTTCGTGAATCAGGTAGAAGTTCCGTCCCGAATTGTTGGTGGCTTCCGGCGTCAAATTCGTGGGAGTGCCTTCCTGGATGCTGCCGTTGGAATTCACGAAGCAGGCGGCCGGCAACTGGCCTGCGACCAACGCGCAATCGCCTCGCGCGGCGAGATAGTAGTTGGCTGCGGTGCCGCCCGTGCCCCCCGGAAAGTAGATCTCCCCGGTATCCCAGGTCGCGCTGAAATCGGAAATGTTACGGCTGGTGTACTCGTATCCGAGACGGGCCGAGACGCGCTCACTGAAATCATAATGCAGCTGAAAGATATTGTCCTTCAGATT
>Ga0209517_10008954_pt1 | contig 11577 bp, 10 predicted proteins | sample PeaSoiMetSII2010_FD_187695 | JGI IMG/M metagenome (GOLD analysis project Ga0209517, IMG submission 187695) | Peat soil microbial communities from Weissenstadt, Germany - SII-2010 (SPAdes) (version 2) | ecosystem: Environmental > Terrestrial > Soil > Wetlands > Peat | place: Germany...
TTCGCAAGAAGGCGCAGCGAGCGCCATAGCAAGCGCCTCTGAAGCCTCATCATTGTGACAAGATCGTCATCGGGCAGCACGCCAGAGCCAGTCCCGACCGCTGTCACCAAGGGGCTATTTCTGCCCCTCTGACCGCTGTTGCTCCGTCATGATGCGGGCAAAGCCCTCCTTCGCGCTCTCGAGCGCGGCATCGGCATCGAGCGCCGCGCGGAAATCGTCCAGCGCCAGCGCCTTCTGGCCGAGCGCCTCAAGGCTTGTCCGCGCCTGGTCAGGCCGATGGGATCGCCGGGTTTCCGGGCCAGGGCCTCGGCGAGATCGTTGATCGCCTTCTGGTAGTCGCCCAAGTGAGGTACAGGCTGCCGCGATCGAGATGGCAATAAGCGAGCTTGGGATCGCAGTCGAGCGCGATTGAATAGTCGACCAGGGCTTCGTCGTAATGGCCGAGCGGGAGATTCGCCAAGCCACGATTGCATAAGCGAGCGCGAAATCGGGCTTCAACCCTGATCGCCTCGGTGAAGTCGGCGATGACGCTTTCGAACCGCCGCATGTGGGTGAGGGTGGTGCCGCGGCGTACCAGGCTTCGACCAGATCGGGCTTGAGGTTTATCGCCACGCCGAAATCGCTGATCGCGAGCGCCACCTCTGCGGCACTTGCCAGTGCGCTGCCGCGATTGAGGTAGGCGACGGCGTCGGCGGGGTCGCTCTTGATCAGGGCCAAGCCTGCACCATCTCGATCTCCGTCTCCTAAGAGGAGACGATGTCCTCGGCCAACTTCCGCAGCGCGGGATCCTTGCCATAGGCAAGCTCGACCTTCGTCATGTCAACGGCACCCTGATGGTACGGAATCATCCCGCGGACGAAATCGACATCGGCATCGCCGCTGTAGCTCATCTGCATGCCCTGATGCATTTTTTCTATGGCGCCATGAACGCCTTGGTTGATGCAGTGTCGCTCGATTTTTCCGCCGCTGCCCCCGCAGCAACCATCACGAAGATTGCACATAGCGCGAAAGATCTCATGCGAGACATCGCTTGCTCCTATTGCGAGGGTTGTTGTGCGGTTGGTTTATCGGTCCTTGCCGACGGCCTTACCGGTAAGCCCGGTGCGGCACAGGGGCGCATGGGCCAGGGCGGAGATCCCTAGCTCCGAGCCATTGAGCGGGGGCGCTGGCCGGCAAGACCAAAGGCCGGCGAACCCGCATACCCTCGAAGGCCATGCCGATCAATGCGCGACGACGATGCATAAAGTGCAAGCCTTATCAACTGTCTAGGGCGGCGCCGCCGTCCTTCGAGCTGCATGTGAGCCTCGCCTGCTGGACGACAGCCTACGCCAGCTCGAGCCGGCGTCGCCGGATGTCAATCGCAGCCATGCAAACACTGCAACTATTGACATGCTTACCATTCATTTCCTGCACAGTGGCAAACTGTCCTAATTTCCTTGGCAACGCCCGTCTCACGGCCATGTCGCCGCTGGAGGACTCCCATGCGCTTTCTTGCCGTACTAGTCATGGCCGGCGGTCTGACCATGCCGGCTTTTGCGCAGGCCGCGGAGTTCTATGTCGGCGAGCCCATCGTTCAGGACAATCTGCAGATCGTGCCCAACTATCTGACCGGCATCAAAATGGATCAGATGCCGAAGGGGATGGATATGAGCCCCGATGCCATCCATCTCGAAGCGGACGTCCATGCCACCAAGGATGAGAAGCACGGCTTCCCCGAGGATGCGTGGATTCCCTATCTGACGATCAACTTTACGATTACCAAGCAGGGGAGTGAGTTCAAGAAGACCGGCACGCTCGCGCCGATGACGGCTGGCGACGGGCCGCACTATGCCAACAACGTCAGCATGGCCGGTCCCGGCTTTTATGACCTCACCTACGAGATCCTGCCGCCCTCGTCGAACGGCTTCATCCGTCACATCGATAAGGAGACCGGCGTGCCCGAGTGGTGGAAGCCGATCACCGCGCACTGGACCTTCACCTATCCGAGCAAGGAAAAGAGCTGATGGCGGTGTTGCACGGCAAGCTTATGCGCGGCGCTGTCGGCTGCATCGTGATCGCCGGCGCGTGTTTTTGCAGCGCTCAGCGGGCGCAGGCGCAAACCGCGATCGACGTGACAATCAAGGATCATCGCTTCACGCCCTCCGAGATCCATGTGCCGGCAGGGAAGCCGGCCGTGCTCAACATCAAGAATGAGGATGCGACGGCGGAGGAATTCGATTCCTCCGCGCTTAAGATCGAGAAGGTCATCGGCGGCGGCAAGGAAGGCAGCGTGCGGCTCCGGCCGCTTGATCCTGGCAACTATCCCTTCATGGGCGAATACCACGAGGACACCGCGAAAGGTGTCGTCATCGCCGAATAGGTCCCGATGCTAGCTACACTCCTGATCGTTTTCCGCGAAGTTATCGAGGCTGGGCTCATCGTCGGCATCATGCTCGCTGCGACGCGGGGCGTGCCGCGCCGCGGCCTCTGGGTGAGCTACGGCGTGGTCGGCGGCGTTGCCGGCGCCTGCCTCGTTGCCGCCTTCGCAAGCGAGATCGGGGAGTTGTTCGAAGGCTCGGGCCAAGAGCTTTTCAATGCGGGCATCCTCCTGCTCGCCGTGGGCATGCTCACCTGGCACAACGTCTGGATGGCGAGCCACGGCAGGGTCATCGCCCAGGAAATGCGGCAGGTGGGCGCGGCGGTTGTTGCCGGACGAAGGCCGCTCGCCGCCCTTTCGGTCGTTTGCGGCGTGGCCGTGCTCCGGGAGGGATCAGAGGTCGTGCTGTTTCTCTACGGCATCGCGGCGTCGGGCGGGACGTCGGCGCTCGGCATGATGGCCGGCGGCGTGCTCGGGGTGCTTGCCGGGGCGGCCGTGTCGGCGCTCATCTATCTCGGCCTTCTGGGCATTCCCGCAAGATATCTGTTCTCGGCCACATCGGGCCTCATCACCCTCCTAGCCGCCGGCCTTGCCGCCCAGGCCGTCGCGTTCCTCCAGCAGGCGGGCTACGTCAACGTCCTCACCGTCTCGGTATGGGACACCTCCTGGCTCCTTCCCGAAGACAGCGTGATTGGCCGCTTGCTGCACACCTTGATTGGTTATTCGGACCGCCCAAGCGGCGCGCAGCTAGTCGTCTATGGTCTCACACTCGCGATCATTGTCGGGCTGATGAACCTTCAACCGCGCGCCCGCGTCGTTTCCCCCGAGGCCGCCGCGGAAATGACCTCCAGCCCCTGATCCGGCCAGGCGGCGAACGGTGTCTCCGACCTCGTCGCTCGCTTGCCACATCTGTCGGTCCTCGCCGAGGAGCTGAACCGGCGCTGTTCGCTCGCGAGCGCAGACGAAATGCGCTAGGTAGCGGGACGCTGGTTGAGCGCCCACCGCCTTGAAACGCCATTGAGTCGCCAATGCCGCCCGAACGCGCCCTCGTCGCCGATATTGGCGGCACCAATGCCCGCTTCGCTATCGCCGACCTCGAGACGCTGAGGCTGTCGGAGATTGGGCATTTTCTCTGCTCCGAGCACCCAACTCTCGAAAGGGCCGCTTGCGCCTATCTCTGCGGCCTCAAGCAGCGGCCACGTCATGGCGCGATCGCCGTGGCGGCGCCGGTGGGTGGCGAGGAGGTCAAGCTCACCAACTCGCTTTGGTCCTTCGCGAAGCGGGAGCTTTGCCGCGCCACGGGCCTCGACGGTCTCCTCGTCCTCAACGACTTCCAGGCGCTCGCCCTTTCGCTTCCTCATCTCGGCAGCGAGGAGCTTTCTCGGATCGGCGGCGGCGAGCCTCTCCAAGGCGGTACCAAAGTCGTGCTGGGGCCGGGCACTGGTATCGGCGTCGCCGGGCTCGTCTGGGGCGGAACGGAATGGGTGGCGGTGCCGAGCGAGGGCGGCCACATCTCGCTTGCCCCCAATAACTCGCGCGAATTCGCGATTGCCGAGCGGCTTCGCTCGGGCCGCGCGCATCTCTCGGTCGAGCGCGTGCTGTCAGGACCTGGCCTCGCCCATCTCTATTGCGCCGTGGCGGCGTCGCATGGGGAGAGCGTGGAGCCGCTCTCCCCGAACGAGGTGCTGACGCGAGCCCTTGCGGTAATCGACCCAATGGCCGTGGAGGCGCTCGGCCTGTTCGTCGCTTGGCTCGGAAGCTTTGCGGGCGATGCCGCGCTTCTCTTCGGCGCCCGCGGCGGCGTCTATCTCGGCGGCGGCATTGCCCCCAAGATGATCGCTGCGCTTTCGACGGGAGCCTTCCGCCACGCCTTCGAGGAGAAGGGGCGCATGCGGAGCTTTCTCGCGCCCATTCCGGTCTATGTCATCCTGGCCGAATTCGCGACGCTCAAGGGCGCGGCCGCGGGCTTGCGCACGAGGCTCGCCGCCGCAGGCGCGGAGCTCGCACGGCCTTTGACCTAGAACTTTGGCATTGTCCGCTCTAACCTGTTGGCCGAAGCCGGTGCCACGCCATCGAAGCGCTGCAATTGGCGCGGATTTGGGTCATGGCCAAGGAGCGACAATTGCTGCGGACGGAATCGCGATCTCGTTCTAGGTCTTGGTTTTGACGCATGATCTCATCCGAAGGGTTTACGACTTTTCGGGATCATGCTGAAGGCGCGGGGAGGGCGCGAAGACCGGACATGGCGGATACGTTGCCCCAAATCTTAGCGCGCAGCGCCGAGCGACAGCTCTACCGGCTGTTGCGTCTTTCCGCGCCCCTGTTGCGGTCGATCTACCAGCAGGTCAGGCTCGAGCGGCGCGCACGGGCGGTGACGGCTCTGGAACAGGGAGCGGCGCGCACGGGCGGTGACGGCTATGGAACAGGGAGCGGAGCCGCGATTGCGCGCTCAGCAAGCGGCCCTCGATCGCCCAGGGAAGCTCGTAATATTCGACCCGTCTTCGCAGCAGCGCGTTCAGATCGATCACCGGAAGCGCTCCTTGGAGACGTCGCACGACTTGAGAGGGCAGAGTCTCGCAAGGCCACGCGCGTGATCGACAGGCCTATTTGAATTCGACCTTGAGCACCTTATAGGACTTGCCGCCGCCCGGCGTCGATACCTCGACGATATTGTTCTTACGCTTGCCGAGCAGCGCGCGGGCAATCGGAGAAGTGATCGAGATCTTGCCCTTCTTCACGTCGGCCTCGACCTCGCCCACGATCCGGTACTTCACCTTCTCGTCGGTGTCCTCGTCGATCAGGGTGACGGTGGCGCCGAACATCACCTGGTCGCCTTTGAGCCTGCTGACGTCGATGATATCGGCGCGGGAAAGCTTGTCCTCGAGGTCGGCCATGCGGGCCTCGGTGATGCCCTGCTGCTCCTTGGCGGCGTGGTACTCGGCATTCTCCGAGAGGTCGCCATGGGTGCGCGCTTCGGCGATCGCCTTGATGATACGCGGGCGCTCGACCGTCTTGAGATGCTTAATCTCGGCCTCCAGCGCAGCAAAGCCCTCCGCGGTCATCGGCACCTTGTCCATCTTCGTCGAAGCTCCTTTCGCCTCCGGATACTGTCCAGGAATTGCCCAGTCTAAGTCAAGAATCGGTTGATTTGCCCATTAAGGGTGCGGTTGGGCGGTTTGAGGCCGCTTGCTCGCGTAGCTCTGCAGGGGGGCGACGGTGAGGTTTCCGGCTTTGAGCGCCTTGATGGCCTCGGTCACGGCCAAAGCGCCCGCTAGGGTTGTATAATAGGGAATATGGTAGAGCAAGGCCGAGCGCCGGATCGAGAAGGAGTCGGCGAGCGCCTTGGCGCCCTCGGTGGTGTTGAAGACGATATCGACCTCCCCATTGGTAATGGCGTCGACGATATGCGGGCGCCCCTCCAGAACCTTGTTAACCTTCTCGCAAGCGATGCCATGGGCGTCGAGATGGCGCTTGGTGCCGCGCGTGGCGATAATGCGGAAGCCCATCTCGGCGAGCTGCCGGATCGGTACCACTACCTTGTCCTTGTCGGAATCCTTGACCGAGACGAACACGGTGCCGGTGAGCGGCAGCTTGCAGCCGCCGCCGAGCTGGCTCTTGGCGAAGGCAATCGCGTAGTCCCTGTCGATGCCCATCACCTCGCCCGTGGACCGCATCTCGGGCCCGAGCACCGTATCGACGCCGGGAAAGCGCGCGAAGGGGAACACCGCCTCCTTCACCGCGATATGGTCGAGTTGGGGGCGTTGCAGGCCAAAACTGGCCAAGCTTCTGCCGGCCATGACCTCCGCGGCGATGCCCGCGATCGGCAGGCCAATCACCTTGGCGACGAACGGCACCGTGCGGCTTGCCCGAGGATTCACCTCGAGCACATAAACCTCGTCGTTCTGAATGGCGAACTGGACGTTCATCAGGCCCACGACGCGAAGCGCGCGGGCGAGCTCGATTGTCTGCCGCTCCATATCCGCGATGATCTGCGGCTTGAGCGAATGAGGGGGCAGCGAGCAGGCGGAGTCGCCCGAATGCACGCCCGCCTCCTCGATATGCTCCATCACGCCGCAGATGAAGACTTGCCTGCCGTCGGCGATGGCGTCGACATCGACCTCCGTCGCGTCGCGCAAATAGGAATCGAGCAGCACCGGGCTCTTGCCCGAGACCACCACGGCCTCGGAGATGTAGCGGGCGAGCTGTGGATCGTCATGCACGATCTCCATGGCCCTGCCGCCGAGCACGTAAGAGGGGCGGATGACGAGCGGAAAGCCGAGCGTGCTCGCGATGGCGCGGGCTTGATCCGGCGAGCGGGCGATGCCGCTTTTGGGCTGGCGTAACCCCAACTGCTCGATCAGGGCCTTGAACCGGTCGCGGTCCTCGGCGAGATCGATGGCGTCGGGGGATGTGCCGAGGATCGGCGCCTTAGCGCGCTCGAGCGCCGCGGCGAGCTTGAGCGGCGTCTGCCCGCCGAACTGGACGATGACGCCTTTGAGCGTGCCGTTTGCCTCCTCTTTCCGCACGATCTCGAGCACATCCTCTTCCGTGAGCGGCTCGAAGTAGAGGCGGTCAGAGGTGTCGTAGTCGGTCGAGACCGTCTCCGGATTGCAATTGACCATGATCGTCTCGTAGCCAGTGGCCGAGAGCGCGAAGGCCGCGTGGCAGCAGCAATAGTCGAACTCGATACCCTGGCCGATGCGGTTCGGGCCACCGCCTAAGATGATGATCTTCTGGGCTTCAGAGGGCCGCGCCTCGCATTGCGGGGGGCCGGCAAAGCCGGCCTCATAGGTCGAGTACATATAGGCCGTGGGCGAGGCGAACTCTGCGGCGCAGGTGTCGATGCGCTTATAGACGGGATGTACGTCGAGGCCGCGGCGCCGCGCCGCCACCTCGCTCGCCTCGAGCCCCGAAAGCGCCGCCAGGCGCTCGTCGGAGAAGCCCATGGCCTTCAGCGCTCGGAACTTGGGGGCGCTTTGCGGCAGCCCGTGCTGGCGGACGCGCTCCTCGATGTCGACGATGTCTTGCAGCTGCCGGATGAACCAGGGATCGATGGCGCAGGCCTCGAAGATCTGCTCCTCGTCGAAGCCGAGCCTGAGCGCCTGGGCGACCTTGAGGATGCGGTCCGGGGAGGGGGTGCCTAGGCCTGCGCGGATCACGTTCTTGTCGTCGCCTTGGCCCAAGCCCTCGAAAGCAATGTCGTCGAGGCCGGTCAAGCCCGTCTCCATCGAGCGTAGCGCCTTTTGCAGCGACTCGGCAAAGGTGCGGCCGATGGCCATGACCTCTCCCACCGATTTCATTGAGGTGGTGAGCACGGGCTTGGCGCCGGGAAACTTCTCGAAGGCGAAGCGGGGGATCTTGGTCACGACATAGTCGATGCTGGGCTCGAAGCTTGCGGGCGTCGCCCCCCCGGTGATGTCGTTGGCAAGCTCATCCAGCGTGTAGCCGACGGCGAGCTTGGCCGCGATCTTGGCGATGGGGAAGCCGGTGGCCTTCGAGGCGAGCGCCGAGGAGCGCGACACGCGCGGGTTCATCTCGATGATGACGAGGCGCCCGTCGGCCGGGTTCACCGCGAATTGCACATTGGAGCCGCCGGTCTCCACCCCGATCTCGCGCAACACCGCGATCGAGGCGTTGCGCATGATCTGATATTCCTTGTCGGTGAGCGTGAGCGCAGGCGCGACGGTGATGGAATCTCCAGTATGCACGCCCATGGGGTCGATATTCTCGATCGAGCAGACGATGATGCAATTGTCGTCCTTGTCGCGGACGACCTCCATCTCATATTCCTTCCAGCCGAGCACCGACTCCTCGATCAGCACCTCGCAGGTCGGCGAGGCGTCTAGCCCGCGCTCGACGATCTCGAGAAACTCCTCGCGGTTATAGGCGACGCCGCCTCCGGTGCCGCCAAGGGTGAAGGAAGGGCGGATAATGGCAGGAAGCCCGATCTCCGGCAGGGCCTCGAGCGCCTCGATCAGCCCCTTCTCGACATAACGCCACCGCCTCGCCCCTTCGCCTTGCGCCCAACCATGCTCGAACGCGGCGAGCGCTCGCGCCCGCTCTTCGGGGTTGGCAACGGTGTCGTTGAGGCGCGCGATCTCGACCTTGTATTTCTCGCGGTCGGCACGCTTCAGCACGGCGGCATCCGCGAGCCGCGAGCGGGGCGTCTCCAGCCCGATCGCGACCATGGCCTCGCGGAACAGCTCGCGATCCTCAGCCTTGTCGATCACCTCGGCGCGCGCGCCGATCATCTCCACCCCGTATTGCTGGAGCACGCCCGAGCGGTGCAGGCTCAACGCCGTATTGAGCGCGGTCTGTCCGCCCATGGTGGGCAAGAGCGCGTCGGGCCGCTCGCGCTCGATGATCTTGGTGACGAATTCCGGCGTGATCGGCTCGATATAGGTGGCGTCAGCCAATTCCGGATCGGTCATGATCGTGGCCGGGTTCGAGTTCACCAGCACGATCCGGTAGCCTTCTTCTTTCAATGCCTTGCAGGCTTGCGTGCCGGAATAGTCGAACTCGCAGGCCTGGCCGATGACGATCGGGCCGGCTCCGAGGATCAGGATCGACTTGATGTCTGTGCGTTTGGGCATCGGTTAGCTTCCATCCCCCCTTGAGCGGGAGGGGCAGGGAGGGACCTCACAACTTGCCTGACTTACTGGGACTCTTGGTCTGACCGCAACGCTTCTCACGCGCCGCTGTTGGGGCTGCGCTTGCGCGCCTCCATCAGCGCGACGAAGCGGGTGAAGAGGTAGTGGCTGTCTTGCGGGCCGGGCGAGGCTTCGGGGTGGTACTGCACCGAGAACACCGGCCCGTCCTTCAGCTTCAGCCCGCAATTGGAGCCATCGAACAGCGACACATGCGTCTCCTCGACGGAATCGGGAAGGCTGTCGCGGTCGACGGCGAAGCCATGATTCATCGAGGTGATCTCGACCTTCCCCGTGGTGAAGTCCTTTACCGGGTGGTTCGCGCCATGATGGCCCTGATGCATCTTCTGCGTCGTGCCGCCAAGCGCGAGCGCCAACATCTGATGCCCGAGGCAGATGCCGAACAGGGGTACGCCCGACTCCACGAGCTTCTTGATCTCCGGCACGGCATAAACGCCGGTGGCGGCCGGGTCTCCAGGACCGTTGGACAGGAACACGCCGTCTGGCTTCCGCTCCAGCACTTCCTCGGCGGTGGCGGAAGCGGGAAGCACGGTGAGCCGGCAGCCCGCGGTCGCAAGCTCGCGCAGGATGTTGCGCTTCAGCCCATAGTCGATCGCGACCACATGGAAACGCGGATCGGTCTCGCGCCCATAGCCTTCGCCCCAGCGCCACGCGGTCTCGTCCCAGCTATAGCTCTGGCCGCAGGTCACGTCCTTGGCGAGGTCGAGCCCGATCATACCGGGGAAGGAAACGGCCTCGCGCTCCAGCGCGTCGAGATCGAACCTGCCGTCCGAGGCGTGCGCGATCACCGCGTTGGGCATGCCCTTCTCGCGGATCAGCGCCGTCAGCGCGCGGGTATCGACCCCGGTGATGCCGATGATGCCGCGGGCCATCAGCCAATCGTCGAAGCTTTGGCGGGCGCGGTAATTCGATGGCGGCGTGATCGTGGCCCTGAGCACGCAGCCGCGCACGCCAGACGCGGCAGCGAGGCTCGCCGTCTCGATGTCCTCATTGTTGGTGCCGACATTGCCGATATGGGGAAAGGTGAAGGTGACGATCTGCCCAGCATAGGACGGATCAGTCAGGATCTCCTGATAGCCGGTCATGGCGGTGTTGAAGCAGACCTCGCCCACCGCGACGCCGGTCGCGCCCGCGCCCTTGCCCTCGATGACAGTGCCATCGGCAAGCACGAGCAGCGCCGTAGGCCGCTCCTCGTCCCAGGCGGGCGTGGCCCGCGCGCATGGGCTCAAGGCCTTTGCGGCCGGGCTTTCGGGATGATCGTTCATCGGCTTTCGTTGCTGCCGCTAGGGTAGGGCGGCTACGGCGTGAAGTCGGGTGCAAGTCTAGCGGCGTCAAGGCCGACGCTCTGGCACGCTTCCAACGAGCCGGACTCTTAAGTCATGGCCTCATCGGGGTCAAGCTGGCTCCATAAATATTTTCTTGTGAAAACAATGAGTTAAAGCGGAAAAATCCCTTGCTTGCGAAGATGGTCTCAATTACCTTGGAAGCTTCTTCCTCGATTCCTCAGCCCCTGACCCATGCGCGAGACCATCAACGCTGCGCTTAAGGCTGCGACCAAAGTGCAAGACAAGCGCCGCATGTCGACGCTTCGGCTGATCTCTGCCGCCATCAAGGACCGCGACATCGCCGCGCGGGGGCTCGGCAAGGCGGAGGCGAGTGACGCCGAGCTCCTCGAGCTGCTCGCCAAGATGATCAAGCAGCGGGAGGAGTCGGAGAAGATCTATACTCAGGCCGGACGCGCCGAGCTTGCGCAGCAAGAATCGGAAGAGATTGCCATCATCCGCGAGTTCCTCCCCAGGCAGCTCTCCGAGGCCGACATACAACAGGCCATCGGCGCGGCGATCGCGGAAGCCGGCGCCTCAAGTGTCAAGGACATGGGCAAGGTGATGGCGACGCTGAAAGCACGTTACGCCGGCCAGATGGACTTCGCCAAAGCGAGCGCGATGGTGAAGGCGAAGCTCGGCTAGCTTCGCGCCCTCGTTTCGTCATTCCGGCGTAAGCCGGAATCCAGCGCGCGCAGCGCATATCAAAAAACTGGATACCGGCTTTCGCCGGTATGACGAGTCCAGCGCTCCTCTTCGCCGTCCATTTCGTCACTTTAGGCCCGGTAGGTTCGCGCTTCGCGATCCGGAATCCAAATGACGTGTTCGGATTAAGCGTGCGGCGGCACGCCACGCGGCCTTTTGTCTTGCACTGCAACATCATTTCGTCACTGCACCGCAAATATGAAAGTTTGCGATGCAGCACTGTGAATCGTGCTGCGCCCAAAAGGAGGCCAACGATGTTCCTCAACTCTCGCTTTCAACTCATGACCATCGCCGCGGCGGGGGCCCTTGTCGTTCTCACCGCTGCCCATGCGCCGGCCAGGGCCCTGGAGCCCATAAGCCATTTAGGACCGGTCGGGCCCTACGAGCCGATCCTCGCCACGGTTGGCTCGAAGCGCGTCATCGCCTTCTATGTGCCGGATAGCGGCCGCTGCTCCATCAACGCAGTGGTCTTCGATTCCGCTTCCCCCGAGGCGCCGTACTCGGCTTCACGGGTTCGCATCAACCT
>Ga0209517_10008956_pt1 | contig 11574 bp, 6 predicted proteins | sample PeaSoiMetSII2010_FD_187695 | JGI IMG/M metagenome (GOLD analysis project Ga0209517, IMG submission 187695) | Peat soil microbial communities from Weissenstadt, Germany - SII-2010 (SPAdes) (version 2) | ecosystem: Environmental > Terrestrial > Soil > Wetlands > Peat | place: Germany: Weissenstadt...
CCAGTGGTACGACAAAGCCGATGCGCATGGAATGTAAGTCCGCGATGTGGCCCATGAAAGGCGCGGCAATGGCACCCCCGACAATGGACATCACGATGAGCGATGAGCCGAGCTTTGTGTAATCGCCCAAACCACGTATGCTGAGTGCAAAAATCGTCGGGAATCCCACAGACATAAAGAAAAACGCGGCGAACATCGCATACAGGCCGGTTTTGCCTCCCCCCATGGTGACCGCGACCAGTACAACGTTGATGACCATATAGGCCGCCAGCACGCGGTCCGGCTTGAACTGGCTGATCACGGCACTGCCACACAAACGCCCCACCATGAACAAACCGAAACCGATGGCGCCCAGCCATTTGGAGGCCTGCAGCCTGGTCACGCCCGGATCATTTTCCAGAATGTAATTCACACAAAAGCTGAAAATACCGGTTTGCGCGGCGACATAGAGGAATTGGGCGGCGATCCCCAGGGTGAAATGCTTGCGCCGGAACATATCCCAGTTCTGTGACACCAAAAGGAGCGCAGCAGCGTAGGCGGCCGCCAGCAGGCCGTACTTTGTCGGCTGCAACCAAGCCTGGTTCAAGTGAATCAGCGTCCACATAAGCCCCAAAATCGGGGCGATGAAGAAGTACAGCAAACCGCAAACTACGGCCAAGACGACAGCCATAGCCGCCAATTGAGCGCTGGAGGGCTTGAGCCGGTTCTTCTCGGCCGCCAACCTCCGGCTTTCGTCCACGGCGTGCAAGTCCGGAACCGGAGATATGGCGAAGATGATGAAGAGCAGAGCTACAAATATGCCGATACCTACGTAGGGGGTAGTGAGGCCGGCGTTGGCATGCGCTGCGTCACCGCCCGAAAAAAGGAAGTAACCGCCGACAGTTGGGCCCAGGATCCATCCGAGCCCGTTGGTCGTCTGGGCGATGTTGATGCGCGCCGGCCCGCCTTCGGGCGATCCAAGAACCGTCGCGTATGGATTCGCAATGGTTTCCAGACAGGTCATACCGGCCGCGATGACAAACAAGCCCAGCAAGAACGCCCAGTACGTCCCGATGTTGACGGCCGGAATGAACCAGAATGCACCGGCGGCAATGAGCGACAGCCCCACGAGAATGCCGCCTTTGTAGCCGAATCGTTTCGCAATCAAACCAGCGGGAATTGCCATTAGGAAATAGGCAAGATAGTTGGCCGCCTGCACCAGGCCTGACTGTTCCTTGTTGATCCGCAGCGTGTCCTGAAAATGCTTGTTGAGGATGTCGATCATCCCGTTGCAGAAGCCCCACAGCAGGAACAGCGAGGTGATCAAGGCAAAGGTGACGGCAAGATTCCTGCCGTCAGCGGTGCGAAATAAGCCGCCTGCACTGGCGACAGGGCTGAGAGTGGTTATCGATTCGCGCGGGTCGGTGCTCATCGTAGTTAGTCCAGAGAGACCAGAATTTTCTTGAATCGTGATGGATTCTCACTCCAGGAACGCAGTGCGTCTGCCGCTTCGTAGAGAGGAACAACCACGCTTACGGCTTGATCCACAGGAAATCTTCGGCCCTCGAGAAGTCTGATGACCGCGTGGAAATCTTCCGGCTGCGCATTCCTCGACCCGAGGACATCCAATTCCTTTTGCACGAACAGCTTGGTCTCGTAGCTCACTGGTTCTTTGGCATAGCCGATGTAAACGACCCTGCCGGTAAATGAAACCTCTTCAACTGCGGCTCGAAATGTTGCCGCTGTACCAACCGCTTCGACAATCACGTCCGGACCGCGGCCCCCAGTCAGTTCCCGCAACCGATCATGCAACGATTCCCGCAGGCTGTTAATCGTGTGGGCGCCGCCTGAAGCCCGCGCAAGTTCCAGTTTGTCGTCGTCCACATCAACGCAGATCGTGCGGGCGCCCCGAGAACTCGAGGCAGCGACGGCGCCTAGACCCACTCCGCCGCAACCCATAATTACGACTGTGTCCTCCCCAGTGACCCGTCCACGTGACACCGCGTGAAATCCGACTGTCAGCGGTTCAATCAGGCACAATTCCGTCGTCGTGAGTCTTGCCGGATACAACTTCTCTGGCGGCATCACGATGAATTCGGTCAGAGCACCGTCCCTTTGCACTCCGAGAGTTTCGTTGAATTGGCAGGCATTCGGTCGTCGCCGGAGACAGGATGCGCATTTACCGCAGCTTGTATACGGAAAGATAGCCACGTCCGTCCCGACAGAGAGCCTGCTATCCCCGCCGTCGCCTTGCACGACCGTGGCCGACACTTCATGCCCCGGAATCCGCGGATAGGTCACCAGCGGATTCAGGCCGCGAAAGGAACTCAAATCGCTTCCACAGAGGCCCACCATTCGGACCTTCAGCAAGATGTCACTGCCGTCCCCCGCTGGTTCGGGAATCGTCTCGATCGATCCTTGCCCCGGCTTGTGAAGTACGAGTGCCTTCATGTTGAACGCGCGTCCGCGGGCCCAGATCAAGGCCGGCGTTTTGGAGCTTTCCGGCGTCGACCTCTGGACTTCATCGCGGCCCGAAGCCGCTTCTCGGCTTGAGCATTCCAATATCCGCAGTCAAGTTCGAAAAATACGGAGGTATACGGAATTCGCATGTTGGTTTTGACCACGAGGACTCGAAACAACTCGCCAGCGCGATCAAGCTTCGCGATGATCTCTTCGTGTGGAAGAACGCGTACTTCGGGTCCCGCGAGAAGGCTGCCGAGCCTTTCTCGGTAGGAACTGATACCCGGGGCGTCTTCCTCACGAACGAAAGTCAATTCCGCGTCGGTATAAATGTTGGGTTTGATGTGCTTGCATCCGCCGAGAATGGCAGACGTGCGTTCCAACACCGTGGTTTGTTCCTCATCGGCAACAATGGTCTCGATTGCTTGCCTGGACTGTGCCGGATACGCCGAGTCAGCGATGACGAGCCAGTTGCGATGACCGTAGAGCGGCAGCCGATCCTTGAGAATCTGTTCCCAGTTTGGATTCATTTGAGTGCCAGTTCTTCATCCGAACAAACGGCTACTTTGCCACATTTGCCGGAAGCCATGAGGGCATATGCGTCTGCAGCGTCCTCAAGCGCAAAGCGGTGAGTGATGATATCGGCGGGATGCAGATTCCACCGTACCAGGCGCTCGACCAATTCCTCCATCAGCCAGGTCGAGGTCACCCAGGACCCATAGATGGTCTTCTGATCGTGAATGATGTCGGGGGAGGGATTGAACTCAACCGTCCCTCCTTCCCCTACGAAAGCAATTCTTCCCCATTTGCGCGTTGCTCGAATCGCTGTGGCACGCGCTCTTGCATCGGCAGAGCAGTCCAGCGCGCGTTCCACACCGGAACCCCGCGTGAGTTCCCTGACCTGAATCACGTTATCTGGACCTGCGGTCAGAACGAAGTCACATAGTTTGAGAGACTCTGCCAAACGCAGTCGCTCGGGGACGATGTCAATTCCAACGATCATCTGCGCGCCGAGTTTGCGACACAAGGCCGCAGCCGCGAGCCCCACTGGCCCGAGTCCGGTGATGAGCACTGAATGGTCGCCGTTGACTCCAACCTTTTCGATCGCTTCGTAAACCGTCCCAAAGCCACACGCAACCTGCGCACCATCCGCGTAGGAAAGCTCGTCGGGCAGCGCGATGAGATCCTTCTCTTCCGCAATCATGTAGTCGGCCATTCCGCCGTCGCGCTGCCAACCGTACGCACGCCGGTATTTTTCACTGGTGCAGGAAATCATGTACCCGCGTCGGCAGTCGTTGCAAACGCCGCAGCCGGAGATGTGATACACGATTACCCGGTCGCCCACACCAAAGCGCCGACAGCCAGGGCCAGCCTCCACAATTTGGCCGCTTGGTTCATGGCCGGCGATGACTCCTTGATAGCCCTCCGGTCCTTTGCCCAAGTGCTCGTGGTAGATGCAACGAATATCGGAACCGCAGATGGTTGAAGCCTTTACCCTGAGCAGAACTTCGCCGTGGCCGGGATGAGGGATGGGCAGCGTGCGGAGTTCCACTTTGCGGTTTCCGGGCAAAAATACGGCTTGTATGTTCCGTTCCATGTTTTCACCAACTGGACTTCACGGCGGGGTAATCTCACCACTCACGTCCCAAAGGTCCTCCCAAGACTGTCCATCCTTCCAGAGAAACACCTGACCCTTGATCAGCCGGCAATTGCGGTCGATTGCGCTGACTTCACGCATTTCGCTGTCAGTCAATGGCTCACTCACAACGCCTGCAATGTTGCTGCGATAGTGGTCTCGGTTGGTGGAAAATGGAATGGGGACCTGTCCCCGCTGGACCGCCCATTTAATGCACACTACGGCGGGATGTACTCCCAGACGTTTGGCAATCTTGACAATCACTGGGTCCTGAGTTGGCGCGGTATCCTCGGCTGTGCGATCTCGTTCCGGCCGTCCTGGCGACCCGACGGGGCTATATCCGACCGGCACGATGCCGTTGGATCGGACAAAATCAAATAGCTGGGGTTGCTGAAAGTGAGGGTGCAGTTCCATCTCATTTACAGCGGGCTTGATGCGTGCGTCGTGCAAGAGAAGCTTGAGTTTGGGGATCGACATATTCGAAGTCCCGATATGACGAACCATCCCCAGGTCGACTAATTCCTCCATCTTTCGCCAGGTTTTCATGAATTCGGCGTGGATGTAAGGTTTCGCGTCCTTGCTGCGCGACGTTACATCGCACCCAGGCGGATGGAAATTCGGGAATGGCCAATGCACAAGGTAGAGATCTAAATAACTAAGTCTCAGGTCCGCGAGTGATTGTTGACAGGAAGGGATTACGTCATTCTCGCCATGCTTGTCATTCCACAACTTCGAGGTGATCCACAGTCGCCCGCGTTCAAGATCTCTTCGCACTACCTGCTCGAGTGCATATCCAATCTCGTGTTCGTTGCCGTAGACGGATGCACAATCGAAGTGCCGATACCCAACCGCCGCCGCACCTTCCACCGCCGCTGCAATCTCACCTGCGTTGACATGGTCCGAGCCGAAAGTTCCCAAACCGATTGCTGGCATCCGGGCACCAGTGTACAGAGTCCTTTGCGGTACAAGAGCTGGTTCAACATGCCCGTTAATCAATGGTCCTGACGCGTCATGAAGTTTCATCCTGAACTCCTCATGATTCCGTGACCGGAATCTCGAGTCTTCCGAGTTGTGCTACGGCTCCCCGAGGCACGAGCACACGGACTGGTGCTCGCAAGAGACAATAATCGGTAAAGTTATCGATGTCAACAGGGAGACAGCGCTGCGGCACAGGAATTCCGGGAAGCCAGACCTCGCAATTTACGGGAAAGGACGGGCCCTTTCGCTAAAGTCATCGTAAACAAGGGATCGCTGCCTGAGGGTTCTATATACTGGATAACGATCTATGACCACACGAATGAAGGACATTGCCCGGGACCTGGGAGTATCGGTGATCACCATTTCCAAGGTTCTCCGCAATCATCCTGATATAGGAGACGAGACCCGCGAGCGAGTTCTGGCGCGCGTTAAGGAGCTTGATTATCGGCCAAACCTGGCAGCACGCAGCCTTGTCACGGGACGCACGTATCTGGTCGGGTTGGTTGTTCCGGACCTGCTTCACCCGTTCTTTGCAGAAATTGCCAAGTCCCTTTCCGATGTCCTACGGGAGAGCGGCTACTATCTGATCGTCTCTTCCTCCGAGGAAGACCCGAATCTTGAGGAACAGGAGATCAATCATCTACTGGCACGTCGGCTCGATACGTTGATCATTGCTTCGTGCAGATCGACCGTCGATCTCTTCTTCCGAATCGAAAAGCAACAGACGCCGTACGTCCTGATCGATCGAAGTCTGCCGGGGCTTTCGGCAAACTTCGTAGGGGTGGATGACGAAGCGGTGGGAATGCTTGCTACAGGGCACTTGATCGACATCGGCTGCAAGAAAATCGCGCACATTCGGGGGCCGGAAACCAGTACCGGCACTCGTCGCCTGGACGGATACAAACGAGCATTGGTAAAAGCCGGTCTTAAAGTCACGGATGACTACATCATTGCTGAACGGAAGGGAGATGTGGGAACGAAACAGCGCGGTGCCGAGGCGATGGGCCAGCTCTTGAGCCTGAAGCCGAGACCTGACGGGGTCTTCTGCTTTAACGACCCGCTGGCGATGGGCGCCATGAATTACGCGCTGGATCAGGGATTACGTATCCCGGAGGACATTGCGGTCATTGGATGCGGAAATCTGCACTACGACGATTCTCTGCGCGTTCCACTTTCGAGCATCGACCAGCACAGCCGGAGAATTGGAGAGGAAGCTGCGCGTGTTGCGCTCGGAATTCTGAACTCGAAATCACCGCCCAAACCTGAAAAGGTCGTGTTGCGGCCAGAACTAATCGTGCGCCGGTCGACCCAACGAAGTGCAGCCAAACCTGCGTCGAGGACACGAGGGCGGGCGTAGCCATCCCAGCCATCCTCAAGCTGAAATCTGGCGTCTTACTCTCTTTCATGCGTGGGAGTTCTGTCGGTCCGATCCTTTATACAGCCGTGTAGTCTGGTTTTGCTTTTGCACTCGGAAAAATCATTAGCGGCATCTGGTATTCTGGTTTTGACTTCGGTACAGTTAGCGATATTTATGCGGTACCGGAATGCCAATTTGACATACGAGAGGCACCTTGTGATGGATAGACCGGCCCTGGTGAATCGAAAACCTTCGATCATGTGCATGGATCGTAGAACCTTCCTGACGTCCACTGGGACCGCAGTATTCGGCGGTCTCCTGCCGCGTATCTCCCCTCTCTTTCCTGCCTCAAGTACTCCCGAGACGTTTGCGTGGAAAACCAATGATCTTATTTTTTCGTTCGATGTGTTGGCGGGAAACTTGCGCCAAAAGCGTCTTGTTCCGGCAGGTATTGTCGCGGCTACATCCGACAATTCCTCCGGCGTCGAGATTGCGCTGCAATGCAGCGGCGAAAATTCTCCCGATCAAGGCATGAAATCAGGCGTCGGACAGCCAGGGTCCAGGTTACTGTTTGCGGGAAAGCGGGAGGAGTCTACACCCGGAGGCAAGCGTTTAGTCTGCACACATACAGACCCAGTTTTGAAGCTGACTGCGGAATCTGTCTATCAGGCGTTCGACGGCGTTCCCGTGGTCCGGCGTTATTCGCGGGTCACCAATCACGGGAATTCTCCTGTCGGTATCGAGTTCTTAAGTTCGGCCATGCTCCACGGCCTTGCCGCGCCTGAGGACTACGACCGTGAACTCCGCATCCATGTGGCTTTGAATAGCTGGATGGCGGAAGGCCAGTGGCATACCCTCCGGCCGTCGGAAATGGGCTTTGTCGAAAACGAGCGGACGAGTTGGTCGGAAGCGCAAGCGGGAAGTGTCGGCAGTTGGTCCTCGGAACGCTATTTACCGATGGCTATGGCCGAAAACACAAGGTTGGGTCTGACCTGGTTTTGGCAAATTGAACACAATGGCTCGTGGCATTGGGAGGTCTCCAATGTGTCGGCTCGCGATAACAATGCCGACGACGTCTACGCGTACCTCGGCGGCCCTGACGACCTGCACTCTGCGGCGTGGAAGGGTTTGAAGCCTGGCGCGGCCTACGAGACCGTTCCGGTGGCAGTCGGATGCGTGCGTGGCGGGTTCAGTGAGGCAGTCGAGGCGTTGACCCGTTATCGTCGCCTCGCCTGCGAGAAACTGCGTGAGAACAACTCGCGATGTCCGGTGATCTTCAATGATTACATGAATTGCCTGTGGGGCGATCCGAACCAAGACAAAGAATTGCCCCTGATCGCAGCTGCTGCCAAGGCCGGCTGCGAATACTTCGTGATCGATGCCGGATGGTATGCAGATCTGCATGAGGACTGGAGTCAAACCATTGGTGCATGGGAGCCATCCCCGACACGATGGCCGCGCGGGTTGAAGTTTGTGCTCGACCAGATCAGGCACGCCGGCATGATTCCAGGACTTTGGCTCGAACCGGAGGTGGCTGGGGCCAAGTCCTCCCTCGCGAAAAAACCCGACAACTGGTTCTTCGTGCGCCATGGCAAGAGAGTGCTGAAGAATTCGCGCTTCCTGCTCGACTTCCGCAACCCGGAAGTAAGGGCGTACCTCGATCAGGTCATCGCAAGGATTGTGAACGAATATGGGGTTGGCTATATCAAGATGGACTATAACGTCGATTCCCTGCAAGGGACGGAGTTGAACGCAGATAGCGTTGGGCAGGGTTTGCTGGAGCATAACCGCGCTCACCTGGCCTGGTTGAACGACGTTTCGGATCGTCACCCCGAGTTGATCATCGAAAACTGCGGCAGCGGAGGTGGGCGCATGGACTACGCGATGCTCAGCCGTCTCCAGATGCAATCCATGACCGACCAGGAAGACTATCTGAAGCTGCCCGGAATTTTGGTCGGCTCGTCTGCAGCCGTCTTGCCGGAACAACTCGCAATCTGGTCTTATCCGCTGTCAGGCGCGGACGCCGACCAAACCAGCTTTAACATGGTTACAGCTATGATGTGCCGGATCCACCAGAGTGGCCGTCTCGACTCACTTTCCCCAGAATCATGGAAGCAGGTGGCCGATGGCATCCGGGTTTACAAGGAGGTTCTCCGTAAACACATTCCCGCGGCGGTCCCCTTTTATCCGCTCGGCACGTCTGACGTAACCGATTTCAAGACGCCCATTGCTTTAGGAATGCGGTCCCCGCAACAGACCTTGCTAGCCGTCTGGAGAGTAGACGGACCAGAGACACTGAAGATACCCTGGGCATCCAGAGAAGCCCAACTCCTGTATCCCGCTGATCTCGGCATCAAGATTAACTCTCAGGAAGGAACTTTGAATGTCGAGTTCCCGAGAACCCGCATGGCTTGCTTGGTCTTAGGATAGTACTTTCTCGCAGGAGCTGCCGAGCGCATAGACGTTGTTCGTGGCCCACCAGATTCAGCGGCTATCGGCGATGCCGTTAAGCTGTCCGTCAATCCAAGATGAGTTTCGTCTTCAGCAGATACATCGAACAACAAGATCAGCTGGGCAACCAGATTCGAGGGCTACTCGCTTGAGTATGGCTGGTGTTGCCTTTCCATCTCAGTCGTTTAGGCGCTCCCCTAAAATCATCGAAAAACAGAAAATGCGCCGGGTAAGCGTTTCGATCAGTCTGGCCTAGTTTCGACGACAGTGGTTTTCGCGTCGCTATTCCACCCATCCACTTCCAACCTCAGATGACCAGCGTTGATCCCCGAAGCGTAGTGAGCGACGACGGCCCGCGACTCCGCAGGCATTAGCGAGAAATAGTTGTCCTCCCAAAGGACGGGAAGAATCTCTTCTCCGCTCTTTTCGTCCACGATTGCGAGGTGAATTTGGAAAGCCAGGTTCTTAGACGGGTTATGGATTTGAACGCGAATGTCTTCACCTCCTGGGTGGCGACGGTCGGATGCGGATACATCCAGATGAGCCCTCCGCAACTGGTTCAACATGGTTAGGTCCTCAAAATTCGTAACCCCGGTATAGTAAGGATGCTTTTTTTCGCTCTCTGTGGACCAGTCGTAGGTGGAGAGTTTCTTTGGCAGCCAGTAGAAGTTCGTACTTTGGACGTGGCCTCTCTTGTCCGTAATCGCCAAGCGGACAAAATGCACATCGGTGCCGATGTTTTCTCCTGGAATCTCGAAGAGCCTCTGCACACTCTCTGCAGGAGACGCCAGGTTCATCTTCCGGAAGAATAGTCGCCGCAAGTTGAAGTCGTACATGGATGCTTCGGCAGTCAACGCGGCGAAATTTCGGTTCACGCTGTTGATAACGACTACGCTGCGGTCGTCGTAGGAGTACTGGATGTGCAGTGGCTCGCAAGCCTTCTTCGTTCCGAAGTATCCCGCGGCTGGTTGTAGATAGTAGTCGTACAGATGCCACATCATGGAAGGCCAGCCGTTATTCAGCATCCACTGAATCACACCGGTGGATTGGTATTTATTCCGTCCGTAAGCTTCAAACATCGCCCGTTCGCCGTCGTACGCCATGGCCTGCGATTTGCGGAGATAATCGTCCAAACCTTTCGGCGGCCCGTAGATGGCGTCCATCGATTCATTGAAGTGCATGAGGTTTCCATTCAGGTTTCCCGCGCCTGTATGCATGTTCCACATCGCGTCGATGGGCCAAAGGTGTTCCTTGGGAAGAAACTTCTTGATACTGCCTAATACCGGGATCGCGGCCCCGGGGCTGGTCTCGGTATTGAAGCCAAAGGCTCCACCGAAGTGGTCCGTGTCGATCAGCCAATATCCGGGGGGAACATAATCGTATGGTCCGGTCATCTTCACCCCGGAGGCCCCGCTAACGGTTGTTGCCTTGGAACTGGCCGAAGAGACAATGGGATTGGGCCAACCGGTCTCAGCCAGTATCTTCCGGTAGGCTGCCTCCACGTGCGCGGGCGGCGCATTGTCGCTGCCGTTCATCCACAATGCAAGGCTGGCATGATGGCGCAGGCGGAGGACTTGCGTTCGCAGAGAGTCGGCAGCGATGGTGTAATCATTGGGCTGCCAGGAGCTCCAGTGCTCCCATTGATCGCAGCAGCACCATCCGGCCAGGATCAGGATTCCCATCTGGTCCGCAAGATCGAAAAACTCGTCCCCTTCCAGCTTCCCTTCCAGACGAATGGCGTTCAGGTGCATATCCCGCACGTAAGTCAACTCCGCGCGGAGCCGCTCCTCGGAGGTGCGCAAGAGCATCTCCGGCGCCCAGCCAGCCCCCCGAATCAGCACGGGCTGACGATTCACCCGGATGAGAAACGGCCGCGTGTCGGTCTTGACTCTCGTAAAATCACCGTTGTTGTCATAGACCTCGCCCATGCGGGGCGACGCTCCATAGAGTTCTCCAGTGATCTCGCGTATACCGAAGCTTGCGCTCTGAGCATCGGAGACGGCGCCCGCGGCCTCCAACTTCATCGATAACAGATGGAGTTTCTGATCGCCCAGGCCCACGGGCCACCACAACTCGGGATCTTCGATCTTCAGTTGCGGGAATTCCTCGTGTGTGAATGTCTCTGCGCGCGTCTCCCTTGGCGCGAGCAGCACTTTCTTTTCGAAAGATACCCTCTCGAATTCTCCGTGGAGGACGACTTCGACCGGCAGGTCCGTGTCGTTGTATAGCTCCGTTCGCACGGTCAGGTCTGCGCGCCGCAGTGAATCCCCTGGGAAGTGCGTTATGACTTCGGGATAACGCAGCCGGACAGGCCCGCTCGCCAACAAAGAAACCTCGCGCCATAGGCCCATATCTCGATCCGGCGGAGTTGGCATCCAGTCGACGAAGTTAATCCCAAAGTCCTTATCTGTGGGAGCAAACACCTCCACCGCGAGCACGTTCTCTTGCTCCGGGTCCAGAAACGGCGTGGCCTCCATTTCGAAGATCCTGTAGGCGCCCGACACATCCATCGCATCCGCGACCTTCTTCCCATTCAGCCAGACGTTGGCCTTGGAATTGATTCCGTTGAAACGAAGCCAGACTCTCCGTCCCCTGAAGTCCGGCGGCATTTGGAACTCCGTACGATACCACCATGAACAAACGTAGGGATTCTCCCCAGGCTGGCCGCCTGAGTCTCCCATGCCGGGTAACTTGCGCAGATTGTCACCGTGAT
>Ga0209517_10008957_pt1 | contig 11573 bp, 14 predicted proteins | sample PeaSoiMetSII2010_FD_187695 | JGI IMG/M metagenome (GOLD analysis project Ga0209517, IMG submission 187695) | Peat soil microbial communities from Weissenstadt, Germany - SII-2010 (SPAdes) (version 2) | ecosystem: Environmental > Terrestrial > Soil > Wetlands > Peat | place: Germany...
TGTTTTATTTTCCAAAATATTTTGCAGCAGTTAACTCAGGTCTTACTGTCACTCTCACCATCAAAAGGCCCAGCCTACTGAAGAGAGAGAGAGAGAGAGCGCACCATTCAACCCACCAGCGGGAGCTGACGAGCCGCTTGAGTCCCGTATCCGAATTTCGAACAACCCTAAAATATCGGACGGCCAACCAAAATCTCGAAGGAAAGATGAGAAGGGCAATCCCTATAGTCATTGGCGTGATACTCCTGCTGGTCGGCCTCGGATGGGCGTCTCAGGGGGCAGGAGTCATGGGGGGAAGCAGCCTGATGGACAACAACCCGACCTTCCTCTACCTGGGTGGATTCCTTGCGGTCGTGGGGATCGCGCTGGTCGCCTATGGGGCCTTGATCAAGAAACCCCAAGTCCCCGTAGCAGTGACCTCAGCCTAGGCTGAGCTGGTCAATGAGCCGACCCAGCTCCTCGACCTTCTGCAGCTGGAACCCAGGGTCCGCCGATATCAGCATTATCCTCGCCATCATGTTGAAGCAGACGATAGTGACCTTCTCCTTGACAAGGATCGCGGTCCTTATGCGCCCGTGGTACTTGTCCATGGGCGTGCTCATGCTGATTGCTATCGTCGCCTTCATGTAGACCGCCTCGGACTCGCTCCGAGGCTCTAGAGGGACTACTCCTGGCCTGCCGAACTCGGCCATCACCTTTCCGTCCGAGGTCAAGAGCACGACGAACCGTATCCTCTTGTCGAAAGAGAAGATGGAATTCGCCTTAGTCCCGAAGATAGACTGATTGGTCTCCATTCTTTGTCAGCCCTCTTCGCTAGACTACTCCGGCCGCCTTCGACTTGATGGCCCTTTCGACGACGCTCGCGAAATCCTGCAATACCTTGTCTCGTCCGTGCTTGGCTTCCTTCAAACGGAGCTCTCTAGAGATAGCCTTCAGCAACTCCGCGCTCCCCGGGCCGAAAATCACCCGGAGGACTTTCACAAACGCGTCAGGATTGCTGGAGATCCTGTCGAGCTTCATGCCTCCATTCAGCTCGATGAAGTATAGGGTCGCAGCCTTCGAGGATACGCCTAGAGCGTTAATCAGGCCCTTTTCCACACACTCCAGGATGGCCTGATTCCTGGATGAAACCTCCTTGTCGCTCAGGCTAGTCTTGTTCCCGCCGAATGAAACACGCCCGCTATGCATGAAGACCATTGCCAAGGACCTTTGGAGCCTTCGCAGGGAGCCGGTCCATCTACTCAAATTTGGGGCTTTTCGTTCTTAAGAGTTGTGCAGTCGGAATCCATCGCCCTCTCCACGCTCAACCGTCGACAGCCCGCGACCTTTCCACGCGGTCCTCCCTCGACGCTTATCTAAGGCACGAAAGCGGTCGTGCCGGATGAATTACACCGAGCCTCACGTCCCCACCCCGGAGGACATAATCCCGACCATGCTCTCCCTCGCCTCGGTGAAGCCCGACGAGGCCGTCTTCGACCTGGGCTCGGGAGACGCGAGGATAGTGATAGTCGCAGCTAGGGACTTCCACGCGAGGGCTGTGGGCGTGGAGACCCGGAAGCGCCTCGTGAAGGCGTCCCGCCAGAAGATCCGCGAGCTGGGGCTCTCCAAGCAGGCCAAGATAACCTGCCGAAATTTCAAGAAGGTGAGCCTTCGGAAGGTAGACGTCCTCTGCATCTATCTCTCGAGCTATACCCTGAACTTGCTGACCCCGAAGTTCGTGAAGGAGCTCAGGCCGGGCGTCAGGATCGTGAACTTCGACTATCCCATCCCTGACTGGAAAGCCACGAAGGAGATCGAGGTCGTGCCAGCGGGCTGGAAGAAGCCCCACTCGATCTACCTCTACGTAGTCCCGGCCGTGACGGCGAGCTAGCCTCGCCGAGGGGCGGTCGAACGGAGGCCGTATCCCACCGCCCTGTCTGCCGAGATGTGCCCCAGCCACCCGAGGATGGGCCAGTATGCGGTCCCATACGCCGGCCAGAACGCACCGAACACGACGCCCCACACGATGGCGCTGTGGAACGTGTTGTAGAGGTAGCTGCCCCACGCGGGCCACTCCCTCCTCTTCGAGGAGAGCCCGATGGGAATGAACGCGACCAGGTCGGGAAAGAGTATCCAGAGGACGGTAGCAGGCCAATCGAGTCCCCCCAGGCGGAGCCACCTGAAGATCAGGAATGCCAGGATCGCGACCGTGGCGGCGGCATACTCTAGCCTGTAGAGCTTGGAGCTCGCCACCTGAAAGTCCGGCCCAAAGCCACCCTGGCTCCCCATTCGCAAATTGCGAGGCCCAGAATCGTATTAAGGCTTAGGCCGCACACGGATGCCGAGCCCTTATACATCGCGGGCCGCTGTAGGGGCGTGGTCCCCCTTCAGGTCGCGGCGGCTTGGATTTTGTGGGCGTTTGCTGCATTCATGGTCTACTTCTTCCTCTTCGGCTTGCTCTGGGGAGCGGGATACTCCCCGACCTCGAGGAAACAGCTCGAGGCCGCCGCTGGGCTGCTCCAGCTGAAGGACGGCGACACGGTTTATGACCTCGGGTCGGGTTTCGGGAGGGCGCTCATCTTCTTCGCGAAAGAATACCGCGTCCGTGCCATCGGGGCAGAGGTAGACCCGCTGCGGAGGGCGATCTCCGTGTGGAGCGCGAGGAGACGTGGCGTGTCGACGAGCGTCACCGTACTCAGGAAGAACCTGCTTGACGTCGACCTGCGCGGCTCCAACAAGGTGTTCTTCTTCCTCTCTCCTCTCCTGATGAGGAAGCTCCAGGAGAAAGTAGGGAGGGAGATGCCTCCAGGCGCGCTGGTGGTGTCCGTCGAGCACCGATTCCCGGACTGGAAGCCTGTGGAGTCTCGCGGGGACGTGCACCTATACGTGGTCCCCGCGCCGAAGACCCAGGCCTGGGCCGTTCGCTAGGGCTCTCACATCAGGGTTTCAGCGCGAAAGATCTCCCTGTCGACCGCCCGCATGAGCCCCTCCGCGCTGCATTCCTCCCGGAACGGCTTCAGGACGGTCGAGCACGTCTCCGCGAGGAGCTCGACGTACCTCTTCGCGTCGTAGACCGTCCTCTCGTCGGCCAGCTCGAACGCGAGCGCCCTCCTCCCCGGGGACTTGGACTGATAGTCCGTTATCACGTACTGCACCGCCTCCCCCGCGTGGAGCTCCACCCCCTCCCTCGCCAGCTGGTCCGCGACGATGGATGTCAGCGACCGGTTCGCGTACTCCCCGGGCTTCTTCGAGAGGTTCCTCGTGAAGACGAGCTCCCCGATCGGCGCGCGGTGCTCGAGGAGGGACCACGCGTGCTTGAGGAATATGCCTATGCACTCCTCCACCATCGCCCGCGCCTCCTCGACGCTCCCGGCCCGGGCGAGCAGCTCGAGGATTTCCAGCTGGCACTTTGAGAAGAACGCCGGCGTGTCGTGCCGCCTAGCCTCTATCCCGCGGACCTTGAGCCTCCCGTCCCTGTACGCGCCGAAGTACTGGTTGAGGACCGGGACCCCGGCGTCCACCTTCGAGGGGAGGAACGCGATCCACTTGTAGACGCCCTCGAAGGAGATCGGGAACTTCGTCTCCGCCTCTATCTCCCTCCGGAGCCTCTCGAAGTCCTCCTCGCCCGCGCCCTCCCCCTTCAGCCAGAGGGAGTCCACGATGCCGTGCATCACCCTGAATCCCCTCCTCTCGGCCACCCTCGCCGCGTCGACGAGCACCTTCCTGTCCCACGCGCAGACCCCGATGTGCGCGTCGATGCGCCCGAACTTCGCGTTGTTGAACCCGAGGTAGCCGAAGGTCGCGACGCCCACCCACTTCAGGGCGTTCCTCCTGGACTCGTAGCGCTCCCGCTCCTCGCCCTTCGTGACCTGCTCCAGCCTCTTGTACTTCATCCTCTTCTCCACTATGATCTTCACCGCCTTCGGGACTATCCCCTGCGGCCGCCTCTCGCACACGTTCCAGTCGAGCTCGGGGATCCTGTTCGCCGAGTCGGGGCAGCACGAGCACCTCACCGTCTCCGCGGAGATGTTCTTCTTCATCATGATGCTGGGAAACAAGCTGGCGAAGTCGAGCTCCCCCACCCCCTCGTGCACCCCGAGCTCCGGCTCGAAGATGAAGCCCCCGCGGTCGGCGACGAGGAGCTCCGCCCGGCTCTTGAAGCTCTCCGCGAGGACGGGCTTCCAGGGGATGAGGATGCCCTCCTTCGTCGCGTGGTAGAACTGGAGGCTCGAGAGCGCCTTCCCTATGCTCGCCCTGCTCGCCGTGTGGAGGGGGAGCCTGCACACCCTGCTCACCTCGTAGAAGCCTTCGAGCCCGCTCTCCCTGTGGACGAAGGAGCTCGACTTGTCGAGGTGGACCCTCCCGCGGAGCTTCATCGCCGAGGGCTTGAACAGGATCTTTCCGTAGCTGAAGTAGGACGTCCCCTTCTTCGCCGGGGCCTCCAGGGCGCTCCCCTCCCTGTCGATGACGAGCTTCTCGGAGATCCCGTTGGCCGCCGCGCGCGAGACTAGGTAGGGCAGGACGAACGCGTCGCCATCGCTCGTGAACACCAGGTCGGGGTCGCGCCTCCTGATCTCCTCGACGAGGCCGAGGATCTTCTCCTGCTCCGACCCGCCGTCCAAGCGCGAGACCGAGCCGTCGCCGCCCTTCAGGCTGATCGACTCTATGGGGTCGGAGACCTTGGCCATCTTCCCGGACTTTCTGACGACCACCTCGAGCTCCACTGAGCGGAGCTCGGGGACCTCGTACTGGCACGACCAGATGTCGTCCTGGATGTCCCAGCTCAGGCCGTCGGGGGTCTCGGAGACCTCGCAGTAGGCGAGGGGGAAGAGGTCGTTCTCGTAGAGATACATCTGCTCGGGGGGCACGTCCACGTTGTAGAGCCTGTAGGCACCGAACGGCCTCGAGCGCTCGACGCCCTCCGCGAGCGCGGCGAGCTTCTTCGCGTCGTCCACGACGAGCTCGAGGACCTCGCCCTCGCTCCTGTCGGTGGCCCTCTCGTATCTCGTCACGCGCCTAGACCAAGAAAATTCCCGCCCCATCCCCTTCTCGAGCTCCGCCAGGTCATGCTCGCTGTCGGAGGCTGCGAAGATCGAGGGCGCCCACCTGTCGACGAGCCTCCTGGTCTCGCCCCCCTCGAGCTTGAGCCACACCACCATCTTCCCGGGGCTCTCGGTGTAGAGGTCGAGTATCCACCCCCGCATCGCTACACCGCCCCCTTCTTCCTGAGCTCCTCCATCTCCCTGGCCAGCCGGGCGATCCTCTTGTGCTGCGCGAAGAGGATGCTCATGAGCAGGGCCTCCGCGGAGAACGGCGAGGCCTTCGCGTGCATCGGCGGGATGTACTCGTAGCACTGCCTCAGCATCTCTGTGAAGAGCTCCCTGTCCTCCGCCTTGAGCGCGTCCCCGAACCCCTTCCAGCTCTCCAGCTCCTCCATGATCTCCCTGTCGGAAAGGCTCACGGGCCGCTAACCTCCGCGAGCGTCTTGAAGTGGTGGAAGGCTATGGCCATGGCCATACCCTCGAACCTCGAGGTCCTCACCGCCGCCGAGGACGCCGAGGCGTAGAGCCTCGCGGCGTTGAGCATCTCGTCGAAGGCAGCCCTCTCTCCCTTGGGGAGCGCCCTCCTGAAGCGCCTCCACTCCTCGATCTCCTGCGCCTCGGCGATCCTGAACGAGGGGGTCGTCCTTCCCACGGCTAGCCGCCTCCCGCCTTCCTGCTGGGGTGGTTGTGGAAGAGGAGGTCGCGCAGCGTGAACCGCCGCGAGGAGGTGGCCTTCCTGAACGGGTGCTTCAGCAGCGTCCCCTCGATGGACGCGCCTGACTCCTCGAGCCCGACCAGGACGTCCGCGCGGTCGGTAATCACACGGTCGTAGGGGGTCTTCGTGACCAGCGTCATGAACGCGAGGACCTTCTTCTCCCTCCTCACCTCCTCCAGCCCTCGCTGGACCGCGCCCGCGAGCCTCCTCGCCTCGTCCTCTCGGAGCCCCGACTCCTCGTTGAGCATGCCCAGGACGTCGGAGAGCACGACCACCTTCGCCCCGTACTCGTCGACCACCTTCCCGAGCTGGTTCACCACCAGGTCCGCCATCTGATACATCGTGAACGCCCTGCTCGTCACCACGCGCCTCAGGGCCTTCCTCGGGGCTACCCCGTAGAGCTTGGCGTAGGAGGAGAAGAGGTAGAGGTCAGAGCGGTTCCCCCCGTCTATCAGCACGACGCTCGAGTCAGAGCCTCCCGCCTCCTTCGGGAGCTGCGCCCTGAAGCAGAGGAACTCCGCGACCGCGTTCGCGCAGCGCCCGGCGAAGGCCACCGACCAGTTCGGGTCAACGTAGTGCGCGACAAGCGCGTCGAGCGGCGCGAAGTTGAAGGAGAACCCGCGGAGGGACGCGGCGGTCTGGAACGAGACCTTCGTCTCCGCCCTCTCCCTTTCTGCGGCGTAGGCCGAGCGCGATATCTCCGACCACGCCTCCGGGATGTGGGCGGACCTGCAGGTCACCCGCGCCTCGAGGGCAGAGCCGCAGCCCGGGCAGCGGTTCTCGAGGGACTCGACCGTGTCGCCCACGGGTTCGAGTGCCACGCACACGTTCAGGATGCAGGAGCACTCGGAGCAGGAGTAGACGAACCGCTCCTTCCCGCTCTCGTCCGAGGTCTCGTAGAGGTAGTGCAGCCGCTGTCCTTCTGGCGTTGGCACGACGTCGGAGCTTGATTTTTCTTATAAGCGCCGATAGCATTTCAAACAATCCCATCAGGGAACTTCGTGCGGATTCGAGGCTGGCCCGATAGGGTTAAGAGAATCAGCACGGCAGAGCCGGCCACGAACAAAGCGCCGAAGAACGTCGACGACTACATATCCGCGGCTCCGTTGGAAGTGCGGGACAAGCTCGAGGAGGTCCGCGCGGCGATCAGGGAGGTCGCGCCGACGGCCGTGGAGAGTATCAGCTATCAGATGCCCTACTACAACTACAAAGGGCGGCTGGCCTGGTTCGGCCTGCAGAGACGGCACATCGGGCTCTATCTGCGCCCTCCGGTAATAGAGGAGCACAAGAAGGAATTGGCGGGCTACGTGACCACCAAATCGGCGGTCCACCTTCCCCTCGACAAGAAGATCCCGGTCTCACTCGTGAAGAAGCTGGTCAAGGCTCGAATGGGCAAGAACGACGCCGAAGACCTTGCAAGGGCAGGAGGCCGCGCTAGGCAAAATCTCGAGGGATGGAAGTCGCGTGAGAGGCGCTTGGGGTTAAGATTCGGGACCATCGAGCAGACCGTCTTCTTCGAGGCCCCCCCGGAGGAGGTCTACGACGCCCTCCTCGACCCGAAGAAGCACAGCGAGTTCACCGGCTCCCCCGCGACCACGAGCGCGAGGAAGGGCGCGACCTTCACCGCGTGGGAGGGCTACATCACCGGGAAGAACCTCGAGCTCGTGAAGGGAAAGAAGATAGTCCAGGAGTGGAAGACCACGGAGTGGCCAGACGGCTACCCGGTCTCCAGGCTGGAGCTCACGCTAGGCGGCAAGAAGGGCGGGACCGAGCTGAAGATGGTGCACTCGAAGGTCCCTGCGGAGCAGGTCGCCAGCTACACCGGCGGCTGGAAGAGCTCGTACTGGGACCCTCTGAAGGAGTATCTCGCGAAGCGCCAGGGGAACCCAGCCGCCAAGAAGGCGAGCCGGAAGAGGCCCGCCTCAAGCACCTAGCGGCCCAGCCGGGACCGTCGGCCCCACGGTTATGGACGTCGAGTATGTCCACGTCGCCAGGAGGACCGTCGCCGCGCCTGCGAGGTCAAACGCTTCCAGAGACCCCAACTCCAGCCACTGAGTTCCCTGCGCAGGCGGCTGCTCAGAGATCACCGTGGCGAAGACCTGGTACCCATTCCCGGTCTCCCCGTTCTTCACCTGGAGAGTGACCGGCTCGGTGACGTTGGCGACCGGGGTGGATGAACTGAACTCGACGTAGAGGCTGGGTTGTCCGCCCACATCTGCCGCCTCGCTATAGAGTAGCGGGTAGGCGCCCTCGGAGACGTTCAGCCCCACCGACGTGGTGTTGCCGCTAAGGATCCGCACAGGGACCTCTATCCTGAGCGTGTTGTATGGGACTCTCAGGACGTACACTCCCGGAAGGAGAGAGAGATGGGCGACGCCGTTTGAGTCCGTGCTCAGAGACTGCGGCGCCTCTGAGATGACGCTCGAGTTGATGGTGATCACCTGCATCGGCCACTCGGGAACCGGCATCGACGTCTCCAGAGGCTCCGAAACGATGGCGCTAAAGTCCTGGTTCGAGAACATCCGCACCGACAGGACTCCCGTCTTAGGAAGGGGCGCATCGGCAGGCCTGATGAAATCGCGCTGCAGCGGATTAGCAAGGGTGTGGCTGTCGATGACGACCACCGAGAGAGAGGCGACGGCGATGAGGGCGACGACGGCCACGCCGCTGACGAGCCTGGACGACCTGGCGGCGCGCAAAGTTACCAATCCCTTTCTCAGAAGCTCAGCTCGGTGACTAAAAACGTTTCAAGGCCTCGACTCCAAGCCCTTAAGTCACACCCCCCGAAAGCCGTAGGGTCGACATGGTCAGCAACGAGCTGGTCCTGGGAGCGCTCTTGGCGCTGAACGTCGTCCTCTATGCGTCGCTGGTCTTCGCCGCCCTGCGGCTGAGGAGGCGCAAGTTCTCCGCCTCGAGCCTGAGCGATGCTTTCAAGGGGCTTGAGCTGGCCCTCAAGGAGGCCGTCCCTGACCTCCCCTCAGGCTTCACGTGGGAGGAGGCGGTCGCGCGCCTGAGGTCCTCTGGTGTGCACACCGAGCCTATGGAGGGCGCCTTGAAGAGCTACGAGGCGTATCTATACGGCGGGGCTCCCCTTCCTGACGTGGACTACCGCGAAGTCGTCAACGTCGCGAACATGATTGGCGGGATGCCCCAGGGGAAGCGCGGTGGAGGCGCTAGCATTGGGCGCTGAGATTAGAGACAGGGTCTTGAGCGAGGTCGGCAAGGTCGTCGTCGGCAGGGAGAGGGAGACCGACCTCATCTTGACGTGCCTCCTAGCAAGGGGGCACGTGCTCCTCGAAGGGGTCCCGGGCGTTTCGAAGACGCTCGTCGCGAACGCCTTCTCGAAGTGCCTTGGGCTGCAGTTCAGGAGGGTCCAGTTCACGCCGGACATCCTCCCCCTCGACATCATCGGAGGCTTCATCTTCAACCTCAAGGACAGGGAGTTCGAGTTCAGGAAGGGCCCGGTCTTCACCAACATCCTCCTCGCCGACGAGATAAACCGGGCTCCCCCAAAGGTCCAGAGCGCGCTCCTCGAGTCGATGCAGGAGTTCCAGGTGACGGTCGAAGGCCGCACCGAGAAGCTCCCCTCTCCCTTCATGGTGATCGCGACCCAGAACCCGATGGAGTTCGAAGGGGTCTACCCCCTCCTCGAGGGGCAGCTTGACAGGTTCATGGTCAAGGTAAGCTTCGGCTATCCCACCCCGGAGGTGGAGGCGGGCATCCTGAAGAGGAACCTGTCGAGCATGGACCTCAACGACGTCAAGGTCGTCGTGACGGCGGCGGAGCTGGACGCGATGGTGAGGGAGGTGGACAGCGTCACGGTCTCCGACGACATCCTCGCGTACCTCGCGCGGATGGCCGACGCAACGCGGAGCGAGTCCTCGCTGGTGCTGGGCGCGAGCCCGAGGGCCATGGTGCAGCTTCTCCACTGCGCCCGGGCGAGGGCGCTCCTCCGCGGGAGAGGATACGTAACGCCGGACGACGTCAAGACCATCGCGAGCGAAGTGCTGACGCACAGGCTCACGGTAGACCGCGCGGCGGCCCTGAAGGGCGTGTCGCGGAACCCGGAGGGGGTGCTCACGGCCATACTCGACAGGGTGGAGCCTCCACGCTGACGCCGCGTGGAAGAGACTACCTCGTCGCCACGGTTCTCGTGCTGGGCGCAGCCGAGCTGCTCGACATCAAGCTCCTCCAGGTGCTCGGGGCTTCGCTCGTCACCATGGGCGTGATCTCGGTCCTCATCTTCGAGCTGGCGACGAGGGGCGGCGGCGTCAGAGTCTCGTCGGAGGGCGGTCACGTCAGAATCATGAAGGGCGAAAAATACGAGACCACCCTCGCCGTCGAGTCTAGGGGGAACGGCTGGATAGGCTCGACGCCGACGAGCTTCGACGTCGAGACGGGAGAGCTGGTGAACGTGGAGCCCCTCCCTGACGCGATGAGGATACGCCTCAGGTTCCTCGGAAAGTACGCCGGGAGGTCCCAGGGGGTCAAGGTCGGCATCTCTTTCACGGACCCGCTGAGGCTCTTCAACAAACTCGACCAGACCGTGAGAACGGAGCTGGTGCTGGACACCATGCCGCTTTCCCTCCTCGTCCCCGAGGTCCAAAGGAGGCTGAAGGTCATCGGGTACGGCGAGAGGTCGAGCGGCATCGCCGGACAGGGGCAGGAACTCTACAAGATGGACGACTACAACCCCGGATACACGAAGGACATAGCCTGGAGGCGGGTGGCCGAGTCACCCGACGAGGCTCTCATCGCAAGGGTCAGGGAAGCGAACGTGACGGACGCCGTGAGGATAGGCGTCGTGCGCTTCGCGGAGAGGCCGAAGGAGGAGCGCGCGGCGTGGACCGACATGCTCTGCGAAGCCCTTGGGGAGGTCGGGAGGGAGATCCTCGAGACCGGCGCGACCACCATCCTCCAATACCACGGTCTGCGAGGCAAAGGCTTCCGCGACGACGGGACGAGCGAGGAGGAGCGGCTTCGAGGGATGACAAGCATCGCTGCCGAAGACATCGACGAGCTGGCCGAGGCCGTGATGTCCTGCTCCGTAGCATCAGACTCGCGAGACGTCGAGTCGGTCGTGTTCGACTCGGACCTCGTCGTCACGGGGCTCCGCGAGCTCGAGGACGAAAGAATGGCATCGATCATCGCCCGCAAGCCCCTCCTCCTCGTCTACGAGAAGGCCTCGCCCCTGCCGCCCTTTGCCGACAGGGCAGTGATCTGGACAGGCAAGGAGGACCTGCTACCGCTGATCAGGAAGACCATCGAGAGGTAGTCCGAGACGAACAAGACGCTCCTCGCGTGCATAGCCTCGGTCGGCGTCTCGCTCTACTTCCTCTACGCGCTCTCGGTCGTCCAGTTTCTACAACACCTCGACCTGTCCAGCATCAGCCTCGTCGAGCTGCTCGTCATCCTCACTCAGGCGTTGAGGCTCCTCGGAGTCGCCTCCTACTACCGCGGGAGGCCGGCAAGGGCGGACGTGCTCCTCATCCTATTCTCCCTAGAGACGTTCGTGGTGATGGGCCTGATTGCGCTTTCCCTCGCCACGCCTGACGCGTTCTATGGCCAGCTGGCGGGGACCATCTTCTCCACCTGGATTGCCGCGCTCTTCACCGTCCTCCCCTCCTACCTCATCTTCGCGTCCGTCACCCAGATGACGCGGAACCGGAGCCTCGTCGTCGTCCTCCTTCCTGTCGCGCTGGAGCTAGGACTGCTGGTCTTCATCGCCACCACCCTTCTAGGATTCGGAGGCACATTCACCTTCGCTCGCTTCTTCGACTTCCTTGTCGCCGTCACAAGATCCGAGGTTGCTGCGCGCGCCATCCCAGCGCTTCCCG
>Ga0209517_10008958_pt1 | contig 11573 bp, 13 predicted proteins | sample PeaSoiMetSII2010_FD_187695 | JGI IMG/M metagenome (GOLD analysis project Ga0209517, IMG submission 187695) | Peat soil microbial communities from Weissenstadt, Germany - SII-2010 (SPAdes) (version 2) | ecosystem: Environmental > Terrestrial > Soil > Wetlands > Peat | place: Germany...
GCTGCACCGGAGCACGGATTGTCCGGTGGTGCGATTCTGGCGATTGTGATCGTGGCCGTGTTAGTACTGGCGATCCGCCCTTTGCGCCAGTTGCTGTTTTGGATTCTGTTTTCGCAGATGCTGGGCGGGGGTGGCAGGAGCAGAGGCGGGAGTGGCGGATTTGGAGGTGGCGGAGGCTTTGGTGGATTTGGTGGAGGCAGTTCGGGTGGCGGCGGAGCGAGCAGCAGTTGGTAGCGGCGAGCGAGGGAGCCATGGTTCCTGAAAACAAGATCAAGGAATTTGTGGAAAAGGTGCGGGCGGCCGCCGGCGCGAACCTGGAGAGCGTGATCCTATATGGGTCGGCGGCTTCCGGGGATTATCATCCAGCATTTTCGAATGTGAATCTGTTTTGTGTGCTGCGCGATGGCTCGTACGCGAAGCTGCGCGCTCTGGCTCCGGTGGTGAAGTGGTGGGAGCGGCAGAAGCAGCCTCCGCCACTGTTTATGACGCGGGAGGAACTCGAGCGCTCGACGGATGTTTTCACGATCGAGTTGATTGATATGAAGCAACATCATCGAGTGCTGTGGGGCGACGACGTGATCGAGGGGCTGCAGATTCCCATGCGGCTGCATCGAGTGCAAGTGGAGTACGAACTGCGAGAGAAGTTGATTCTGCTGCGGCAGGTCTTGCTCCTGGCTGGGGACGATGAGCGCAGGATACGGGAGTTGCTGGTCCGATCGGTCGCGTCGTTTGCGACGTTGTTCCGGCACGCGTTAATCGCGCTGGGAGAGAGTGCGCCGGTGGCGAAGCGAGATGCGGTGATGCAGTTGGCAGCACGGATAGGATTGGATGCATCGGCGATCGAACAGGTATTGGATGTGCGCGAGCACAAGTCGGACGGCAAGAAACTCCATGCCGCCGAAATCGTGGGCGGGTACCTTGAAGCGGTGGAAAAGGTGACTGCGGCTGTCGATAAGATGAGGGAGCCAGATGCACCGGGCCATTCGTAGGAAATTCACAGGCTGCTTCTTAGGAGGACTTTCATGAAAGCCGTAATCGTGGTCATCGTGGTGGTGGCGCTGATTGCGCTGATTGTGTTTGGACAGTACGTGGGCGTGCGCAACACCCTCGTGCAGAAGAACGAGGCTGTGAAAGCGGCGTGGTCTCAGGTGGACATTGTGCTTCAGAGAAGAGCCGACCTGATCCCAAACCTGGTGGAAACGGTGAAGGGATACGCGAAGCAGGAGCAAACGGTGTTCGGAGACATCGCGAAAGCACGGTCGGCCCTGCTCTCGGCGGGGAACCCGCAGCAGAAGATCGCGGCGAACCAGCAGTTGGACGGAGCTCTGGGACGGCTGTTGGCGATCGTGGAGAATTATCCGCAGCTGAAGTCGAATGAAAACTTTCTACGGCTTCAGGATGAACTGGCGGGCACCGAGAACCGCATCGCGGTGGAGCGTAAGCGGTACAACGATACTTTGCAGGACTACAACACGTACATCCAGCAGTTTCCAAACAACATTTTTGCGGGCTGGGCAGGATTCAAGCCCAACGAAGCTTACTTTGCCGCGTCCGAGGGATCGAGGCAGGTGCCGAAGGTGAATTTCTCGAGTCCGACGGCGGCGCCGCAGGGGAATCCGCAGCCGGCACCGGCTCAAGAGAACTGTTGCTTTCCCGGCGGCCTTACTCCGGAGAAACGTGAACAAGCCAATCCAGACCTTTCTGGAAGCTCTGGAGAACTGCAACCCGCGGCCCTTTCTCTAGTTCGCAGAGGATCCCGAGCATCCTGGGTATTCCGAACAACGCGGCATTCGTGGTAACGACATCTCGTGTTAAACGAAACCGCTGAGAAGGCGGTGCGCCTCCCGGTTCACGTATGAAAATCTTCTCTCTATTTGTGGTGGCCGACTCGGTGTGGAAATGGATCCACCGCATGGGAGGACCGGGCTTGATCGTGCTGGGCATCGCCGACAATACCCCTCTCATCTCTGTCCCAGCGGGAAGTATGGAAGTATTCATCATCCTGCTTGCGGCACACCGCCATGAATGGTGGGCCTATTATGCCTTCATGGCTACAGTGGGAGAGGTACTTGGGGGCTATCTGACCTACCGGTTGGCCCAGAAAGGCGGCCAGGAGACTTTGGAAAAGAAAGTGGGAAAACCGCGCGCAGAAAAAATCTACAAGCGCTTCGAGAAACACGGGTTCATGACGGTGTTCACAGGTTCGGTCCTACCTCCACCGTTCCCTTTCACTCCCGTCCTGATGGCCGCCGGGATCATGCAGTATCCGCGGAAGCAGTTCTTCTCTGCGCTGACGACGGGGCGCGCCGTGCGTTACTTTGCCGTGGCGTATTTTGCCAGGACCTATGGCAGTCAAATGATCGCCTTCGTCTCGCAGCACTACCCCTTCTTCGTGCAGTTGCTGATCGTGCTCGCAGTCATGGCCGGCATCGGCGCACTAGTTTACTTCAAGTGGTATCGTCCTAGGGCACAACGTGACGAACGCGAGCGCAGCGAGCAAGTTGAAGAGTTTCCCGTTCCGGGCCGGCACCGCAGATCGGGACAATAGTCGCGCAGGGGATTCGCAGGGAGCTTTATCCTGATCGTCCTGTTTAGCAGTAGAAACTCCCGTTGGGACCGATCTCAATGCCTGAAGCCACCAGGTACTCACGCAGCGTGGCTTCAGCCGCATACCAATCAACATCAGGCGAGCCCAGCGGGCGGCCTCTTTTTTCCCAGTGCTCGTAGGCGAGCTTTGCAGTTACTTCGTAACGGTCCTCTCTATAGGAGTCGGTTATTAGCTTCGGCCGGTCCACGCAATTGTCGTCCATCGCCTGTGAACTCACGAATCCCTCCTTCTGGCTGCTTCAACATCATGAAAATCACGACAAGTCACTTCACCGCGTCACCTCCCGACGTGTTGCACGGAGCGCGCAGCTGCGCTGCACTCATTTGCATTCTCATATCGATCTTGCCGGCCTCTGGCGGGCCGCAAAGCCGCCGTTTGGTAGTCGCGTCGCCGGGCGTCGCCGGCCGGGAAGTCGGTCTCTGTCAGTGCAGCCACGCTGCCAAAGTAGTTGGCGGAACCTTCTTTTTCACTTTTTTTCGCGAAGTTCACGAATTCGCGAATGAATGATAATCCGGGGATATATGCACGCACATGTTTTCAAGACCTTAGATGTGGTCTTCTCATTGCTGTGAAACAGGGTGTGGTATCACAGCGAAAAGCGCCTGGGTAAAGTTGCCATGATGCAAGCTACGATGCTCCGAAGTGCTATCCCCACTGCTGCATTGCTGGTCTTGATTGTCGCGGCGGCCCTACCCGCCTCTTCTCAGTCGAAACCTGACCTGCAAACATTCTTTAAGCAGAACATCGGACTGAGTCAGGATCAGATCGTAGCCATCCGAGGCGGACAGCCGGTCGCGAAGGCTCTGCCGTCCCGCACGCCATCTGAGGTTTTTTTGTTCGGTGCAATCTACATCCATGCTGCTCCTGAGAGCTACCTCCAGATTGTCCACGATTTCGACCGGCTTCGCGAACTGCCCAGCTATTGGGCACTCGGAGTGTTCAGCACCCCTCCCCGACCTTCCGACTTGAAGGGCTTCGAGTTCGACGGCAACGAAATCCAGGCCTTGAAAAAATGCACGCCCGGCGACTGTCAAATTCAGATGCCCACGGGCTCGATTAAAGAGTTTCAGCGGTCCATTGATTGGTCCGCCTCCGACGTGAACGAGCAGGTGAATGGACTCCTGCAGAAGAGGGCACTGCAACGTCTCCTCGCCTACCAGCGCAAGGGCAATCACGAATTGGGGGCCTATAACGATAAGCCTCACGCGGTAGATGTGCCCGCGCAGTTCGCTTACATGCTCAGTTACGACAAGGCTTTGCCGGCATACCTACCCGATTTCTACACTTACCTTCTCGCTTATCCCGACGCAAAGCCAGCAAACGTCGATGATGCCTTCTATTGGGCTAAAGTGAAGTTCGGACTGAAACCGACGCTTCGTGTAGTGCAGATGACGACCATGCGAGGAGATAATGCTGACCCAGTAGCCTATGCCATCGCAGAAAAACAACTCTATTCGAGCCACTACTTTGAGACTGCGCTCGACCTTTCATTCTGCGTTCGCGGGAGTAACGACCCGAAGCGCCCCGGCTTCTATCTGATCAAGGTAATGGGTTCCGAGCAGGCGGGTCTGACTGGAGCCAAGGGATCGATCATTCGAAAGGCCGCGGTGGGCCGGTCGGTTTCAAGTCTCCAAAAAGGCCTCACGTCCATCAAGAACACGCTGGAAGGGAATCAGTAGGTCTCGCCGGGGAAAGGAGTTCGCATGTCACTCGTCGCGGCGACTGGGGACATTCTCCTGAAGTCGGTCCTGGTCGCAACGGATTTCTCAGAAGCGTCTGACAAAGCACTCCGCCACGCTCTCGCCATTGCTCGCCACTATGGGGCGAAGCTCTACCTGACCCACGTCGTCTCCTCGCTGGGATTTACTTTGGTAGGTCCAGACGCGGTGGTTGCGGCAACCGAGGCGGTTTGCAGGGATGCCCGTCAATTGGAAGAAGATCTCGTTCAACGAGGAGCGCTGGCCGGATTGAGTCATGAGGTAATCGTCCGGCAAGGTAAGGTGTGGGAGGAGTTGGAAGAGGTGATCCGCGAGGAACGAGTAGACCTGGTAGTCCTCGGCACACACGCTCGACGAGGTTTGGGGAAGCTGGTCCTTGGGTCCGTGGCGGAACACATCTTTCGGCACGCCGGTTGCCTTGTCTTGACCGTGGGTCCGGGTTCCCTTCAAGATCCCCCAGTCGGGAGCGCTCGACCAATTCGGCCATTTTTGTTCGCTACAGACTTCAGCGCACCCTCGCTGCATGCCCTGCCATACGCCATCTCATCCGCCAATCACTTCGGAACAAAGCTCGTCTTGCTCCACGTTGTCACCGATATCCCGGTCCCGGCTAACCTTCTGCCCACCGCCGGCGATGTCATGCAAATGCGAGAGAATGTTCGTATGGCTAGCCTCCGGCGGCTGGAGGAATTGCTGTCGCAGAAGCCCAAGCTGGCAAGCAAACCTGAATTTGTGGTCGAGTTCGGGTCGCCGACTGAAAAGATCCTGCATGCAGCCAACACTCTTAAAGCCGACGCGATCATTCTGGGTTTGCATCGCTCAACCCACACCGGTACAGCCTCACACCTGCCTTGGGCTACGGCGTATGAAGTGGTGTGCGGTGCTGGCTGCGCGGTCTTAACAGTGAGGAATTGAGGCAGCGAGGTTCTGGCCAACACGGAGATCATCATGAAGCGCTACCATTTCAAATACAGAGACGGCGCTGCAAGTCCCATAGGTGAATATATGACGGAGACACCGGCTTGGCGGGTATGGCAGAACGTGACCCGTCAATAGCACGCCCGAATAGCACTACACAGTCAGCCTCGGTTTTTTCGCTTTCTTCCAAATATCTTCTTCTCGATATCCGGTCCGAACTCGTTGAAGAGCTTGTCAATCATGCTGGACGGAATTCCCATTGCGACCCGGGAGAACGTGGCGCCTGCGCCGCGATTTCCTTCAGGATAATAAGCATTCGAAAGGGCGCTTGTGGCTATGCTGGCCAGGATCCCCGACCAGTTGAAAGCGCGCCCACCTGAATCTTTGTGCGTCAATATGGGTCCTATGAGTGCATGTCCGAGGCGTTTCTTTAAAGGCCCGGCGCCCAGACGGTAGTAGCGTGGATCCTGATGGAAGACGGAGGCAAAAAGAAAAGTTCCAAAGAACCCGCTTGCTGTTTCGTCAGCCAATCCGGCTCCGAATCGCTTGCCGTACCCGGCCGCGCCCTGGCCATATCCGGGAAAATCATTGTTCGCCTGCGCGAGGCCGGCCTCGAAAGCTACCCAGCCAAAGGTGAAAGGATCGGTTTTATCCTTCACGAACAGTTGCCACTTTCCACGCGCAGTGAGCGGAGAAGTTAACTTGCTGTCAGCGACGGAATAAGTCGGGAAAACCCAGAAGAGACGAGGATGTTTCTTTTCAAACTGCCGACTCTTTGCAGGAGGAGTTTGCTGTGCAACTGGAGCGGCTTGCTCACGCGAAACCGCCTGCGTACTTTCCGGTCGAGTTCCAGCAGATTCCTGCGACCGAGAAATGCTCGCCGGGAACAAGGGGAGAAGTAATACGAAGAAGAGGCTCATTCACATTGGCTTTCCAAGTCTGCGCGCAAAGGCCATTACTCCTGCGGAAGACGCTCCTCGGCCAAGCCTAGGTTGCGATTGCCAGGTTGTCTCCACGGCTGGTCGCATTCTTGGCCTCCGTGTGTAGAAGGTGCCGTTTGGCAGCTTCCACCAGCAAGAGATAAGCTCCCGTCGCGAGGGCAAGAAAAGCAAAATACGCCGCCGGCAGCGGTGTGAAACCGAGCACGCCTGCCAGGGGGCTGAACGGCAAATAGATCCCGACTACAACAACTGCGAGGCATGTTGCTATCAAGGGACCGCTGGGGCGGCTGCGCAGTGGATTTTTCGACGTACGGATGACGAACAGCACCAGCGTCTGGGTTGCCAGCGATTCGACGAACCAGCCGGTATGAAACAGCGCTTCGCTCGCGCGGAAGAAGTGCAGCAACACATAGAAGGTCAGAAAGTCGAAGATGGAACTGATTGGTCCGATATACACCATGAAATTACGGATCAAACCAATATCCCAGTGCTGGGGCTTTTGGAGATAGGTCTCGTCAACATTGTCCGTTGGAATGGTGATTTGGGCTAAGTCGTAAAGAAGATTGTTGAGCAGGATTTGCGTGGGGAGCATGGGCAAGAAGGGCAGGAAGAGAGAGGCCCCCGCCATACTGAATACATTTCCAAAGTTCGAACTTGTGCCCATCAGCAAATACTTCATCACGTTACCGAAGGCTTTACGCCCCTCGATGATGCCATCGTGGAGAACGCGCAGGCCGGGCTCAACGAGAATCACGTCGGCAGCCTCGCGAGCCACGTCAACGGCGCTTGACACTGAAATACCAACATCGGCTGCGTGCAGCGAGGGCGCATCGTTGATGCCGTCCCCCATGAACCCCACCGCGTGGCCGTTGTGTTTGAGAGCCAGGAGAATCCGGTTTTTCTGCGCCGGAGAAATGCGCGCGAATGCAGGCGTCTGCTCGACGACGTGCGACAGCGCCGGGTCCGTCATCCGGTCCATTTCCTCGCCCGTGACAATTCTTCCGGTATCGATGCCGACCTGCGCGCAGACGTGGCCGGTGACGCGATCGTTGTCCCCGGAGATGACTTTGATGTCAATTCCATCCTGTTTTAAAGAAGCCAGAACCTGGGAGGCGTCAGCCAATGGCGCATCGGAGAAACTCAAAAAGCCAGCCAGGATCAGATTGCGCTCGTCCGCCACGGAATAGCTCGCGCGTGTAGGAACTTCGGCGTACGCTACCGCCAGCAAGCGGAATCCCTGCCCGTTCAGCTCATTGCTGGTCTGCTGCATGCGCTTGGCAGCGTCATTACTGATCGGCAACGTTGTGCCCTCGAGCTCGTAACCGGACAGTAGCGGGAAGATTCCTTCGGGAGCGCCTTTCGTGATCAGCATCCGCTGCGACTGCCGCTCCACCACAACCGAAAGCCGCCGCCGCTCGAAATCAAACGGAATCTCGTCGCACTTGCTGTAATCATCCGTCTTGGGCGGAGACTGATGAAGAATGACCTCGTCGAGTGGACTGCGAATCCCCGTCTCGAACTTGCTGTTGAGACGGGCCAGTTCCAGCGTGCGCTGGGAGGGGCCCCCAAAGGGATCGAGAGAACGATCGAGCGACATGGTGCCAGCCGTGAGCGTTCCCGTCTTATCACTGCACAGTACATCCAAACTGCCGAGGTTCTGAATCGCGGAGAGATGCTTGACGATGACCTTCTTTCGGGCCATGGCGACGGCGCCTCTTGAAAGGGTCACCGACGTAATCATGGGTAGGAATTCGGGCGTCAAGCCGACGGCCAGCGCAACGGCAAACATTAGAGACTGAAGCGGATCACGGTGGCGTGCAACGCTGACGACAATCAAGAAGAGAACGAGAAACAATACCGTTCGCGCGAGGAGTTGGCTAAAATGTCGCAAGCCTAGATCGAAGGCCGTCGCTTCCGGACGAGCGCCGAGGCGAGCCGCGATATCACCAAAGGCGGTCCGAGCGCCCGTCGCCACGACCTCTGCGGTTGCCGTTCCGCTAACGACGGATGTGCCGAGGAAAACCATGTTGCGCGCATCGGCTTTGGTCGAAGCGGGCTCGCCGGTCGCTTGCTTTTCGGCGGGGAGCGATTCACCCGTTAACGATGCTTGCAGAATATAGAGATCACGCGCAATCAAGAGCCGCGCGTCCGCGGGAACCAGATCGCCGGCGGAAAGGCGGACCATGTCTCCCGGCACCACATCGCGCCGCCGAATCTCCTTCCACTCCCCGTCGCGCAGGACGCTTGCCGTAGGGGCAACTTGCGCGCGCAGTCGTTCGACTGCGCGTTGAGAACGATAGGTCTGAGCTAGGTCAATCGCGGTGCTCAGCAGAACAATCGCACCGATGATTCCCGCATCTACCTTGTCGCCCAGGAATGCGGACGCGACCGCGGCAATCACCAGGATCAAAACCAGCGGATTCGCGAACGCGTGCAAAAGATCGGAAAAAAAGGAATGGTGGCGTGTCGCTGCGGGCTCATTCGGTCCGAAACGGTCGAGCCGAGCCGAAGCTTCCTGGACAGTCAAGCCGGTCATCGCGACGTGGGTTTCATCTGCATTGGGCGACATGGCTAAGTTCTCGATTCGGTGGTGCGGCCCCTCTCAAAGATTCGTGCCATAATCACCCCAAAGACGAAGCCGCCGACATGAGCCGTATAAGCGACGCCACCGCCCTGTACACCTGCCACGGCGCCGACCTGACTGAAGAATTGGATGATGAACCAGAGCCCGATCAAGAGCGCAGCGGGAATAAAGGTAATGCGGGCGAGCCAGCCAAAAAAAAGCAGCACGCGTATCTGATCACTGGGGTAAGTAATCAAGAAAGCGCCCATCACACCCGCAATCGCGCCACTTGCGCCTAGATTGGGAACGGTGGAAGTGGGCATGGCTGCAATTTGCGCCGCCGAGGCCGCCAGACCACTGAGCAGATAAAACCCCAAGTAGCGCAGCCGCCCCATCGCGTCTTCGATTTCCGGGCCAAATGCCCACAGGAATATCATGTTCCCAATAATGTGCATCCAGCCGGCGTGCATGAACAGCGCCGTCACAATGGTGATCCAGTGCCGACCTGCGACGATGTCGGTGGGGATCACCGACCACTGTTTGACAAATGCGTCGCCACCCATCAGTTCCAATAGGAAGACAAGCGCGTTCACGACGATGATTGCGATCGTGACGACGGGGAAACTACTGGGCCGCCGAGATGCGTCCGACAATGGGATCATACCGCCCATGCTCGTGGTTTCCTCGTGAATGACATTGAGTTTACTGCACGACTTGGCTGTGCAGCTGTCTTTCCGAATCGGGAGAGGGGGCCTTGCAAGCCAGCAACTGCCGTGAAATCGATGGGTTGGTTTGAGGTCTTGGGATGCCGGTACGCCGGCTGAAGGTGCTTTTCCGACACTATTCCGTCACTGTGGCGAAAACTACCAAGCGGTCAATTCCATGTTCCGGACTCGGGCCCTGCGTAACCTGCTGACTCGAAATGGGAATTGATGCAGCGGGAGTCGACAAGCATTGGGAAGCGCACGTGCACCCGCAGACACTGAGGATCTTGAGACTGTGGTTCCTGGCGCGCGTACGCGGAGCAGAACTGCTAGCCGGTCAAAGCGATCATTGCCTGGAAAAGGAGGGCACATGGCACAACTCATTAGTCCTATTGAAGTGCCTTTGAACAATATTCTGATTGCTACCGATTTTTCTCCGGCTTCGTTCGCTGCACTCACGCGCGTGGTGCCGATCGCGAGACAGTTCAATTCCGTGGTTCACATTGTGCATGTGATTCATCCTCCGGAGATTGATATCGCGCCGGCGGCGAATTCAGAGATCTATCGGCAGGTCCGCGTGGATGCCCAACGACAGCTGGAACTTCTGGAGACTGCGGTTGGAACCGTTCCGCACCGGAAGTGGCTGCGGGAGGGAGAAGTTTCGGCGGCTGTCGAGGACCTTGTCCGATCAGAGCAGATTGACCTGGTAGTTGTGGGCACCAGCGGGAAGTCGGATCTGAAGAAGTTCTTTCTCGGATCAGCCGCAGAGGAAATTCTCCGCACGGCCACGTGTCCCGTCCTGACAGTGGGACCGCATGCGTCTTCCGAGAGCAGTGGTGTGCCGCTGGCCCAAATCGTCTATGTCACCAAGCTCTGGGAGGAATCGCACGATGGTCTGCAATACGCGATCCGGCTCGCGATTCATTCCAAGTCCCGGCTCTTGCTTTTGCACGTTATCGAACAGGACGAGCCCAAGCAATCAGATTACGAATGGCTCAAAGCGTACCGCCGGATTCTGCGAAACCTATTGCCGGAATACGCCGGCGACCTTCTGCTGGAGCCGGTATTGAGAGTTGAGGTTGCGAGGAACCCTACGGCACGTATTCTTCAGGTGGCTGACGAAGTTGGGGCGGACCTTATCGTCATGGACGTACGTCCCGAAGAGGCGTGGGCCACTCACTTGCGCGACAAAGTTTACGAGATTATTTCTTGCGCAAACTGTCCAGTGCTCACGGTGCGTACCAAGCCCGAGCGCGACAAGACGTGCCATATCGGTGAGCAGCCCGGCGACTCGGCCGTATACGCGCTTTCTGCGCACCGCCAATCCCGACGTGACAGAACAGTTCCGCGGCTATGGCGGCACCATCCTGAGAACCACGCTGAGCCGGGACCAACAGAAGAAGGTGGAGAATGTATTGAGTAGGAAGGCGGCTTAGTCCCTCTTCGCATTCATCAAAAGAACCAAAAGAGATCCATAAACACAGAAAAGAAGCCAGATCATGAGCACACAGAATGTAACGATAAAAGCATACGAAGAGAAGATCAGCGCCCAGCTGCAGCAAGCCAAGGCGCAGCTCGGGGAGCTCGAAGCCCGCGCCAAGGGCAAGATGGCGCAGGGGGAGATTGACGCCATCAACCATTTGAAGGCCAAGCACCAGGAGATCGAGAAAAAGCGTCAGGAGCTGAAGACGGTCGGCGACGCGAAGGTCGAGCAAGTCAAGGCCGAGATCGACGCGCACGTGACCAAGTTGAAAAGCTCGCTGGCGGAACTCGCCACCAGACTCAAAGAGGCGCACCAGAAGGCGAGCTGAACATGATGAACCGGGAAAGGTGAGGCGGGCAACGCTCATCTCTTCCGCAAAACCGCCTGATTCCGGACCAACGGGCCGCACGCAGGCTGACGCGTGCGGCTTCGTTGATTCGGTAAAGAGGTTGATCGCTGGACGTACACGTCAACAAGAAAAGACGGACGGGTTAAGCTTGATGCCCATTACAGCGCTTTCCTGAGCGGAGTGAGTGGCTCCAAGCTGCTGAGTAGCCATACGATAAATAGGGCGTAGCGCGGCATGTTTTCACTGGACGATCGGACTGGGAATGTGGTCACCACCGTGGCGTTCTTCG
>Ga0209517_10008959_pt1 | contig 11572 bp, 11 predicted proteins | sample PeaSoiMetSII2010_FD_187695 | JGI IMG/M metagenome (GOLD analysis project Ga0209517, IMG submission 187695) | Peat soil microbial communities from Weissenstadt, Germany - SII-2010 (SPAdes) (version 2) | ecosystem: Environmental > Terrestrial > Soil > Wetlands > Peat | place: Germany...
AACGTATTCAATTGTGATTAGGGAGATGATTTCATTTCAAGTTTAAACAAAGCAACTCGGTTGAACTTTGTAAGCTCGTTTCCCCCAAGACAATGTGGAATCGCCACTTTCACTAGAGATCTAGCTGATAATATTTCAAAAGTTTCAAGCAACGTTTTTTGGAATGTTAGCGCAATAGAACAGTGTAAAAAAAATTTATTAACTGCTACGCGGTATCCTGTTTCAAAAATATTTCATATAATAAAAGACTGTGATATTTCAACATATTTACAGGCTGCGCATAAAATAAATTCTTCTAAAATCGATGTAGTTAACATACAACACGAATTTGGACTTTATAAAGGGGATTACGGAGATTATATAGTCAGCTTTTTAAAACGGCTACAAAAACCGGTTGTTACGACTTTTCACACTGTTTTACTAGACCCACCCTATGCGATGAAAAATATTGTAAAGAACATATGTGATCTTTCAGATAGAGTTGTTGTCTCCGCTAACGTGGGAGTCGATATATTAAAAAACACGTTTCATATTCCTCTAACAAAACTAACCGTCATCCCTCACGGAGTTCCTGATGTTCCCTTTATAGACACTGAAAGACCGAAAAAACATATCGGATTGCCGGACAAATTTATAATAGGAAGCTATGGATTGATCAATCCCGATAAAGGGATTGAATATGTACTTGAAGCAATGCCGCAGATTATCGACGACAATCCAGATAAAGACATTATATATATGATCGTCGGGGCGTTTCACCCTTCGCTAGAAAAATCCGCGCGAGAGGGGTATCGCCAGTTATTGAGAGATGTCGTCAAAGAGTTAGGATTGAAGAAGCACGTTAAGTTTGTAGAAAAATATCTCTCTAATAAAGATATGCTATTGCATTTCTTAGCGACTGATATTTGCGCTATCACAAACATGAATTACAAACAAATATCGAGCGGGGTGCTCTCACAAGCCATAGGCTGCGGTAAACCTATTGTAGCAACAAAATTTATGCACGCAAGGGAAGCTCTTGCTGATGGTAAAGGTTTATTGGTTGACTTTAGCAATGCAGATGATCTCTCTAACAAGTTGAGTTTTCTAGTACAACATGATTCGCTACGAAAGAATATGGCCCTCAACACTTACTGCTATGGAAGGACCATTACTTGGAGCGAAGTTGCCAAAATGTATATAAATATTTTTAGTAAAATACAAGCCCCTAAAGTTGTAACTCCAACGATAACACCACTGAAAAGTTATGATACTCTCGTAAAAACAATAGATAAAATTCACACTATTGATGAGAGAAAGACAAAGAGTTGATTGCTACTTACTTCTTTCAGTCTTTTAAAGATTTATTAAATAAATAGCAACAAAGCTAAAATTCAATTTAAAAACTTAGCTTACGCGATTTTTATCTCATTACTGTTTTACGTTAAATACCATTTGAACGCAATTTCTTTGTCACATTAAGTCCATCTTCCTAAGTGATTCAAACGATTCAGCGCAATATGTTGTAATTTCAGTTAATGCTTCAGCAAAACACTCTCTCGCTTCTTCGTATTCTCTCAGGTCAATTCTTCCAATCGATTCTGTTAGCTTTCTTGAAGTTTTAGAGAAAACTACCTTAGATCCAAGCACATTTCGAGCAATTTTTATGTCGGTTAGAATCGCATTAATATAGGCTTCCATAATTTTCTTACCGCCATTAAACTCATCCTCTTTTAAACCTATTAGTTGCTCAAATAATTGATGCGCTATTGACACTTCGCCTTTTATCCTCTCCGAGTACTCAAACTTATAAATTGAATCCTTTGAACTAACCATGCAGTTGCCTCATTGTATATAGTATCTTAACATACGTTTTTATCTTTTTTACGAATTTGTTTTAATATAAGATATATAATGACAGGTGAAAATGCTCGTTAACATTCAATAAGTGGCTTGCATGATTATTTTATAGTTGTGCTTTAGAATATTTGTTGAAATTCGTACATCGTTCAAATTGATAGGCAATGTTGAACAACATCGACTCGTCAAACATATCCCCTATAATTTGCATCCCTATTGGCAAACCATTCTTAAACCCACAAGGAACTGAAAGCGAAGGAACATTTGCGATATTTATAGGGACCGTATTGATATCAACCAGGTATAGCGAGAGTGGATCCTCAATCTTTTCACCAATCTTAAATGCAACATACGGCATTGTCGGGGCTACCATGGCATCATAGTGTTTGAAGGCCCTCTGAAAATCATTCCTGATCAGCGATCTCGCCGCAAGCGCTTTCATGTAATACTTATCGTAGTAACCTGCCGAAAGCGCATAGGTTCCGAGCAATATCCTCCGCTTGACCTCCTTTCCAAAGCCTAGTGACCTACTCTGAGAAAAAGTCGTGTGCCAATCGTGATCTTTTTGAACTCTGTAGCCATAGATTATACCGCAGTATCTCGCAAGATTTGATGATGCCTCGCACATCGCCTCAATGTAATAAGAAGATAACGAATGCTTCAAATGAGGAAGATCGACCTCTTCATAGCTTACTCCCACATTTTCAAGAATGTTTATTGAATCCCAAACCGCCCGTTCAACATCTGGATCTATTCCTTCACCGAAAAATTCCTTTGGAACCCCTATCTTTAAACCTTTAAGTTCTCTGTCAAGTAGTTTGGAATAACTTGGAACAGGGATGTCGATACATGTGTTATCCCGCGGATCGTACCCTGCCAAAACTTCAAACAATAAAGCGCACTCTTGCACAGTTCTTGCCATCGGCCCTATTTGTTCTAGAGAATTGCCGTATGAGACAAGTCCGAACCTTGAAACCCTGCCGTATGTCGGTTTGAGTCCCACAATTCCACAAAATGACGCCGGACAGCGTATCGACCCACCTGTATCAGAGCCTAGGGCCATGTCAGCCTCAAACGAGGCAAGCGCAGCCGCACTTCCACCCGAAGATCCGCCAGGAACTCGTGAAACATCCCATGGGTTTCTGCACGTGCCAAAATAGCTAGTTTCCGTTGATGTCCCCATCGAGAACTCATCCATGTTCGTCTTGCCTACTATTATCGCGCCTTCCTCCCGCAATCTCTTAACGACAAAAGCATCATAAACAGGGACGTAGTTCTCGAGCATACGCGATGCACACGTCGTTCTCAAGCCTTTCGTAGATATCGCATCCTTTACTGCAACAGGAACTCCTGCGAGCTTGCCATCCAATTCTCCCAAATCTGCTCCTTCAGCTTGCTCTCGTGCGCCGACAGGATCCACTGTGATATAGGCATTGAGATTGCTTTTTGTGATCAGAGTGAGTAGTTCCTCAACACGTTCAACGTGACTCATAATATCCTCGGACCTTTGAAATACCCATCCTCTGTTTTCGGTGCATTAGAAAGAGCTTCTTCCTGAGGTAAGCTCGGAAGCACTTCGTCAGCCCTGAGATTATTAAACCGCACTTTATCTTTCTCAGGCGCTTCCTTTATCTCTGAGAGTTCATCAAAGTACGACAATATCGAATTGAATTGAACGGTAAACTCTTGCAAGTCATCTTCACTCAGTTCTAAGCATGCGAGACTTGCTATATGCTTTACATGCGATTTAGTTATCATTCAGCCACCCGAATATTGTTTTCTTCAGCTATAGCTTTGAGATAGTTTCCAATGATGCCTCTTTTATCTCTATCTCTATCTCTAGAAAAATAATTGCGTGCTAACGTATTTAGAGCGCCGCTCACGCCAGAGCCATATTGCATGGCCTTTTTGTGCCGATAAGCAATTTGATGTGGTAAGAATCTCGCTGCAATTTTCCTTAAGATATATTTATTGATGTCATCTTTTATTTTCAATTGTATTGCAATTTTCATAGCGAAGTTCACCACGTTAAGATCAAGATATGGAAGTTTTAATTCTACAGTGTTAGACGCGGCGATCAAATTATCTCGCTCCAAATTATTCTTTCCCATATTTAGGATATCCTTTCTGAGCATTTCAGAGAGTGCATCTTGGGATAATTCGTAAGCATTGAAGTGTCTCTTGTACCCCCCAAACAGCTCGTCCGCCCCTTGTCCTGCCATCATCAATCCAATGCCATCCTTGCGCGAAGAATCGGAAATAGCGTGTAAAGGTAGGGCAATCGCTACGTCCATTGGATTACAACTTTCTATTGCTCTCATAACGTGAGGGATGAGCTGCTCTATATCAGCTAACGTTAGTTTTACCACCCTAATATGCGCGTTCAACAGGCGGGCCGAATTTACTGCACTTTTTATGTCATGCGAGCCTGCCATTCCTGTAGTATATAACATGGTATCTTCTCGGTTTTCTAACAGTGCCCACAAAACCGTGCTGTCTACTCCACCTGAAAAAGCGATTCCCATATTGCGGCTCGAATGTTCGTTTATCGCCGCTTTTAATAATTTTGTTAGCTCTTCAACGGCATAGGTCTCGTCATAAATAACAGCCGTATCCGAACTTGAGTGATGAGTTTTTCTCTGCTTTTCAACAACTTTTAGATTTCCGATAGCAATTATTTGACCCGGTTCGACTCTCCTAATGCGATCAACTTCAATTTCCCATAAAGCCTTTCTCTCGGACGCAAAGGCAAATATGCCCGTATTGGCGTCCATTCCATAAAACAATGGTTTAATTCCTACAATGTCACGTTCCAATGTGAGATATCTAGAGTTGTGGACTGTTACTTTCGCAAATTGGCCCTGAGAACAGCCATCGCATACTTCGAGGCCACCTTCAATTGTTTCACGCTTGAGTCCCAAGATACTTTGTTGTAGAGAAACTGTCCCAATAGAATATTCCACTCCATTGATTAAGTGCCCGAAAAAAATTTCGCTGCGAAAGTGACCTCGATGCTTTAAGGCAGTGAGCATTCGGGCTACTTTTTCTTCTGAATCTCGACCAAGTACTCCGGCTATTCCTGACAATATATACCCTTCAATTTCAAGACTACATTTTCAACCTGTTCAACAGCGGTGCCGATGTAATTCTCAGGCCGCATCATCCACACAATTTGTTCAGCTGAAATGTGCTCAACCACTGTCGGTTCTTTCGACAATGCTTCAGCAAGGCTCTCTCCACGTTCATAAGCCTTCAATGTTGCAGATCGTATAATCCCATGTGCCCTCTGCCTTCCTATCCTCTTAGCTAAATATATCATCACAGCTTCGCTCATGTTTGCGCCGCGCATAAGTCCAAGGTTTTTTTCAATGTTGTTTTTATCAAACTGTAAATTTCCTATGATGTTGATTGAAAGTGTCAAAATATGGTCTGTTAAAATTGTTGCCTCAGGCATTATTACTCTTTCACACGACGAATTAGTTAGATCCCTCTCGTCCCAGAGAGTGTTATTGTCAAGTGCGGGTAAAACATAAGATCGAATGACTCTTGCAAGACCACATACCTGTTCCGATTTTATGGGGTTCCGCTTATGAGGCATTGTTGAGGAGCCAATCTGCTTGCCCCCAAATGTTTCTGATACCTCAGCTATCTCGCTTCTCTGCAAAGTCCTGATTTCAATACAAATCTTATCTAATGTCGTCGCAACATTAGCGAGAAACATAACGTATTCAGCATGCCTATCTCTCTGTATTATTTGACTTGACACTTCAACATGCCCAAGTCCGAGATATGCCATCGTCTTTTCTTGCACAGTCACGCCTTGTTTGTCAAAGGCTGCCTGCGTACCAACTGCACCAGTAAGTTGTCCTACCACTACGCGACTATAAAGCTGCCCAAGTCTTATTAAATGCCTTTCTACTTCTTTAGCCCAAATCGCAAATCTGAGACCATATGTTGTCGGGATGGCAATTTGACCGTGTGTCCTGCCAGCACAGACTAACCGTTTATGTTTATCTGCTTGGATGACGAGAACTTTAAGAAGTCTTACAAGTTTTAATTCGAGGATTTTTAGGGCGTCTCGGAACTGCAACGCCAGCGAGGTATCGAGGATGTCGTTTGATGTAGCTCCGTAGTGGACATAATCATCTTCTAAATCGACCTTTTCAGATATGGCCCTCACGACTGCCATCATATCATGATGTATTTCATCTTCTATTTCCTTAACTCGGCTCAGTTTAACCTCATCTATTGCCTTATATATGGAGTTAGCTGCGTGTTCTGGAATCATTCCGAGATCTGCTTCTGCTTTTGCGAGTGCTGCTTCAACTTCAAGCACATACCGGAGCTTCCTCTCTTCGCTCCAAATATCTTTCATCTCTGTAGTTCCATACCTATATTCGATTGGATGTATCGGCATATTACGACCTCTCGCAGCGTATACGATATCAGCTATTTTTTAAATTTAAAGCACATTAAACTCACATTAAGCGTCTACGACAATGAAATAAAATTCCATAAGTTGCATCTGCAACAAAATCATGCACCAAACTTCTTACCTTTCCCTATAAGATCGATGAGGGTTGGCATAATATCAAGACCTCTTATGCGGTTCATGCCGCCTAGCGCAGCAGTAGTTTCATCAAATTTCTGCTGACGATCCGTCCTCACTCCGATCCCTCGTATTAGCAGTGGAACGGGATCACCGGCGTGTTCTCGGAGACTTATAGGCGTTGTATGGTCTGCAGTTACTGAAATTAACATTGATTCATCTATCTCCAAATTCGAGAGTGCCCTGTCGACTCGACTTAAAAATGTAGCTTTTTTCTTAAAATCTCCATCATGCCCAGATTCATCTGCACCTTTTATATTCAAAAGTACGAAATCGTGATTTTTCAACGCTTTATTGACATTCTCAATTTTTCCAGTTAAGTTTGTATCTACCCCGCCAGTCGCTCCATCTGTTGGTATGAAATCCATTCCAGTGAGCTTACCTATGCCAATGACAAGCGCTGTGGCCGCGATGACCGCTGACTTGAGCCCCCAACGATCTTCAAACGACTGCAGATGTGGCACCACTCCGGCACCCCTCAAGAGCACTATGTTTCCCGGAAGTTCTCCTTTCTTTTCCCTATCTATATTTACTGTATTGTTTTTAAGAATTTCAAAAACTTTACGTGTGAACTCGTTAAGAATACGTGCAGTCCTCCTTGATGCCGCGTCGTCAACAGTCGGTCTAACTTCTATCATTTTTCCGGTGTGCAATGGATCCGAAGGCGTTACATGCGGGCTTAAATTTTCTCCTCTTAATACAAACGCTGCCCTATGACCGGCAGATTCTTTAAAGATAAATTCGGCTTCCAAATCTAAGTTTTCCTGAACCGCTTGAACAAGCTCGTGGGTATCGCGAATGCGCCCTGCCCTCCTATCTACAACTTCGCCATCTCTCACCGTTGCAAAGTTGCCCCTAAAAGCAATATCACCGGGCTTTACGTCTATCCCTACGCCGGCCGCTTCGAACGGTCCTCTCCCCGTGTATATTTTGCATGGATCATAACCTAATAAAGACAGATGTGCTGTATCTGACCCAGGAGGTCTACCAGGAGCTATTACATCCATAATCCCCAATATTCCCTCTTTTGCTAACTTGTCTACATGTACCATGGTAGCATCCATAAAGGGAGTTTTGCCGTGGTAAGTTGGTCTATCAGATGCACCGTCTAACACGATTAAAAGAATTTTTTCGGCAGCGTCCATGCGTTAAAACTTACACTGCTAAGTAAAAAAAATTGCGCTCATTTAAGGCTCCGCTAATATTTTTGTCTTGCCAATTTCAACCCGTCTAAGTGGGTATATATGCTTTGATTCCTTGTAAATATCGAGAGCCAGTTTTCCTAGCACAACTTCATGCATAAACTGATCAAAATTTAACTCATTTGCTCGATTAAGAACAACGTCATTCATGATATCTCTTATTGCCTTGATCTGTGATGACCGCGCCCTTTTCATGGTAAATGACATTGGCTTTACTCGAATTTTATAGCCATCCTTTGTTACGGTCAACACATTTAATTCAACAAGCGACGTACGCCTTTTTACGAGGCTTCTTAAGTAGTCTCTTGTCATTTCGTGACCTATGAACTTTGTGGCAGCGGCCTCATTACTGACTTTATCAATCTTAAAGTGCATTTTAACATTTTGCTTGGATATATCGTTTATTATCTCACCTAAAGTCGTATCAATTACCCTGCCGATTAACTTAGAGGGTTCATCTGCGGGAGTGCTGCCAATGTTTATCCTTCCAAATATGTCAGGGGCCGTGACATCAAACCATTTCTTAGCCTTCCATCCTTCAGCTTTTTTTCTTAACTGTCGTCTCGCCATTTATGTAACCTCTAACGTCAAATGAACATTTATTTGCTTAAATTAAATCCAACTATGACAATCAATTCTAATCGGACCAACTGAGTTTAATACACCAGCGCCATCTGTATATCGACAATCATATGATATAACCCTTATTCATAAAAATTTGAATATGTCCGGTAAATTATCAATCAGCTTTACAAATTTTTTTGGCCAGTTTTCAGGGTCGAAACCTTTTTGCGCGAGGAAAGCTGACGCCCACCTTTGAAGTCCAATCCCAGAGCAACCAGACCAGAGCTCCCCCTTTTGTGCTTTTATATTAAAGCCTTTTGGATATTTATCTCCATTTACGCTCAAGTTTTGGAACTCAAGCCATTCACTGCTTTTGCGGTTCCCCCTGTATGGCATGTACGCCTCATAGTCTATCGTTCCCACCCTAATATCACCTGCTAGTCCGATCATTCCTTCTTGTGCCATAAACCACGGAGTTACCCAAGCCATACGCCATTCGAGATCTAATGTAACATTAAAGATATGCTTATAACAACGCTGAAGTAACTTCGATTCCTCGACGACTTGTTCTGGAGTACCTATCCACACAATTTCAATCCTGTGGAATTCGTCTACTCTCTCTATCCCATGGATGCCACCACTTTCGTACCTATGAGATGTGCCAGATCTGTCAAATACTCTAATGGGCAATGAATCATTCGAAAGAGTCTCCCCCTGCATAAATGGGTAAAATGATGGACACTGAGCATAACACATTCCTCCGATGGGGCTCCCTATCTTCTCCTTAATGAGATTCACTGGAATTTCTTGCGTGATCTTGTAGTAGTCTATCACATCTTCCCAGAATTCAACATCCCGCGTCTTTGGAGTGCAAACATAATATATCTCCGGGTATATCCCTTTCGCATGTCCCGAGCGCTGCCAGACCTCCCAAGGAACTAGCTTCGGGAAGATCATTTCATGGTAATGAAGTTTATCTAAAATCTCGTTGACCACTATACATTCAAACGTCCTAAAAATCTTTGTTATTTGTGGTCCATATATCCACTGACCCCTATTTCCGCCGTGCTTTATCCAGTGAAGTTTAATCAGTATTTCAGTCGGATCTTCGCTGAAGTTCATCTCTTTTTCCGAGCTTTCCCACATCAACTCCCAGTTTTCAGCTTTAGTACCGTATAACTCCTGCCGAATCTTATCCTCAATAAGATTTACAATTCTATCAGGGATCTTTCGTTCGATGTCTTGTTCTTTTACGTTAAGCTTGAGCGTCAAAACCGAACCTTCATAAAAAGATTCGCTTATAAAAGGAACTTTAACTTGGACTGGCTGCTCTGCTTCCATCCTTATGATAAAATCTTCAACGTCGTAGCCTCGTAACCCGACATGATACTTTGAACCGAGGGCTTTTGCAACGACTTTTTTGAATCTTATGAGGGCATCATGAGATCTTGTATATCGCCCGCTTACAATTCGCAGATAGATTTCATTAGCGTGCAAGTGCCATTCTATAATCTTTCCAGCTTCTCTGGTTGAGTCCTCAGGCACTCCCTTTAAAAAGAGACGGTTGTTTGCGTCATTGATAAGTGTGTTTAATTCAGATTGCGCTTCTTCAGGCAGATTATCGCTAAATTTAAGATGGACTTTTAAATCGAACTCCATACCAACCCCATCCATTATAACATTATCACATACCGTCTATCAAGTGCTGTCAACCCTCGACTAATTTCATCTCTAGCAAATCCTTCGCTATCTTAATATTTACGAGGTAGTCATCTACTGTCGCAATTAGTGATCCCAAATTTCTTGTTATTATTTCAACCGTTATAGTCTTCCGCCTCACCTTCATTTCCATATAAGGGGTATTGTCTGGTTTAACCGCATCAGCAATTAGGTTTGATTTTTCGTGTTCAAATAGCACTACACACTTCATCTTATCGCCGTGAGATAATTTAGATTGACCTGCATATCCAGAATCTCGATTCATAAAATCTTCTGTCCTTTCATTCGAGGGGGCAAAACTCCTGCATGTCTCGACATACGCTGTCTTTACCGAATTGGTACTTTGATTCTCATCTATCTCCTACAGTAAGTCAATAAACAATCTGCTGCGCCTCTATATTTTTTATTGTAATGTACGTCGCTAACACGTAAAATAACGATATGCCTTTCAATGAGAGCAGGGGCGTGCTATTTCTGTCAGCATTTTATTTTTATAAGATTGTGACTCCTCGATTCTTTGTAACTTATGATTAATAAGCCTTATTCCAGCATGTTGCAATGCCTTATCATCTTTCAAACAGAGAGAGCACCAGGCCAGCCCATCTATACAGGCTTCGATTGTAGCTGCAAATTTGTGTAGCGTGGGGATGAGTTCGTTGTTTAGGATAATTACATTGTCAATAAGTTGTTTTTCATCTGGTCAATCGACTTCAAAATTAGTAAGGAGAGGAATTTGCTCATTTTAGTTTTATCACGTGATTTAACATCCACTAGAAATATCCAGCGACTTCAAGAAATGATCAACAGCTTCAGCATTTCCTGAAATATCAAGAATAGGTCCCGCTAAATACAGAATTGACTTCTTTAAGTCGTCAAAATAGAACTTTGCACCTTTTACTACATCGATAATCCCATGCTTTTTGCTCTCTTTTATAATGCGCTTTTCTATGTCAAGCGCACTCTCATAGCAACTTGCAGTTGCAGCAAGTCCAGCCAAATCGACGTTTCGTTCGTCAACTGTCTTCGCCATGTAATAAACTGAAACTGATAAAGGCACATAGTTAGGGAAATCGAGCGTTAAAATTTCTGAATTTGTTGACAACATAAGAGCATGAGGATGCCTTAAACCGAGCTCACATGAAAACCATTTTTAAATTTTACAAGCATTCGGCATATTATGCCAGAACTTAGGATTCCGTTTGCATCTATTAGATTTAACGTAGATATAATCTGAACGACCAATGAAATTTATTGCAACATCAGCACATCTGCTTATTGCGAGATCAACGTTTCCGCCCTTTCCAATCTGTATGTCCATTCTGCTGGCAATACGCCCCTACCCTTATAATATTTGACAAGTCTCCTTATCTTTGACTCGGTCAGTTGAAGCGCTCTTCTATTGTGCAGATCTTTCCTGTTATCCTCGAGATGCTCTCGTAAGTTGAGTGCTTTTACGATGAGGTTATACAAGTCTTCGGGGACTTTGGGAGCAACGCCATTGTCCTGCAGTATGTGAGTCATCTTCTTCTTTGCGGCGAGCATGATGTCAGGTATGCCATATTTGTCTCTTAAAACGATGCCAATCCGGCTTGAGGACATCCCCTGATTTCGTAACTCAACAATATGTTTTTGTATTTCC
>Ga0209517_10008961_pt1 | contig 11569 bp, 7 predicted proteins | sample PeaSoiMetSII2010_FD_187695 | JGI IMG/M metagenome (GOLD analysis project Ga0209517, IMG submission 187695) | Peat soil microbial communities from Weissenstadt, Germany - SII-2010 (SPAdes) (version 2) | ecosystem: Environmental > Terrestrial > Soil > Wetlands > Peat | place: Germany: Weissenstadt...
CTGCTCGCCATCTGGGTTCGGCCCGAGAATTCTCTGTTGTGCCTGCTGGTCATACTCGTACTTCTGTTCGAGGGCAGGCTGGACTGGAAGAAGACCGCAGTCTTGGCTGTGCTGAGTGTGGGAAGTGAAGTAGTAATCAACCACTACGGATATCCCTGGCAGGAACTCTACAGCCACTTCCTTGGAGCAGCACCGGGAAGCGGAGCCTCGTCTGCGTTTTCTAATTACGGCCGCTCCGTCGCAACAGCCGTGAAGGACTTGCTCCATAGTTCTGGGCCCTTGTTTGGTCTGCTCTGGCTGGTCTGCTTCCCCCTGGTCAGGAAAGAGCTTCGCTGGATTATGGGATGCACTCTCGTTTTCTCTGCCGTGCGTTTCATGATGTTCCCAATCTACGAACTTCGCTATTACGGGTTGTTCTTCATTACGACTTCGATCGCCGCGGTAGCGTTGATCCAGAACGTGGTCTATCAGGACCTGCTGAAGAAACCTATCCCCAGCCTGCAAGACTTAACCTCACGGCTGTTTCGCAAAGCAGCGTAAGACCGGCTGTCGTTTCCCTGCCGCTCTCTTCAAAAATAAGGACTGGCGGTGCGCTTCACGCAATCTAGCGCAGGGCCGGCAGCACATTGCGAATGCCGATGGCCGAGCAGGCAGCTAACACCGAACCAATCACACAGGCGGAGTAAAGAACGATGCGAGATTTTGGCACCCAGGGCTCCAGGGCAGCCAGCGCGAAAGGTATGAGAGGAATCACGAAACGCGGAAATTCCGCCCGGGCCCATCCGGAATTGTAGGTGAAGAGAAATACGAAGTAGGAAAACGCAAATAGAAACTCCGGGCGGTGTTCGTTCACGTACGGGCGAAACCCTTTACGGCTCATGGCCAGAAAGCCGGCCAGCACGAATACGATCCAGCCCAGCGTGTGCAAGACGTTGGTGAGGGGCTGGCGGTTGTGCAGGAAGCTCGATACCAGCTCCTGAAAGGGCAGGCCGAGAGCCGGGCCGGAGTGCCAGTCAGACGTCTGGTAGCGATGCACCTGATAGAGAGCATCGTGAAAATAGAGCCAGAAGGGCAAGAGGTAGAGAACCCCGATGACAGCGCCCGCGCCTGTGCAGATGAGAAGCTTGCGATACTCGCGCCGGAAAAGCAGGACCAGGCCGATCGCCAGCAGGGCGAAGATTCCGAGCGGCCGCACTACGCTGGCCAATGCGGCCAGAATCGCGGCCCAAATCCAGCGCTCCTTGCGGATGCAGATAAACGATGCAAAAAGCAGGCCTACGAACATCGGTTCTGATCCGCCGAGGTAGGAGCGCTGCAGCCAATCAAAATTCAGCACCGCGAAGTAGCCCGCAATCCATGGCCCCCACAATTCATAAGCGAGCAGCACAGTCGTGAGAGAACAAGCAGCGCAGATCAGGAGAAGCACGGTACGCGGGGACAGTCCCGGAACGAAAGAGAACAGGGCAACTGCATAGGACAAACCCCAGAACTGTTTGACGATAACATTGTGAAAATTCCAGTCATGGATGGCGCGGGCAGCGTTCAGATAGGCGCCGGTGTCTCCGAAGTCGTCAACCGTGGCGATGAAAGGGCGGAAATGAGAGACCGTGGCGACGAAGAGCACGGCAGAGATAATCCACAGTATGGCGATTTCCATTCGCGACGGAGAACGCATGAAAGGGAGTTTCCTTTGGACTGGAAAGCATTAGTATATAAGCGCGTGTGTGAGTACGAAACAGCTTGATGCTGAACCAGCAGATAGCTTTATAAGAAATGATTCGTTTCTCGCAGCGCGCTTAATCAAGGTTTCGAATGTCGAACTCTCCCATTAAAGTGCCTTATCTCGATTTGAAGGCGCAGTACCAGAGCATCAAACCGGAGATTGATGCGGCTATCGCCAGAGTCCTGGACAGTTGTCAGTTCGTTCTCGGCCCCGAGGTAGCGGCCTTTGAACAGGAGTTTGCTGCCTATTGCGGGGCGGCTGAGTGTATTGCGCTGAACTCCGGCACCAGCGCTCTGCATCTGGCATTACTGGCGGCAGGAGTCGGACCAGGCGACGAAGTCATCACAGTGCCGTTCACCTTTATCGCCAGTGTAGCCGCAGTCACGTACACGGGAGCGCGGCCGGTGCTGGTGGATATTGATCCGCGTTCTTTCACCATGGATCCGGCAGCGATCGAGGCTGCCATTACGCCTCGCACCAAGGCGATCCTGCCGGTGCATCTTTACGGCCAGACTGCGGACATGGGCCCCATCCTGGAGCTGGCGCGACGCCGGGGATTGGTCGTAATCGAAGACGCGGCCCAAGCACACGGCGCAAAGTACAAGGGACGAACGGCAGGAAGCATGGGTGACATCGGCTGCTTCAGTTTCTATCCTGCCAAGAACCTGGGAGCTTATGGCGAAGGCGGCGCGGTGACCACCAGCAACCCGGAGTATGCGCGTTCGATTCGCATGCTGCGCGATTGGGGGCAGGATCGCAGGTATCACCACGTGCTGCACGGCTATAACTACCGGATGGAAGGGTTCCAGGGAGCGATCCTGCGGGTCAAGCTCCGGCATTTGGACCAGTGGACGGAGGCGCGTCGTGCCGTGGCCGGCAAGTACAACCAGCTGCTGGCGGGCTGCGGAGTGGAACTGCCCGCCGAGATGCCCTGGGCTCGCCACGTTTATCACGTCTACACCCTGCGTGCAGAAGATCGCGACGGCTTGCAAGCTGCGCTGCTGGCAGAGGGAATCCAGACTGCCGTTCACTATGCAGTGCCGGCTCACTTGCAGCCTGTATATGCCGGTCTGGGATACGAGAAAGGCTCACTCCCGCAGGCAGAGGCTGCGGCCGAACGGGTACTCTCCCTGCCCATGTATCCTGAACTCTCTGAGCAAGCGATCCTGGAAGTCGCGCGCGCGGTAGAAAAAGCTGGCGTCCGGTGAGCGCAGACTCTTGTCTGACCCCCGTCACCGCAGAGCCTGTGAATCGGGCAGCGATCTTTCCGGTGATCCTCGGGCCATGAAGTAGAGAAGCAGGACTGCCAACAAGATCAAATCCCAAGCTTCATGGGAAAGGACGATCGCGTTCCACCACCAGCCGTTCGCCACGGCAGCTGGAATCCGTCCTGTGCGCGCGAGTTCGGAGAGGAGAGTCGCGCCCGGCACCAGAAACGGTGCAATCGCCGCCAGGGCAACGGCCGCATTTGAGCGCTTGCCCGCCAGCAACAGACTCCAGGCCAGAGGCCAGATCAACAACGCCGCATCATAGAACCTGTGGTAGGCCGGAATCAGGATGATGACAGAGATAGCGCTGATTTCCAGGAGTTCAGAGGCCGCGCGGCGCCGCCAGCAAAGCCAGAGCCACGATCCCAGGAACGCCGCCCCAACGAACTGCGCCAGTCTGCCGGCAGCAGAGGCATTTCCAAGCAGGCTGTAGAAAAACACTTGTGCATTGATCAGATTGAACCGGATTGCATCAGCCCGCGTGAAATCATCAATCGATCCCGAAGAAAACATCTTCCGAGTACTCTCGAGGTAGGAGGCAAGCCACGGCGCTCCAGCCAGCGCAAGACGCGAAACGCCGAGAACACCAATCGTCACCCCGACTGCGCCTGCGATACAAGCCACCTTCCACTGACGCCGAACTAAGTAGTAGAGCAACAGGCCACCAGCCACCGTTGGCTTCAGGCAAACGGCGATTGCCAGGAGCGTCCCGGCGGTCTTCTTCCGGCTGTGGTGTGCCGCCCAAACGGTTAAGACAGTGAGGCTCACGGCGAGCATGGCCGGGTTCGCGGTTCCGAGGCCAGTATGGAACGGAGCAAGCGCAAACGCCGCCACAAGGAAGAGCTGAGCGCGCAAGTCAGACAGACTGCAGCCACAGATCGAGAGCAGTGCGAAAGAGGACAGCACCACACCAGCGACGCTAACTGCGATCCACACGAGCAAAGCTACCGACCAGGGAAACAGGCTGAGGGGAGAAAGCAGAACGAGACTGCTTAACGGATATGGGCTTGGAATTCCCCGCTTCACCTCCAATACTCCACTGGCAGCTTCGGTATCTACCCAAGGAGGCCTCTGATTGTCAGAAGGCCAAAAGGAGATGAGAGACTGCGCGCTGTAGGGATCCTTGCCGTGCACCCACGCATTCGCCTGGATGTAAGGGGAGAGGAAATCGTTCCACCCCATCCCACCCAAGATACGAAACGGGCCTCGAATCGAGAACTCCGCTACGGACGCGAGGAGCAACACCACGACCAGAATGCTGCGCCAGTTTTTGGGCATTCGCCTATCCTGTCTCGCGCTGGATGAATTGACGAATTCTGAGCTTGGCGTTTCCATGCAATCAACCAGGCCGACAGTTTTGGCGGCACGCTCGTTCAGCAATTCATCGCTGTGTTCCCTCCAGCGACTGCGTGAAACCTAAGTTCTTTGAGCAGGGCCTCTTAAATTGAGAGCGCGGCTATCGTCAGCATCCGTGCGTGGGGTCTAACGATTTGACAATTGCCTGGATAAAACGCGGCGGCCGCGATCGCCAGGTAGCCAGGTTTCCCCCTGCAGAAGTTGCCAAACGAGCGCCGAGCCATATAATCCCCCAGCCATTAAATACAAGAACCGAAACCCGAAGTACATGGAGTTGTATTCCAGCAGGCCTCCGCACATCGCGCCAAATAGGTTCGCCGACATGACCCCAGATATTTCACCCTGGCGTTTCAAGAGCGTTGAAAACACAATACCGGAGAAAAACAGGGGCGAGGTTAACAACAACATCGTCCCGATGCGACCAGCCCAAGTGGAATGAAATCCACCGCCCTTCGCCACCCACCAACCCGCCGCTAGCGAGGCGAGCAACAATCCGTAAGGAAGAACAAGTTGGGTCATGTCGAACCGCTGCACCACCAAGTTGGCAAGGTAAGCCATCACCATGATCCCGGCGATGACCAGTCCAATCACCTGCCAGGAGTTGCCGAACGTGAGCCCGAGTTCTGTAATACCCTTCGTTTCCACCAGCATGAAGCCTGCTCCCAGCAGAAAAAAGGGAACATTTTCAGGGTGTGCCCGCCCCGGAAGAAAGCTGCGGATCAGAACCAAGGTCAGGATCAGTACGAGACCCACCATCACCAGGTAGGAAAATGGATAAATGCGTTCGGGCATGTAGAAAAAGGGCCAATCATCGGTGGAAGGGTCAGCCCGCACAGCCGGGTTGGCGTACGTTGCAGTCTTGTCCCAAAAGCCTCTCTGCGTAAGAAAATCAGGCGGCAGGGAAATGGTATGGTCTTCCGATTCCAGAAAAACGACCCCTCCGTCATAGCCCACCTGGATACAAAGCGGGGGGTATCCTTTAAAGGCATCTTGGAGCATCAGGAAAATCTTGCGCCCCAATTGATCATTCAACACCGAAAATGCGAGCGAGATAATCCCGTGTGGTTTCAACCGCCCACGCGCTTCACGCAACGCCTGCACCGTGTATACGAATGAGTCCAGGCGCACACTGGATGCTTGGCTCAATAAAGTATGCGAATCCAGCAAGCCAAAGACAATTAAGTCATACCGCTGATCCGTAGTGCGTAAGAATGAGCGAGCATCGTTTACGATGGCACGGACACGCGGGTTGCTGTACGGATGCTCGGGGTGGCCCTCGCGCCCCAGCAGGAGAATGGCAGGATCGATCTCGATCGCGTCTACGTGCTCTGCCCCGCCCCGCAGAGCGGCGGCCACATCATTGCCCGTGCCTGCGCCAACAACTGCGACATCCTTCGGTTGTTTCGCGACTTGGTACGGTAGGTCGTAATAATCTTTAGCTTGGCGAACAAGAGAATTCGTGGGCACTTTGTCGGCGCCATTTGCAAAATCGTAAACCCTCTGGTAATAGTGACCGGCCGCCCGGATTTCCATCAGTCCGCGAATATTGCGCCCGACTTCCAGCAGTTGGTAAGGAGAATAGATCCTCTGCAACTCAGGGCTTACCGGCCATTCCAGGATGGCCAAGGCGAGCACAGTTGACGCTGCTCCAACCACGAACACGGATCGCTGGCGGACGTAGAAGCACAACAGCAGCGCGAAAGCGATTAGGAACCAAATCGATGGTGGCGTCCAGAAAGCACTCACTACGAACATCAGGAGTACACCCGCCAAGCTTCCTAGTAGATTAAAACCATATCCCGCGAGCTTGTTGCGCCGTTCCAAAAGACCTCCGCATAGCTGTCCGATCGGGATGAAGGCCAGGGCCGTCAGCAGAAACACCACCGCCAAGACGTAATAAGTCTGCAATCCGTAATAGAACCTGGCTGTCTTGGGCAGTCCCATGTTCAGTTGCTCCCGGAAGGGCAACACATACAGACTCTGGAACTGCTGGTAGGTCATGCCGTATCGCATGCCGATCATGAAGAAGAATTGCCAGCACAGAAGGGGCAACGTCAGGAACAAAGGCATGCGATCACGACGCCCCATTGAATACCCTAGTCCGAGACCGGCAAAGCATGAAAGCAACGACAGGTTCTTATAAAACGAGAAGAATGGAAAAACTGTGGCTTGCCAGCGAATGATCGCTAATTCCAGGAAGAGACTGAGCGCCGCAGAAGCGAAAATGGCCAGGCCGACCCAGCACTCCGGCAACATGGCCGTCAGGAACACAGCTTCGTCGGAGGCTGCGCGTTCAATCTCGCCCTCCAGGCGCCCCAGTAACCATCGCAATAGTAGCGCGACTGCAATAATGCCAAGCGCAATCAGCAAACAGGCCGGCAATGAGCGCCAGGGAAAAACTCGATCCTGCATGTAGCGGCTGGCCAAAAGAGTAACCAGTGGCGCCAGACCACTCCCAGTCACAGCCAACATCAAAAGACGCAGGTAGGAACGAACCATGAAACCCTCCACCGGGAAGAAAAGAAAATCTTGCTGAGGACTTAAGATACAGGTTTTGGAGCTGTTTAGGAGAGTCCGGTTTCAGATTTTCAGTTCACGTCATACGCTGCAGCACCGCCGCCTGCTCGTTCAGTTCGCGACAACCAGCGAGCGCGCCATGGACAACAATTTATCGACATGTTTTCTCCAGCTGAACGAGGCCGACCGTACGATACCACAGGCGGACAGCCGCGCCCCCTTGTCTGACGACGAGGCAACCTCCACAATGCGGTCGGCGAGGCCTTGAGGGGAAAAGCGAGGAAAGTAGAGCGCCGCGTCACCACATATCTCCCTGTGCACAGGCAGGTCGGAAGCGACCACGGGCAGACCGCTGTCCATCGCCTCGACCAGTGGGTGAGCAAAGGTCTCGGCGTAGGCCGGAGTCACATAAACATCGGCACGGCGATAGAGGTGATGAAGCCGACTGTAAGGGATCGTTCCCAGTTCGACCACCATGTCGCCAATTCCGAGTTCCCTCACCAGCTTTGCCGCGTGCTCAGGCCGGTAGGCGCCCGGATTCTGCCCGGTGGCCAGCTTGCAGGTCAGCAGAAGTCTCACCGAACGGCCAGTCAGACCATTACGCAGGATTGGGAGACTGCGGATCAGGGTTTCAAAGTTTCGGTAGTAGTTGTAGTGGCTAACGAACAAGAGCTTGAGGGAGTCTTCAGCACACCGCAACTTGGCCTCGACTTCCGCGGCGAGCGGACGGCTATCGTGAGTGAACGCTTCGTGGTCAAAGCCATGATGGATAGCCCGGATGCGGCATCCCGTCCAGCGTTGCAGTTCGGCGGCAAACGCCTCGCTCGGGGCCACGGTTGCGTCCGCCCAAAGGATTGATCTCTTGGCCATGAAAGCTCTCAGGCGGGTATCGAGCCATGCGCGGTACTCACCCCGGGAGCGCAAGTCGCGGTAAAAATCGGCTGACGTGTAGAGGGAATTACGCGAAAGCAGTATTTGCGGCACGGGAGAGTTCCGGAGCGCGAAGTTTCCCGTGGAAAGCAGCACATCGGCGCGGCAACCCCGGATCAGACCAGGAAGGGCCGACTGTTCGTACCAGAAGCGGCGAGCCGACGAAACTTGTGATTCCACAAAAGCAATGTCGGTGAAATCGCGAAATTCTTCCCGCAGGCCCGGCTCCAGCGCCACGGTCACCCGCAGGTCAGGCCTGGCGGCCAAGTGGGGAATCAGGTTGCGAATGTAGGTAAGGCCACCGCCTGCGCTGGCGGCGAGGCTGTTGATGAACAAATGCATCATGAGCTCGGAGCAACTCCGCCCCAACGCTGCGGCACTGGCCGGGGCCGCCATCTGGACGCGAGCCGGGGAAGCAGTGAGTAAGGCGCAACATCGACGAGGATGAATGCTAAGCTCCAGAAAAACACGCAGAGGTAGTAGCCCACGGCGAACAGCCAGTCTTCGAACACAGCGTGAGTCAGGCCGGCAACCAAGACCATGGCAAGAGGAACTGCGGGATGGGATGGATTTCCGGTGTTCAACATCCACAACACGGTGCGCAGAATGCTCCCCAGGAGCGCGACCAGGAGCAAGGCAAAAGGCACAACACCCAGCATCCCGACCCAAGTCGCAATGGTCAGGTAGCTGCTGCCGTTTTCTCTCGTAACGCTCTCGCTGGTGGCGTACCCACCGTACTGGTTGAGGAATGCGCTGGCGTCCTGGCCGTTATCCGTGGTGCCGAAGCCGGATCCAAACCAAAAGTGTTTGTGGATGCTTTCGACTGCTCCCTGCCAGGGCGTTTGCCGCGAGTCCAGCACGCCCAGGTTCGGATCTTTTCCTTTGTACACAACGTCAGCGTTCAACCGGGAAACTGTATTCGAGAATGCCTCTGGATTAAGAACTGCGAAAGAGGTCACCAGAATGACGAGGATAACAAGGCCCTGCCCCAGCAACTTGTACCTGCGCAGGGCCAGACACAGCAACCCACAGGAGACAAAAGCTGCAGCCAGGCCGGCGCGCGCCTGACTGTGGAATGTCAGGTACAGTGCGACGGCACACAAGATCTGGCGGCGGCGTAGAACGAAGTCATTCTCATCCAGTAGCGTTCCCCACAACAGAATCGGGGCTCCGACCACTCCCATTACTGCACCCAGCGAATTAGGATTGCCCATAGCTTCGTATCCAACGAAGTAACAGGCTGCCATTGCCGCCACAAACACCTCGCAACCCGTCAGCAAGCCCGTGAAGAAGCGGGATTCGCGTCCGGCCACTGCGAGTCGAGCTCCGGTGCCCGTATAGACGAACAGCAGGAGCAGGCTGAAAGCTTTCATCAAGGCAAAGCTGGGATAACGGGAAACAGCCGCCGATACCACCGCCGCAAGAATGGCAAACAGTGCCAGAGCATGGAACAAGCCGAAATGATGACGGCGCTCTTTGAGCATGATGATGGAGCCGACCAAGGCCCCCGCGCCGAGAAAGAACCAGCGAACCGTAACCCAGAGTCCCCCGAGGGGCAGGATCGCACCCGCGAAGAGAAACGTAAGAATGACCAGAGGGAAGAAAATTCGGCGGTACAAACAGACGGCGGCGACAAGAAGCTCGAGGAGGACAACGCCTCCGAGATAGGTCGGACTGGTGAAATACCCTGGGCGGGCATAAGCAGAATAGGCGACCAAGGGCACACACAGAGCCGCCCCAGCGATCAGCGCCACCTTGGAAAAGCGGTCAGGCACGGGCACCTGCCGTTGTCTCGACCGCCCGGGCAACGCCCGTTGCCCATTCGGCCGGGGAATAGTGGGAAATATGCTGCACGGCGTTGGCGCCCATTGTCACACACAGGTCCGGGCGATTGGCAAGGCTGGCCATGGCTTCGGTGAGCGCGGCCACATCCTTGGGCGGAACCAGCAGGCCGTTCCAGGATTCTTTCATCAAGTCGGCTCCGCATCCCGCGGCCCGGCTGAGAATCGCCGGTAAGCCGCAAGCCATGGCTTCATTCACGACCAATCCCCACGTATCCGTGTAAGTCGGCAGAATCAGCGCCTGGGCAAGGGCGTAATACTCGGCCAACTGCTCCCGGTGGGCAAAGCCGGAGAATCTTACCCGTCCCGGCATGATGGAGGCCGCCTGCTCCTCCAGTTTCCGCCGTGATACTCCGTCGCCGACGAATACCAACCCAACCTGCTGGCGCACTGCGTCATCCAGTTTGGCATAAGCAGATAGCAAATCAAACACCCCTTTCTCTGGCACCAGGCGGCCCACAAACAGAAAGTAGCGGTCCGGCAGGCCTAGCTCGCGCCGACGGGCACCTGCTTCCCGGCGAGCGGTTGCCGCGGCAGAACCGAAGAGATCATTGTCCACCGCGTTCGGCGCCGTGAAAATCGAAGTTTCCTTGATTTTCTGGGAGCGAAGATACTCCCGAGCCGATCTGCCGGGAACCACAAATCCGTCGCACCGGCGAACGAATTCACCTTTCAGAAATTCCACCAGTGCGTGTCCGCGTCGCAGATCCTGCCGGTTACTCTCCGACCAAAGAAGAAACGGAATGCTCCGGGACCGAGCCCAGAGAAGGGCTTGCCAGGAAGCGATGTAGCTGTACCCTCCACACAAGATGACGTCCGGCGACGCTGCAGCCAGAGCCCGGCCGACGCCGCGGTTCAGCAGCGCGTTGTACCTGCCCAAGCGTCTCCGCCATGAAGGCAAGACCTGGTACGAAAACTTGATCTCTTCCTTATATACCTGCCACTGCCGCAGATTCGGGTCCGTCTCAGCCAGGAAAATGACGTGCAAATCGACGCTTTCATGCCGGGCCAGTGCGTTAAACAGCGGAATGCGATAGGGAGAGATAATCTCTGTCAGAAGCACCAGGCGCCGCGTCATGCGACGGACTCCCGGTAGATTCGCACCAGACTTTCCGCCTGCTGCGCCAGCGTTAGCCGTTCCAGAATCGTGTCCCGCGCTGCAGCCCCGAGATTACGACGGCGCACGGGGTCGCGGAGTAGCATCGCGAGGGCAAGGGCCAGTTCCTTCTCGTTGTCAGGGCCAACCAGAAAACCATTCGAGCCGTGCTGGATAATCTCGGCAATTCCCTGCCCGCGGCAGCCAATCACGGGCTTGCCGACAGACATGGCTTCCAGATAGACGCAACCCAAACCTTCATAGCGGCTAGGCAGCGCAAATGCCGTACACCGGCGCATGGCTGCGGCTACTTGATGCCGGGACTGGCGTCCAAGAAAATGCACCCGGTCGGGAACTCGAAGTTGCCGAGCCAGCGCCAGCAAGCGGGAATGCTCCGGGCCGTCGCCGATGATCTCCAGCGTGAGCTCAGGAAATTCTGGAGCCAGCGACGCCACCGCCCGGATGAGCAGGTCATGCCCCTTGATCGCGATCAGGTTACCGACGCTGAGCACGAGCGGCCCGGCAGAATACGTCTCACTCCCCGGCGAAAACAACTCCGGGTTGACTCCGTTGTAAACGACGGAGGTGCGGCAACTGTGCCCTGCGCCCTCCAGGACCTGCTCGCGAACGCTCTCGCTGATGCAAATCACACGGCGAGAGGAATGGTACACACGCTGAGAAATCCGGCGGCACCACTCGCCGGCTCGTCCTTTGACCTGCGCGGTGGAATAGGCATCGAGGCCATGTACCGAGACCACAAACGGCAGTCCCAGTTCGGCGTTCAAAAGCATGGCCGCGTGTCCGCAAGGCAGGGGCGCGTGAGCATGGACGAGGTCAA
>Ga0209517_10008962_pt1 | contig 11569 bp, 11 predicted proteins | sample PeaSoiMetSII2010_FD_187695 | JGI IMG/M metagenome (GOLD analysis project Ga0209517, IMG submission 187695) | Peat soil microbial communities from Weissenstadt, Germany - SII-2010 (SPAdes) (version 2) | ecosystem: Environmental > Terrestrial > Soil > Wetlands > Peat | place: Germany...
AAGCCTCCACCAGTCAATCCGAGCAAGCCAAAACCTAAATTCTCTCCCGATCAGCTGGGGTTTACCTATGTGTGATTTTTCCCGGGACAGCCCTGCGCTCTTGCGGGGGAGGGTTGGGGTGGGGGAACGGCTGGCACCGGCGTTCGCGGCCTGCCCCCACCCTACCCTCCCCCGCTCGCGGTCGCTCGCGGGGGAGGGAAAGAGGAGCATCCCAACCGTCATTGCGAGCCACCGGGTCGTCGCCCGATGATAACTCCGCGAAGCAATCCATGATCCCGCCGGGAAACAATGGATTGTTTCGTCGCTGTCGCTCCTCGCAATGACGACCCCTACTTCCCCCACACTTCCTGCGCCACTTCGACCACGAGGCGAAGTTTGGCCCACTGTTCATCCTCGGTGAGGATGTTGCCCTCTTCGGTCGAGGCGAAGCCACATTGCGGCGACAGCGCGAGCTGTTCGAGCGGGACGAATTTGGATGCTTCCGCAAGCCGCCGCTTGATGTCTTCCTTCCTTTCAAGCTGGCCGCTCTTTGAGGTGACGACGCCGACCACCACGATCTTGTTGCCTTTGGGCAGATAACGCAGCGGCTCGAAGCCGCCGGCGCGCTCGGAATCATATTCGAGGAAATAGCCGTCGTAATTGGTGCGCCCGAGCAAGGTTTCGGCCACCGGCTCATAGCCGCCCGAGGAAATCCAGGTGGAGCGGAAATTGCCGCGGCAGACATGTGTGGTGATGGTCATGTCAGCTGGGCGCTCGGCGATCGCGTAGTTGATCACGCGGGCGTAAGTCTCCTGCAGATCGTCGGCGGCCTCGCCCCGCTCCCGCAGTTTCCTCAGCTCATCCTGCGAGCAGAGATAGGCCCAGACGGTGTCGTCGAGCTGCAGATAGCGGCAACCGGCGTCGTAGAAGGCCTTGACCGCCTTGCGATAGGTTTTTGCGAGATCCTGGAAGAATACATCGAGATCGGGATAGACCTCTTTCGAGATCGACTTGCGGCCGCCGCGGAAGTGCAGCACCGAGGGTGACGGGATCGTCATCTTCGGCATCACATGGGCGACCTCGCACTGCTTTTTCAAAAACTTGAAATGCGCGAGCATCGGGTGATCGTCGGGAAAATCCAGCTTGCCGATCACGCGCACCGCGTCATGCCGGGTCTGAACGCCTGCGAACTGGATGCCCTCCTCGGGATGGAACAATTCGCAGCCGGTCAATTTGGACAGGAAGTCAAAATGCCACCAGGAGCGGCGGAATTCGCCGTCGGTTGCGAGCTTGAGTCCGGTCGATGCCTGCCGGTGCACGACCTTCTCGATCTCCATGTCCTCGACCTTGCGCAAATCCGCAGGACTAATCTCGCCCTTTTCGAGCCTGGCGCGCGCCTCCTTGATCTTGGGCGGCCGCAACAGGCTGCCAACCTCGTCGGCGCGGAAGGGGGCTTTTGTTCTTTGCATGGCTGTTACTCCCTATAAAATATCAAGGTCATTCCGGGATGGTCCGAAGGACCAGACCCGGAATCTCGAGATTCTCCGATGTGCAATTGCACATCGTATTTCGATGCTGAGCCTGTCATCGGGCCGGCCGAAGGCCGGACCCGTTGGCATCGCCCCGGAATGACGACGAAGAATTGCCGTCATGTCTTGCCGGCTACACCCAAATGGCGCTCCAGCACCGCCGGATCGGCCTTCAACGCGTGGCTTGACGCGTCGTGGACGATCGCGCCGCGTTCCAATATCACAACGCGGTCGGCGAGCCCCAGAATCTTTTGCGCATTCTGCTCGACAATGATGGAACAGATGCCGCCGGCGCGAGTGATGGCGCCGAGCGCCTTGAGCAGTTCCTCGACAATAATCGGCGCGAGCCCCTCGGTCGGCTCGTCCAGCAGCAGAACTTTCGGATTGAGGGTAAGCGCGCGGCCGATCGCCAGCATCTGCTGCTCGCCGCCGGAAAGCTGGTTGCCGAAATTGTTGCGACGCTCCTTCAGCCGCGGGAACATTTCGTAGACTTTTTCCACCGCCCACGGCCCGGGCTGGGCGACGGCGGTCATGTTCTCTTCCACCGTCAGCGAACGAAAAATATTGCGTTCCTGCGGCACCCAGCCGATGCCCGCCCGCGCCCGCTGGTCGGGCCGCATTGCCGTGAGGTCGCGGCCAGAAAGACCGATCGTGCCGCCGAACCGGCGGGTGATCCCGACAATCGAATTGATCAGCGTGGTCTTGCCGGTGCCGTTGCGGCCCAGCAGCGCCAGCACCTGCCCTTCCGGCAGACTCAGCGACATCCCGGGCAGGACCACCGCCTCGCCATAGCCGGCGCGCAAATTCTCGATGGAAAGGAAATCAGCCATCGGCGGCCTCGCCGAGATAGACCGCCTTCACCCTGCTGTCGCGCGCGACCTCGTCGGGCGCGCCCTCGACAAGCAGCGCGCCGTTGACCAGCACGGAGATCCGGTCGGCGAATGAAAATACCAGGTCCATGTCGTGCTCGATCAGGAGCACGGTGACGTCGCGCGGAAGTGCGGATACGGCTGCGAGGATGTCGTGGCGTTCGCTTTCGGGAACGCCGGCGGCGGGCTCGTCGAGCAGCAGCACGCGCGGTTTGGTGGCAATCGCAATCGCGATTTCCAGAAGCCGCTGCTTGCCATAAGGCAGCGTCGCGGTCGGCTGGTTCATCACGTCGAGCAGATTGAAACGCGCAAGATTAGCGGCGATCTCGGAATTGACGTCGTCGCGCGTGCCCATTACCCGCCACCAGTCGCCGCCACGGCCGAGCCGCTCGGAGACCGCAAGCCCAATGGTCTCGATCGGTGTCAAATCAGGATAGAGCTGGTTGATCTGGAAGGTGCGCGACAGGCCGCGCAGCACGCGGACATGCACCGGCAAATCCGTGATGTCGTTTCCTTCCAGCCCGATGCGCCCGGCATCGGGTTTGAGCACGCCGGTCAACAGATCGATCACAGTGGTCTTGCCCGCGCCGTTCGGACCGATCAGCGCGTGGCGGGCGCCCTGCTCGATCTTCAGCGACAGATTGCGCGTGACTTTCAGTCCGCCGAACTGCTTTTCCAGCCCCTTGGTTTCCAGCGCGATGGTCATGACGCGTCGCTCTCCGGAATTGTGACGATGGCCTTGCCGCCGCCGAATTGCCGGATGATCAGGTTCGGCACGAACAGCGCCCAGCGATACATGCGCGCGCGGCCGACCAGCACGATCACGACCAGCACCAGTCCAATCCAGAATTGCCAGTACTCCGGGGTGATGTCGGAGAAGAATTCCTGCAGCATCTTGAATATGACCGCGCCGATCAGGCCGCCGTAGAGATAGCCGCCGCCGCCGATCACCAGAACCAGCATCAGATCGGCGGAACGCTCGAAGGCGAACACGTCAAGCGAGGCCAGCGCCGTGGTCTGGGTGAAAAGCGCCCCCGCAATGCCGGCATAGAAAGCCGCGAGCGTGTACACCGCGATCAGGCGGCGGTTGACGGGGACGCCGACGGCCGCAGCCCGCAGCGGGTTGTTCTTGATCGCGCGCAGCGAAAGACCAAAGGGCGAATGCACGATCCGCCGCGCCAACAGGAACAGCACGAACAATATTGCGAGCGAATAGAAGAAGCCGACCTTGCCGAAGATGTCGAAGGCAAACAGGCCCAAGACCGGCGCCATCTCGATGCCCTGCAATCCATCCGTACCGCCGGTGATGTTGGAATAACGCTCGGCCAGCGCCTCCAGCAGAAGCGCGATCCCGAGCGTCACCATCAACCGGGTCAGGTCGACGCCCCGGATCACCAGGAAGCTCGTGAGAAAGCCCACGGCCATCGCAACGAGTCCGGCCGCCACCAGTGCCACCACCGGCTCGGTGATGATGCCGTGCAGCGCGAGCAGGCCGGCGCAATAGGCGCCGACGCCGAAGAATGCCGCATGTCCCAGCGACACGATGCCGGCATAGCCGAGGATCAGGTCGAGCGACAGGGCAAACAGCCCAAGGCGCACGATCTCGGTCATGATCAGGAAGCGGGATGGAAATATCAACGCGCATGCCAGCGCCAGACACCAGAACGCGATCTCGCCCCAGTGCCAGCGCGCGTGCTGGCCGGCGTAAAGTCCGACATCGGATGGCGCGGTCATGGTGCTCAACGCGTGGCGGTGCGGCCGAACAGTCCGTTCGGACGCCAGATCAGGATCGCGATCATGATGGTGTAGATCACGAACGGCCCCATCTTCGGCACGTAATATTTGCCGGCGACGTCGCCGATGCCGAGCAGCAGCGAAGCGAGAAAGGGCCCGGTGATGCTGGAGGACCCGCCGACCGTCACCACGATCAGGAAGTAGATCATGAACTTCAGCGGAAAATACGGATCGAGGCCGAGGATCTCCGCGCTCAGCGCGCCGCCGAGACCGGCAAGGCCGCAGCCAAACGCGAAGGTGAAGGCGAACACCTGCGGCACGTTGATGCCGAGCCCGATCGCCGCACGGGGATCGTCGACCGCGGCGCGCAACCGGCTGCCGAAGCGAGTGCGCGCCAGAATCAGTTGCAGGCCCAATGTCAGGAGGCCGCAGATCACGATGATCATCAGCCGATAGCGCCCGATGCCGACGCCGAAGAAATCGATCTGCCCTTCGAGGGCGGATGGAAGCTTGATGAAGATCCGCGACGATCCCATGATGTAGTCGACAGCGGCCACCGACATGAAGACGAGGCCGATCGAGAACAGCACCTGATCGAGGTGGCTTCTGGTGTAGAGGTGACGATAGAGCGCGCGCTCGAGCGCGGCCCCGATCAGCGCGCTTGCGACAAAGGCGAGCGGGAGCGCGACGAAGAACGGCCAGCCGGATTGATTGACCAGAACCGCGCAGACATAACCGCCCGCCATCGCAAACGCACCGTGCGCCAGATTGACGAAGTTCATCAACCCGAGCGTCACCGCCAGCCCGCAGGCGAGAACGAACAGCAACATGCCGTAGGCGACACCGTCGAACAGGATGGTGAACAGCGAGGTCATGGAATGGGCTAGCCGCGATTACGGGACATTTCAAAATTAACGCGTACTTTCTAGCCGTCATGGCCGGGCTTGTCACATCAAGTCGGACTTATCCGACTTGATGCTTTGAAAAGGAACGACACCCGGTATACCGGGTGCCGACGCATCCACGTCTTCCCTACTCACTGGAAAGAAAGGCGTGGATGCCCGGGACACCTGCGCGAAGACGCGCTTCGCGCTTTTGCCCGGGCATGACGGTTGAGGGAGCTGAACTTGCGCCCCGGAATGACGGCGAAACCGCCGTCACTTCTTGGTCTTGCCGGGGTCCTTGACGCCCTCGAAGGTCGCGAATTCGACGTTGTAGAGTTCGCCGTCGACCTTTTCGACTTTGCGGATGTAGATATTCTGCACGATGTCGCGGGTTTCCGGATCGATCGAGATCGGCCCGCGCGGGCTTTCCCATTTCGTCCCCTTCATGGCCTCGATCAGCGCATCGCCGTCGGTCTTGCCGCCCGTCTTCTTCAGCGCCTCGTAAATCAAGTGAATGCCGTCATAGCCGCCCACCGCCATGAAGCCGGGGCGCTGGTTGTACGCCTTCTTGTAGGCGGCCACGAATTCCTTGTTCACCGCGGAGGGATGGCTCGCCGAATAAAGATGCGCGGTGACGGTGCCGAGCACCGCGTCCCCCATGTTGTTCAGCAGATCGTCGTCCGTCACGTCGCCGGGGCCGATCACCCTGATGCCCGCCTTGTCGAGCCCGCGCTCGGCATATTGCTTCATGAAATTGCCGCCCTGCCCCGCCGGCACGAACACGAACATGGCATCGGGCTTGGCGTCCTTCATGCGCTGCAGGAACGGCGCGAAGTCGGGATTGGCGAGCGGCACCTTGACCTCTTCGACGATCTGGCCGCCGCCGGCAGTAAAGTTCTGCTTGAAGAAATTCAGCGCGTCGTTGCCGGGCGCGTAGTCCGAGGTCAGGGTTGCGACCTTCTTGATGCCGTTCTTCACCGCCCAGTCGGCGATGATGGTGGATGATTGCCCCATCGTGAAACTGGTGCGCACGATATAGGGCGAGCGCTCGGTGATGATCGAGGTGCCGGCCGCCATGACGATTTCAGGCACCTTGGCCTGTGTCGCGAGCGGTGCCGCGGCGAGCGCCGCGGGCGTGATGCCGAAACCGGCGATGAAATTCACCTTGTCGTTGACGATCAGTTCCTGCGCGAGGCGCTTGGTGTTGTCGGGAAGCGCGGCGTCGTCCTTGAGGATGACTTCGATCTTCCTGCCGGCGACGGTGTCGCCGTGCTGCTGCATGTACAGCTTGACCGCATTGTCGATCTGCTTGCCGGTCGAGGCCTGGCCGCCGGTCATCGGCACGATCAGACCGATCTTGACGGGGTCTTCGGCCCGCGCCGGCGACGCAAATGCGACGACGGCAACGGCGCCAGCGGCCAGCAACATTTGACTGCGAACAAACATGAACGTTTCTCCCTGATCGATATTTGGCTCGAAGTTCCGGCCTTGCCTCACCGTATCCCGGTTTTTTTGGCGACCCTACCATGGCGAGATGGCATCTGCGGTGGCCCTGTCGTCAATTCAACGAACGGCGCGCCTCCCGACTAACGACGCCGCGCCAGGTGTGACGGTGCTCCAATGCAGAACCCACCTTTAGGTGTCGTGATACCTCAATGACTGACTCCCGTTCAACCGGCGTTTCCAGGCGCAGGCATTCTCTCATCACCAATTGTTCGCAACGATCCGCTTTGCGCCAACGTAGATCACGCGTGGCGCCAAGCCAGCGTTCCGCATGTTAGAGTTTCGGGTGACCGCGTCTCGTTCGATTGCATTTGTACGAATGTACAAAGAAAATGGTCTTGTCAACAAAGAAGCCGGACGGCCCCTGATGATCCATGCTACCCGGAAGCCCCTGAAGTCAGGCTTCTGCCAGGGCTCTTTGGGTCCTTGGGGCTTCGGGCGGGCCATGCGGCCCTAAATCCATCTTTTTTAAAGGCGAAGGGTCTTAACGTTCCGCCGATGCCAGTCCGCGTCCACCATATCGCCGCGATGCTTGCTTTGATGCTCGCAGGCTTTGCCTTGGGCGGCTGCTCGTCCATCAACGAGAAGCTTTCGTCCGGCATGGGCGATTATTTGCCGCAATGGGCCGGCGGCTTGCCGGCCGGCGTGCCGCCGCGGCGCGGCACTCCGGAATACGATGCCTATATGAAGGAACAGGAGCGCAAGCGCCTCGAACCAGCAGCCAACGCCAATGCCGCGGCTCCCGCATCGTCGCCGCAGTCACTTGATCCCGTCCACTAGGCGACGCTCCCGTCGCGCCTGGGGCTGCGGTCTGCTAAGAAGCAAGACGCGCCGCAAGCGAGCCGCGGAGGCCCCATGACCGACCCGATCGACCGCGCGCCCTTCTACCACGACGGCATGCGTGAGCTGCAGGACCGCTTCGACGGCCGCCGTGTCGCCGACGGCCTCGAGAAGCATCGCCTCCATTTCGAATTCTGGGAGCAGGACCGCCAGCTCATCGAAGCGGCGCGATTCTTTTTCATCGCGACGAGCTTTCAGGACAACGTCGATTGTTCGATGCGTTCGGGCGATCCCGGCTTCGTCAAGATCACCGGATCCGACACGCTCGAATACCCCGAATACGACGGCAACAACATGTACCGCACCCTCGGCAATATTCACCGGAATCCGAACGTCGGGCTGCTGTTCGTGCGCTTCGACGGCAAGACATTTCGCACGCGCATCCGGGGCAAAGCAACGATCGACGAGCGCGCGGAAACGCGTAGCCAGCATCACGGCGCGAAAGTCGTCGTGCGCGTCAAATGCGAGATCTTCCCGAACTGCCCGCGCTACGTTCCGGACCTGATGGGCGCTTCCGCCTCCATACCGGCAAATCCGTTCGTTCCCCGACCCGGCTACGAGCCGCCGCCGCCCGAATGGAAAAGCCGCGATTACCTCAAAGACGTGCTCTCGAAGCACGATCCGCATCGCAAACGCGACCCTTAGCCGGCGTCGCCCGCGTGACGAAGGCGCCGCTCAATCCATGAACACCACGGTCTTGCGGCCATTGAGGATCACGCGATCCTCCAGATGATGGCGCACCGCGCGCGCCAGCACGCGGCGTTCGATATCGCGGCCCTTGCGGACGAGATCGTCGGGCGTATCGCGGTGGCTGATGCGCTCGACGTCCTGATCGATGATCGGCCCTTCGTCGAGGTCGCTGGTAACATAATGGGCGGTGGCGCCGATCAGTTTGACGCCGCGCGCATGCGCCTGATGATACGGCCGCGCGCCCTTGAAGCCCGGCAGGAACGAGTGATGGATATTGATGCAGCGGCCGGAGAGCTTTGCCGACATCTCGTCCGACAGAATCTGCATGTAGCGTGCGAGCACCACGAGGTCGGTTCTGGTTTGATTGACCAGATCCCAGATCGCGGACTCCTGTTCGCGCCTGGTCTCCTTCGTCACCGGCAGATAGTGAAACGGGATGTCGCCGAAATCCAGATTCGCATAGGTCTCGCTTGGATGATTGGAGACGATCGCGGTCGGGATCATCTCGAGTTCGCCGGTGCGCCAGCGATAGAGAATATCGGCGAGGCAGTGATCGGATTTCGACACCAGGAGCATCACGCGGCGGCGGCTGGCGCGGTCGCGCATCTGCCAGTCCATGCCGAAGCGGTCGGCGATTGCGGTGAAACCGGTCTGCAATGCCGACAGATTGAGGGCGAGATCGGCGGCATTGAACACCACGCGCATGAAGAAATGACCGGTCTCGACGTCATTGAACTGCTGGGCGTCGAGAATGTTCTGCCCATTATGGGCAAGGAACGTCGACACCGCGGACACGATTCCGGGACGGTCCGGACACGACAGCGTCAGTACGAATTGATGATCGGGCATGTGCGGTTTGACTACAATTTTGGCAGGGAACAACGATCGCCGCCCTGCTCTATCACCCGCGACGGCCTTGCGCCAATCCCGGCTAAGGGAACAAGATGAACAAAGGGAAGGCATTCGAAGTTAGAGTAAAGGCACGACTGCAAGACCATGGCTGATCGATTAAACGGCTACCGCATCCTGATCCTGGAAACGCGCGAGGAAGCGCAGTTTTCCCGCCTGCTCGCCGAGCAGGGCGCGGACGTGCTGCAATGTCCAATGTTTGCGATACACGATGCCCCCGATCCTGCGCCGGTCGAGGCCTGGATTGCCCGCTGCATCGAAAAGCCCTTCGACGACCTGGTGCTGATGACGGGCGAAGGCCTGCGCCGCCTGATGAAAGTCGCCCGCGGCATCAACGCCGATCGGGAATTTGTCAGAGCCCTCGGCAAGGCGCGGAAATTCGCCCGCGGCCCAAAGCCCGGCCGGGCGCTGCGCGAGGTCGGACTGGAGCCGCAGGTGACGACGGAGAAACCGACCTCCGAAGGCGTCACCGAGATACTGGCGCGCCTCGATCTCAAAGGCCATCGCGTCGGCCTGCAGCTTTATCCGGACAAGGATCACGCTGCGCTGATCGGCGCGATCACGGCGCAAGGCGCGGAGGTCGATGCCGTGACGCCCTACGTCTACGACGCGCAAGCGGCCGACGCCAACGTCGTCGCCGCGATCGAGGAGATGGCGCAGGGGCGCATCGACGCGATTGCGTTGACGAATCTGGGACAGATTCGCCGCCTGATCGAAGTAGCGCGGGCCAAGGGCACTGAGGCGCGCCTGCGCGAGGGACTGGCCAAAACGCCGATCGCTTCCGTCGGCCCCGCCGTTTCCGACGAACTCAAATCGCACGGCCTGCGCACTGACATCTATCCCGCCAACGATGCCTTCTTCATGAAGCCGCTGATATCGGCGATGGCGGCCGAGCTCGGCAAGACGCCGCCGCGGGCCGCTGGAAGATAGAAAACGCCGTCATTGGGGAACGGTCGGAGAATTACGCCGCCTGCTTCGTCTCGCTCAAATACGCCCGATACGCGAGCTTGATTCCATCCTCGAGCGAAGTGCGCGCGCGCCAGCCGAGTTTCGCCAGCCGGCTGACATCGAGCAGCTTTTGCGGCGTGCCGTCGGGGCGCGAGGTGTCGTAGCTGATGGCGCCGGTATAGCCGACGACGGCGGCCACCACGCGGGCGAATTCGGCAATCGTGATGTCCTCGCCGGTGCCGATATTGACGAGCTCGCTGCTCGAATAATTCTTCATCAGATGAATGCAGGCGTCCGCGAGATCGTCGACATACAAAAACTCGCGCCGCGGCGTGCCGGTGCCCCACACCACGACATCGGATGCACCGGATAGCTTCGCCTCGTGAAACCTGCGGATCAGGGCGGCGACGACGTGGCTGTATTCGGGATGGTAGTTGTCCCCCGGGCCATAGAGATTGGTCGGCATCACGTTGATGAAGTCGCTGCCGTACTGGCTGCGATAGGCCTCGACCATCTTGATGCCGGCGATCTTGGCGATCGCATAGGGCTCGTTGGTGATCTCGAGCGGCCCGGTCAGAATGGAATCTTCCCGCAACGGCTGGGCTGCGAGCTTCGGATAGATGCAGGACGAGCCGAGAAACATCAGCTTCTCGGCGCCGTTGATGTGCGCGGCGTGGATCACATTGGCGGCGATGATCAGATTGTCGTAGATGAATTCGCCGCGCAGCGTGTTGTTGGCGACGATGCCGCCGACTTTCGCCGCCGCCAAAAACACCGCCTGCGGGCGCTTCTTGGCGAACCAGCCGAACACCGCCGCCTGATCACGCAGATCGACTTCGCTGCGGGTAGCGGTGAGCAGTTGGACACCTTCACTGGCGAGCCGGCGCACCAGCGCCCCGCCGACCATGCCCTTGTGTCCGGCGACAAAGACCGTCTTGCCCTTCAGATCAAACGGAGTTCTTGCCATTGGCAACCTCGCGCCGCGCGATCGCAAGATCCTGGGTCACCATCTGCTTGACGAGATCGGTGAAGCTCGTCTTCGGCTTCCAGCCGAGCTTTTGCCGCGCCTTGCTGGCATCGCCGATCAGGAGGTCGACTTCGGTGGGGCGGAAATAAACGGGATCGATGCGCACGAGGGTCTTGCCGGATTTCTTGTCGACGCCGGTTTCCTCGATCCCCTTGCCGCGCCACTCGATGCTGCGGCCGACTTCGGCGAAGGCAAGCTCGACGAATTCGCGCACCGAGCGCGTCTCGCCGGTGGCCAGCACGAAATCGTCAGGCGCATCGGCCTGCAAGATCAGGTGCATGCCCTCGATATAATCCCTGGCATGGCCCCAGTCGCGCTTGGCGTCGAGATTGCCGAGATAGAGCGTCGGTTCCAGACCGGTCTCGATGCGGGCGATGCCGCGCGTGATCTTGCGCGTCACGAAGGTCTCGCCCCGGATCGGGCTCTCATGGTTGAACAGGATGCCGTTCGAGGCGAACATGCCGTAGGCCTCGCGGTAGTTCACCGTGATCCAGTAGCCGTAAAGCTTGGCGACGCCGTAGGGCGAACGCGGATAGAACGGCGTGGTTTCCTTCTGCGGCACCTCCTGCACCAGGCCATACAGTTCAGAGGTCGAGGCCTGATAGAAGCGCGTTTCCTTCTCCATGCCGAGAATACGGATCGCCTCGAGCAGCCGCA
>Ga0209517_10008963_pt1 | contig 11567 bp, 10 predicted proteins | sample PeaSoiMetSII2010_FD_187695 | JGI IMG/M metagenome (GOLD analysis project Ga0209517, IMG submission 187695) | Peat soil microbial communities from Weissenstadt, Germany - SII-2010 (SPAdes) (version 2) | ecosystem: Environmental > Terrestrial > Soil > Wetlands > Peat | place: Germany...
AGGCGGAAGCGGCTTCGGCGATGCGCGAACCGACTATGGCCACGCGGATGAAACAACTTGGCATGGTGCTGGAGGAGAACGGCACTGCGAACTACGTGCAGTTCATCAAATACGACATGGATCGCTACGCGCAGGTGATTAAGAAGCTGAACCTGCAGACAAGGTAAAGTAGTTGCCGTCGCAACGCAGGAGAATCATCCGACCCAGCAATGTCCGCTGGGGTCATTAGCGGCCGCGGAGCGGTCAAATTGGGAGGTCCGCATTACCTCCGAATGCGGACATCCAATGGGAAGTCTCGCACGTGGGTTTGCACTGCACTGTCTCTCTCTTGACCGAACTAGCCTTGGGGGAGGATGGTTATTAAAACTCCGGATCGTGGCTTCGCCCGCCACGGCCGGAACCAGGGAGGCTATCATGCTCGTTAAAAACATTTTGGCCGGCAAGCGCGGCGACGTCGTCACGATTGAGCCGACTGCGGATCTTACTGCGGCGATAAAATTGCTTGCTGAGCGACGCATCGGTGCGGTCGTCATCCTTGGCGCCGATCAACGGATCGTAGGCATCCTGTCAGAGCGCGATATTGTGCGAGCGCTCGCCGAGCATGGGCCGACAGCACTGAACGAACGGGTCAGTCAGGTCATGACCCGCGATGTAAAGACCTGCTCAGAAGATGACACCATCGAAGACCTAATGGGCCGCATGACAACGGGCAAATTCCGACACATGCCGGCGGTGAAGCAGGAGAAACTGATCGGCATCGTGTCTATTGGTGATGTGGTCAAGAACCGCGTCGAAGAGATAGAACACGAAGCCAAAGCGCTACGCGATTACATCCGCCAGTAATTACTGGCTGGCGCGGCAGCTATGCTCCCGAGAACGGACACGCAGGCGGACGGTCGACGAGCACGACGCGAAATTCTGCCGTCGGCTCATTTTTAAGTTTTGCAACACAATCGGCGGCGGACATTAGCCGGCCTCGCTAGCATATCCGTTCAGGGCCGACAGGCAGGCCTCTTCGGGATCGCGCTCTAAGCACCAGCACCGGGCAAGAAACAACGAATTTGCGTTGCACCGTTGGCGTCCTGGTACGGCCAGACTACGGCTGGGCCGAAGCGGTTTTAGCCTTCTACGACGTGCATTCAATTTTGCGGATCTTCCATACGACAAAAAGGCGGAACCATTCGCTGCCATCATCCGCTGCACGTGTGAGCACAGCATCGACAACAAGGCGATCAGCAAATTGGCACGGGCGCTGCGGTATGTAGCTCATTGCAAGGTACCCCGAGCGCAGCTGAAAGCGTTTATGAAGGAACTGGGCGGGGTAAATGGATGCGCCGATCGGTTTGCAAAATATTTGGGACGGGGCAGTCGATGAGGATGGCCGGGATCAAGAAAGCCGTATGTCCGGCCGATCCCGTTTGCGGGATTCACATTAGAGTCTGTTGCTGGCCGCCAGGCTGTATCTATTTCTGACGTTTTCTTATGTCGATCCCCGCCGCAACAGGTAGTTGTGGGCTCCGAGATCAGGTGCCGACGTTTCGACCCGAGGCGGCGTCGCGCTCAGCCGCACCGGATTGCCCATGACCGAGACGGTGCCTCGGGTCCGATGCGGCAATTGCTTGCGCATGTCGAGAGCAAGCACCTGCGGGTCTGCCAAAACCTCATCAATGGTATTGAGCGGGCCCGACGGCACATCCCGAGCTTCGAGTAGCTTGAGCCAATCCCCGCGTGGCCGTGATTGGAATACCGCTTCGAACTCCGCGCAAAGTGCGTCGTAATTCTTCACACGCGCGTCCCGCGTGCGGAAGCGCTCATCCGCGGCCAGCAGCTCCCGGTCCGTAGCCACCAGAAGACCTCGCCAGAATTTTTCTGGTGACGAGAGGTGAACAACAAACGGCAACCCGTCACCCGCGATGAAGGCGAAGACTTGCGCCCGATGGCATCGCGTTGCCCGCGACGGAATTTTGCCATCCTCGAAAAACCTCGCCGCGTTTTCGCCAAGAAAGGCAAGAGTTGCTTGCAAAAGGGACGTTTCGACTTTTTGTCCCCGCCCGCTCGTGTTACGCGCTATCAGCGCCGCCAGTATGCCATAAGCCGCGAAGGTGCCTGCCAAATGATCCGAGAGCGACACCCCCATCGGCTGCGGCGCTTTCCGATCTGTCAAAACCGAAAGGAGTCCAGATACCGCCTGGCCGATCGTGTCATAACCGGGGCGATTGCGATAAGGACCTTGCGAACCGAACCCGCTGATCGAGCAATAAACCAGCCGCGGGTTTTCCGCGGCCAGTGCCTCGTAGCCAAGTCCGAGCCGCTCCATCGTGCCGGGGCGGAAATTCTCGATGATTACGTCAGCGCCGAGCGCAAGTCGGCGGGCCTCCACTTTGCCCTCATCGCTTTTCAGATCGAGCGTAATACTCTTCTTGTTGCGGTTCATCGAACCAAACGTGCCGTTGTAGTCCTGCTTGCCCCAGTTGCGGAACGGATCGCCGCCATCCGGGCTTTCCACCTTTATGACTTCCGCTCCCAAATCGGACAGCAGCATGCCGGCGAAAGGACCGCTGACATAGCTCGCGAATTCAAAGACCTTGATGCCGTCAAGGGATCCGGCACTCATGGGCGATGTTCCTTCCCTGGCACTCACATGTTTTAGCGTTTCGACAAAGCCGCTCGCCACATGTCACCCTCCATCAGCCCGCGACAGGCTTGAACTTGGGAAGCGTGACCGTCGGCGAGATCGCCTGATAGGCGATTTCTACCTTCATGTCGCAAACGAGCTTGTCGGGCGCGATGCCAATCACGTTGCTGATCATTCGCGGTCCTTCTTCCAACTCGATCACCGCGACCGCATAGGGTACCTCGTCGGCGAACCCGGGGTGATAGACGCGGTGATAGACGACGTAACTGAAGATGCGGCCACGGCCACTCGTTGCGGTCCAAGACCATTTCGCCGAGCTGCAGTGTCGACAGAGCAGCGAAGGCGGGAACCAATAGTGCCCGCAAGCGTCACAGCGCGGCATCAGCAGTTTGTGCTCGCGCAGTCCGTCCCAGTACGGTTGCGATTCCAGCGACGGCACCGGGATCGGCTTTTTATAATCAGACATGAAGTCACGCCCTTCCGAGGATTAGCGTCGAGTGGCAGACTTGGTTACCACCATGACCGCTGATCAGTGCGATCTCCGCGTCCGGGACTTGGCGTTGCGGACCATAGATGCCTTGCAGTTGCCGCGCGCCTTCGACGATCTGCAGCATGCCTTCGACATGAGCTTCCGAAAGCTGGCCGCCCGATGTGTTGGTGGGTAGCGAGCCGTCGAGCCGCAACGCTCCGGAGCTGACGAATGCGCCGCCCTCGCCCTTTTTGCAGAATCCGTAGTCCTCGAGTTGGGTGAGGACCATGTAGGTAAAGCAGTCGTAGATCTGTGCGGTATCGACGTCCTTAGGCCCGAGCCCCGCCATGCGGAACGCGCGCGCGCCACTTTCGACCGCGCCCGTCGAAAGCATATGGTCTTCCTCAATCCAGCCCTTGGTGTTGTTGTGGGTAGCAAACCCCTTTATCAGGACGGGCTTTTGCCGGAGAGATTTGGCGCGCTCCGCCGAGGTCACCACGACCGCACCGGCGCCATCGGTGTTCAAGCTGCAATCGAACAAGCCAAATGGATCGACAACGAGCCGAGCGGCGAAATAGTCGTCAATGGACATCGGCTTCTTCATGACGGCTTCCGGATTGCGCAGCGCATGCTCCCGGAATGCCGTTGCGATCGCCGCGAAATCCCTGCGTGTCGTGCCGTATTCGAACATATGTCGTCGGGCGCCGAATGCATGCTGCGACACAGCACCGAAATGTCCGAACTCCGGGCCGTGCTCGCGCGGTCGCTGCGCGGCGGGAATCAAGTCGTTTTGCGCGATCTCAACGCCTTTCTGATGGGTGCGCGTCCAGCTGTCGCGCCCATAGCCGCAAACGACGGTGGTAGCGAGCCCAGCTTCGATCGCCATGACGGCGAGAATGATCGCCAGGATCTGGCTGGCGCCGCCGTTGTCGAGGCTAGTGCTGAAGTCGACGTCGATGCCGAGCCGAGCCGCCACCAGTTGGTGATGGGCGTAGATGTCGTCGGCGCCGCGCACGACGAGCCCATCCAGGTCGTTGTTGGTGAGTCCGGCCTCATCGAGCGCATTCTTGATGGCCTCTTCCAACAGGCTCAGCGAATTCGCCCCAACCTGACCAAGACGGCTCTTGCCGGTACCGACAATGGCGTATTTGTCCCTCAGCGCACTCATGTCCGTCTCTCCGATTAGTCGCGACCGTGGCGAATTTTCAGCCGTTCCAGGCGCGGCAACACTTCATCCCGAAGCACAGGTATTTCACGTACGTAGTTGACGAGGATCGAGGCCATCCCGTCGAGTCCGACTTCGAACAGTTGCAAGAACTTCTCTCCGACTTGCTCGTAACTGCCGATTGCCGTTCTGCATTCCGGCGCAGCGCGCCGTTGCCTCGTCAATTGTAACTTTCATTCCAGTGAGGCCTTATTCCGCCGCGCTGCCGACCTGCTGGACTATCGGCCGCCATAAATCGCGTTCGGTGTGGACGAAATCGGCAAGGTCCTGCGGCGACATGGGTCGCGTGTAGTTGCCCAGTGCTTGGAACTTCGCAATGACTTCCGGACGCGACAGCGCCGTGCGCAGGTCGTCGTTGATCTTGTGCACGATTGCCGCAGGGGTGCCGTGCGGAGCGACCAGAATGGACCAGCCCGAGGAGGTAAATCCTGGAACGGTTTCCGACACCGTCGGTATGTCTGGATAATTTGGCAACCGAGCGTTTGATGCGATCGCTAGCATTTTGACCTCACCGGACGCGACGACGCCGGCCACCGGCAAGATCGTCTGAAACATGACAGGAACTCTGCCACTGAGGACGTCGCTCAACGACGACGCCGTGCCTGGATAGTGAATCATGTTCAGATTGGCGCTGGTAACTTTGCGAAACCGTTCCGCGGTTAAGTGTTGCAATCCGCCAGTCGTGCCGGCAACGGCATCCAATCCGGACAACTGGGTTTTGGAGAATGCAATCAATTCTGCTAGCGAATGCACGGCGAGCTTGCTCGACACCAGAATCGAATAGGGCTGCTCGGCCACGAATCCGATCGGCTCGAAATCGTTCACGTCAAATGGCAGATCATGATGCAGAACAGGTAGAGCGACAAACACAGAACCGCCCGCCAGGAAAAGCGTGTAGCCGTCCGGTGCGGCGGCCGCAGTGGCGCGGGCGGCATTGAGACCTCCGGCACCGGCTTGGTTAATCACGATGACTTCCTTGGCCCAGATCTGCGACAATTGTTCGGTGACGAGCCGCGCCATCGCGTCGAGCGAACTGCCCGCCGCAGTTTGCACGATGATCCTGACTGTTCGGGTTGGAAAATCCTCGGCATGAGCAACTGGCGCAGCAGCAATGAGCGTTGTTATCAGACCGATGCGTGCCAGGACGGATCGAAGTGCATTCATTGAAACCATGCCTCCCGGAGAGCTCGTTAGTTCTGGCTCCAGTCGTATCTTCGAACCTGGGTGCAGAAGTACATGTTAGTGAGCCCAACAATTTTGCGGCCACACTATATCGAGCGCAAGCCGGTCCGAGAAGGTCAAGTATCCGATGTCGTACCCGCTAGAAAGTCAGCTTGCGCGGGCTGTCAGGCATCGGACTCGCGCATCGTCATCCTCGGCGCCGCACAGGAGACATTGATTATGAACTCAGATCAGGCTCGATAACGGGCAGAAAAGAACTTTAGGTAGGAAGAGTGCAGGCGGGATGGGCGAAAGGCGATGACCGAATATGAAGCCCAAGCTCGCGTCACTCGCGAAAAGATCGCACGTTTGAAAGCACTTCGATTAGCTAAGGAAGCCCAGGTGCAAATCTTCGATACCGACAAATAACAGTAGTGTTTGCTCTCGGCCTCTCTGCAACGCCTGATCCGTCGTCACTCAGCACGTCATTTTGAGTTGGGACCGCTCCCAGCGTCGTGCCCCATCAATCCAACTTGCCAGGAAAAAGTGAGATTTCCTAGCAAGTTGTCTTTGTCATAACGGCCTTTTGCCATCACTTCCGAACGAGGTCGCTGGCCATCATCCCGTATTGAGCGTCACCAGCCACTTCCGGTTTGGCCCCGAAACCGGACATGTCGCTGCACCGCGGCAAACGCTATTATGTTGGGATTGTCGCGGGCTTGAACTTGGAAGCACGCATGAGCGATCCGTTCTCTCGCGTTATGACGCGAGTCGCGTATGGCGCCAACCAGTTGCCACGCATCGCTTGGTATGTTGGACACAGCCTCGCCGTGCGTTGGCTATCCGAGGCAGCAAAGCGACGAGATGGCAAGAAAGCGCGGCCGCGCGCCCATACCGATTTGCCCGTGCCAGATCGGGGACGCCTCTACGCGGATATGGCCATCCTTCTCCAGCAGGATCTCGCCAATATCGAGGCCGGCCTTTACCCGCTTCCCGCCGATCATGACGGATCGCTGATGACACTCCTTCATCGCTCGCGACTCTTTTTCGAGGATCTCCCCGAAATCCATCGGCGTCGCGACAGGCGCGCGCACAAGGAAGTCCTATCCGAGCGAACCCGCGGAAAGCGGCCCCGCTACTATTTGCAAAACTTCCATTTCCAGTCGGGCGGCTGGATGACGGACGATTCGGCGAATCGTTATGACACGCAGGTCGAGGTGCTCTTCAACGGGACTGCCAATGCGACACGCCGGCAGGCTTTGCCTCAGCTCCATGAAGTCTTCGCCGGACGGGACCAGCGCAAATTGAGACTTCTCGACATCGGCTGCGGGACAGGTCGCTTCCTCGATTTTCTCAAACAGGCCTGGCCGCGGCTTCCAGCCCTCGGGCTCGATATGTCTGAGCCGTATGTCAGATACGCCAAGCGTCACCTGAAACGCTGGTCGCGAATAAACCTCATCGTTGGCAACGCCGAGACGCTGCCCGTGCCCAATGAAAGCCAGGACGCGGTGACAAGTTTTTTTTGTTCCACGAATTACCGCCGAAAGTGCGACGCACCGTTTTTCGCGAATGTGCACGGGTGCTGAAGCCTGGCGGGCGTCTGGTCCTGGTGGATTCGCTCCAGCACGGCGATCAGCCAGATTATGAAGGGCTTTTAGAACTCTTTCCGCAGAATTATCACGAGCCTTATTATAGGAGCTACACGAACGAGGACTTTAGCGCACTCGCCTCAGGTTGCGGTCTTACATACACCCGAAACGTCAAAGCCTTCGTCTCCAAGGTGATGGTATTCGACAAGCCAGCAGTGGCCTGACTTTATTGGTTTGCTGGCATATCGCCGCAGCGCGCAACGAACCGCCGCTTCGGGCCACTAGCGGACATCTCGTCAGAACAAAAATGATTACCAGAGCGCCCCCAGGTCAGTTGGCTGATTCACGAGCCTTGAGGATCGGCGCCCATCGGTCGATTTCCGCCCGCAAGAAGGCGGCTGCGCCCGCCGGCGTGGCAAGTTCGGGCGGCACGATCTCCTGGCCCACGGTCACGGCCTTGCGTTGAAAATCCGGATCGTTCAGCGTGGCCTCAAGGGCCCCACTGAGGCGATCGACGACCGGCCCTGGCGTCGCCTTCGGCGCGTAGAGTCCACTCCATACCTGCATGGCGACATCGGGCAATCCCTGTTCCGCCAATGTGGGGAGGTCCGGCATGATCTGCGAGCGCACGTTGCCGACGATTCCGTAAGCCTTCACGCTACCGGCCTTGGCTTGTACAGCTGCCGTGATTACAGCGTCGCAAACGAAATCCACGCGACCCGCGACGACATCGGTCATGGCGGGGCCGGTGCCCTTGTAGGGAATGAGATTGAAGCGCGTCTTAAGCTGTTTCATCAGCAGCGAGGCGCAGAGATGGGAGGGTCCACCCGGTCCCGTGGTGGCAGCGGCCACCTTCTCGCCATTGCTTTTGAGATATTCGACGAAATCCTTGAATGGCACGGTGGCAAAATCGGGCCGCGCGACCAGCATGGTCGGCGAGAGCACGGCAATGCCGATGCTCACGAAATCCCTCACCGGGTCGTAGGCGAGATCCGAGTACAGCGCGGGGCTGATGGCCATCGAGATATTGGTGAACATCAGCGTATAGCCGTCGGGAGCAGATTGGGCTACCCGCGCCGCTCCCACGTTACCTCCCGCCCCGCCGACGTTCTCAACAACGACCGGCTGCCCAAGCCGCCTCGCCAAAGCATCCGCCAACGTACGGCCGGCGATGTCCGATGGCCCGCCCGCCGCGAATGGCACAATCATCTTGATGGGGCGCGAGGGATAGGTCTGTGCAGAGGTGCCGCCGTAAGGCACCGGAAGCCCGATCAGGATCAATGCCAGACAGAAAATGGATCGAAGGATGCCGAATCGCATGGCGTCTTCCGTTCGAGACGGGATTGTTCAATGAGCCGACGCCATATGCTCGGCGGCAAGCAATCCGAGAATGAATGCCTTCGACAGGCCCCCGACATAGCCTGCACGCGGGCCGCCCTCAAGACCTGCGACCGGCGTTCCAACCGCGTACAGACCAGGGAAGACGTTGCCATCCGGCCTCAGCGCCTGGGCGTGCTCGTTGATCTCGACCCCGCCCATGGTCCCGGTGATTCCGGCGCAGAGCGGAATGGCATGGAGTGGCGGGGTAAGGATCGGCATGGGCTTGTGCTTTCTTATGGTGCGGGGCACAGCAAGGCGCGCGAAGTCATTGCTTTCGATTGCTTGAACGTATTCGCGGATCGTCTGAGCAAGCGGACTGGACGGCAATCCTATGCGCGCGGCGAGCGTGTCGATGTCGGGCGCGCTAGTAAGCTCGCCGCCCGCCGCGACCATAGTCGGATTGGCCGGCACCGTGGTTGTGATCGTCGGTTCCATTCGCCACATGGCGTCGTCAAGAATCAGCATCGCGCTCAACGGATCGGGCAATTGCGCGATCGCATTTGCCATGCACACGCCGCCGAGCCCCTCGTCGGTGAACCGCTTGCCGTCGGCGCCCACGAGCATGCTGATCTCGGCTGCCGCATCGAGATGCGGGTAAGGCCATAGCCGTGCATTGGTCATGGCGTTCTTATGGTGGATATGGCCATAAAAGGCGCCCAAGCCGCCAATGGCCGCGCCCGCCCGCTCGGCCATGCGAATGCCGTCGCCTTGAGCGCCCGGGCCGACCCGGCAGAGCACGCGGTCGGCACCCGGCGCAATGTATTTCACCAGCATTTCCGGATTCGCCGCGAAGCCGCCATCGGCGATGACCACGGCCTTGGCGGCAATTCGCAGCGGCTTGTCATTGCGCACGGCGTCGACACCGACGCAGGCGCTGCCGTCAACCACGAGCGCTTCGACCTTGGTGCCGCGCATGAGCACACCGCGGCGTCGCGTGAGATTCTCCTCCAGGCGGCGCATCAGGACGTCGGACCCTCGTCCTTCCCAATCCAACCCTGCCGTCAGCTGCCGCGGCGGTGCGAGAACCTGCTGTCCGGGCCGGTCTTTCTGCAAGGCACGGCTAATGAAGCGGGCGCCCTCCTGCGAAAGCCAATCGATGGCGCGCTTGCCGTTATCGGCAATGGCGCGGGCGACTGCGGGATGAGCGTTGGCGCCGCTGCCCGCGATGATGGCGTCGAAAAGCCGGTCGGGCTCCGTCATAATGGGAAGCCCCATGACGTTGCAGACGCCAGTCGCGTAGCGTGAGCTGCAGGGATAGCGGTCCTCGCTACGCGCTTCAACGACCGCTGCGGACAGGCCCAATTCGGCCGCACGGCACCCGGTGACCAGTCCGGAAAATCCGCCGCCAATGGCGACTACATCAAATTGCATCGAAGTCTCCTTGGCTGAACTTCAACAGCTCCGACAATTCTTGCGGATGCCGGGATGAGTCATTTCAGTCGGAATTCGTCCAAACCCGTATGAGCATTAGCGCTTTTTTTGGGCCTGCGTGGAATTAGATTGCCGGCGACTTCGGTCATTGCCTGAGCTTTGGTATGAGAGCATTCCAGATGGTATTTTTCATGCCAACGAGCAGGCTACTAAGGAAGCGCCTGGCAGGGAATGGGCGCGCCCAGGAACACTCCCGCCGAAATCGTCTAAAAGCTAAACAAGGAAATAAACGCCGGTCTCGCCGATCCCAAGATCAAGGCGCGTTTTGCGGACCTTGGTAGTATTCCGATGCCGATGTCGCCCACCGACTTTGAGAAGCTCATCCTCGCGAAAACCGAGAAGTGGGGCAAGGTGATCCGCGCGGCCAACATTAAGCTTCAGTGAGCTGATCGGCAATCAGTCGGTATTCCATAGTTTCCGTTACGCGAATGTCGCTGGCGTGAGGCTGTCAATAACAAGGGCGAGTGAGCCTTTCGCAATGCAATAGTTGGTGCTCCGGAGAGTCCACTTCGGGTCTCAAGCAGACATCGACGCCGTGAAATTGCAATGTCCGCTTTACCCCCCGATTGTGTTGCAAAACTCAAAAATGAGCTGACGGAAAAATTCCGCGGCGCGCCCGTCGGAACGGGTATTTGGCGATCAAGTGCCCCGTAAAGAGCTTACGAAGGCTGCCGCTTGAAAATCGGATCAATCATGTGACCCCCACATAATTTTCGGATGGGCGCGCCAGTGCCCCTGGAAAATTTTGCACGCACCCCAAAAAAGAGTTTTGCAACACAATCCCCCCGAAAGCGGACATTCGCTTGCGCTGCAATATCTGACGCAACGGGTCATTCGCATCATTTTGCACTGCAGAAAAACAGCGAGCCTTTTCGCCGATCACCGGCAGGTATACACACCCGGTTGCAAGGTCGCGGTTCTTTCGTTCGATTGACATACATCAATGCCTTCGCCTTCGCGCTCTGACAAAAATGCAAAACTATGCCCCGCTGTCCAGGCTGCAACAAGGACATGCGGTCTACGCGATCCGTTCCCAAGCTTAGCGGACTTGCCGAGCTACAGATCTTCAAATGCGTGGACCGCTGAACCGTCGTAACCGAGGCGATCGAGGCCTAAGATTTGGAAATGGGCGCGCATGAGAGATTGGGCACACATGCGCTCACGGCGGTGCCGCAAAAATAGGGCGGCCAAGACCGGAGCCGGGAGGAAAGAGCGGTTTGCACTATGTAGGCGTCGATGTCGGGGCACATTGACGGAGATCTGCGTCGCCGATCAGGACGGCCAGATGTCTACCTATAAAACCCCAAGAGGCTGTTAGTGACCTGATGGTCCGGTGAGTGCCGGGTTGAGGGGAGGATAAAATGGCAGTGCGTGGGAAATCCTTGCTATGCGCGCTTGGCGCTCTGGCGGTGACGACGGCGGGGATGTTCAGCGTCAACGAGGTCGCAACCCAGGAGGTCATCAAGATCGCTCTCGTGATGCCGACGACCGGGGTGCTTGCCGTAGTCGGTAAGCAGGCTTTCGCCGCCGCGCGCCTCTACATGGCACAACACGGCGATACGGTCGCCGGTCGAAAGGTGGAGTTGATCACCAGGGATGACGCCAGCGCCCCGGATGTCTCCAAGCGCATCGTCCAGGATTTGATCGTCAATGAGAAGGTCGCCGTTATCGGCGGCG
>Ga0209517_10008964_pt1 | contig 11567 bp, 7 predicted proteins | sample PeaSoiMetSII2010_FD_187695 | JGI IMG/M metagenome (GOLD analysis project Ga0209517, IMG submission 187695) | Peat soil microbial communities from Weissenstadt, Germany - SII-2010 (SPAdes) (version 2) | ecosystem: Environmental > Terrestrial > Soil > Wetlands > Peat | place: Germany: Weissenstadt...
TCCCATCATCCCGGCCAGCAACAGCCCACCCCGCAACCTTTACCTGGCGTCAACGCCATCATCGCCGTCGGTTCCGGCAAGGGCGGAGTCGGCAAGACCACGCTCGCGGTCAATCTGGCAATCGCCCTTACTAAGATGGGCCACAAAGTAGGATTGCTCGACGGCGACGTCTACGGTCCCAACGTCCCACTCATGCTCGGCACCAACGAGCAGCCGAAGGTGATGGGCGAAGGCCAAATTGCGCCCATCAACTCGCATGGGCTCAAGGTCATCTCGGTGGGCTTTCTCAATCCTGGAGACAAGCCGCTCATTTGGCGCGGTCCCATGCTGCATTCGATCATCCGGCAGTTTCTGGGATCGGTGCAGTGGGGACTGCTTGACTATCTTGTCGTTGACCTTCCTCCGGGAACCGGCGACGTTGCGCTCTCGCTGATTCAGACCGTGCCGCTGACCGGCGCCATCGTGGTCTCTACACCTTCCGACGTGGCGCTGCAGGATGCGCGCAAGGCCATCGAGATGTTCCGCCAGATGAAGGTGGACATTGTTGGCATGGTCGAAAACATGAGTTACTTCATCTGCCCGCACTGCCAGCACGAAGTCGACATCTTCTCGCGGGGCGGCGCGGAAAAGACCGCAAAACAGTTCGACATCGCCTTTCTCGGAAGCGTCGAGCTCGATCCGGAGATTCGCAAATCAGGCGACGGCGGTGTTCCGGCAGTGCTCCAGGGAGAAGACTCGCCCCACGCGAAGTCGTTGTTCGCGTTCGCCCGCAATGTGGTGGCGCGGGTGGAGGAGATCAAAGCCAGCAGTTCGGAAAGCGTGATTCAGATTCAGTAGAATCTGGTTTGGAAGTAATAACTCGGTTGTCATCTTGAGCGAACCGAAAAACCTATGTGTCGTGCGCTCTTACCCATTGGTCCTTCCCCTTCGACTAGCTCAGGGTCAGGATGAGAGTTTGGATTTATGCTCGAACCGTGCCAGCCGGTACAGCGGGTCCGCGGTTTCATCTTTGAGTACGAGCTTTGCCACCATCTCGCCCAACGCGGGACCATGCTTGAATCCGTGGCCCGAGCCGCCGCCAACAATCCACACATTCGCGTTGCCCGGATGGCGATCGACGATGAAATTGTGGTCGGTAGTATTTTCGTACTGGCAGACACGCGTCTCGACCAGCGGCGCATCTTTCATTCCCGGAAAACGGTAGGCAAGATAGCGGCGCGCCTCCGCCATGCGATCTTCGCTCACCAGACGCTGGCCTGACGTTGGATCGAACTCCGGCCCGCGCGTGTCATCGGCAAGTTTGAAGCCGCGTCCCTGGTTTCCGGGAATTCCGTACATGAAGTGGTCGCTGCGATCGGCCCATACTGGCACGTTGTCCTCGTTGTAGCGCGGATCGCCGGTGGGAGTGCCAAAGAAAAACACGTCTTGCTTGGTCGAAATAAAGTGGGGGCCGACGGTGCTCGGGAAGAGCTTTCCCAGCCACGGACCACAGGCGAAGACGTAGCGGTCGGCGACGACGCTTGACCCATCCGAAGTCGAGCCATCCGACAGCCTGAGGGCCTTCCACTGGCCGCGGTCGAGGTCCGGCGCTGCGACCATTGCCTGGCGATACTCGCCGCCTTCGGCCACAAACTGATCGACCACCGCCTGCGCCGAAGCGCGAGCGAGTAGATATCCGCTTTGCGGCTCGTAGATGCCCCACTTGACGTCCTCGAAACTGATCTGCGGCCAGCGGCGCGCGAGCTCGTGCACGGCAAGCCTCTCGAAAAAGATTCCGGCATCTTTCAGAAACGGAAGCGATCCGCGCTCGAAATTGTCATCGGCTTCGACCATCCACAGCACTCCGACGGGGAAAAAGAAATTCCGCTTCCACTGGGCTTCGTGTTGCTTCCAGAGATCGAGTGCGCGCGCCACGAGTTTCGTATACGGCTGATCGGGCCCGTACGCGCCGCGGATGATTCGCGTCTCGCCACCCGACGACGCTCGCGAATTTCCTGGACCCCAGGCATCGAGCAGAGTAACCCTCGCTCCGCCGCGAAGAAGATAAAGAGCGGTCCATCCGCCGAAGGCGCCCGCGCCGACTACCGCGATATGAGGTTTGCTGGCCATGCTCGCGCAGTATATCTCGAAGGCTTTCCGTCTCGATTACTGTCAGTTACTAGATAGATATTAACCCATGCCTTATGGGTACGCTTCCCCGGTCTTTTGGAATCACAGAGTTAGGCTGGCACCCGCGCGATATGAGAAGTAGGTAGCAGATTCAGCCAAGCGCAAGCCAGGGACAAATCCGGGATTGACCACCAAGGGTCGAGGTGAGAAACTCAGCTCGGTTGCATTATGACTTCTCGAAGTACAGGGCGGGTAGCGCGGGTAGCAGCTAATTGTTTCATTGGAGCCGTGTCCCTCCTTCATTTTATGACGGTGCTTACGTGGGGGCAGGGGGGCCGCCCCTCCTCCCCGCCCTTGGCCCCGGTGACGCAAACGCCAGTGTACGAAATCTACCAAGACGAGACATTAGTGCGGCTTTCCGTGTACGCGGAGGACGGCAAGACTCAGCTTGACCGGCAGTCGGTCGTAAAGATCACGAACCAGTCCACTCACGCCGTCAAATGGCAGACCACTCAGGAAAAATCGGAAGCCGCACTCGGTCTGCCTTTCGGCAAGTACGAAATTGAGATAAGCGCTGTCGGATATTTGAGCGAGCGAAAGGAGTTCGAGGTCAATAATGAGCGCAATACGATTCGGATAGAGGTTGCCCTGCGTCGCGATCCCTCCGCCGTGGACTTTAACATTGCCGATGCAGCGATGCCGTCCAAGGCGCGCGGAGACGCCAAGCATGCCGTTTCTGCTCTCAAGTCGGGGAATCTTAAGGAAGCGAAAAAGAGATTGGATGCGGCTTACAAGCTGGCGCCGTCGAATCCGGATCTGAACTATCTGATGGGCTACCTGTTCTATGAGCAAAGAGATCTCGCTCAGGCGCAGAGTTACCTCACAACCGCTGCCAATCTTAGTTCTCGCAACGCGCGGGTGTTGACGCTGCTCGGTCACGTGCAACTCATGCAAGAGAACTACATTGGGGCGGCGGCGACGCTGGAAAAAGCGGTCGACGCCGATTCCGAGTATTGGATGGCGCACAACCTGCTTGCTAATGCTTACCTAGGACTAAAGAACTATGAGGGGGCTCGGCAAGAGGCGGAGTTGGCCATCGCAAAGGGGAAAACTGGGGCCAGCGCGGCAAACCTGGCTCTGGGGCAGTCCCTGGTGAATCTGGGGAAGAAGGAAGAAGGTATCCGCGCGCTCAAAGCTTTCGTCCAGAATTCACCCTCGGACCCCACCGCTCCCCGAGCGCGCGACCTGATCGCCATGCTCGATCGACGTGACGCTGGACCTCTTCCGGATACTGAAATCGGGCGGAAGAGCGAGACCTCTTTGTCCGGCGTCGACCCTCTGTTCGCCTCTCCCGAACTCACGGTCTCGGTCAATCCGTGGCGTCCTCCTGGAGTCGATGAAGCCAAGCCATCCGTCGCAGATGGAGTCAGGTGCCCGTTTGACAGCGTAATCGAGATGTCGGGCCAGCGCGTGAAGGATTTGGTAGACAATGTCTCCCGGATAGCGGCAATCGAACGCCTGGTGCACGAGCAGGTAAGTGAAATGGGAAATCCCGCCACCCGGGAAACCCGCAACTACGACTATCTGGCGACTATCTCGGAGGACAGGCTAGGGGGTTTCGCGGTAGATGAATACCGGGCCGAGCGCATGACGCGTGCTGACTTTCCTGACGGAATCGCCAGCAACGGGTTTGCCGCGTTGGCCCTGGTATTTCACCCCAACATGCGGGAGAACTTCGAGATGACGTGCGAAGGGCTGGGGCGCTGGCACGGGCAAGCAACGTGGTTGGTTCACTTCAAGCAGCGCGAAGACCGACCTGCCCACATGCACGATTTCAAAGTGAACGACATAGCCTATCCGGTTCATCTGAAAGGCCGCGCCTGGATCACGGCGGACAAATTCGAGATCGTGCGGATCGAGTCAGAACTAGCAAATCCGATGCCGGAGATCCGGTTGCGTTGCGATCAACAGATCGTAGAGTACGGCCCCGTCCAGTTTCGAAGAAAAAATCTGGAATTGTGGCTTCCGACGCAGGCGGAAATCTACTTCGACTTTCGCAACCGCCGCTATTACCGCAGCCACACCTACGATCATTACATGCTGTTTTCGGTGGATACCGACGAAAAGCGGAAGGAGCCCACAATGCGGCTGACCGAGCCCCCCGAAACGCCGCCGTCCAACTAACGCGTGCCCCCGGCCTAAGGCATCCGACCCCGGTGGGTGTGTAGCCGAATTTTTCCCGGAGAATACTACCCCGCCCCATCCTTGACACCCTCGCCAGCGCTCCCTAGAATTCCATTAGGCGCGGTGGAATCTTAATCTAAGCCACTGCATCTAAAGAATTTAGAGGGGCGGTTCAGCTCCGAGACTTGGGTAGATATGCCAGCAGGGCCAGCGGGTGGACGGGAACGGGAAATCCTGACTGCCATTGTCGAGACATTCATTGCCAGCGGAGAGCCGGTGGGGTCGCGCACGCTTGCTCGCTCCAGCCGCGAAGGGCTGAGTGCGGCCACCATCCGCAACGTAATGGCTGACCTGGCCGATGCCGGATTTCTTGAGCAGCCGCATGCTTCGGCGGGGCGCGTCCCTACGGCGGAGGCTTACCGATATTATGTCGAGCAACTTAGTGGCGAGGCCCATCTCTCGCGTGAGAACGAGAGCATTATCCAGGACACGCTGACCGGCGTCACGGACGTGGAGGAGTTCATGGAGCGCACCTCGCATGTGCTCTCCCTGATCTCGCACAGCGTCGGTGTCACCGTGGCGACCAGCGGACCGCGCAACGCGCTTGAGCACGTTTACTTCTCGCGCCTGGGCGATCAGAAGGTGCTGGCGGTCGTGGTCACGCGCTCGGGGGTGGTGCGCGACCGGGTGCTGCGGCTTGATATTCCGCAATCGGATCTTGATTTGGCGGCTCGCTACATCAACGACAATTTTCGCGGCTGGACGATGGGTGACATGCGCGCCGAACTTGCCCGCCGCCTGGAACAAGAACGCAGCGAGTACGACCGGCTGATGAAGTCCATTGAGCAGCTCTACAAGCAAGGTGCGCTGGCTTCGAGCGACGACACGCAGGCGGTGTTCGTCGAAGGAGCGGCGAATCTGGTTACTGGCAACGAAGATCGCGCGCGGCTGCAAGATATGCTGCGCACGCTTGAGGAGAAGGAAAAAGTTGTGAAGCTGCTCAGCGCTTATCTTGACACGCGGCAGGAAGCGGTGCGCGTGGTCATCGGGCTCGACGCGGCGCTGCCGTCGATGCAGAATTTCGTCCTTATTGGCGCTCCCGCCCGCGTAGGCGGCGAAGTGATGGGGTCGCTGGCCGTGATTGGACCTACGCGGCTCGATTATCAACACACCATGTCGGCGGTGTCGTACATCGCGCGGCTGTTCGACAAACTTTTGAACGAATCGGAGTAATCGGCAGTATGCGTAAAGGAAACGGAAAAACCGACGGGTACCTCGGTCTGGAACGCCGGGATCTGAAGCAAGAGGATCTGGACCACGAGCTTCCGGCCGCGGAAAGCGGAGAAGAATCTGCGCCTGCCGCGGTCGCTGCCAAACCAGCGGAGGCCGGTGCGGCATCGGAAGTAGAAACGCTCAAGGCCGAGCGCGACGCGCTCCTCGACCGCCTGGCTCGCCTGCAGGCGGAATTCGACAACGCGCGCAAGCGCGCGGTGCGTGAACAGCAGGACTTCCGCGAATTCGCCGCGGCCGACGTCATCAAGAACTTTCTGCCAACTCTCGACAGTTTCGAGCGCGCATTGAAAGCTGTCGGCGCCGACTCCAACGACTTCCGCAACGGCATTGAGCTCATCTACCGTCAGTTCCAGGATGCGCTGCAGAAAGTCGGAGTGCAGCCGATTCTTGCGATGGGGCAGCCATTCGATCCCCGGGTTCACGAAGCCGTCGAAATGGTGGATACCACCGAGGTCCCGGATCACCATGTCCTCGATGAACTACAGCGCGGCTACAAGTACAAGGACCGCCTGCTGCGTCCCGCGATGGTGCGGGTCGCTCGAAATACCCGCGGATAAAGCGATTTACGATTTGCTCAGCTGATATGCTCAATTTAACGAGTGGGGGAGTTTCTGGCCGCCAACACAAAACGCGATTTTTACGAGGTCCTCGGTGTCCCTCGTACTGCCACCGACGTTGAAATCAAGAGCGCTTATCGCAAACTTGCGATGACGCACCATCCTGACCGCAACCCCAACAATCCGGACGCGGAAGAGAAGTTCAAGGAGATCACCGAAGCGTACGCAATCCTCGCCGATAGCGAGAAGCGATCTTTGTACGACCGCTTCGGGCACGCTGGCGTGGGCGGCAGCGCCGGAGGTCCAGCTGGATTCGATCCTGCCATCTTCCAGGATTTCGGCGACATCTTCGGTGACATCTTCGGCTTCGGCGACATGTTCGGGCAGGGTGGCCGTCGTCGCAGCCGCGCCCAGCGCGGAGCCGACCTTCGCGAAGACTTGCATCTCGAATTTGACGAAGCGGTCTTCGGCGCCGACAAGCAAGTGAATGTCCGGCGCCATGAGACCTGCGACGCGTGCCGCGGTAACGGCGCAGCGCCCGGTAAAGCTCCGGTTACCTGCCGGTCGTGCAATGGCCGAGGCCAGGTCCGGTATCAGCAAGGCTTCTTCAGCATCGCTCGAACTTGCCCAACTTGCCAGGGCGCGGGCAGCGTAATCACCGATCCCTGCCCGAAGTGCAAAGGCGAAGGCCGCTTGCTGCGCGAGCGCCTGGTCGAAGCCAAGGTGCCCGCGGGAGTGGAGGACGGCACGCGAATTCGTTTCACTGGCTTGGGCGAAGCGGGTGCATTCGGCGGGCCCGCCGGCGACTTGTATGTTGTCCTGCACGTCAAAGAGCACGCCTTTTTTGAGCGCAAGGGTAACGACCTGCACTGCGTGGTTCCGATCTCGTTTCCGCAAGCTGCCCTCGGCACCGAGATCATGGTTCCGACGCTGGAGGGAGAACACAAGCTGAAAGTCCCTGAAGGCACGCAGTCGGGAACCTCGTTTCGCATCCGGAACAAAGGCGTGCCGGTACTCAATGGGCACGGCAAAGGCGATCTTTTCGTCGAGGTGCGAATACAAACACCGGGGAAACTCAGTAAGCGCCAGCGTGAACTGTTGTCCGAACTGGGAGAACTGTCCCCGGTGGAAAACAAACCACAGCGCCGGTCACTATTGGGACGCGTCAAGGACATGTTTGCGTAGGACAGGTGTCAGGCCCCAGGTCTCAGGTCTCAGGCACAAACTCGTTGCTATCGTTTCAATGAATGAGCCTTTGCTGAGACCTGACACCTGAGGCCTGAACCAATGACGCGCCGCCGCTGGATCGCCGACGAGGTCACCGGAAACACGGCCGCCTTGGTGGGCGCCCATGCTGCTCATCTCGCTCGGGTCCTGCGCGCCGAAATCGGCCAGGAGTTTGACATCGCAACCGGGGCCGAGGTTCGCCGCGGAACGATCACTTCAATTTCCGATGATCGCGTTGAGTTTGCGCTCGGAAAACAGCAGGCGCTGAACCCCATTCCAAAGGTCACGCTGGCCCTCGCCATCTTCAAGTTCGACCGCATGGAGTGGGCGATCGAGAAGTGCACGGAGATCGGGGTAGCTCGCATCATTCCTGTAATCGCCCGCCGGACCGACACTCATCTGGGCGCCGCCGCAGTGAAGCGCCACGAACGCTGGCAGCGCATCGTCCGTCAGGCGTCAGAACAGTCGCGAAGGTCTGCGCCGCCTGAGATTGTGGCCCCGGTCAAACTGAAAGATCTTGCTGGCGCGGGTGTCGGGCCGGCAGGCGCACTGACCCGTGTCGTTCTCGCCGAGTCGGAAGAGGACACTCGGCTGGGAGACATTTTGCAATCGTCCGAAGTCGAAGTGGTGCTCGCCGTGGGGCCCGAAGGCGGATGGGCCGACGAGGAGATCGCGTGGTTTCGCGAAACGGGATGGATCGCGGCCTCGCTCGGCAACACAATCCTGCGAGCCGAAACTGCGGCGATCGTCGCGACCGCCCTCGCCCTTGAAGCACTGCGTTGATTCCCTAGAGCCTTCCGCAACCACCTCTGATATTCTCCGGCAAGTGACTTCTCAAGTGACTGCGACTGTCTCACCTGCGACGAAAATCGTTCCTGATGAACGCCAGCAGCAGGCCATCGAACACGTTCATGGCCCGATGCTGGTGATCGCCGGCGCCGGCACCGGGAAGACCACTGTTCTTACGCAGCGCGTGGCCAACCTCATCCGCGAAGGTCACGCCCGCCCCGACGAAATTCTTGCGCTCACCTATACCGACAATTCCGCCGCGGAAATGATGGCCCGCGTCCGAGGGGAACTGAAGGGGACGGTCATCGACGGCCTGCAAGCCTGCACCTTCCATGCATTGTGCTACGGACTGCTCCAGCGTCGCGGCGCTGGTTTTGGTGTGCTCGACGACAAGGATCTCTGGGTGTACTTGCGCCGCCGTATCCGCGATTTGCGCCTCAAACACTTTGTGCGCGCTGCCAACGTCGGCCAGTTCCTCGATAGCCTGCTCGATTTCATGCGTCGTTGCCAGGACGAACTGGTCGGCCCGGCAGAATACGCGCGCTACGTTGAGCGCCTCGAACGCGGCGAGGTCCCGCTTCCCCGTGTCACCCGCTCGAAGAAGCAAACGGAAATGGAAGATGGGGAGATCCTGGAGCGCTGCCAGGAAATCGCTCGCGTTTTCGCCACCGTGGAACACATGCTCCTGGAGAAAAACCTTGGCACCTTTGGCCACATGATCACCAATGTCTATCGGTTGCTGAAGGACGATCCCGCATTGCTCGAAGAAGAACGACGCCGCACTCGCTTCCTGCTGGTGGATGAATTCCAGGACGCGAATTTTGCCCAGGTCGAGATCCTCTCATTGCTTGCGAGTCCGGCGGCGAACGTTTTTGCCGTGGGCGATCCGGATCAGGCGATCTACCAGTTCCGCGGCGCTTCGAGCGAAGCGTTCACGCTGTTCGCAAGGAAGTTTCCTGGGGCGCGAGTTGTTGTGCTCGGAAAGAACCGGCGCTCGCTCTCGCCGATCCTGCGTTGCGCTTTTGGCATTGTGAATGAGAACCCGCCGGTGTTCTCGCAAAAAGGAATTTCAATTTCGTACCAGCGTGCGCCCCTTGAATCCCTGCGTGACGAGGAGGCAAAGCAAAAAGGGGAGACCACGGCCGCGCCGCCGATCGAAATTGTTACCTGGAGGGATAAAGAGGTCGAGGCCTCCGACCTTGCTCGTCGGATCCAGAAGAAACGCAAAGAGCAACGCTGCCAGTGGCGCGAATTTTCCGTGCTCTATCGCCAGCACAGCCATCGCGATGAACTGGTTCATGAATTTGCCGAGCGCGGCATTCCGTTCTCCATCGAAGGTCTGGACGTGCTCGACACACCTGAGGTCCGCGACGTAGTGGCATGCCTCACCGCCGCTGTGTCCCCCAACGATGCCGCCAGCTTGTTTCGCGTGGCGGCGCTGCCCCAGTTCGGCATCAACGCCCTGGAATTGCGGGCAGCGATGAGGGCCGTGCGGCGGCAAGAACTCGATCTCCACACCGTGTTGGGAAGGTTGCCGAACGGGTCGGCGGTGCTGGAAAGCGTGGAGAAGGTGCACCGCGAAGTGGAGAAGGACGGGGTTCTCGCGGACGATGCGGTCAACATTGTGATCCGGCACTTCGACCTACAGCGGTCGGCGTTGGTAGTCGCGTTTCTGAAGTTTGTGGAAGAGTGGCACAAGAAAGCCATTGCCGAAACTGGGAGCCCTTCGGAATTCCTCGAGTACCTCGATTATTTTGGCCAGGCACGAGGCGCAATTCCCCTTCCGCGCGTCGAGGACGATGCCGTGCGCCTGCTGACCGCGCACGCCGCCAAGGGACTTGAGTTCCGGCACGTCGCCGTCGTGCGTGGATCGTCCAATTGGTTCCCGACTAGCTACCATGAGCCGCTCATTGCTTTTCCGGCGGAACTGCGCCGGTCGGATGCGTCTTCGAATGACGATAAGACGTTGCACGAAGAAGAAGAGCGCCGCCTTTTCTACGTTGCCATGACGCGCGCCAAGGACACACTTGCGATCTACGCGCACCAGGGCAGGGGCAAGAAGGATCCGAAGCCAACCCAGTTCCTGCGGGAGTTCATGGTCCACCCAGCTTACAAAAAGTTCTGGTCCACGCACGCAGCGGCGGCCGTGCAGGATACCTTGTTTGCCGAGGAAGAGCAGAGAATCGCCGTGCAGCGATCGAATGTTGCCGCATGGCTGCTCATGCCGCCGTCGGCGAGCTTCGTCACCGGCCTGAGCGCGTCGGCCATCGAAATCTACGAAGAGTGCCCGCTCCGCTTCAAGCTCGAAAGGGAGTGGAACCTGCCGCGCGACGTCCCTGCGTCACTCCACTACGGAGCGGCCATGCACCGCATCCTGCACACCTTCTACGATGCGCAGCGCTACGGGCGCGAGATCGGCGACGACGATTTGTTCGAACAGTTCCGGTTTGACCTGGCTTCCGCGGGCATCGCCGACCGCTATCAGTATGAGCTGTATCTGCGGCAGGGAATTGAGCAGTTGCGGCAGTTCTTCGAGTTTGCCCGCAGCGCCCCGCCGCCTGAGGTCATCGAGACCGAACGTAGATTTGAACTGCAAGTGGGCTCGGCGAAGTTGGCCGGACGCGTGGACCGCATCGATCGCACGGGCCCGGACACCGTCGCCATCGTGGACTACAAGACGGGCAAGCCGCGGTCGCAAGCGGATGCCGACGAGAGCCTGCAACTCTCCTTGTATGCGCTCGCGGCCAGGGAGACGTGGGGAAAATGCGCCGACCGCTTGATCTTCCACAATCTCGAAAACAACACGCCCGTCTACACCACGCGGACGGACGCTGAGTTGGAGGCGGCGAAATTGCGCGTGCAAGAAGCGTCCGACGGAATCGCCGAGGGAAAGTTCGCCGCGAAGCCCGGATACCACTGCGCGTATTGTCCGTATCGCAATCTTTGTCCCGCGACCGAGAAGATCGTCTCAGCTTCGCAGAAGAAGCGCGTCAATTAGTTTGACTAGAACTTGTTTCATAAGCCGGTTTCAGAGGGGACGGGTGGTTCCCTCACGGGCTAAAGCCCAGTCTTTATGCGGCTCGTGGCGGCCCGGCTGAAGCCGGGCCCTTTCAAAGAACCATTTATGAAACCCGTTCTAGGATGATTGCGTTCAGAAGAACAAGGGGAGTGGTGATGGGAATCTGGAAAGCGCCGCAAAAAACTTTGGGGACGCTCATCGCGTCCCCTTTGTCGTTGCCTGTTGCAGGTGCTTAATGCTTCTTGCTGCTTTTCTTCTTTGCTTTCTTTTTGGTTGCCATGGATCTATTCTCCCTTTCCATTCTTCATGGAATTTCGCAACGGTATTTTGTTGCAACTGTTTGAATGTATAGAGTCAACGCAGAACGAAGTCAAGAGAAAAATGATCGA
>Ga0209517_10008965_pt1 | contig 11567 bp, 7 predicted proteins | sample PeaSoiMetSII2010_FD_187695 | JGI IMG/M metagenome (GOLD analysis project Ga0209517, IMG submission 187695) | Peat soil microbial communities from Weissenstadt, Germany - SII-2010 (SPAdes) (version 2) | ecosystem: Environmental > Terrestrial > Soil > Wetlands > Peat | place: Germany: Weissenstadt...
CGCATGCCTTTCGCATCAAATCGCGCGGCGCGGCCCTCGACGGCCACTTCACGTACCAAACCCGCCTGCACCAGGTCCCGCAGATTGTTATAAGTCGTAGCCCTGGAAGAGCGCGGATCCATGCGATTCACGGCTTCGAAGATTTCCGCAGCCGTGGGATGGCTGTTGTGTTCCATCAAGAATGCCATCACGGCGTAGCGCTGCGAAGTGCACCGCAACCCACTGCTGTCGAATGACCGTTTAACCGCCTTGACATCCATGAAATATTTAGACTATGTCTAATGTAGGATTGTGTCAAGACTCATGCTTTTGGTTGCGGCAGCGAGCAGAAAACTGGCGGATGCCGTCTGGAGTATCCTCATCGAGCGGCCGCCCCGTTACTCTTCCAACGTCGCAGGGTCCCGACGTTGCGCTCGCGGGGTTCTGAGACAACCTGGGCAGCGGAGACAGATTGGTGCGGAATCATGAGACGTAATTTCCCTGAATAGCGCCACGTTCGGAACGACTACCCGCCACCTCGCGCAATTGTGTCCGGGTCGTCGGCAACTCGCAAGCAACGCGCCTAGATCGGGGCAAAGATCATCGGAGGTACGACTGTTCTTCTGCTGTAGGGAGATAGCATCCCCGAACGGGTTACTTGTGGGCTTATTTGGACACGGCGGCGGCTGAGGACGAGGGCAGCTTCGCGCGCAGGCACCACTTCAGCTCCTGGCTCATATCGGTGATTTCCATCCCGGGCATCACGATGAATTTGCAGGAGAGCATTTCGCGAGCCTCGTCGTCATCCGGCAATTGGCACGTCACTCGGCAATACTGGCAATCCTGATTCCAGCAGAACCGCCCGTAAGGAATCGTCTCCGGGCTGATGAACTGAAAGCAGCGCAGCAGCGAATTGCGCTCGGGCACCTGGAACTTCTTCCCCATGATGGTGATCTCAACCAGTTTTTCGTACGGACGAAATGGTTCCGACATATGTTGTGCCCTGCTCTCCATGCACAGCGTCTGGCGCCACGGCGCGGGCTCCCCCCGAGCCTCTCATTCGCGCAATGCTTTATCAGGTTAGTGCGGGAAATGGACGTGAACAACGGCGGGATGCGCTTCGCGTGGCTAATGTGCTACGGGGCCAGTACTGGCCGCTCCAGCACTGCAGGATAATCCCTGTAGCTCAGGCCTTCAGGCCTGCGGCTTTCCCTGCCGGTAGAGGGGGCCGAACATTGTGGAGTGCGGCGGCTTGCCGCCGCTTTTCCGCCGTAAGTAGCTACTCCACAATGCCTTTCTTTTGAGGATGTATTGATCGACCTCCAGGTTCACCCTGAGCTTCAAAGAGGCGTTTCTTAAGCGGGGCGCGGAAAACAATGTGGCGTCAGCGGATGATGTCGAAAAATTGGCACATGCGCCGGTACTTCTCGTATCGTGCTTCGACCAGTTGTTTCGCGGACTGATTGGTCAGCACCAGCAGTTGCTTTTCAAGCACTTCAGCAAAGAGCTTCGCGGCCGTTTCGTGGTCGCTGTGCGCGCCACCGTCAGGCTCGCGAATGATCTCGTCAATGATGCCCATATCGCGTAAGTCATTGGCCATAATCTTCATGGCGATGGCCGCGGTTTCCGCTTTTGTGGAATCGCGCCAGACAATGGAAGCGCAGCCCTCCGGCGAAATCACGGAGTAAAAACCGTTCTCCATAATGTTCACGCGATCGCCAACGGCCACCGCCAGCGCTCCGCCTGAGCCGCCTTCCCCGGTGACGGTGACGATGATAGGCACGGGCAGACGCGCCATCTCTCGCAGGTTGCGCGCGATGGCTTCCCCCTGGCCGCGCTCTTCGGCGTCAATGCCGGGATACGCGCCCGGCGTGTCAATGAAAGTCAGCACCGGCCGTCCAAACTTTGCCGCGAGTTGCATGATGCGCAGCGCTTTGCGGTAACCTTCCGGCTTCGGCTGGCCAAAATTGCGCATCACTCGCTGTTTGGTGTCGCGGCCCTTCTGGTGGCCGATCACGGCTACAGGGCGCCCGTGGAATTTGCCCAGGCCCGCGATCATCGCTTTGTCGTCTCCAAACCCACGCTCCCCGTGAAGCTCGATGAAATCGGTGATCAGCAGGTTGATCCAGTCCAGCGTGTAGGGTCGCTGCGGGTGTCGCGCGATCTGTGCGCGCTGCCACGGGCCCATGTGGGCGTAGAATTCGCGGCGGAGTTCCAGCACCTGCTGCTTCAGCCGCTCCACTTCGGCTTCGCCTTCGTCATTGGCCGCCAGCCGCCGCAACTCCTCGACGTCTTTTTCCAGGCGCTCGATTTCACGTTGGCGCTCAATCGTCGTTGTGCCCTTTTTCTCTTTATGTGCTGCGCACATTACGCCACCATCTGGATCGCCTGCTGGCCGCAAATCTGCCGCACGGCGTCAATGAGTTCCTGCTTGATGCGAATCCTCTTCTGCGACTGCAAAAGCGCCACCTTTCCGTCCGGCGAGAGTAGCTCAAACACTACCGTACTTGGCCCCGGCGCGCTCGCAAATAAATTTTCGAGCTGCTCCAGGGTGCTTTCGTCCAACCTCGCGAGGTCCAGCCGCACCCGGAATTCGGAGGCGCCGCGCTCGGCAATGTCCGCAACGCGCCGGGCTTCCTGCAGCGACAGGCGCGTCCCTGCTTCTTCAATCTGCACGCGAACCTTTAGCAGCAGCGGTTCGCCAGGCTTCAGGATATTCTCCAGCCGGGCGAAGCTTTCGGGAAATGCCAGGAGTTCCTGCACGCCCGTCATGTCCTGCAGCGTGTAGATGGCCCAGCGCGCGCCTTTCCTGGAGCGCATGGGGCGCGTGCCGACAATGAGCCCCGCCACGTTGATCTCTTTGCCATTGCGCTGCCCTTCCACTTCTTCCAGCGAAAGTGTGCCCAGCTCCTTCAATCGTGCGACATATTTCTCCAACGGGTGGCCTGAAACGTAAAAGCCCAGCATCCCGTATTCGCTGGCCAGGCGTTCTTCTTCGCTCCACGGCGCTGCTTCGCGCAACTCGAAATGCACCTTGGGCTCTGTTGCGCCGCCTCCAAAGAACAATCCGTGCTGCCCCGATTCCCTGCTGCGCGCGGCACGCTGTATCGCCGCCACCGCGTCGTCCACGGAAGCGACCATCGGCTCGCGCGGCCCCAGCGAATCCATGGCGCCGGATTTGATCAGGCTCTCAAAAACGCGCTTGTTCAAGAAGCGCGGCTCGATGCGTTCGCAAAACTCATAGAGAGACTTGAATTCGCCCTGCGCAAGCCGCGATTCGCGAATCGCCTTGGCCGTGTTCTCTCCGACATTCTTGATGGCCGCAAGGCCAAACCGGATGGAATCGCCCACCGGTGTGAAATACAAATCGCTCTCGTTCACGTCCGGCGGAAGGATCGAAATGCCCATCCCGCGCGCTTCGTTGATGTACTTCACCACCTTTTCCGTGTTGCCGGTTTCGGAGGTGAGCAGCGCAGCCATGAATTCCACGGGATAGTGCGTTTTCAGGTAAGCGGTTTGGTACGCCAGCAGGGCGTACGCACATGAGTGCGACTTGTTGAAGCCATACCCTGCGAACTCCTCCATCAGGTCGAAGATGCGTATGGCCTTCTTTCCGGGAATCTTGTTCTTCTCGCAACCCGCCAGGAATTTGGCGCGTTGTGCCGCCATTTCCTCTTTTTTCTTCTTGCCCATGGCGCGGCGCAGAATGTCCGCTTCGCCCAGGGAAAAACTCGCCAGGCAGTTGGCGATCTGCATCACCTGTTCCTGGTACAGGATGACGCCGTAGGTCTCTTCCAGGATGTCTTTCAACTGCGGCAATTCGTAGCTGGCCTTCGTTTTGCCCTGCTTGCGATTAATGAAATCGTCAATCATTCCGCCCTGGATGGGGCCCGGGCGGTACAGGGCGTTAAGCGCGGTCAGGTCCTCGATGCGCGCGGGGTGATACCGGCGCAGGATGTCCCGCATGCCGTGGGATTCAAACTGGAAGATGGCCGTGGTATCGCCGCGCGAGAAGAGCTTGTAGGTGGCTTCGTCGTCGAGCGCAAGATTGTCAAGCTCGATCTTCACGCCGCGGTTCTGCGCAACCATTTTCACCGCGTCGTGCAGCACTGTGAGAGTAGTCAGGCCAAGGAAATCCATCTTCAGCAGCCCGATGCGCTCCAGTGCATTCATGTCGTACTGCGTGGTGACTTCGTCGCGGTTGGTCTTGTAAACGGGAACCAGCTCGGTCAGCGGCTGCGGCGAAATCACCACGCCGGCCGCGTGCGTCGAGGCGTGCCTCGCCAGGCCTTCCAGGCGCAATGCCACCTTCATCAGGTCACCCAGCTTTTCGTCGCCTTCAATCGCGGCCTTCAGTTGTGGCGATTGTTCCAGCGCGTCCTTCAATTCAATGCCGAGCGTTGCGGGCACGAGTTTCGCCAGGCGATCCACTTCGCCGTAGGGAATGTCCATGGCGCGGCCCACGTCCTTGATCGCAGCCTTGGCGGCCATGGTGCCGAAGGTGATGATTTGCGAAACGTTTTCGCGCCCGTATTTGTGCGTGACGTACTCAATCAATTCGCCGCGCCGCCGCATGCAGAAATCGATGTCAATGTCGGGCATGGAAACGCGCTCGGGGTTCAAGAAGCGCTCGAACAGCAGGTTGTACTGCAGCGGGTCCACGTCCGTGATGCGCAGCGCGTAACTCACCAGGCTGCCTGCCGCGGAACCCCGCCCCGGACCCACGGGTACTTCCTGCGCTTTGGCGTAATGAATGAAATCCCACACGATCAGGAAGTAGCCCTCGTAGTGCATCTTCTTGATCATTTCGATTTCGGAGGAAAGGCGGCGCTCGTACTCGGCGAGGGGATTGCGCAAAGCACCCTGCTGCGCAAGACGCTCGAGGTTCGGCACGCGCTGCGCAAAGCCCTCTCGCGCCATCTTCTCGAAATAGCTGCCGGGCGTGTGGCCCTCGGGCACTTTAAATTCCGGCAACGCATTCGGAATGCGGTCAATTTTGACGTTACAGCGCGCGGCGATATCCACCGTGCGGTTGAGCGCGTCCGGAACTTCGCGAAACACCTGGGCCATTTCCTCGGCGCTCTTGAAATAGAACTGGTCGGTGGCGAATTTCATGCGATGCGCGTCGCTCATGGTTTTGCCGGTCTGTATGCACAGCAGCACTTCCTGCGCGTGCGCATCTTCGTGGTGCAGATAGTGGCAATCGTTGGTGGCCACCAGCGGAATGCCGGTTTCCTTGGAGAGGCGGAGAAGTTCGCGGTTGACGCCCTGCTCGATCTCCAGGCCCTGGTCCTGTATTTCCAGGAAGAAGTTTCCTTTCCCGAAAATGTCGCGCAGCTTGTAGGCATTTTCCCGGGCCAGGTCGTACTTTTCTTCCACCACGCATTCCGTCACCGGGCCACGCAGGCAGGCAGACAGCGCGATGAGTCCCTTGCTGTGTTTCGAAAGAAGATCGTAGTCAATGCGCGGCTTGTAGTAGAACCCCTCGAGGAATCCGGCGGAAACCAGCTTGATCAGGTTGTGGTAGCCCTCCAGGTCTTCGCAGAGGAGCACCAAATGATTGCTGCCGCGCATCCCGGGTTCCATTTCAACGCGCTCGCCGCCGCCGCCGCCATGGGAAACTCCGGCTTTTTCCCCGCGGTCGTGCCGGCTGCCCTTGGCGAGATAAACTTCGCACCCGATGATGGGCTTGACGTCGCGCTTGCTCGCCTCATGGAAGAAATTGGCGGCGGCAAACAGGTTGCCGTGGTCCGTCACGGCCACGGCAGGCATTTTCTGGCGCGAGGCTTCGTCCAGAAGCTCGGAGATTTCGCAAGCGCCGTCCAGCAGGCTGTAGTCCGTGTGGAGGTGCAAGTGAACAAACTGCGGATTGCCCATGGAACTCGATTGTAAATCGCCGCTCGCGGAAATGCGAACCCCTTTCTCGCGTTTCCCACAGCGCGCCACAACACTCTGTTGAACAACTGAAATAAGTTGTCACCCCGAGCAGAGCGAGGGACCTGCTTTTCGCAAAATTTCGGGGGAAAATGGGTTCCTCGCCCCGCTCAAATACTGAATGGGCCCGGAATGACGACTTTTCGGGATAAAAAGCTATTTCTTACCCTTCGCTCTTTTCGCGCTGTTGGCTTTTTGCGAGGCCATCAGCCTAGCCTTTGTGCTGCTCTTGTCCGCGCCGCCGTGTTTCACCGCCGCCGCTGCGCCAGAGGCCGCCCTCTCGCCGCCCTTGACGGTCTTCTTTTCCTTTTCTTTCTTCTTTGGCGCTTCCTTGATGCCGGAAAACCTCCGCAGCATCTTAATCCGCTCTTCCGGCGTCTTGCCTCGCCCGTTCAATTGCGCCGCAAACACTTCCTGCACCACATGGTCGAACTTCGGCCCCCGCGGCATGCCCAGCGCTTCCAGTTCGTTGCTCACGGCGGTCAGCGCCATGCGGATCGGGCGCCACTTATGCAGAAAAGCCTTCAACTTGGACAGCGCCGCCGAATTGTTCGATTCAGCCAGAAGATACGCCACGTATTCCATCGGGAGCTTCTCAATATAGCGGAAGGCTTCGATGGGCGTTTTCGTCTTTCTTCCCGCCAGGTCCTTTTGAATGTCGTGAGCCTTGTCGGGAAAACTCTCGATTACCTCGATTTCCGCGGCACGGAAGCCTAGCTTCGAGAGCACATGGCTCGCATCGCGATCCTTCAGCCGGCCCAGAATTGCCAGCATCATCGGGGTCGCCAGCCGCGGGCGGAATCCCGCCATGAACAGGTCATCGCGCACCTTGATCACGCGATGGATGGCCTCATAATCCGGGTGCTTCTTGGCCAGCAAAGGGTGCACCCGCTCCAGCAGGTCGTGCCCTTCCCATTCCTTCAAGGTGAGATGTGGGCGCTCTTCCTTCGCCAGGGCGCGCAGTTCCTCGCCGGCATCCTCGGGCGTGATGGTATGTTGCAGTTCCCTTTCGATGGCCAGATTGAACCATTCGTGGGTGCGCGATTCGAGCTTGTAGCCCATGCGCGCGGCCAACCTCAGGGCGCGCAGCAGCCGCACGGGCTGATTCGTGAAGCTGTGAATCGTTAGGGCGCGCACTTCGCCGTGCTCGATATCCGAAAGGCCGTTCGTTGGATCGAGCAGCAAACCGCGCGAAGCCGGATTCAGCGAGATGGCGATGGCATTCAGCGAAAAATCGCGCCGCCGCAAATCCTCCATGATGGTGGACCAGCGGATTTCAGGACGCGTCCCCGGGCGCACGTAGTAATCATCGCGCGCGGCGGAGATGCTGCCCTCATAGTCGCCGCTGAAGAGAATCTCAACGGTACGCAGTTTTTCGTCCTCGGAAATTACCTTGGCGCCCCCCTTCTCCAGCTCCCGCGCCATCTTGGAGGGATTCCCCTCCACGCTGAAATCCAGATCGCGCAGCGTGGCGCCGGTAATCAGGTCGCGCACCGTGCCCCCGGTGAGGTAGATATTGAAGCCCATGGCCGCGGCCAGCTCTTGCACACGCAGCATGGCCGCGCGTTGTTCGGGCGAAAGCCGGCTTTCCAGCAGGAACATGTAGTCTGGCATTGCACTCCTTCCGCTTCCGGGTGGTCATGCCCCATAGGGCTGCCGCACTCGCGATGCGTTACTCCCTGCGCGCTATGCGCGCGGGTGATGTGCCTTGTAAATCTGTTTCAGTCGTTCCTCCACGACGTGGGTATAGATTTGCGTCGTGGATATATCCGAATGGCCCAGCATCAACTGGACGGAGCGCAGGTCCGCGCCGCCTTCCAGCAGATGTGTTGCAAAACTGTGGCGCAGCATGTGCGGCGTCAACCCCGTGCGCATGCCTGCCTGCCTGCCGTACGCCGAGAGAATTTTCCACACGCCCACCCGGCTCAGCGGCCCGCCCCGCCGGTTAACAAAAAGCGTGCTAACGTTCGCCTTGTTCGCAATCCCCAGCAGCTTCGGACGGGCGTCGCGCAAATAGCGTTCCACGAGGGCGATCGCCTTCTTGCCAATGGGCACGATGCGTTCCTTATTCCCTTTACCGATGCAGCGCACGCACCCCGCGGCGCGGTCTACATCCATCACCCGCAGCCCCACCAGTTCGGAAACGCGCAAGCCGGTGGAGTACAGCACCTCGAGCATCGCGCGGTCGCGCAGCCCCGGCGGTTGCTTTTCGTCGGGTTGCGCCAGCAGTCGCTCCACTTCCTCCAGCCGCAGGTAGCCGGGCAGCGAGCGGCGAATCTTCGGTGATTCGAGGTTCAGGGTAGGATCCTCCGTGCGCAACTCCTGCACCAGCGTGAAGCGGAAGAAATTGCGCATCGTGACCAAGTTGCGCGCTACCGTGCGGCTCTCCAGTTTTTGGCGATACAGGCTGGCCAGAAAATCGACCAGGTCGTCGCGCGTAACGCTCTCCACGGTGAGTTTCTTCTTTTTGGCGAATTCCTCGAATTTCAGCAGGTCGCGCCGGTACGCCGAAACGGTGTTGGGCGACAGTCCTTTCTCAACCCTCACGTGCGTCAGAAACGCCGCGATTTCTGTTCCTATTTCCATCAGGATCCCGCCAACCCTTCCGCGGCTCCTGGCCGCCGCATGGCAATCCCATAGACCTCTTCGACTTCAGGACAGTGGAATATCCACGTTAGCCCCAAATAAAGCAGCGTCGCCCCCAGGATCATCGCCGTGAAGATCGTCAATTGCACGGAAAAGGCGCCCTGCAGCAGGTTCTTGGCGTAATGGTTGGCAATCATGCAGCCGGCCCCCATGATCACGGAGCACAGCGAAATCTTGCCGATCGAGCGGAAAATCTCAAACATGCCCAGCGGGCCGTAGCGCAAGCGGAAAATAATGAAAAGTGTGAAGAAGTCGAAGAACGTGGCCAGCGCCGTGGCCAAAGCCGGCCCGCCGTTCTGAAACCGCTTGAACAGGAATTCCAGGAAGATGATGTTCAGGACGATGTTCAGCAGGAAAGAAATGGACGCCACGATCACCGGCGTCTTGGTGTCGCGCGCGGAATAAAACGCCGGCACGATCAGCTTCACGCACGCCAGCGCCGGCAAGCCGATGGCGTAGTACAGCAGCGGGCGCGCGGTCAGCCGCGTGGATTCCGCGACGAATTGCCCGTGCTGAAAGAGCACGCGGATGATCGGTTCGCGCAAAATCATCAGGCCCATCGCCGCGGGCACCGTGATGTACGCCACGATGCGCACCGCGAAGGTCAGTGTCTTCTTCAATCCATCGTAATTGTTGGCGGCCGCCTGGTGCGCCATCATCGGTAAAATGGCCGTGGCCACGGCGATGGCGTAGCCTCCCAGCACGAGTTCCATGACGCGGTCCGCCACGTACAAGGCCGTCAGGCTGCCGCGCGGCATCCTCGCAGCCTTGGCAAAGTACGTGTCCACGAAAAAGTTGATCTGCGAAATTCCCAGGCCGAAGAAGCGCGGGAACATCACGCGCGCCACGCTGCGGATTCCCGGATGCAAAAACGAGATGCCAAAATCAAAGCGCATCCCCCTTCGCACCATCTGCGGTATCAGGATCAGGAATTGCAGCGCTCCGCCGACCAGCACGCCCACGGCCAGCGATACCGCCGGGCTCTGGAAGTAACGCCAAACCATGGCGGTAGAAAACGCGATGATCGATAAGTTCAGCAGCACGGTGGTGGAAGCAGGCAGCGCGAAGTGCTGGAAGCAGTTGAGAATGCCCATGCCCAGCGCGGCAAGTCCCACGAAAAAGATATAGGGGAACATGATGCGGTTCAGGGCGATGGCCTCGCTCCAGCCCACGCTGATATCGGCCGCGGTGGGAAACGGTACGATCACCTGGCGCGAGAAGATCACTCCAAGTACGGTGATGACGGACAAAACCAGGGCAAAGGTCCAGAAAAGCTTGTTGGCGAACTCCCAGAGCTCTTCCTTCGTCCGTTCGCGCATGTACGTGGTGAACACCGGCACAAACGAAGCCGCGACCGTCCCTTCTCCAACTAACCGCCTGAAAAGATTGGGGATGCGGTAGGCCAAAACAAACGAGTCGGCGCTCAGCGTGGTGCCAAGGAGTAGAGTAATGCGTTGGTCACGGACGTAGCCCAGAACTCGGCTTACAATCGTGACCAACGAAATGATCGACGCCGACTTCAGAATATCTTTTTTCTCGGACAAGGCCGGGCTCTCAGGGCCTAAACCCAATCAAAACAATGAGTTGACAGGAAAAACGTGTTTAAATTAACATAACTTCAATTATTCTGCAATGGTTTCGTGCCAGAAACGGAATATTTCACTTTGAAAACGCGTGCCCCAGCCACGACCCACAAGAAAGTGGTGATTGAACTCCTCGACCGCACGGCCATCCGCGGTTTCCTCAATCCCTCTCGCTTGGCCAGCTCCGAGGTGCTGGAACTCCTCACCCCGGACGGCGAGCGCCAGGAGATTGCACTCTCCAAGGTCCGCGCCATTTACTTTGTCCGCGATCTCAAGGAAGCCTTCGAGCCGGAACGCAAGTCCTTCCTAAGCCGCCCGAAGCTCGATGGCCTGTGGGTCAAGCTGCGCTTCCAGGACGGCCAAATCCTCGAGGGCGTGATTCCCAACGACCTGCTGACCTTCCTCGATAACGGCCTGCACCTCACAACGCCCGACTTCAATTCCAATACCGACCGCATCTACGTCCCGCGCTCCGCCCTCTCCGAATTGACCGTCCTAGGCGTCGTCGGCATCGCTCGCCGCAAACCCGCCGCGGCAGCAGCAGTAGCCGCGGCGCAGCCCCGCCTCTTCAACGATTAAATTAGTATTGGGTTGGCTTCCGAGTAGCCCGTCGCTCGGGATGAAAGAGCATCGCCCTGCATTCAATTGGTAAAGAGTGGCCGCCGGCCGACGCGTCGATACTTGTCAGCACCTAATTCTTCTGATGACTTTCACAGCCAATCCTCCTTCATTCACAGTTGCGACAATCTTCGCACGCCAATGATTCGGTGAGACCGGGACGTCAGTGCCCAGCCGTGGGATCAGCCGTGCCGTCCGACCACTTGGTGACCGGAATCAGGAATATGGTCAGTCGGTCCGGAGTGTCGTTGCCTGCCAGAATCGGGGACCCTGGCAGATCTGCGCCCCAAGTTACAGGGTCCGTTTGCGGAACGAAAAACATCAGGTGGGGATGCCAGTGCCCGTCATGATCGCTCAAGTACCCTTCCTTTGACATCATGTAACACATTGCGCCAGATTCCAGCGTGGGCAATTCCCTCTTATCGAAGGCGGCTTTGATACTGTCAAACATTTGAGCTTTGGATTGTCCAGCCAATATAAGCTCGGTTTTCTTGATTGTGAGTGGAAGGTAGGATCGTGCGGCTGGCGGGTTGAAGCAGATCGGCGCCCGCAGCTTGGGATTCCAAAAGTCAGGATCGTCGATTCCGGCGGTCCATGATCGTTCCACCATACACACGAAGCCGTTCTTACCTTTCATCGCAGTTTCATAACCGTGTCGACCCAGGACCATGACGTCGGCATCATGCGAGATCGATTCCGGGGCCGCGCTCTGCGCCAGTGCTATTTCGGCATTTCGCTCCATCAGGTATTGCTCGAGCGGGGCCATGCTCGGATACGGTGCTTTGGCGTCCTGTGCCTGTGCCTGCC
>Ga0209517_10008966_pt1 | contig 11566 bp, 13 predicted proteins | sample PeaSoiMetSII2010_FD_187695 | JGI IMG/M metagenome (GOLD analysis project Ga0209517, IMG submission 187695) | Peat soil microbial communities from Weissenstadt, Germany - SII-2010 (SPAdes) (version 2) | ecosystem: Environmental > Terrestrial > Soil > Wetlands > Peat | place: Germany...
TGGCTGCTAACGGCCTACAATTTCGCCCCAAACAGCCATCCGGGCCGACAGGCCCGCCATCTCCGCATCTAGCCCTGCGGCGGCTGAGGCTCCCGCGAGCATAACTCTGCCGACCCGCAAACCACGCTGACGTTTTCACCAGTTCCCTATATGAGCAAGCTAGGGACCCACGGGTTGGCTCACATTGATAGAGATCAAGCAGCAGCGGTATCCGTACCGTATATTGACTCCCTTGCAAGGCTCGGGAATCCATCGTGAGCTTTCAAAGGGTACTCATTCTGTTGATGACGGACCTGTCGCCGCCCGTGCTGCCCATACCGGTGCTGAATTTGCGCGTTCGCTTGGAGCGGAAGTGGCGCTGATCCACGCCATAGATCCCGCTCTTGGTTATGCTCCAGAAAGCGGGTCTTCTCCCGCCGTGCTGATCGCTCGGGCCGAGCGAGACGGAAAAAAGCTGCTGGCTCGTTTTCGGCGACAGATGTCGCTTCCATCATCCTCCCCAGCATTCGCCCAATTCGGCAACCCGGCCACCGAAATCGTCAAGTGCGCCCAGTACTGGCCGGCCGATCTCATCGTGATCGGGAGCCATGGGCGCGAGGGAGTACGACGTGCGCTTCTTGGTAGCGTCGCTGAGGCGGTCATTCGACACACTCCATGCCCCGTTCTCGTGATACGCGCGGCAGAGTGAGCACCCCCGATCAGGCTGAGCCGTCTCCAAGACAGCCCGATCTCGAAGCGACTAGCGCGACGGCTTCCACTAGCACCTCAAATCGAGAGATGGGACTTTCGAGCGCAGAGGCGGCCACGCGACTCGACCGCGAGGGGCTGAACGAAGTCCCAGAGAAGAAGTCCCATCCCTTCATTCGCTTGGCGCGAAAGTTCTGGGGGCTGTCAGCTTGGATGATCGAGCTGATCATTATCGTCTCCTTCATCCTCGGCAAACGGGCTGACCTGTGGATCGCTCTCTCACTTCTCCTCGTGAACGCTGCCCTTAGCTTCCTCCAGGAGCAGCGCGCCTCAGCGGCGGTGACTGCTCTGCGGCATCGGCTACAGATCGCGGCACGCGTGCTCCGCGATGGCGTCTGGCAGACAATGCCGGCGCGCCGGATTGTTCGCGGCGACCTAATCCGTGTGCGCTCCGGAGATTTCGTTCCGGCCGATACTGAGATCATCGGGGGCACGCTTCAAATTGACCAGTCCGCGCTCACCGGCGAGTCACGCGAGCTCAGGAAGATCACAGGCGATACGCTCTACTCGGGCTCGATCGTCCGGGAGGGCGAGGCAACCGCCATGGTGACGGCGACCGGCGTGCGCACCTACTTCGGGCGCACTACGCAACTTGTCGAAAGTGCGCACCCAAAGCTGCATGTCGAGGAGGTCATCGCGCGGGTGGTAAAGTGGCTCTTTCTCATTGTCGGCATCATGGTGTCGATTACCTTCGCGGTAGCAATCGTTCAAGGATCGCGGCTGATCGACATCCTGCCTCTCTCGCTGGTGTTGCTCATGAGCGCAGTGCCCGTGGCGCTACCGGTCATGTTCACAGTGAGCATGGCGATTGGCTCCATCGAGCTTGCGCGACGCGGCGTGCTGGTGACGCGGTTGAGCGCCGCTGAGGATGCGGCCAACGTCGATATCCTCTGCGCGGACAAAACCGGCACCCTAACCATGAACCAGCTTTCGCTTATGGGTGTCCTGCCGCAGCCCGGATTTACCGAGGATGACGTGGCACATTACGCCGCTCTGGCGTCGAATGAGTCCGATCAAGACCCGATTGACCTCGCATTCCTGCGCGCTGCCAAGGAACGTAACCTACTTCAAGGCAACGAAAAGACCCTGTCGTTCGTGCCCTTTTCGCCCAGAACCCGCCGGACCGAAGCGGTCATTGACAGCGCCGGGCATAACATCTGGGTTATCAAGGGGGCCCTCCGCACCGTGGGAGAAGCTGCAGGCCTTGATCTCGTCTCGCTTGATCCACTTGAGGTCCGCGCAGACCAGGAAGCGCATAAGGGCTTTCGCGTTCTCGCCGTCGCCCGTGCGCGTGACCAAGAGAAGCTCCGCCTGGTTGGCCTTGCGCTCTTGTCTGACGCGCCTCGCGCGGATTCGCGTCAGCTGATCGCCGAGCTACGTGCGCTCGGGGTCACAGTCAAGATGCTGACCGGCGATGCGCTTCCCGTTGCGCGCGACGTCGCCCGCCGACTCGGCTTGGGCGAGATCGTGCGCGTGCCGCGCGAGCATGCCGGAGAACGTCAAGCACAAACCAGCGCGCTAATCCGCACCTCCGATGGACTTGCCGAGATATTTCCCGAGGACAAGTACCTTGTCGTGCAAAGCCTGCAGGCCGATGGCCATATCGTTAGCATGACCGGCGACGGTGTGAACGATGCTCCGGCACTGCGACAGGCGGAGGTCGGTATCGCCGTGAGCAGCGCAACAGATGTGGCAAAAGGTGCCGCCAGTGTCGTGCTTACGACCGAGGGCCTAGCCGGAATCGTCGATCTGGTGAAGAACGGCCGCGCGATCTATCAGCGGGTCCTCACCTGGATCGTCAACAAAGTAAGCCGGACCCTTCTCAAATCGGGTGTCGTGGTGATTGCGTTTCTTGTCACCGGCAAGTTTGTGATCTCTGCCCTCGGGATGGTGCTGCTGGTATTCATGACGGATTTCGTGAAGATCGCACTTGCGACAGATCGCGTGCGGCCATCGCAAAAGCCGGAGAGCTGGAAAAACATTGGTCCGCTCGTGAAGCTAGCGGTGCTGCTTGGGCTGGTTATGATGGGCGAGGCCCTGCTGCTTCTCGCCCTCGGCTGGCGCTGGTTCGACCTGGGCAGTGCTGACGGCCGACTTCAGACATTCACTTTTGAGGCTTTGCTCTTCTTCGCCTTGTTCTCCATCCTCTCGATCCGCGAGCGGCGAGCCTTCTGGGCATCACGGCCCAGCACTACCCTTCTCCTGGCGCTCCTCGTCGATGCTGGCGTCGGCCTGCTCATCAGCGCGTACGGCCTGGGCGAGCTACGGCCATTGCCGATGGCCCAGACCATATTCATCATCGCTTACGCACTCATCTTCTCGCTTGCTATCAACGATTTAATCAAGCTGGCCCTACTCGCGCGTCACCAGACCCGAGCGCTTAGCGCGACGCGCGCATAGACGCTGGCTGCCCGTGCATACCTACGGGTCAAAGCGACTTGATCGCCTGCTCCACCTCGACGTGCCCGAGAACGACTAGCGACCACTAGGATGTCGCTCGGGCGTGCCTCCCAAATGCGTGATCGCCTCATCTGCCTTCTGAAGTGCCTCGGCTGTGGCGGTCGAAGCACGACTGCTAAGGGTCAAAAACGGCCCCAAAAGCCGTGTCCGCGTTTAGTCCGCATTCCTCCCAGCTGCGGACATAGCGTATTGATGCCGTCTGCATGATGTGATTCCAGCTCCCCAAAACCGGAGCTTCGAATCATGCACTATGAACTCAGCGACTGCGAATGGAGTGTCATCAAGCCGATGCTCCCGAACAAGCCACGCGGCATTCCCCGCGTGGACGACCGCGCGCATTCTCAACGGCATCTTTTGGGTCTTGCGCTCAGGTGCGCCGTGGCGCGATCTGCCGGAGAGCTACGGTCCCCCCAGAATCGCATGCGCGCGAAACCATCGGGAATCCTTAATAGAAATGACCCTTATGGGTCATGGTGAGACGACCCAGCCGCGAGCGCACGGCGTCCGGTCGACCCCAGCAGAGCTTGACACTGTTACGCCGGGTCAGATGGTCTCCGTCGGGCCAAATCCGGAACTGCAGCTTCCCGGCTAGCTGGTAGCTTGTGGAACACGGCAATCCCGCAGCAGGCGAGGAACTCCGAGCTCAAAATCCCTTTTTGTCGACGTCCATATCGTGGCCCTGAAAGACTCGCGACAATGACTGACGAAAATACGAACCAACTGATAGTCAAGGCACTGACCAACGGGCTTGGGAACGACCAATTCGAGGTTGTAAATATCAAATGCCTTGATGCGCATTTGCTGGGACATGCCTTCAAATATCATGAGCGAACCAGGAACATCGCAGGCGTCTATCCGTACCGAATCGACTATCTGGCAAAGGACGGGAGCAGGCAGTCGATCGACGTGATGGTGAAAGCCAAGCCGGACCAGGCGAGCATCATCGCCGTCTATCAGAGCCTGCTCGATCAGTGCGGCATCAAGCTGAAATCCTCTCTCTCGGACAACCTTGCAAATTCAGACTACACCACGCCCAATCTGAAAGAAGCTGTCCTGTTCAGGGATTTCGAAGGCCGGCTGCAACCCTATGTGCCTGCCTCGCTCGGCGTTTACATCGATCGGGCGTCTTCCTACACGCTGCGGCTCGAGCAAAAGCTGCCGGCCGGCAGCTTGATCCTCGATCCTGACGACGACACGACGCAGCGATGGAGCCCGTCATTCTCCGAGCTGACCTTGAGGGGAATAGCGGATATTCACGCGCGTTTTTGCAACAACTATCAGAGCCTGCTCGACACCGGATATTTCTTCGTCTGCGATCTGAAAGCGATGATGCAGGCTCGCGAGCTGTGGCAGGCATTTCACGATTTCCTGCGCGTCGCCTACGGGAACGTCATGAGTCCGGCGCTGGCTCGCCGCCACCAGACCATTCTGGACAGCATGACCGATTGGTACGCACTCGTCGATAAGCAACCGAAGACGCTGCTGTATGGCGACGTGAATCCGCAAAACCTGGCCTTCGCCAAGACCGAGGGCGGATTCGAGCTCAGCGTGTTCGACTGGGAGCGCGCCGTGATCAGCCTGCCGCAACGCGACCTCGTGGAGCATTTAATTTACACGCTTCCGGAAGACTTCGGAAAGCAAGCAGCGCTAGAAAGGATTGAGATCTATCGAACGGCGTTCGCTCAGAAAGCTGCGGCCAGGATTGACAAGGAAGCATTTTTCCATGGGTTGGTATGGATGCTTTATGATCTGATTATCAACCGCCTCCCTCTCATGATGATTGTCAAACAGGTGGCGCGTAAGCGCCGACACTCCGATACTGCCTATACCAAGGCACACATGCTCTTATCTTATCTGAGCTAGCGGCTAGCAGTGAATTATCCCGGTTAAACGGACTCGTTTGTTAGGTCGCTATCACTAGCCCGACGCATGGGGCGGAACTCAGCCTTCGACCATGCGGGTAATGTCGCTATCGCCCTGGTGGCGGGCGCGGTGGGCTATGCCTTCTCCCAGCGTGCGGTATTTCTTCTCGTGCCGTTCTTCGCCGGGCCTCCGAGGCCTATCGCATCCGGGCCTCTACGTATTGGCGGTGGCTTGGCACCGCTGGATAAAGAGGGACCGTGACAATCGTCTTGAAAGCTGCCGCGTTTACGAGGACAGCCTCGTGGTAGTCGGTAAGCTCCCGAAGCCGGAACGCGCTGCCTTCAAACGACGCACCGCCTGACTCAAGCCTCGCACCGATGCTCAGACCGTAACGCACACCTCGAACGCTTACATCGTTGAGCCGAACGAAAGGCTCGACAGAATCGGCGTTCGCTATGGCTACCGCTTCTGAGCTGAGATCGATGGGCAATCGTGAACAAAAAAATTAAGGGCTAGTCAGGCTGCCCCTGAGATCAGACGCGAAACAGGAAATATTTTGGTGGCTGAACCACAGGCAGCTAGTAGCGCCAGCGATACCAATAATCATCATTGGGATAGCGTCGAAAGGCATAGCAGCTAATGCACGCGCATCGCCTATCGAGCGTGCAGGCCAAGTAAAGCCCAAATGGGCAACGATCACGGCGTCTGATGCCTGGACAATTAACATTTTCTATCGGGGGGTTGTCTCTCGTTGCAGTGGGCGGTCTTGCCGGTTCGGTCAACGCTGTTGCGTCGGCCCATCCGGCGAGCATCATTGCCGTGGTCGCAGCGAGGGCAATCGCCACTTTACGCATGCTTGTCTCCCGGGTTGCATCCCAGCCCCCATAAAATCGGGGCGTGAGCGCCTTGGGACAATGACCCGCTTGGTTCCTGGAGTGGGGAGGCGCGAGTCTTTCCTCAAAGTCATCGAGAAGGAGTCAGAAACGTTGAGAGAGGCCGCCCCATCCCCCCGTGTCGAGATAGGACAGCCTCCCCGAGAGAAGCCCCGGTCTCTCGTTCCGGGGTGAGATACCGTGGTCCGTGAATCGGGCGGGCCTGCAGCTAAGTTGAGGCCATTCAGTGTGGCCCGAGTCCGTTTCTTAGACTTCAGAGCGCGCGAGCTGAGGTGGATCGTGTAGGTCCTAAGGAGCACCCCGACGATCCACCACGATGTTCAAACGAGCGGGAAGTTTGGCGACGCGCCAATGCGCCAGGACGACCCTGGCTACTTTGCCTTGACCAAACCGGCCTGACAGCCTGCCTTGAACTCATCGGCGTCGATGGTTCCATCACTGTCAGTGTCGACCATGGTGAAGTCCACGATATAGGGCACCGCTTTGTCTTTGGAGAGGGTGGCGCCATTCGGCGATACCGTGGTCCAAAGGGCTTGGCACGTTGCGTCATCCAGGGGCGCCACCTTATCGGCAGCCTGTGCTCCGGTTATAGCGCCAATCAAAAGGGCCGCGCATGTCAAGATTGTTAGTTCCATGACTCATACTCCCGCACTGGATTACCACACTGGAAGCCTACCACGCCCAGGGCCTGACTTGGGCATGTTCAGACGCCGAAGCCAAGGAGGCCGAGTCCCACTTCCGCGTCGTCGAGCTGGCCACGCGCCGATCTCAATCTGAGTAGGCCCCGACGAGCCAGACGATAGCCACACACGCCGCGGCCACGCTCGCCGCAAAGGCTGCGTATGCGTTCAGGCGACCGATCTTCGGTAGCACATCGATGAACCTGTCTTGGTTGTTAGGGACTTTCAGCAGCGACGCCCAAAACCAGAGGGCCACCGCTAACGCCGAAGCGGCGAGACCAACACCGCCGACTATCGCCAACGTGCTTTGGCTCATCGCAGCCCCAAAATCTCTGCTTCTGCCGGCAGTGCGTCATCATTGCCTTGGCTAGGTTCGATAGTGATAGCGACGACGTTTACGCCAACCATCTCTAGTACCTCCCCAGGAAAAATTCCTTGGCCCTGTCTGGCGTGTCTGCAATCGAATGCAGGGCCAGCTTTCCGCATGGCTCGATCACGGCCCACGCCAGAATTGGCTCAAAAGCCATCGCTGCCAGCTATAATATCGGTCCCGTTAGACAGATTGATTTGAGGTGGAAATTGCAACTGCCGTGTGGCTAGTTTGTAACGGCTTGTGTCGGAGGATCTCTGTGTCGCAAATCTGAAACACATGTCTGCACAGTGCGAGCCGCTTCAGTGCAAAAGACCTACTTAACAAAAATGGAAGATGAGCCCGGTGAGCGAGCGAGGTCTCGACTTCAGCACAGCATGACAGCGAGGGAAGCAGTCGCCTACCACGAAGCCGGGCACGTGGTGATAGCCAGGGGGCTCGGCTACAACATTAGCTTCGTCACCATCATTCCTGACGAGAACACCAAGGGCAAAACTGTGCCGCCCGATGACGAAGAGCGGCGACCCGATCACCAAATCATCATTTGCTTTGCGGGTCCGGCGGCTCAGGTCGAGTTTGCTCCGCACTCCCCTCTCTGCAAGCACGATGTTTATGACGACCAGGCAAAGGCCGCCCACGTAGCCTTGTGCAACAAGATCGATGACACGACGAGAGACGACTTGCGTCACCAGGCGCGGGTGCTTGTCAGACGGCATTGGGCGCGCATCGAGATCGTCGCCAAGGTCCTCCTGGAGCGCGACACCCTTCAAGGGCAGGAAGTTGACGCTCTCCTGAGGAGGTCCACATGAGACTCATCCGGCTCTGGCTGGCCCGGCTGCTGTTGCTAATCGCCAGGGTGATTGCGCGTCTGAGGGAGCACGATGTTGGAAAAGCGGTCCTCGCCGTGGTGTGCATCCTTATAGCAACGGAGGTAGGCGGCGCGGCTGAGTATCTTACAGGCGTGTCCCTATTGGGGGTGGCTGCCTTTATCGTAACCCTCTGGGCAATATACTGGCTTATCGGTGGCGCGCGCCTTGCGGATCTTGCCGAACGCTTGATACCCAAGGGCGCGGACAGCTTTTAGTGACTAAAAGCTTTGGCCCCCAGCTTCGGTTGGCAGGGTTTTTTGTTAGGTTAGGTCCGTACGCAGACAAGAGGGCGGGATCAAATGATGCGGTCGTTGCTCGTGGGGATCGCGTTGCTTGCCTGTGCAACATCCGCAGAGGCAGCAGAGGCGTGGACTTGTTCCCACGCAGAACTCATACTTGACCCCCGCGACCTTTCACGCCCCACCCACCAGCCGCAGCTTTTTCGGTTCACGGTATCGCCCCCTGAGGTAATTGGCGACATCGGCGCGATGACGGGTTTGCATTTTCGCATCGTGCAAAATGATGACCGCGCGTTAGTCGCCACGTGGGTACTTTCCGAGAATACCGAGGATCAGAAGGGCGACCCTACCGTGGGAGCCGGAACCGTTGCGATCAACAAGGCGACCGGCGAGTTTGGCCTAGCCTTTGTCGGGGCATTAGCTCAACAGGAGCCATATCCGGAGCTACCCATGCACGGCAATGTCTCAAAGACTAGCGCAGTCGCCTTTGACCCAAAACTGCCATACAGGCGCATCGCGGGCCCCGAGGAACTAAGGCGCGTCGATAGAGCAATCCTATCGGCCGTTTCGGTAAAGCCTATTGATCTCCAATGGTACAAAAAAGGAAGCTGGCAGCACAGGGAACCGGGCGCTGCAAGTTCCGGAACCGCGGGAGGAAACGTGAGGATAGGTGCGAGGGCTTCACGCTCCCTCACTCCATCCACAACACTATGCAAGCAGGTCGTTGCAGCTCAACCATGCACTTGTGGCGGGCTTGCACTATGCCTGCGTCAAGCCAAGGAGCGAAATAATGGCCAAGGTAGTTTGTGTTCTCTATGACGATCCCGTCGATGGCTACCCAAAGAAGTACGCCCGCGACTCCATTCCAAAGATCGACAAATATCCCGACGGGCAGACGGCACCGACACCGAGCACAATTGACTTCAAGCCGGGCGAGCTTCTGGGCAGCGTTTCCGGCGAGCTCGGCTTGAGAAAGTTTCTCGAGAAGGCAGGCCACACGCTCGTTGTCACGTCGAGCAAGGACGGCAAGGACTCGGTACTCGATAAAGAGCTGCCCGACGCGGAGATCGTGATCTCGCAGCCCTTCTGGCCAGCCTACATGACCAAGGAGCGCTTCGACAAGGCGAAGAAGCTCAAGCTTATCATCACCGCCGGCATCGGCTCCGACCACACCGACCTGCAAGCTGCCATGGACAAGGGCGTCACCGTCGCCGAGGTTACTTACTGCAATTCGATCAGCGTCTCCGAGCATATTGTCATGATGATCCTGGCGCTGGTCCGCAATTACATCCCGTCTTATGGCTGGGTGGTCAGGGGCGGCTGGAACATCGCCGACTGCGTGGAGCGCTCCTACGATCTCGAAGGCATGAATGTTGGCACGGTCGCGGCCGGTCGTATAGGGCTTGCGGCACTGCGCCGTCTGAAGCCCTTCGACGTGAAGCTCCACTACACCGACAAGCACCGCCTACCCGAGAAGGTCGAGAAGGAGCTGGGGCTGACTTACCACCCAAACGTAGAATCGCTCGTGAAGGTCTGCGACGTGGTCACCATCAATACGCCGCTGCATCCCGAGACAGAGCACATGTTCAACGATAGGCTGATCGGCATGATGAAGCGCGGCAGCTATATCGTGAACACTGCCCGAGGCAAGATCTGTGACCGCGACGCTATCGTTCGCGCGCTCGAAAGCGGCCAACTCGCGGGCTATGCCGGCGACGTCTGGTTCCCGCAGCCGCCACCCAAAGACCATCCGTGGCGCACCATGCCCCATCACGGCATGACCCCGCACATCTCTGGCACGTCGCTGTCGGCGCAGACACGCTACGCGGCAGGAACGCGCGAGATCCTCGAGTCCTATTTCGCGGGTAAGCCCATTCGTACCGAATATCTTGTAGTCGACAAGGGCAAGCTCGCTGGAGTGGGAGCCCATTCCTACACGGCCGGGGATGCCACCAAGGGCTCCGAGGAAGCAGCCAAGTTCAAGAAATAGCGCGCCGTATCAAAGCTGGGCTTCGTTCTATCAAAATTAGATCGTGACGAAGCCCCGCTGCGCGTCGTAGGCCGTCGACAAAGGCCGCCGCGGAGGGAAATACGGATGACAGAACTCGGTAATGAACGACCGGTTCTAGAGCGCAAACTGTTCCGGGCCATGAAAGCGAAGGGGCTTTCCTTGAGGAGGCTGGCGGCGGAGACCGGTCTGTCGCCGTTCATCGTCACAGCGGCCTTGCTCGGACAGATGTCATTGCCGAAGGAGGCAGCCGCTAAAGTCGCCACTCTGCTCGAAATGCCCGAGGCGCAAGATTTTCTGATCGAGATCCCCCTTCGCGGCTCGCTCGGCCGGGACATCCCCACAGATCCACTGATCTACCGCTTTTATGAGATCGTGCAGGTCTACGGAACCACCCTAAAGGCTTTGATCGAGGAGGAATTCGGCGATGGCATCATGAGCGCAATCGACTTCGATCTCGATCTGACGCGCCAGCCGGACCCGAATGGCGACCGGGTGAAGATTGTCATGACCGGCAAGTTTCTAAAATACAAGAAGGACTGAGGAGGAGGCTCATAACCGAGCGACGGGAGGTTAAGGCGGAAGCTGGTCGCTCCGTGTCCCATTTCTCCCAGTCACCGAACCTCAATCACTGCCACATCGCGAACGCTGCCTCGTTTTGGAAGGCCCTAGCTCATGCCTTGCTGATAGATGCGAGCGAAGATGGCACGCTCAACATTCTGATAATGGCGCAGATTGCGCTCTACCGCCTGCCGCAGAAAATGCGAGCGGGAGACACCTTGCTCGCGGACCGCTAGATCAATCTGTTCAAGCATCTGAGCGGGAAGATTGAGCAGAACGGCTTTGTCGTTTCGTTTTGGCCTCAGCATGCGATCCCTCCATCTATATATTTATACAGGTAGAGGCTCTTAGCTGACGCAAGCACGCGATTTTTTGTAGGGCTGTTTCACGCTCACGTTCGCAAGTCGGGGGAGACATGAACCAGGAAACTCAAGTCCTCGCGTATCTCATGACGTTAGACCGTCTTCTTGGGCAAAGCTGACTCGACGGGCTTGTAGGCATTCTTGGCCAAGCCGACATACATCTCGCCGAGCTTCGACATCTCGGCCATGTAGGTGTCATAGGCCTTCTTGGTGAACTGAGATTGGATCTCGATAGCCTGCTCAAGCGACTTTGCGCCCATCAACTGCTCGAAAGCACGCATGCTGTCCTCGACCGCCTTCTTCGAGTAGTCGGTCACCTCGGCAGCAATGGCCTGCAAGCCCTTGTTCACCTCGCCTAACGATTTGACGGCCGCATCGAAGCTGTCCTTACCCACCTTCTGAAACTGTTCACCCGCCTTCTGAAACTCTTCGAACTCTTTGGCCATCTGAGACCCCTTCTCGATACCGGCTGTCCGGTAAATGTTGCAACCATGCTTATATACAGGCCCTTCCT
>Ga0209517_10008968_pt1 | contig 11564 bp, 9 predicted proteins | sample PeaSoiMetSII2010_FD_187695 | JGI IMG/M metagenome (GOLD analysis project Ga0209517, IMG submission 187695) | Peat soil microbial communities from Weissenstadt, Germany - SII-2010 (SPAdes) (version 2) | ecosystem: Environmental > Terrestrial > Soil > Wetlands > Peat | place: Germany: Weissenstadt...
CAGCCGGCTCCGGAAACCATTTAGGAGAATAGTTCTAGTGCCGAAGGGAGCGCTTACGCGCTCCTTAGTATTATTGTCCCGTAACTTGTCGGATGTGATCCTCGTCCTTGCATTTTTCCCCGGAGGGCCGATAATTACGAGTTTCCTTCCCCCCGGGAGGTTCCATGTCATCTCTTATCCGCAGCTTGCGGTCGGTCGCACAGGTGTCATTACGCGGTGCACTCGTTCTTCACCTGCTTCTGGCCGCTACGCTGGTCCTCGTTGGCCAAGCCGCCTCTGCTCAAAACGCCGCGCCGGGGCCGAACTCCGATCCCACCTACCAGGCCCTTCGCAACCTGACTCTGGGCGGCGAAAGTGTCAGCGTCAGCAATCTTGAACTGAAGCGCGATGCGGGGACGTTTCATCTTCGCTCTGGCACCGTCTGCTTTGTCGCTCCGGTGGCAGGAAGGATCACAGGAGCGGTGTTCACCGGAGACGGCAATTTTGTTCTCGCTCCGCCGGCGTCGGAAGCGGCCATGCTGAAGTTGTTGACTAAGGAGAACGAGTTCAGCGAAAACTTCAGCCAGATGGTGCTGCGGTTCACCGACTCGACCTACGATGAAATCAAGAAAGCTGGAACGGCGGGCGGGTCCGGCTGTGATGGTGGGCTGCTGAAAGACAGCCAGCACACGACCCGGCACAAGCTCAAGGAAAATTATGAGTCGCGGATACTGGAGGATCTGCTAAGCCCGGAGCCGGGAGGATTGTTCGTCGCCTTCATCCACGGCAAACGCTACAACGGACAGGAACTCTACTCGATCGATCCGCACGAGAACCGCGAGCAAGTCGACTTCTCGACCTATGATGAAAATAAGTTGGGCGACTGGGCTTCGTTTCCGATGTCGGGTGAGAGAAAGAAGGGCGCGGTCGGACAGCCCATCCGCATCGAACACCAGCAGATCGAGGCCACGATCGAGAAGAGCGCGAACCTGATCGGCAAAACCCAAACGACGTTCACCGCAAATCTGAATGGCCTGCGGGTTGCGCCCTTTGACTTGTTCCGGACATTGCGGGTGCGCCGCGTGACCACGGCCGATGGCCAGCCCTTGTCATTCATTCAGGAAGACAAGAATGACGATGCACAGTTCGCCGTGGTTCTGCCCAAGGCCTTGGCAGCGGGCGAGCAGTTCACCGTAAACACGGAATACGAGGGCAAGGAAGCCGTGACCAATGAAGGTGGCGGCAACTATTTTCCCGTGGCCCGAGAGAACTGGTATCCGAATAATCCCAGCGGCGGCTTAGGGGAGTACGCGGCCTATGACATGACGTTCCGCATTCCGAAAGGGATGCAGATCGCAGCAACCGGGGTGCGGGTCAGCGACAGCAATGACGGTGGGCAGAACGTGACCGTGTGGAAGAGCGAAGCCCCGCAAACGGTGGCGGGGTTCAGTGTCGGCCGATTCAAGGTCGAGCAAGCGAAGCTGGACAAGCCGGAATATCAAATCGAGTCGTACGCCAATCAGGAGTCGCCAAACTGGGTGCAGGATGTGCAGCGCGCAGCCAGCGGGGATGCCCTGCCGACCATGGGATCGCACAGCACGGACGTGGCCCTGGGCACGATGAGCACCACGGGCCTCAACAAGAAAGCCCTCGCCGAAGGCGAGTTGGCGGTACAGCTTTACAGCGACTACTTCGGCCCTTCCTTGTTCAAGCACCTGCAGCTGACCCAGCAGACGGCATGCAATTTCGGGCAATCGTGGCCGGAACTCGTCTGGATTCCCATCTGCTACTACTTTGACACGACCGTTCGCCACCAGTTGGGGATGGATTTTGGCGACCGCGGCTACTGGAAGGTTGTGACGCCGCATGAAGTCGCGCACCAGTGGTGGGGACATACGGTGGGATTCAATTCGTATCGCGATCAGTGGATGAGCGAGGGGTTCGCCGACATGTCCGCCTCACTCTATCTGACCATGATCGAGAAGAATCCCAAGAAGTTCATCACCTTTTGGAATGATGAACGAGAAATACTTCTGGAGCGCAACGCACAGGGCTTTCGAGCGATCGATGTAGGGCCGCTCACCATGGGCTACCGCACCAGCAATACGCGCACCGGGTTCGACATCACCCGCCGCCTGATCTATCCCAAGGGCGCGTACATCCTGCATATGATCCGAATGATGATGCACGACAACCGTACGGGCGATCAGCACTTCAAGGAACTGATGCAGGATTTCGTCAACACCTACCGCGGCAAGTCCGCCACTACCGAAGATTTCAAGGCCACGGTGGAGAAACACATGACCCAGGAAATGGACTTGGAGGGCAATCACAAGATGGACTGGTTCTTCAACGAGTACGTCTATGGGACCCAACTGCCCTCGTACCAGATGAATGCGAGTTTCGACACTGGAGCAGACGGGGATGTGGTGATGAGCATCAAGATGACGCAGTCAGGTGTGAATGACAGTTTCCGCATGCTCATTCCGATCTACCTGGAGTTGCCCAATGGCATGCTCTTCCTGGGAAGGGCGCGGCTTACGGGGAATAACTCGTTCGATCAGAAAATCCCGTTGAAAGGCTTGAAAGACAAGCCCAAGCGGGCAGTCATCAATTACTATGATGACGTGCTGGCTTCGCCGAACTAGGATGCCGGACTGGGCTAGCGTGGCGAGAGAAAAGGGAGCACGCGTGTGCTCCCCTGGTTGTTTGGAATGTGCGTGGTAATCCGCGTTGCTGTTACTTGCTCGACCCAGCCTGCATGCCGTCGCTGGACTCATCCAGATCGAGGGCGAATTTCTTGCCTTCGAAGCGAGCGCCGGCGAGGGTACTGGTTCCGTCGTCGTTGCTCTTCAGCAAGGCGGCGTTGTATTGTGCGGGTGACTGCAGGTCCACGAGTTTTGCCGGCACCTTGGCGACTACGTTCTTGCCCTGCAGGATGCTGACTTCCACGTTGGGTCCGCTGCCCTCCCACTCCAATTTGTAGTCGCCGGGCTTGAGCTTGGCTCCGTTGACGGTCGTCGGATTCCGCAACGTCAAGTCGGCCTTCGTAGCTGCGAATGCGCTCGAGGCCAGCAGCAGAGCCAACCCCATCATCAGACTCTTGGAAACTGTCGCGAACTTCATAGCTGCTCCTTATTTTCTTTCCCGAATTCACGTCGGGAAACGGTTGGGGCGGCCCGGCTCGCGACCAACGCGAGAAAACACTTGTGTTTCCCCACGAATCGCCTACAATGCTGCCGCCGGGGTTGTGCACAAAAGCCGTGCAGAGAAGCGCATGACTTATGCTGCCGCGATGGGGGTTTTCTCACCTGGGCCGCCAAACCGAGTATGAGAGAATCCCCAGACCCCGCAAAAAATATCGAATCAGATCTGGCCCGCGTCACCTCAACGCCGGCCTTTTCCCCACTTTGAGAGATTACGTATGCGATGCTCTCGAAGTTCCCTGACTTGAGTTCCGTTGCACTTCTTTGGACGCTGGGCTCGTCTTTCCGATAGCAAGGAAGTCGCGCGAATTCATTTGTTTGGAAGGGAACAGTAGAAGAGTGTTTTGTCAGCTTTGTGAAATCGCGGGCAGGATGGAAATTGGTGCAGAAGCACCGGAGTCTGTGCGCACAGCAGTCTGTAGAGACGTAGCCAGCTGCGTCTCTACAAGCGGGATGAATCTAGTCAGCGTCGCCGTGCTGGCGCTCGACCGACCAGATGTTCGCCGGATCCTTCTCGAACGGGTAGACGTGCACCATCCAGTTGAAGATCACGGGATAAAAAGTTCCGCCCGCCGCGTCGCAGGCTTCCTGCGTGTTAATGGATCCGCGCAAGCCGAACTGCGGATGCGGCGCCAGCATTTCTGCTCTCCTGTCTGCGGGAGCGCGGCAGAAGTTCACGTGCTCGTGCCACTGGGCCACGCTGAGCGGTACGCGTTCGTCAAGTTGATCTTCATCGAAACGCTTGGGCGCGGTGTACATCACGCCGATCAGCTTGTAGTCGTCGCCGTGCTTTTCGTAGAGCAGCGACGTGGGATGTTCGGGATTAAAGTGGAAGGCCGCTTCCATTCCATAGCCGTAGTTGGTGAAGTGGTACATCTTCTGCGGAATCTCGGGATGGAAGATTTTGAAGCCGTCGGCCACGGCGGTGCGATAGTCCAGGTATTTTTCCGAGGCCTTGCGCGCTTCCCCAACGATCTGCTGCGCGCGAACGTCATCGCCTGGCTTGGGCGGGCGCAAGGCCGTCATCTTCATGTGCGGGCCCATGTCCATGTGGCCTTCCATGGAATTCATGACGTGCGCGCTGGCATCGCTGTCGGCATCTTTGTCGCCGCTCGTGGGCATATCTTTGGTCTGCACCTGCATCTTCGACATGTCGTGGCCCGACCCACCCGACATATCCATGCCCGGCATCGATTGCTGGGTGCCGGGCTGCGTGCCGGTCGCGGGAGCGCTCGAGCTTTGTCCCCAGGCCATACTCCAGAGAATGCCGCCGATCAGAATGGACTTCAAGATCACGATTCGATCGCGCATAAGAAATCCCCCCACAAATTCTGTTGATATTAACCCTGCTGCAACGCGAATGTTTCTGCAAGACTCTCGCTGGTTACCAGCGATTACAGAGGTAATCGGATGGTCTCAAGTTGCGCGTAAATTGTGCGGCCAATCGTAGCGCCGGCATCTTGCCGGCTGTCGCGAGGGCGCCTCGCCCGCGCAGTGGCGGCGAGCAGCCACGGCAGCGTCCGGGCCGGCGCCGCTCCGTTGCGCTGGTTGGCGGTGTCACGCGGTTTCTGGTACACCTAACTGCTTGACTCTGGAAACCGTCGTCTTTCTCTTTTTCGCCGGAGTGCTCGGCGGCGCCCTGAATTCCGTCGCGGGCGGCGGCAGCTTCATCGCGTTTCCGGCACTGCTGTTCGCCGGCGTCCCTCCCATTCCAGCTAATGCCACGAATACGATCGCGCTCTGGACCGGGGCCGCGGCCAGCGGCGGCGCGTATCGCAGCCGCCTGGATGTTCCGCGGCGCGTGATGATTCCACTACTGGTGGCGAGCTTGATCGGCGGATTGGCCGGAGCATGTTTGTTGCTGAAAACGCCAGCCCACACCTTCATGCGCGTCCTGCCTTGGCTGACCCTGGGCGCGACTTTGCTTTTCGCGTTCGGCAAGAAAATCGCCGGAGGCCGCCAGTCGATGATCCAACACGAGGCGTCGACTCAGGCCCTCGCGGTGACCACGCTGTTTCAGTTGTGCGTCGCCGTCTATGGGGGATATTTCGGCGGCGGCATGGGGATCGTGATGCTGGCTATGCTGGCCGCGCTGGGCATGACCGACATTCATGCCATGAACGCGCTGAAGAGCGTACTGGGATTTGTGATCAACGGTGTTGCCGTGGCGACATTTGTCGTGGCCCGCGCGGTGTACTGGAAGCATGGAATCGTGATGATCGCCGGTGGCATTGTCGGCGGATACCTGGGCGCGCACTACGCGCAGAAGGTGCCGCAGTCGTGGATCCGGATGTTCGTTGTGCTGGTCGGCGCCGGGATGACGATGTACTTTTTCTGGAAGTCGTATTGAAAGGCAGGGGTTAGGGATCAGGGACTAGGGATTAGGAATCGCAGGTAGATGAGAACTGCCCCCTGGCCCCTAATCCCTGACCCCTGGTTCTACGAAATCGGCGCGGAAACGTGTTCGTGCACGATGAGCCACTTGCCGTCGATGTTCTCCCAGATTCCGGTCCAGCGGAAGGTGCCCATTTCGACCTTTCCCGCCTTGGTGGTCATCTGTTCGGCGATCGTGGCCGTGGCCCAGACCAGGTCTCCGTGGGGGTGCACGACAAGATCGTCGTTGACGGTGAACTTCGCGCTTTTGTAGCCGGCGAGGACGCCCTTCACGCCGTTTTGATATTCGTCCCAGCTGCCATATTTCAGCGGAGCGATATCGAAGAAAGTGTGCGAGCCGGTGGCGTAATACTGGGCGACGTTGGCGGGGTCGAGGGTCGACCACCCGTCCCATACTTTCTGGATTGAAGTTTTGTCGGGAGCCGGGCCGGCGGCCTTCTGCATGGGTGACTTCTTCGCTTGAGCGAAACCGGACGCGGTCAAGGCGAGCAGACACAGCGAAACTGTAAGAAAGCGCTTCAGCATTGGGGTGCCTCCAGAGATTCGGCGGAATTCTCGCACAGAAGAGCGGAAACCACAAAGGACACTAAAGCTCGCCAAGGGAAACGCTCACCAATTGTCGGAGCAACGCGATTCAGTTTGACCGATTTCCACAGCGCACGTTAGAATAGTTGAGTTTGCCTGTACTGGCCGACCCGTTCTGGGGACGCCTGCCCTGGCTGGTTAAGCGCCGCGGCGGAAAACACAGCAAGCACAGGAAAATCAGCAGGCCCCTTGGTTGCGCCCGTGTGCGCTCTGGGTTTGGTGTGACGCTGAATTTCAACGACATTTGACGGAGGCAGACTTATGTACGCGGTTATCCGCGCCGGTGGCAAGCAGTACCGGGTGGCGCCCGGAGATGTAATTCGAGTGGAAAAAGTGGGCACCGGCACTGACGGTGTGGTGGAGTTCCCGGTGCTGGCGGTCTCCGGCGAAGCGGGCCAGATTGACGCGGGCCAGCAGTCGGACGCGCGCGTAGTCGGCCAGGTGGTGGAAGAAGGCCGCGGCGCGAAGATCCTGGTATTCCACTACAAGCGCAAGAAGCAGTACAAGAAACTGCGTGGGCACCGGCAGGCGTACACGGCGGTTCGCATTTCTGAAATCGCTTTTGGCGGGCAGAGCTTTAAGGCTCCGGAATTGCCCAAGAAGGAAGCCAAGCCGAAGAAGGTGAAGCCGGTCGAGACCGAGACACACGCACCGGCGGTAGAAGCGGCTGCGGCGAAGGGTTCGGCCAAGAAGAAAGCCGCGCCGAAAAAAGCGGCTAAGAAGGCGACGTCGAAGAAGAGATAAGACTTTGTGGAACTGTGTGGGGACGGGCGACTCGCCCGTCCAGGTTTATAGCTGAGAACTGACAACCGGGAACTGAGAACTGTCATATGGCACATAAAAAAGGGCAAGGCACTTCACGAAACGGCCGCGATTCGAACGCGCAGCGGCTTGGCTTCAAGGCATTCGGCGGGCAGATCGTGCCCGGCGGCACCATCATCGTGCGGCAGCGCGGCACGCGCGTGAAGCCGGGACTGAACGTCGGCCGCGGCAAAGACGACACTCTCTTCGCCAAAATCACGGGCCGCATCAAGTTCTTGAACAAGGGACAGATGGGCAAGTTCGTGATGGTCGAGCCCGTGGAAGTGAACTAGCTTCTCCGTGGTCCGAAAGTTCGCGGGGGCGGGATCGCCCGCGCCACACAGCCTCGCCTTCGGGACGAGGCTTTTCATTTTGGTTGTTGGTCGCTAGTCGTTGGTCGTTGGAGAATCCAATGACATACGACGAACGACGAACGACTAACGGCGAACGACCAGCATGTTCATCGATGAGGCAAAAATTCGGGTCAAGGCCGGCGACGGCGGCAACGGCTGCATGGCCTTTCGGCGGGAGAAGTTTGTCCCACGCGGCGGACCCTCGGGCGGCGACGGCGGCAAGGGCGGCGACATCGTCATGGAATCCAGCGAGCGCCACAACACGCTGGTGCATTTTCGTTTCAATCCCGAGCACACCGCGCAGCGCGGACGCCACGGCGAAGGTTCGAACAAGACTGGACGCGACGGCGAAGGCATTGTTCTGAGAGTTCCAGTCGGAACGATTGTGTTCGACGACGAGACCGGCGACAAGCTTTTCGAGTTCACGCAGCCCGATCAGAGTTTCGTGATTGCCCGCGGCGGGCGCGGCGGACGCGGGAACGCGCGCTTTGCCACGTCGGTGCATCAAGCCCCGCGCGAGCATGAGGAGGGACGTCCGGGCGAGGAGCATACCTACCGCCTCGAACTGAAACTGCTGGCCGACGTGGGGCTGGTGGGTTATCCAAATGTGGGCAAGTCCACGTTGATCTCGCGCATATCCGCGGCGCGGCCGAAGATTGCGGATTATCCCTTCACCACACTCCAGCCGAACCTGGGCGTGGTTGCGGTCGGCGACCCGAGAAACGAAATCAGTTTCGTGGTCGCAGATATTCCTGGATTGATTGAGGGAGCGCACGAGGGCGCCGGCCTCGGCACGCAATTCCTGCGGCACATCGAACGCACGCGTCTGCTGGTGCATCTGGTCGACGTTTCCGATTCTAGCGGCCGGCCGGATGTCGCGAAAGACGTCGAAGTGATTCTGGGCGAGCTTTCCAGCTTCGGCGCGCATCTCGACGAGAAGCCGATGATCATGGCGGCGTCGAAAATCGACGCCGTAAATAAAGACAAGCTGGCCGCGCTCAAGCGCTATTGCAAGAAGCACAAGCTGAAGCTCTATGAGATCTCCGCCGTCACGGGCAAGGGAATCGAGGAGCTGAAGTACGCGATGGCGGAGGAAGTACAAGAGCTGCGCGAGAAAGACTTGCGGCAGGCAGCCGAGAGAACGTCTTAGAGCGCAAAGACTTGCGATAGCGTGCAGCCGCGCGGAACGCCAGGTCCCTCCACTACGCATCTCATTCCTATTAGGAATGAGATGCTCCGGTCGGGATGACAATCGCTGACGCGGCGCCGAAGCGCCGCTCTTCCACGGCGGCTCCCAAACCGTCGCAGTGAGCACGCTCCCGGTCGAACGGACTGAGCTTAAAAAGGCGGCCTGTGCAAGGCCGCCTTTTCCCAAACGAGAACCCACAAAACCCGGGATGATTCTACGCCCTCGGCAGCGGGCCGTGCTGGAAATGGTATTGCAGAATCCTCGCGGCCAGCGCGGGAGTTAGAGTCGTTCCGTTGTGCTCAACCGTGCGGACGACTTCGCCGCGGCAGACCACTTCGGTCGCCGACAGTCCGGCAATCTCCTGCGGGAGGACGAGGTTGATTTCCAGCTGCGCGCTGGGCTGCAGGAGTTCGTCGGCGTCGGCCTGGAAGAGCATGCCGGAGCGGCTGATATTTTCGGTGGTGCCGACGTGCCAATCTTTCTCGCCGAGGCGGCGATACCGCAGAGGCAAGTGGAGCTGGAATCGTTGCGCGCGGGTGGGCGGAATTTCCCGGCCGCGTGCGGTGCGGAGTGGTTCGGCGGATTGTGCGGACATAGCGACCTCCGGGGGAGTTGCGTCAAGCACTTCGCGCACTCGGCTTTTCAGGTCGCGAAGGTTGAAGGGCTTCTGCAAAAGGGTCACTCCGGCGTCCAGCATGCCGTTGTGTCCAATCACGTTTTCGGTGTAGCCCGACATGTAGAGGATCTTCACGTTGGGCCGAATCTCGGAAATGCGCTGCGCCAGTTCGCGGCCATTCATGCCGGGCATGATGACGTCGGTCAGCAGCAGGTGAATCGTCTTGTCGTGGGCCACCGCAATCTGCATCGCGACCGCGCCGTCGGCGGCTTCGATCACTTTGTATCCCTGCTTTTCCAGGTATTGGCGGGCGAGGTAGCGCAGGTTGGCCTCGTCCTCGACGAGCAGAATGGTTTCGGTGCCGGGTTCCACTTTGCGGAACTCGACTGGCCCCGCGAGCTGCGCTACGGCGGCTTCGCCGGTGGAGGCGACGCGCGGCAGGTAGATCTTAAACGTGGTTCCCCGGCCCATCTCGCTGTAGACCCAGATGTATCCGCCGCTCTGCTTGATGATGCCGTAGACCGTGGACAGTCCGAGGCCGGTTCCTTTGGTGCCCTTGGTGGTGAAGAACGGTTCGAAGATGTGTGACTGGGTCTCGGCATCCATGCCGGCGCCGGTGTCGCTGACGGCAACCATGACGTAGTCGCCGGGGCGTAAAGGGGCGTGAAAGCGGGCATAGTCTTCGTCGAGCGTGACGTTGGAGGTCTCGATGGTCAGCTTGCCGCCCGAGGGCATGGCGTCGCGGGCATTGACGGCGAGGTTCATGATGACCTGCTCGATCTGACCAGCGTCGGCGCGGACGCTCCAGAGATTGGGGCTGGGAGCGATGACCAGGTCGATATCCTCGCCGATCATGCGAGTCAGCATTTTGACGTTTTCGGTGGCGACGTCGTTCAGATTCACGACTCTGGGGGCAAGCATCTGCTTGCGGCTGAAGGCGAGCAGTTGGCGAGTCAGCGAAGATGCGCGCTCGGCGGCGCTGGCAATCTCCTGGGCTGGAGCGCGCAGCTGAGGCTCGTCCCCGAGGCGCTCGAGCAGAAATTCCGAGTAGCCGGAAATGACCATCAGAAGGTTGTTGAAGTCGTGCGCGATGCCGCCGGCGAGGCGGCCCACGGCTTCCATTTTCTGGGACTGGCGCAGTTGTTGCTCGAGAGCGCGGCGTTCGGTAACGTCCTCGGCAAACAGCTCAAAGACGATGCCTTCCCCGCCGTTGGCCACCGAGCGGCCGGAAATGCGGACCACGGTGGTCACGCCGTTCTTGCGTTTCCACTCCGCGGTCAGGCCTTTGAAAGGGAGCGCCGAGCGCAGAAAGTCGGCGAGATCGAACCACTTGTCGTTTTCCGCATATAGGCCAAAAACGTGCTGCCCGATCAGCTCTTCGGCGGAACCGTGACCGAGCAGTTCGACGAACGCGGGATTGGCGTCGAGAATCTTGCCGGTGGAATCACAGCGGCAAATGCCGTAGGGGGCGTTGGTGACCAGCGAGCGAAAATTCAGCTCGGAGCGGCGCAAGTCTTCCTGCGCGGCGCGCAGGGCCGCGTTGAGCCAGCAGATCAGCATGGCCACAAAGAAGAACAACGACAGGCGGATGATGGCGGTGCGCAGCTCGGCCGGGCTGTGTTCATTGGCCAGCGTGAAGTAGGCGCCGACGGTGAGGGCGAACGCAGTGGCGACCACTCCAGGCTTCCAGCCGCCGTACCAGGCGCTCACCATCACGGCCACGCCGAACAGGGCGAGCCGGCTTTCCGACACGTTGGTGAGCAGGATGGTGGGAATCAGCGCCAGTGCTGTGCTGAGCACGGCTACGCCGTAGCGAAGAATGGGCGCGCGCGCCGGCGGAATGCGGAGTAGGGGGAGGGTTACTCGCATGTAACCTATCCTAGTGCCAGAAAGGGAAACAGGATAGTTACAGGAGTACATCTTCGGTTTGCAATCACTGCATTTCGGAGTGTCCTGTGGGCGCGAGGGGGGAGGGCCATTGGGACAGTGGCGGACGGATGCTTCCTCGACTCTTGCCAGACCGGAGCGGAGGCTCGTTTCGAGCTGCTTCGCACTTGCATCGGAGGCCCTAAAATCGTGACACTAGGCGGGGCTAAACCATTTCATGAATATTGGACTCTTTGGTGGAACCTTCGATCCGGTGCATCGCGGGCATGTGGCGCTGGCACGGGCGGCGCTGGAGGCGTGCAAGCTGCATCGCATTCATTTTGTGCCGGCGAACATTCCTCCCCACAAACAGCGGCAGCCGCTAACGGCTTTTGTCCACCGCTTTGCCATGCTGGCTCTGGCTACGGCGCAGGAGAAGGCGTTCGTGCCTTCGCTGCTGGAGGCTCCAGAGGAGGCTGCGCCGGTTCGAAGGGAGCGTCCGGCAAAAGACGGCCAGGAAAAACCGAACTACACCATCGACACGGTGCGGCGGCTGAAGCAGTCGTGCAAGGCCA
>Ga0209517_10008969_pt1 | contig 11562 bp, 10 predicted proteins | sample PeaSoiMetSII2010_FD_187695 | JGI IMG/M metagenome (GOLD analysis project Ga0209517, IMG submission 187695) | Peat soil microbial communities from Weissenstadt, Germany - SII-2010 (SPAdes) (version 2) | ecosystem: Environmental > Terrestrial > Soil > Wetlands > Peat | place: Germany...
CCCCGGCCGGCTCACCGACGCGTTTCTCGCGCAGTTGCCGTTCAAGCCGACTGACGCGCAGGGCGTAGCGCTCAGCGAGATCAACTCTGACCTGGCGCGCGCTCGCCGCATGAATCGCCTGCTGATGGGAGACGTCGGCAGCGGCAAGACCGTGGTCGCCTTCTGGGCGGCGCTGCGCGCGATCGAATCGGGATACCAGGTCGTCATGATGGCCCCGACCGAGCTGCTCGCCGAACAGCATCACGCAACCTTCGTGAAGCTGTGCCCAGGTTTGGAGGTGCGAAGTGCGCTGCTCACGGGGCAGATGACCGGCGCGAGCCGCAAGGCCACCATACGCGAGCTCGGGCGGGGCGATCTCCCGATCGTCTTCGGCACCCAGGCGCTGATCCAGGAGCGTGTGCGGGCCGGCAAGCTCGGACTGGCGATTGTCGACGAGCAGCATCGGTTCGGGGTCTTCGATCGGGCGCGTCTCAAGTCGCTTGGACCCGCCGCTCACATGCTGCTGATGACCGCGACGCCGATTCCGCGCAGTCTCGCCATGACGCTGTTCGCGAACCTGGACGTGTCGTTCCTCGACGAGCTGCCGCCGGGCAGGACGCCGGTCGCAACGCAGATCTTCAGCGAAGACGAAATGTCGGCCGTCAATGGCGCCGTGCGAGCCGAGCTCGAAGCCGGCCATCGCGCCTATTACATCGTGCCCCTGATTGAAGGTCAGGACGAAGACGAGCGGGATGAAACCGAGGATGTGCCCTCGGTGATCGCGACGGCGAAGCGGCTGCGCGAGGGCGCGCTCGAGGGCTTCGCGATCGGCGCGATGCACGGCCGGATGCGCGCCGCCGACAAGGATCGCGTGATGCGAGAGTTCCGCGACGGCGCAATCCAGGTGCTGGTATCCACGACCGTCGTAGAGGTGGGAATCGATATTCCCGAGGCGACCGCGATCGTCGTGATGGCGGCGGAGCGCTACGGACTCGCCCAACTCCATCAGTTGCGCGGACGCGTAGGGCGGGGTAGGGCGCCCTCGCGATGCTGTCTGGTGATCGCGCCCGGCTCGAACCCGCGCGCCCGCGAGCGGCTAGACGTGTTGGCCGCGAGCATCAACGGAGCCGAGGTGGCGCGGGCCGATCTGCGGATGCGCGGGCCCGGCGATCTGCTCGGCGCCAGGCAAGCAGGCCGCCTCCCGCTCAAGTTCGCGCATCTGATTCGCGACGAGGGTACGATCGCGCGGGCGCGCGCGCTGGCCGAGGAGTGGCTCAAGCGCGATCCGCGCCTCAAGAGCGAGGGTTCCAGCGGCGCCCGATTCGCGCTGAGCCGGATGCTGGAGCAGGGTTTCAGCCTCGCCGACGTAGGCTGATCCGCCCCAAAACTATAGAGTCATTTGGTCGCACCTGCGCATCGGGCGCTCGTGCCGCGCGCAACTGATTTTGATGGCTAGTCGATCCAAAAGCTCCGCGCGCGCGGAGATCAGACGCGAAGTCTCCGCCGGCGGCCTTATCTGGCGGCGCAATCCTGCGGGCGGAATCGAAGTCGTGCTGGTCAAGCCCGCCGGTAAGGATTACTGGGCGCTGCCCAAGGGCCACATCGAGAAAGGCGAGACTATCGGCGAAGCTGCGATACGCGAGGTGCGCGAAGAGACCGGCCTGACGGTCTCGGAGAGCCAACCGTTAGGTGACGTGTCCTACGTATACTCCTTCCACGAAGACGCGACCGCGCCGCTGGTCCGGGTGTTCAAGAAGGTTCATTTCTTCCTGATGCGGTTGGACGGCGGCGATACGTCGAAGCACGACTCGGAGATCGATCAGGTCGCCTGGCTCGATCTCGGCGCGGCGATTCGCAAGGCAAGCTTCAAGAGCGAAGCCAAGCTGATCTCGAAAGCGGCAACGATACTGTCCGCGTGAGCCTTGTCGTTGGCGGCCGGCATCCGCATGAAGATCGAGCTGATCACTCCCGAGTCTGGACCGTCACGGCGGTTGCGCAAATGGCGATTGATCCGGTTTCCGCAGCTCACAATGCCCTTGCTCGCAGCCTACACGCCGCCGGGCGTGGAGCTGCACCACACCGACGAGATCGTCGAGCCCGTCGACCTGGACCGCGACGCAGATCTGGTTGCGATCACCTGTAACACCCCGGCGGCGGCGCACGCGTATCGGCTGGCCAGGCAGCTGCGCGCCCGCGGCCGGCGCGTCGTTTTGGGCGGACCGCACGTCACCGCCATGCCTTCGGATGCCCTGCGCCACGCCGACGCGTTGGTGATCGGCGAAGGGGAGCTCGTCTGGCCGGAGGTCGTCAATGACTTCGCACGCGGCCGGTGGCAGGAGATCTATCGCGGTCGGCCCGCCGATCTACGCGGCATGAAAGCGCCACGCTGGGATCTCATTCGCGGTCGACGCTATGGACGCGCGGTTACGATCGCCACCCGCGGATGCGTGCACCGCTGCGGCTACTGCTCGATCCCCTTCCTGTACGGGCGCGGGCAGCGTCGGCGTCCGGTCGGGGAGGTGGCACGGGAGGTGGCGCTGATGCCCGGCAAATCGGTGGTCTTTTGGGACGACTACCTGATGGCCGACCGAACCTATGCGCTCGCGTTATGCCGCGCCATCGCTCCTTATCGCAAGTGGTGGACGACGCAGACCACGATGCGCGTGGCCTTCGACGAGGAGTTGATGGCTGTCGCCGCAGAGAGCGGATGCAAGGCAGTGTTCGTGGGGCTGGAGACAGTCTCTCAACACAGCCTCGACCTGCAAGCGAAACGCTTCAATCAGGTGCGTCTATACGAGCGGGCGGTGGCCAACCTTCACCGGCACGGCATCGCCATTCAGGCGGGCACCATGTTCGGCCTCGATGGCGACGACTCGGGGATCTTCGAGCGCACTCTACGATTCTATCGAGGGATCGGCATCGACAGCGCAACGGTAGGCATCGTCGTGCCGATGCCCGGCACGCCGTTCTTCGACGAGATGGTCCGTACCGGACGCCTGCTGACGACGGATTGGGACCGCTACAACGGCAAGGTCGACGCGGTCTTTCGACCAAGCAACATGTCTCCGCGCGAGCTGGAGCAAGGGGTCGCGTGGTTCGCGGATCAGTTCTACTCGCTGCCGTCGATCTTCGACCGGCTCCTCCGCAAGTCGCGCGTCGGTATCTGGTGGAACCTCCCGCGCAATCTTGGCTACCGCCTGGCGCTCCATTGGCGCGCGGCCGTCCGCTTCGACGACGGGAGAGCGGCGGAGACCTGAGGGCATCTTCGCTACCCTAAGTCCGGATAGATTCGTCGTTCCGCGATCGAAGGATCGGCGCAGGTCCGTTGCGCCCTGGGCGACGAAAACCCGCACCGACGCCGGCATGGTCAGCATGGGCTCTGCAAGTGCCTGAAGCACCCGCTTCAGAGTGTCGCTGTCCGCTCCGGCGGGCACACGCACGATGCTGCCGGCGTGAGAGCGGGAGTCGCTGGTCTCACAGAGCGGACGCCTGGCGAGAAGACACCCGCTGGCTGACGGAGGACCGGCCGCGCCCGCCAGATGAAGCCCGCGGAACCAAGTCGATCTTGAGACTCGCGCCGAGCGCCCGCGCCGTCCTTGCCAAGGTCTTCAAGGTCAGATTGTTGAGCGCGCCCGATTCGATCTGCGCAATCATCGGCTGGCTCACACCCGAGCGTCGCGCCAGGGCCGCCTGACTGAGCCTCTGCTTTTTTCGCAGCGTCGCGATCTTGTGCTCGATCATGATCTCGGCGAGTTCATCTTCCACTTCACTGCGCAGGCCATATGCGTCGACTTTTTTCTCAAGCAGTGCGAGTCCTGGATTTTTGATCCTCATCTTGCGCCTCCTTCAATCTCGTGCGCATCAGCCGAAGCAAGTGCGGCGGCGTGTCCGTGCGTTTTTTTACATAGCCACCGAGCAGTACAGCGCGCCGCCCAGGCAGGAATCCGTAATATATGCGAACGCTCGTGCCCCGCAGCTCGAAAAGCCCACCGTCGAGCGACTTGGACCGGGGCTCGCGCAGCCGGTTGCCCAGGGCCCGGAGCGCGCCAACCAGTACCGCTGCATCCTTGATGTCCTTTCGATCCGCGAGCGCAGCCACGAAGTCGGCAAAATGAGATCGGCCCTTTGCCGTTCCGTGCTCGTCGACGGTCCACTCGGCCAATGGATTCATGATAAGGTATAACTTATTGAATTTCAAGAACCCGGGATGAGCCCGGAGCCGGTTGCAAGCGCCGCGCCGGACGAATCCGAACTCGATGAGCTCCCGGCGGCGCGGAGGGCGGGGGGTGCGGAAATCGGCGGCAGCTTGATCTCGATCGCTTTCCAGACCTGAGCTCCCAGCGCCGCATACCGATTGGCTCCGTCACCGATCACCGCCATCACGGTGCTCGGCCTGGTCTCCAGGTGATGAGCCGTGCCGGCGCCGAGAATTCGATCGAGCGCGGTCCCGTATGCGGCCGCGAAGCGCTGCGCGGAGCGATCGTCTCTGAAAAAGACCACCCACAATATCGTGAGCTTGTTGCCCTTGCGCAGCACGACCATCCGATCGCCCGCCCATCGATCGGCCAGCTGAACCTCCGGCGCATCGGGACCGAGATTGCGCTTGAGGATCACCTGGAGCATCAGCGCGCCCAGAGAGTTCTCGTAATCCTTTTGCCAACCGGGGATCACCTGCTGATAACCGCTGATAGTAATGTTGGCCGGCAGCACCGGATGGTCGAAGTAGAACGCCGGATGCATTATCTGCTGGCTCGACTGAGGCGGGCTGCGGTACAGCTCGTCGACCGCTTTCCATCCGCCGCGATGGAACGCCTCGCCGACGAAATGCGCCCCCGCCGAATACTGGAAGATGAGCGGCTCGCTCAGCGCCTCGGGAACGCCTGCGGTGAGCGCGGCGAATTGTGCGGGAAGCTGATCGAGCCGCGCGACCAGAATTTTCACGGTCTCGTCGTTCATCTGGCCGGCCGCGTAGCCCAGGCCCGCCAGGGTCGCGTCGCCTTCGGCCACCGACTTGAGCGCGAGCTGGCGATCGTCGTTGTCGTCGAGCTTCTCGAGCTGCTGGTCGACCTCGAAATGCTGATCCTGAAGCGCATGCGTCAGCTCATGCGCAAGGAGCATCTCGCCGGCCAGATCGCGCTGGATTATGAATTCCGCGAGACGGTCGCGGAAGCCGATATCGATATTGCCCGAGACCAGGATCATTTCCTTCCGATGGGAATTGTAAAAACCGGCGATCTGGCTTTTGAGCAGCTTGAGCGATTCCGCCTTCAGGTCGATCCCGCGCGGATACAAACCCACCATCGCTCCGGCTTCGCCCTCGGTCTTCAATTGCGCGTCGGTGTAGTCGCGCGCGATCTCTTCGAGTATCGCCTGCTCGGCCTGGTCGGGCGTCATCACGATTACCGGTACCGAGCTCTTGAAGCTCAATTCGCGCAGGTCCTGAATTCCCTGCTCGATTTTCCGGGCCTCGTCCGGGTTAACCGAATTGCCGCGAACCAGCGCGTAGGCGCATCCGCACAGGACCGCCAGCAGCAGAAGTGCGGAGCGGGCGGGCCAGGCTCGGGCAGCATCCGGCCGCGCCACGCGGGCATGATTCATGAGGGATGATTCATTAGAAATGATTCATTCAGCGGCTACTTCATTCAGCGGCTTCTTTACTCAGTCACTACCAGGATCGGCAGCCCGAAGCGCGAGGTCGCGGCCGCACGCGCCACTGCGTCGGCGCGAGTTGGAAAGGCGCCCATCCGGACACGGTAGTATCGGTGGTTTCCCGCATCAAGCGTGTCGAGGCGAACGTCCGGGTAATGAGCGGCCAGCCGCGCGCGAAGCGACTCCGCGTTCGACGGCACCGCGAACGAGCCGACCTGGACGAAGTAGCGCGGCGCGGCAAAAATCGTAGCCGGCAGGATCGCACCGCGCGGCGCGCCGATTACTTCGATTCGGCAGGTCGCCGTGCCCGGCCTCACGATCCCCAGCACTCCCGCGGCCGCGTGCGACAGATCGAGCGTGCGCCCCTTGCGAAAAGGTCCGCGATCGTTGATTCGCACTTCCGCGGATCGCTGATTGGCGAGGTTGGTGACCATCAGCCGCGTCTCGAGCGGGTAGATATTCGACGCCGCAGTCATCTGCTCCTGATCGTAGACTTCGCCGCTGGCGGTCTTGTGCCCGTCGAAGCCGGGGCCGTACCACGAGGCCACTCCGACCAGAGTCGCGGGAGGGAGAACTTGCGCGATGGGAGCGACCGGCTCTCGTGAGGAACAGGCCGCGAGCAGAATCGCCGTAACGATTCCGATCCAGATCGGCCGCAGCCATCTGGAACCGCCGCCACTTCCGCCACCCATCGAACGGAGATTATAGGAGACCCGCCTGCCTGTAGAAATACCACTCAGGCGGTCAGGCCCGGCGACCTGAGGGGAACCAAATCGTCGCGCGAATGGTTGTCCCTTCGGCTGTAATAGTTATGTCACCGCTTTTCGCGCTGGCGTTGCGCACGGCCCTATGGGTAGATCGAGAGAGACGGGAAACTGGTGATGCGCTTGCGTACTGAAATTGTGCTGATGCTCGCGGTCGTCGGCGTTCTGCCGGGGCCGCTCGTTCTCGCCCAATGCACGCCCTTTGGGAATCCTCCGCAAACGCTGCTTTCGGATATCAAGCCGAACTGCACCGGCGGAAAGCTTCTCGGTCCCTGGAACGACAGCGACGGCACGGCCCGGTACTCGTGCCTGTATGAGCCATCACAGGCTTCGGCCAAAGCTCAGCTTCCGCTGGTCGTCTATGTCCACCCGTCGGAAACCAATGCGGATTCTATCGTCGTGACCGACCTCGTGGATCTCATCAAGACCGCGAACTTGAACGACGACGCCACCAGGCCCGGCTTCATCTTGCTCGCGCCCGAGGGACGCAACATCACGCATCTTTATGGACCCCCGGGGACAACCGACTCGCAAGGTCCCGGATGGGACAACTGGTACCGCCAGCTATCGCCGGCCGGCGTGACGATCGATGGAACGACGTATCCGGAGAATGTTGACGCGGCGACGATCGATCAATTCATCGCGCAGGAAGTTGCGACCGGCAAGGTCGATACCAATCGGATTTTTCTCACCGGATGGTCCAACGGCTCTTCGATGGCGTTCCTCTACGGACTGAGCCGACCGAATATCGCGGCGATCGCGCCGTACTCGGGGCCAAATCCTTTCGGGTACCTGCTCGATCCCTGTTACCAAACTCCGGTCGCCGGCGCGCCCTCGGACAACAGTCAATTCACGATCTCCAACCCGACGCTGCCGATCGATCACGTTCACAACAGTTGCGACATCGCGGGCAGTTGCCCGAACGCCGAGTGGTTGATCGCTCAACTGCTTCCGCTCGGCACTTTTGTGCAAGACACGATCATCAGCAAGTCCCAGGCAAGCGCCAATGGTTGCGACCTGAGTTGCGGAAACAGCTTTTTCGGATCGGCAGGTACCACTCAGGGCGAACAGAATCACGTTCGCTGGCCGACGGTCTGGAACCTGGCGATGCTCGACTTCTTTCGCCGCCATCCGCTCAATGGGCGGCCACAATGAAGACCCGCCATTCCCCGCGCATGATCGCGCGCACGATCGCAGTCATCGTCGTGACTTTCGCGGTGATGCTCGCCGGGCCGGCGAGATCAGCCTCGACTTCAAACGCGACTGCTACCGCAAAGCCGACTGCGAAACCGACTCCCACTAAAAAGCCGACGCCGACCCCACGCCCCACGCCGACTGCACACACAACTCCGACGCCGATCGCCACGCCGATCGCGGCGAGCTGCGGACCGTTCGGGAATCCTCCGGCGAAGTTGTTCGCCAAAGTGATCCCCAAGTGCACCGGAGGAAAGCTCCTGGGCCCGTCGAAGGACAGCGATGGGACGCCGCGCTACGCCTGCCTCTACGAGCCCTCGATTGCGTCGGCCGGCAATCCGCTGCCGCTGGTGATCTTTCTTCACGCCTCGAACGCGACCGCCGATTCGATCCAAACCACCAAGTTGCTGTCGGTTTTCGCCACCGCTCAAGTGAGCAATGACGTAGATCTCGAAGCATCAGCGCTCACCCCCAGTCCCGGCTTCATTGTGCTGGCGCCGGAAGGACGCGACATCCAGCAACTGTTCCCGATCACTCACGGGCACGGCACCGGATTCGACTACTGGTACCGCCAGTTCTCGCCGGCGGGCGACGTCACGATCAACGGCACGTTGTACAAGGAGAACGTAGACGCCGCGATGATCGATCAGTTCGTCGCGGGTGAAGTTGCCACCGGCAAGGTCGATTCCAACAGCATCTTCATCACGGGATGGTCCACCGGCGGCGCGATGGCGAATTTGTACGCGCTGAGCCGCCCGAGCGTCGCTGCCGCCGCCCCCTACGCGGCTCCCAACGCCTTCGGCGCCTTGAGCGACACCTGCCGGCAGACGCCGATCACCGCGGCGCCCGCGGCAAATACTCAGCTTCAGATCTTCAATCTGGGTTTGCCCAGCGATCAGGTTCACCGCAACTGCGACTTCGCCGGCCTTTGCCCGAACCTCGAATCGATGGAAACCAGCCTGCTGAGCCTGGGCGTCGGCGTTCACGACACGATTATCGATTCCAGGCAGAATCCGGCCAACGGCTGCCTCGCCACGTGCGGCACGAATGCCAATGGCGATGCGACCAACAAGATGGCCAACAGCACCGGGGCCACGAACGACAACACGTGGCCGACTACGGTAACGCCGGCGATGCTGGATTTCTTTCGCGTTCATCCGTTGACGGCTCGCCCTCAGTAGCTGCCCGCCTGTCGAAACGCGGAATACGGCGCGATCGCTCCGCGTAATTTCTCGCTACCAGGATAGTGCGCAAAAGAAGCCCGATGGCGTAATCTTCCGGACGGGTTTGGCCGGATGCGTTTGGAAGATCAACGATGGCTGACAAAGTAACCTCGCGTGGGGCACGCTACGTTGCGCAGCGGTTCGGTTTGCTGCTGGCCTTCACGTGCATCCTGTTCTTGTCCGCAGGGCGATGGGATTGGCCGCGCGGCTGGGCGTTCGTAGTTAGCGTCGCTCTCGTCGAAGCCTGCAGCCTGGCTTTCATCGCTGCGCGGGCGCCGGAAACGCTGAACCAGCGCGGCAGCGGTCATTCGGGGGTCAAATCCTTCGACAAGGTTTTCGCGGTGTCATGGTTGGCCCTCGCGCTGGTTACGCCGTTCGTCGCTGGCCTGGACGCGGTGCGCTTCAGATGGTCGGGCTTGCCGGGGTCTCTATTCTTTGTGGGCCTCGGCGTCATGGTTCTGGCTTCGACTTTTGCCACGTGGGCGATGCTGGAGAATCCGCACTTCGAGCAGTTCGTTCGGATTCAGCGGGAGAGGGGACACCGGGTGGTGACCACCGGCCCCTATCGGTTCGTCAGGCATCCCGGATACTTGGCCGCTATCCTCGGGGCGCTGGCGACGCCGCTGATGCTGGGGTCGGCCTGGACATTCATTCCGGCGGGCATGGTCGCCGTGCTCTTTGCGATACGCACGTATCTCGAGGACGATACTCTTCGGCGTGAACTCGACGGGTACGAGGAGTACTCAAAGCGAACGCGATTCCGGCTGCTCCCACTGTTGTGGTGAGCCTGCCTGACGTCGCCCTACGTGATAGTATCGGCGGCGGTCTTTCGATCATGTTGCGCACCCGGCCCGAGCTCGAAGAAATCGAAGCGCAGATGCTGGCGTCCTATGCGATGCCCTCGCGCGAGAGCCGCGGCCGCCGCATCGCCGAGCCCGAGCATCCGCTGCGCACCGTCTTCCAGCGCGATCGCGATCGCATAATCCATTCGGCGGCGTTCCGCCGGCTCGAATACAAGACCCAGGTCTTCGTCAATCACGAGGGCGACTACTATCGCACCCGGCTGACCCATACGCTCGAGGCCACCCAGGTCACCCGCACGGTCGCGCGCGCGCTGGGCCTCAACGAGGAGCTCGCCGAAGCGGTTGCGCTGGCCCACGACCTCGGCCATCCGCCGTTCGGCCATGCCGGCGAGCACGCGCTCGACGAGCTGATGCGCACGCATGGCGGCTTCGATCACAACGCGCAGAGCCTCCGGACGGTCGACTGGATCGAAGTGCGATACCCGGGGTTTCGCGGCCTGAATCTGAGCTTCGAGGTGCGCGAGGGGATCATCAAGCACTCCGACTTCAGCAATCGTCCGGCGGCGCTCGAGTTCGACCCGGCGCTGTTCCCGTGCCTGGAGGCGCAGATCGTCGATCTCGCCGACGAGATCGCCTATCTGGCGCACGACGTTGATGACGGCCTGAAGGCCCAGATGCTCGCGCCGGAAGAATTATCCGGCTCGCAGCTCTACGCCAACGCGGCTGCGGCGGCGCGCGAGGCCGCGCCCGGCGCCGACTCGCGCGTGCTGCGCTATCAGACCGTGATCCGCATGATCGACGCGATGGTCACCGACCTGGTCGGGCAGATCGAGACCGAGCTGGAGCGCGGCGCGATCGGCAGCATCACAGACGTGCGCAGGGCAGGGCGCCCGCTCGCGATTTTCGGTCCCGAGATGACGGCGAGGGTCGCCGAGCTCAAGCAGATCATGCGCGATCGTCTGTACCGGCATTATCGCGTCAGCCGGATGACGCAAAAGGCGGGCAGGGTGCTGGTGCAGCTCTTCGAGGCTTATATGAGCGAGCCGCGCCAGATGCCGGCGCACGTAGTCGCGCGCGCCGAGTCCGACGGCGAGCCGCTCGCACGGGTAATCGCCGACTATATCGCCGGCATGACCGATCGCTTCGCGCTAGACGAGCACCGCAAGCTCTTCGATCCCAACGAGCGCGTCTGAACGGGGCGGCGGGCCGGTGTCCGTAGCGCCTGCCTGAGTTCCGTAGCGCCGGCCGGAGCCTGCCCTGAGTCCGACCGAAGGGTGCCGGTGCCTTTTTTCCAAACGAAGAAAATACCGGCACGGAGGCCGGCGCTACGAAGAGAAGATGAAGAAGGGCGTGCGCGATCTGGCCCCTCTCCCTGACTAGGGAGAGGGCAAGCGGCGCGGCGTTTGCTCTTTTCTTGCAAACGCCGTGACGCGCGGGTGAGGGTACTCTTTGGCCGCAGGCGCGAGCGCGCTAGAATCGCGGCACGGAATCAATCCAATGCGCGAACGAAAGCGCCTCACGATGTGGCGCGACGATCATATCGGCGATCCGGTTGGCGCGATCTTCCTCGGCGTGGACGAGGACGCTCGCCCGCGCCTGGCCGAATATTTCGGCCCCAGGATTCACGTCATCCGGGCGGAGCTCGTCCACAACCGCGCCCAGGTCGAAGTGGACTGCGTCCGGCTCGCGGCGGAATCCAATCAGTTGGTCACGGCCGCCAACGAGGTCCGCGCCAAGGGCCTGATCCAGAACGCGGAATCCCTGTTTCGCGAGGCGATCGTGCTCGATCCGCTCAACGCCGACGCGCTGCTCGGCCTGGGCCTGCTGCTCGCCCATCGCAAGGAGCACGCAAAGGCCTTCGCGATACTGCGCCGCGCGCGCGAGGCCGGCGGCGAGCGTCCCGACCTGTTGCAGGCGCTGGCCGGCGTCTCGGTAGAGCTGGGAAACCCG
>Ga0209517_10008970_pt1 | contig 11561 bp, 10 predicted proteins | sample PeaSoiMetSII2010_FD_187695 | JGI IMG/M metagenome (GOLD analysis project Ga0209517, IMG submission 187695) | Peat soil microbial communities from Weissenstadt, Germany - SII-2010 (SPAdes) (version 2) | ecosystem: Environmental > Terrestrial > Soil > Wetlands > Peat | place: Germany...
CCAGCCACTCCCGCATGGCTTGAAACATCCACAGCGTCGCGTCGGCGGTATTATATTCGGCAGTTTCGCCCGAGTCGGGAAAGCGGTTAGGAATCACGCCCTGCCGCATGTGCGCGAGAAATCCTTCTATGATTTCACGAGCCGTGTCGAGCTTTCCCTTCACGATCAACAGCCCAGGCAGGCTGATCATAGTATCGCGGCCCCAGTCGGTGAACCACGGGTAGCCGGCCATGATGGTCGGGGTGCCATCGGCTCGGCGCACAAGGAACGGATCGGCGCGCTCAGCGGGTTCGGCGTAAGTCGCGCCATCGATCGACGCGCAAATCGGCGTCCATTCGGTGTTCACGTCCAATACGATCACGCCGGGAGAATACAAATCCTCCCGGAAATTCAGGCCGCGATCGAGTTCGACCAGATACTCGACGCTGTAATACCAGTCGGGACGATCTTCGAACCGGCCGGCGTGATCGAATTTCAATCGAGGCAGCGATCCGAACGGATCCAGGCGCGCTTGCCCCAGCGAATGATAATCGCGATAGGAAATGAAAGGCCGTACCCGCAAACTTAACCCGCGGTCGGCGCGATACCGGATCACCACGCCCTGGCGTCCGGGGATCAGATACACCTGTTTTTCCAGCGTCGCGCCGTTCACGTCGAATCGCCAAGTCGCGCAGGGATCGCTTCGAAATTCCCCTAGAATCTCGAACCCTCGCGGCGTGACGATTCCCGGATACTGGCAAACACCCAGCGCACGTCCATCGACTTCCTCTTCGACTCGGGACAACAGCACATAGCGCTGTACGGGCGGATGCAGAGACGCTACCAGCAGCCCGTGATACCGGCGCGTATTCACGCCCGCGACCGTCCCCATGGCGAAAGCGCCGGTGCCGTTAGTTTCCAGCCACTCGATTTTCGACGATCGAGCGAAGTCGCGGCATACATCGCCTGGAACGACCCTCACACCTTCTTTATATCGCGATGCGTCTCCTTGACGCGGAACCCGGCACCCGCCAGCCGCTTGCGGATCTCGGCGGCGATCAGCACGCTGCGGTGATGGCCGCCCGTGCAGCCGAACGAAATGGTCAGATAGCTTTTGCCTTCGGCGATGTAATGCGGGATCAGGTAAATCAACAGCTCCGAGATACGATCGATGAATTCGATGGTCTGCGGGAATGACCGGATGTAGCGCACCACGCCGGGATTTTTTCCGGTCAGATTCTTAAACGCTGGAATGTAGTTGGGATTGGGAAGGAAACGCACGTCGAACACCAGATCGCTGTCGGCCGGAACGCCGTAACGATAGCCGAAACTGTTTACCTGCACCAGGATCTTGGCTTCGCTGCTGGCAGAGCGGAACGTATGGTGGATCGTCTCGCGCAGCTCATGCACGTTGAACTTGGTGGTGTTGATGATCGGATCGGCCAGGGCGCGGATCGGCGCCAGGCGCTCGCGCTCCCGCTGGACGCTGTCCGTCACGCTCTGGCCGGTTCCCAGCGGATGCGGACGCCGCGTTTCGCTGAACCGGCGGATCAGCGCCGAATCGTCGGCTTCCAGGAACAGAAGCCGGGTGGGAATGCGACGGCGGATGCGCTTGAGCAGCGCCGGGAGCTTTTCCAGCGCCTCGCCTTCACGAATATCCACCACCAGCGCCGCGCGGCGAATGTTGTGCGCTTCGCGCGTCAATTCGGCGAACTTCGGAATCAGGTCGATCGGCAGATTATCGACCGAGTAGTAACCCAGATCTTCCAGAGCTCGCAGCGCCGTGCCTTTGCCGGAGCCGCTCATGCCGGTGATGATCACCAACTCGGTGGGAGCATGGGGTTGCGCCGGATTCTTGGGCTTCGCAGGCTTCCGGGCCATCCGCTCAGGATTCGATCAGGTCGAAATGGCCATCGCGCCGGCGCACCAGAACCGACAGACAGGCCTTGTCCGCGTCGCGATAGACCATGTAGTCGCGCTGGTCGTCCATTTCGAGCAGCGCCTCTTCCAGCGTCATGGGCTTGTGCTCTTCTTTATCGTTCGCGCGAAAGACGCGAACCCTTTTCTTGCCCGGAGTCGACCCGCCCTTGTTCCCGGAATGGTTCGCACTGACGACGGCGACTTCTTCCTCCACGACTTCGGGAGAATCCGCCCGCCGGGCTTTGCCCCGCCACTTGGCGCGCTGCTTCACCGCTTGTGTTTCCAGTTTCTCGATCGCTCCGGTCATCGCGGCCAGCAAGTCCGCGCCCGATCCCAGGCCCACGAACTGATGATCGTAGAATTGCATCGTGATTTCGGCGTGATGCAGATGGCGCTCCGTGGTGATCACCACGTGCGCTTCTTTTTCGCCGCGTTTTTCTAGCAGCTTGGACAACTTGGCGAACTTTACATCCAGCTTCTCCTGGATCTTCGGCGGCAATTCGCCCTGAATTCCCCGGTAGCTGACTTTCATGTTTTTTGAACCTCCGTCAACTGCGAATCCGCCGTTGATGCGTGGACGGAATCCGCATATCTTCGCGATACTTGGCGACGGTGCGGCGGGTGACCTGAATCCCCTCGGCTTGCAGGCGTTCGGTAATCTGTTCGTCTGTTAGAGGATGCGCGGAATCCTCCTCTTCGATCATTTTCTTGACGCGACGCTTGAGAATCAATAAGGGAGTCGCGCCACCCGAAGGACCCTGCACGGCCTCCGAGAAGAAATATCGCAGCTCATAGACGCCCTGCGGCGTATGGGCGTACTTGTTGGAAACCGCCCGGCTCACCGTCGAAGGATGTACGCCGATCTCCTCGGCGATCTCCTTGATCATCATCGGCTTCAAAAAGTCGATGCCGTGCTCCAGAAAATCCATCTGCCGCCGCACTACGCTCTGGCAAACTTTCAGAATGGTCTGCTTGCGCTGCTCGATGTTCTTCATCAACTGGATGGCGGAGGCGTAGCGCTCTTTCACGTAATTCCGCACATCCCGATTGGGTTCCTGGTCGCGATCGAGCATGCGCCGGTATTGCGGATTCAACCGCAACTGCGGGATGTCTTCGTCGTTGACCCCGATCAGGTAATCCTCGCCGTCCTTGGAAATGTAGACGTCCGGTTCCACCTGCCGCGCGCCGGGACCTGAATAGCGCAGGCCGGGCCGCGGGTCCAGATGCTTGATCACATCGATGGCGAGCTGAATATGTTCGATGGGCCGATGCAGCAGGCGAGCCAGTTCCTTCGGCTGCCGCAGCTCCACCAGCTTCAGATGATCGAAAACCACCTGCCAGGCCACACCGCCCTTGCCGCCGCGGCTTTCAAGTTGCAGCAGCAGGCACTCCCTGAGATCGGCCGCACCCACGCCCGCCGGGTCCAGCGTGTGGACCACCCGCAGCGCCTCGGTCACGTCTTCCGGCCGATGATTGCCCGACGCAGCCAGCTCTTCCTGCCCCAGCATCAGGTATCCGTTTTCGTTCAGATTGCCGATAATCGTTTCCGCCGCGTCGCGAACCTCTTCTGTCAGCGCGACCAGAGCAAGTTGCGAATGCAGATGATCGCTCAGCGTGACGGGAGAGGATAGGAACGTCTCGAACGATGGCTTTTCGACGTTCTCCGAAGCCGGGCTCTTGTAGCCAGGGTCCAGATACTCGTCGAAATAGGTGCCGAAGTCAATTTCATCGAACGGATCGGTCGACTTCTGCTCGAGAACCTCGGGACCATCCGCCGTGGGAGGGGTTTCAATCATCGCCGGCTCGGGATCGCCCAGGGCCGCGGCGGCGGATTCGGCCGCATCGGCTTCGGGGGATTCGGCATCGCCGGGGACGCTGGTCACTTCGAGAATCGATTGATCGGCTGGTTCAGCCAGGCGCTCGGCTTCGAGCAGCGGCCGCAATTCTTCCGGTGATAACTCCTCGACGCCGTCCGCCGCCTCTTCCAAAACGGGGTTTTGGGCGATCTCGGCCGAGATCATCTCTTTCAACTCCAGCCGGTTCAACTGGAGCAGGCTGACCATCTGCACCAGTCCGGGCGTGAGTATCTGCTTTTGCTGGACCCGGACTTGAAGCCGTGGCGAAAGCGAACTCATAACTGGTCCCAGTTTAACACCGGCGGCTATTTGAGGGCGGCTTCAATCATCCAGTCCAGCTTCCGGTCGAAAAATCCGTCGTTTTCGAAGCCGCGGACGCGAAAGCGGATGTTCCCGCTCAGGTCAAAGACGTAAAGCTGTGGAATCTCAGGACCTTCCAGCGACTCCGGTGGAACGAACCGGGCTTTCAAGTCCGTGGCGACGCCGTCGATATCGACCGGCAGCACTTTGGCGCGCGAATTACGATACCGGCGCAGCATATCGACCTCCGGCAGGCACGGAGCGCACCATTTGGCCCAAAATACGACCACCAGCACTTTGCCATCCTGCGGAAACGGAAGCGGTGCCGCGGGCTGATTAACCTGAGTCGCGAGCAGATCGGCCTTGAGACTGCCCATGCGGCGGGCGCGTTGGAGCGCGGCTTGCGCGGCGCAGGATGCATCCGGATTCTCACGGGCGAGGCAGCGCTGCTCGCGGGCGCGGGCCGGATCGCCCGTGTGGTCTAGCGCTTCGGCATATAGCCGGCGCACGTTCGACTCCTCGGCGACGTCGGAGAAGCGGGTAAACATGCGACCGGCCTCGATTTCCTCGACGGTCGCCTGGCCGACGCGAACCGCGGCTTCCCAGTTCCCGGATTTGACGTCGGCCTCGAGAACGCCCGGCCAATTCGCGGGCTGGCCCAGCAGGACCAACCCGGAAATCAGAAACAGGCGCTTCATGAATCTCATCGTCGCACAGCGTGATCTTCGCTTTCGAGAACTTCAACGGCGCGATCTAAATTCGATTCGCGGACCAGAATGTAGTCTGTGTCGAACGTCGAAATGACGAAAATCGGGATCTCCGCGCGAGCCAGCGGCGTTGCGAGCGAGGCTAGAACTCCGACCATCGAAAAATCCAGCGGGCCTTCGATCTTCAACGCTCGCCACCCGCGCTGGCATTGGACTTCCTGAGGGACCAGAGCCGCGTCGCAGACGATCGACAGCTCGTCAGGAGTCCGTGTGACGGAAAACAGTTCGCCCCAGCCAGGAACCGGATCGGTGGGTTTCAGGCGCGCGATCGCGAAAACGGTGTTCAGAAGTTCCAGATGCACACTCTATTATGAAGACTTGAGCCCGTTCATCACGTCCTCCACCCGCAGCGAAGCCATCGCCCGCCTGCGCGCCGAGACGTTCGATGTGCTGATTCTAGGCGGAGGAATCAACGGAGCGGGAACGGCTCGCGACCTGGCGCTGCGGGCGAAAACGGCCGGCGTGAAACTGAGCGTCGCGCTGGTGGAGCAGAATCATTTCTCGTCGGGGACCAGCGGGAAAAACTCGCACCTGATTCATGGCGGGCTGCGGTATCTGAAGCAGATGGATGTGAGGCTGGTGCGCGAATCGCTGCATGAGCGATCCGTGCTGCTGCGCATCGCGCCGCATTTAGTGGAGCCTTTGCCGTTCCTGATGCCTCTGGCCGGAATCGGGCGCGAGATGTTCTATAACGCCGGCTTGACCATGTACGATTTTCTGAGCGGCACGGGCGGGCTGCCGCATCATCGCCGCGTGCGGCTCGAAGAAGTTCGCCGGCTGGAGCCTGGCTTGGCGGTGCCGGGGATGACCGCCGCGGCGGAATATTACGATGCGCGGGTCCGGTCCGCGCGGCTGGTGCTCGAAAATGTGTTTGAAGCCATCGCCAATGGGGCCGCGTGCGCGAACTATGTTCGCGTGGAGGAGCATTTAAAGGAAGGTTCTTGGCGGGTTCGGCTGCGCGATACGATTTCAAACGAAGTATTTGAGACCCGCGCGCGGTCGCTGGTCGACGCGACGGGGCCGTGGGCGCGCGATCCTGCTCCCAGGCTGGTGCGCGGGTCGCACATTATCTTCCCGCGCTTGAACGCGAGCGATCACGCGGTCGCTTACTTCGAAGCATCCGGACGAATTATTTTCTTTATTCCGTGGGATCACCGGACGTTAGTCGGCACCACGGACGTAGACCACGACGGTTCGCCCGACGACGTGCATATTTCACGCGAGGAGACCGATTATCTGCGTGCAACTGCGGCCAGAGTTTTTCCCGCTAGCGCGGCCCTGGAGCCTGTGGCGAGCTTCAGTTCGCTGCGGCCGCTGCTGGCGCAACAGGGGTCGGCAACCAGCGCGACTCGCGATCATCGTATTTTTCATGATTCGCAAGGGATTCTGCGCATTACCGGCGGAAAATACACTACTTATCGGTCCATGAGCGAAGAAGCGGCCGATCTGGCGGCTCCGGCGCTGAAGAATGTTCAGGTTACGGCCGATCATCCCATAAACGGCAACTCGATAGATGCAATTCAGGCCCTGATCGAGCAGGCTCCGGCGATGGCGGCAGGTACTAAGATCGAAACGTCGCAGATGATCCGGTTGATCCGGCAATATGGCGTGCTGGCTCCCGCCGTGCTGAAGTGTATGCCTGAGACCGAAATGCCTGATTTGACGCGCTTTGATGCGGCTCGACTGATTTTTGCGGTTCGACACGAAATGGCGCAGAAGCCGGAAGATTTTCTGAAGGTCTCTACTGCGCTCGCTTATGAAGATGGAATCCAGGCTGTGAGTACTGAAGCTTGGCAGCTTGCGTCTCAGGTATAATTCCACTTTCCGAAAGACATGTCACGCAGGTTCACGATTGGGCGCGACCGTAGCTGCGATGTGGCGATCGCGGATGAATCGGTGAGCCGTGTGCACGCGGAAATCTGGCTGACTTCGGATGGCGCCCTGATGATGACCGACCGCGGATCGGCCAACGGCACTATGCTGGAGCGCGCGGGCCAGTCGTTTCTTCTGAAAGATCAAGTGGTCCTGCCGTCGGACGAGATTCGTTTTGGATCGGTGACGCTGCCGGTATCGGAACTGATCATCGCGATTGAGCTGAGAAATCCGGGCGCGCTGACGCCATCGGAGGGAGTGGATCGCCGTCCGCCTCCACTGCCACCGCCGCCACCTTTACCGAAGCCTCCTCCGCCCGCGTCGCCGTTCGAATCGAATATCGGCGTGTTTCCTCCGCCGCCCGCGGTTCAGGAAATGTTCATACGCTGCCAATGTGGAGCGATCAAGAGAGTGGGGCAAATCTGCCCGGGGTGCAAGCGATGACACCAGCGACTCTGGTTCCGAATACCGCGTATCGCCAGCCGTTCTGGACGCTGCCGGACCGGCGCGTGACCATGGCTTGCGCGGCCGCGCTGGGAGTGTTGTTCATCGCCGTGATGACCAGCGCGCTCGATCCCGAAGGCCGGCCCGCGAGACTGCTGCTGGACCGGAATTCGCCGCATTTTCCGTATCCGTTCACGATTCAGAACTTCGAACACATGCTGTTCTTCATCGCGCTGGGCGAGCTGTTCGTGCGCTGGCGCGTCGGATCGAGAGAACAGAAATTCGCCAAAATGGGTCTGCTGCCCGAGGATCCGCAGACGGTTTTGCAGGCGCACGACCTGAGCCTTCTGCGCCACCGCGTGGCCAATCAGTTCGACGAACAGCACGGCTTCCTGCCCGCGCTGATCGATATGTGCCTGCTCCAGTTTCAAAGCGGCCGCAGCGTGGATCAGACCGTGGCGGTGATGAACAGCGCGCTGGAATTGACCGAACATCGCGTCGACATGCGCTACGGGTTGGTGCGCTACATTGCGTGGCTGATCCCGACGCTGGGGTTTATCGGAACCGTGATCGGACTCGGCGCGTCATTGGCCGCGGTGCCGGAGGATTCCTCGAAAATCAACATGTCGACCATCGCGCATACACTGGCGGTGGGGTTCGATTGCACCATGGTCGCGCTGGCCGAAAGCGCCATCATTGTGTACCTGCTCCACATCGTGAATGAGCAGGAAGAACGAGCGGTAAATCTCGCTGGAACGTATACCCTCCGTAATTTGATCAACCGATTGTACGCCGGTTGAGGTTATGAAGCCGCGCAACCGGGAAATCAACATCTTCAACATGTCGCTGCTGGATATTCTGTGCGGCGCGCTGGGGACGTTCTGTTTCCTGATGCTGGTGTTGTTCCCGTACTACAACCAGGACAAGGGCCACAGCAAAGCGCCCGACGTCCCACCCGGCGTCGATCCGAAAACTTACGAAGAAGCGATGAGGCGGATCAAGCAACTAGAGGAAACGCTCAAGAAATTTCAGGAATTCGCCCAGCAGCTGGAAGCGCAGGTGTCGCTGGTGACCGCGCAGAATCGCCAGCTTCAGGCGGAAGCCAAGGATTTGCGCCAGAAAAATCAGCAGCTCGAAAGCCGCAACCCGATTCTCGCCATCGCGCGCTTCAATAACCACAATGATGACTTGATCGAGATCTATGTGGAGGACAACTGCTCCAACGCCGCGGGCAAACACGCTCCGCCGGTGGACCCGCAGCACGAGCAGGGGACGTTCTGGAACGGCGACAAGTTCGCGAGAAGCGGCGGGCTGGCGTATTTTTTGGTTCGCGACGCGCCCAAGGGCGAGTTCAAGGTGTTTCTCAAATTTCTGAAGCACAGTTCGACGGACCCACCCCTATCGGGTTACGTCGCCATTCAGAGCAGCGAAAAGCTGGAAGTGACCCCGACGATTTACGACACGCGCGAGAAGGTGGCCGTGCTGGTGGCGGTGGTGACGGTGGGGGACGACCTGAAACAGACCATCAAGATTGTGGTTCCGAAGGAATGGACGACACCGCCCAGTTAATATGATGAATCTGCGGAAGGCTCCCGATATACAGGAGAACAGGATTTTATGCCCGATAAGATGATCCGCTGCCCGGAAGGGCACTTTTACGATCCCGCCAAGCACAACGCGTGTCCCTGGTGCGCGCTTCCGGCCGATAGCGGAGGCGAGGATAAGAAGACGCGTCCCGTTCGGTTGGATCCGGCACCGGCGCCTCCGCCATTGCCGGGCGGCGGCGGAGCAGCGGTGGTGCCTCCTCCGATTCCGGTTCCAAGTCCGGCTCCTGCGCCGGCCCCGCCTGGACCGGGCAAGACGGTCCGCTATCGCGGCGCGGGCGTGGCGGCGGAAACGGAATCGGATGACAAGGGTCCGGTGGTCGGATGGCTGGTATGCGTGGAAGGTCCGGACCGCGGGAGGGATTTCCGGCTTCATCCGGAGAAGAACACCATCGGCCGATCGCCGACCATGGACGTCATCATCAAGAACGACAATTCGGTATCGCGGGAGAAGCACGGCGTGGTGATTTTCGACCCGAAGCGGCTGAGCTTCTGGATTCTGCCGGGAGAAGCTTCGGGATTAGTCTATCTGAACGGCGAAGTAGTTTATTCGCCCACCCAGATGAATCAGGACGACGTGCTGGAAATCGGGAAAACGAAACTGGTGCTGGTTCCGTTCAATAACGAGAAATACAACTGGCTGCAAGTGGAAGGGGCCTGAGAACATCGATGCGCTTCCTTCCCGGCAACGCGCAACACATCGGCGCGCGCCATTCTCAGCAGGATTCGTTCGGGTTCGCGGACCCCGATGACGCTGCATTTATCGCACACGGAGGATTTCTTGCGGTCGTGTGCGACGGAATGGGCGGCATGGAATATGGCGACGCAGCCAGCCGCACCGCGGTGAAGGTGTTTCTGGAAGCCTATCAGCGCAAAACACCCGCGGAATCGATTCCCGACGCGCTCGAACGCAGCGTGCGGGAGGCGAACAGCCAGGTGGTCGCGATGGCGCACAGCCTGGGACTGGCCGAAGGGATTGGCACCACGCTGGTGGCTGTGGCGGTGAACCAGGCGTCGCTCTATTACATTTCGGTGGGCGACAGCGGGCTGTTCCATTGCACCGGCGGGGATTGCCGGATGATCAACCGGCCGCATATTTTCGCGAACATCCTGGACGCCGCTGTGGCGCGCGGCAACATGTCGCGGGAAGATGCCGAGCAGCATCCGGAGCGCGAATCGTTGACCAGCTTCATCGGAACCGAGACGCTGGAAGAGATCGACCGCAACGTCGAGCCATATCCGCTGAGCCCGGGCGACACCATTCTGCTGGCCAGCGACGGCATGTTCAAGACGCTGGACCCGGACGAGATTCGCGGGTCGCTCGAAGGGCATCCGCAGTCGTGGCCGGATCTGCTGGTGGATCGTACGCTCGCCAAGCAGCGCGAATATCAGGACAACGTGACGGTGCTTTCGGTGACGCTTGAAACCGAGGAGCAGGCGGCGATGCCGAGGACCACGATCCGGCTGAAACCGGCGGTCGCCGTGACTCCGGTCCCGGTAGTTGCGTCACCGCTTCCGCCGCCGCCTCCGCCCAGTGCGGCTGTGCTGCAAGTCCCGCCGTCGGCGTGGACGCCTCCGGTTAATCCGGTGCCGCCTCCACAGCCCGCCCAGCGGGGATGGTGGCCGCTGATGGTGGTCCTGCTGCTGTTCGCTGCTGGGATCGCGGGATGGTGGTACACGAAGCACCGGAAAGTAGGCGAGTTGACGCCTGGTCCGAGCATTACCGATCCGGCGCTGAAGCGAACTGGTCCGCCGCCTATCCCCGCGCCCAGCGATAAACCGGATCCGGAGCTGAGAGGTCCGGCGGATCCCAACGCGCCACAACCGGCATCGCCAACACCGGTGCCAAATCCAACGACTCCGGCGCCAACCACTCCGGTGCCGTCGTCCCCGCCATCCAAAAAATGATCAAAACACTCTCAGTGATGCTGCTCGCTTCGTCGGTTGGCGCAATCGCGCAATCGGCCCAGCAGAAGATTGTCGACATGAGTGTGCTGGTCGGCGGATTCGTTTCGCAGGGCGGAAAGATGAAGCCGGTCACGGTAAGCGGCGGAGTGGTCCTGGACGCGCGGCACGTGCTCACGGCCAGTTCCTGCTGCGGGAAGACGGAGCAGGGGCAGCCGAAGGTCCCGGTGGTGCTGCAAGGCAAGGAAGTGATCGTAGGGCAGCCGGTCTGGAACGGACCGGGATTCTACGTGATCGTCGAAACAGAAAAGCCGCTGCAGAGCGGGGGACCGGTGACGTTCGCTCCCGAAAAAGTCATGCGGGAAAACCAACCGGCGTACACTGTGGATTTTCCTAAGAACAGCGATCCAACCATCCTCGAAACCAAAATCCTAGGGACCTTCACGAGCGATTCCAAGATTGATTCCTATAAAGCCCAGCCCGCGCCGGAGTCGGTGTACATGGGCGGCGGACTGTTCAATGCGTGCGGGCAGGTGATGGGAATGAACATGCTGGTGAAAGAAGGGACCCAGTTCGCCGTGGTGAGCGATCACGCGTTCGCGGGAATCGAAAAGACCGGGATCCAAGCCAACGTGGCGGATTCGCCGTGCGGAGGCGAGCAGAGCAACAGCGGTCCGCCGCATCAAGGCAAAGCGAAGGAGAAGCAAAAGAGCGGCGATGGGGACGGAGACGAAGAATCGCCGGGTGGATGGCGGCTTCCCAAAGGCGGCGAATGGGTTGGCGTCGCGATTATCGCCCTGATTCTGGGCGCGGCGCTACGTCCAGCGACTCGGCAACAAGTGGCGCGGGCATTTACCACCCGACGTCAGCCGGTCCCTTATCCCCAGCCACTGCCGCAATTTTATGGGCAGGTG
>Ga0209517_10008972_pt1 | contig 11560 bp, 9 predicted proteins | sample PeaSoiMetSII2010_FD_187695 | JGI IMG/M metagenome (GOLD analysis project Ga0209517, IMG submission 187695) | Peat soil microbial communities from Weissenstadt, Germany - SII-2010 (SPAdes) (version 2) | ecosystem: Environmental > Terrestrial > Soil > Wetlands > Peat | place: Germany: Weissenstadt...
CTCCATGAGAGTGCAAGGCGCCATCAGACGAGTACATTGATCAGCCCGGCCGTTCCCGAGGTCCCGCTGGAAACGAGCGCAGCCGCTTGGATCGGCCTCGGTGTGGGCACCGAGGGTGTAGATGTCTGAGATGGCTGTTGTTGCGGGCGCGAGTCCTTCGCGCCCGAGTCGCCACGCGACACGTTCAAGTTGCCCAGGCTTACACCAGAATCGACGAGCTTCTGGCGTAGGCTCTGCAGGTTTTGCTGGATCAACTGCCGCGCCGTGTCGTCGTGCACGACCAGGTGCGCGGAAATCCCGCTCGCCGTTGCGGACATGTGGACGTTGACCGTTCCCAATCCGGGAGGTTCCAGTTGCAGATGAAAATCGGTGCGCCCGGATGCCGTGGTAGTTTCTGCATGGCTGATCATGGCGGCAGCGACCTGATCGGCAGTTGTGGCGGGCCTGGCCGACGCGCCGGCTCCTGACAGTTGCGTGATCGTCGAAGCCTGCGCGTTTGCAGCCCCATACGCATTCTGGAGGCCGGCCCCGCTCGGAGAGCTTTGCGGACTCGAATCTCCCTGGGCAGAGGAGTCGGCTTTCTGGGTTTTCGCAGATGGGCTCGTCGCACGCGCGCCGGAGGCGCCCTGGTTCGTCGCCTGGGGCGCTGCGCCGGGTTCCGCGGCGGCAGCGGCGAGCGCTGCGCTCACAGGCCCGGTCGTCGGGGCATTCTCCTCCACATGGGCGTCCGCAGCAGCGCCGAAAACGGCGTTAGTACGCGCGGCTGCCGCTTTCGCCGCTGCCTGGAGAGTGGTTTTCGACGCGGCGTCGGCGGCATCTGCCGTGGCGTCCTGCACGGCTGGGGATGGAAGCGTCGCCTTGGGAGTCGTGTCCTGCGCGACAGCGACGCTGTCCTTCGGCACAACGTTGGACGCCGGGTTCGCGGCGGAGCCCGGCGCGGCCAAGGAGCGAGCGATGCTTTGAGCGGCGCCCGCATTCGCTTCATTCGCCTTGAGCGCGGCCGGCCCTGGCACGGCAGTCCCTGCCGCCGTCTGGGCCGTCGTTGTGGCCGGCCGTTGTCCGGTGGCCGGCGCTGGTAAGGGTGATTGCATCTGCACCGCACTGTTCAGGATTGCAAGGAAACCGGCGCCGGCGGCCCCGGCGCCCTTGGCGCGACTGCGTACCTGACCTTCTGCCCACGAGGCGTCGACAGGATTGGCCGAGTCATCGGTCTGAGCCGATCCGGCAATCGTGGGGGAACCGAGCGCGGCAAGTGCGATGGCGAGCGGCATGGTAGCGCATCTCTAGCGCGGAGTGAACATCCGTGTGCTCACCAACTATGCCACACCACGCGCCGCGGCGTTGCTCTCGACCATGCCCGACGGCAGTTTCTATCCAAGAGTTACACCGCGCTCTCGGCATCACCGCCAATTCCCATAGGCTCGTTGCATTTGCGAACGTCGGGCGATCGCCTCCAATTCGGGTTCAAGCTGGCTCTTGCGGCAGCGCGCGGCCTGTTCGGCCTCGTGGATGCCAGCCGCGAGTTGCTCGATCAGCTCCCGTACCTGCTTCAGCACGCTACGCAGACGAGGGCCTGGCTTGTGTCCCTCGCGTTGCCATGCTGCCTTGATGGTTTCCAGGCGCGCTTCGACGGTCCCGACCTGGTCCAGGCAATCCAAGATGTGCGGCAGCTTTCCTGAAGTATCTACGCCCTGCTGGAGGGCACGGACCAGGCTTGCAGTCGTTGCCAGCGCCTGGCTGTAAAAGACAGCTTCCTCTTCGTAGGCGGCGCACAAAACTGCCTCGGTAGCCAGGCCGTCGGCGCTCACGGCTTGATCTCCATGGCCTGCCTGCGCTGGCGCAGTTGTTCGAGTTGCGCTTCCAGGTCGTGCCGCCAGCGAAAGGCGCTGAGCTGCCACTGCGCGCAATCCGCCAGCGCTTCGTCTTCCTTGGCGTTAACGATTTCGCGATACAGCACCGCGGCCTCGTCCAGTTTGCCGAGTTTGCGCAGGCAGGTTGCCATCATGTACTGTGCCGCGGGGCGGTCGACTTTGCCCAGGCTCTTGAGGTCGAGGAGACGATAGGTGGCCAGCGCGCTTTCGTAGTCGCCCGTTTGGAAGAGCGCTTGCGCCAGCCCCATCGGGTCGAGCGGTTTCTCCAGGTCAGCCAGGGAAGGCTTGCCCAAATCCTTGGCAAACGGCGGTGCTTCCACCGGAAGGGGACGCGTGTTGACCGGTTTGGGATCGTTGTCGAGGGCAGGCGCTTGCCTCCTCGGTAGCTTGTTCATTTCCGTGGCGGCGCCGGCGGTTGGTTCCGTTGCAGAGTTGGTGCCGGGGACGTGCTCGGTTGCCGGCCTGGGCGGCAGCGGCGGCCTGGTGTTCGTGTCCTTGCGTTCTGTTCCTATGCGGGTGAGCAATGCCGCCAGCCGCAGCCGCATCTTGATGATGTCTTCCGAGCAATCGGTTCCCGCACGTGAAAAGTCCGGGCTCTGCTCGGAGCGCGCGGCGTTCAGCTTCTCACGCTGTGCTTTCAACTGGGCCGCTTGTTGGTCCAGAGCTTTCAGGTCGGGCTCAGGTACCGACAGCGCCGGTCCGGGTTGTGCCGGTCCCGGTTGCGCGGCGGGCGGATCGATCTTCCTGGGATTGAGGAGCAGCACCGCGTTGGCCGGAGGGTTCGCTTCGTCGGACTGCTGGGGCGCGCCCGTCGCCCAGGCGAACGAGGCGCTCGAGAACAGCCAGAGACAGGTCACGACTCGGTACATACTGGTTCCATTATCGACAATGGGCGCGGCATAGGATAAACTTTAAGGATTGAGACAGATATTTGGGCTTTCCGGCTTTTGCCTTTTTCCCCATTCTCCCCAGCGCCGGATGGCAAGGCTATCTCCGCCACGCTCCCCTCTCGACCCCACCCACCGCCTAAAGGACCATGGAAAACCGTCGCAGCGATTACCGAGTCGTTTTTACCTTGCAGGATGCCCTGCCGGTCAAGTTGGAATCCATGCCGCTACGGCAGGCTTTGCAGGGACAGGTGGTCGACCTGTCCGTGGGCGGAATGAGAGTGCGGTTCTGCGGACACCGGATGCAGCTTTCGCCGACCGGACTGTGGATCGCCCAACCGACGCTGCCGGGATTGCCCGGGAGTTTGGCCATGCGTTCGGCGATCGTCTACAGCCGGGCGCGGCAGTCAGGCAGTGAGTATGGCGTGCACTTTCTGCCGCTGGCGGATCGGGATTTGACCGAGGCGCGCGCCAAGCTGATCTGGCGGTTTCTCCTGGAAGAACAACGCAAGCGCATCGCGCTGGCGCGCAGCGGTGCAGCGTCGGCGGCATGGGTCTTGCGCATTTATCGGTCGGACGAGCCATAGGTTTTGGGAACTTTCAGCGCTCAGGGCTCCGGCAGCAGGCCGGCGAAGCAGCGCGCCGCCTGACGGTGGTTGCCGCGCAGTTCGAAGGCCCGTCCCATCAGCTTGAGGGTGGTCGCTTTCTGGGCGGGGTCTGGATTGAGCAGGAGTTCTTCGCAGATACTCAGGCAGGCATCGAGCTGCTTGTCGCGCAGGGCCATTTCCGCCAGGCGAATCTGAGCGCGGGGAGTCCATTTGGGATTGCCGACGGCGACGGCGTTTGTGAACATCTGGCGTGCCCGCTCGCGATTCTCCTGAGTCACATAATAGTCTCCCAGCGCGTAGGTCATCTGTGCGGCGAGAGGGCCGCGCACGCCTGGGAGGGCCTTCTCGTAGACCGCCGCCATCTGCTCCATCATGCCGAGCTGACTGTAGGCCTCGCCCACGAGCAGGCTGCCGACCGGTTCGAGGTACTGATTCTCGCGCACCAGCAAGAGAGCGGCGAGCAGCTCGCTGGCCTCGCGTTCGCCCAACCTGCGGTCGACGACGGCGCGATAGCGCGCCAGGGAGTCGAGGAAGGCAGCCATGGGCAGATAGGGCTCCTGGGTCACCTGGGAGCGGGCTTCGACGAGGGCCGCGTTGGCGGCACGGGGGTTATTGTTCAGGAGATAGGCAGCCGCCAACGTGAGGGCCGCAATCGGCCGCTCCGCGGAACCTGCCGAGGCGCCAAAGGCGCGCCGCAAGGGCCGCAGCGCCAACTCGACGGCGTCGTTCTCGAGATAGACGCGGCCGATGCGCAGGTAGGCGGCCGAGGCCAGCGCGTGGCCGGGAGCCTGGTCCGCTACCCAGTAGAAAGCCTTCTGGGCGGCCTCGACATTGGCCAGCTTCGAGTGTACCAGGCCCAGGTTGTAATGCGCCTCGAGGCGCGCGGGCGACTGGGGGAACTCGCGCAGGATCCGTTCGTACCAGGAGAGCGCCCCGGTCCAATTGCCGTCGGCGCCTTCGCTATTGCCCAGTTGCAGGTAGGCCGCCGCGGCCAGCGGATGATTCGGATGGGCCAGCACCGCCTCGCGCAGCCGGCGGCGCGCGACCAGGAGACGAGACTTGGCCAGTGCTGCGGGCGAACTCTCGTCCTCGGCAAAGAAGAACACTGTCCCTTTCTCCAGCCGCCAGCCCAGGCCGAAGCGTTCGACCAATGCTTGCACCAGGTCCGACAGGGGCAAGCGCTCCACGGCCAGGGTGACCGAACGGCTGGCGACCTGCTGACGGGCGCGCTCGCTCCAGTGCGTGTGCAGGTTGCTCTCCGTGGCGAGGCGTTCGACAAATTCCGCCAGCGCGGCTTGCCGAGTGGTCACGCTGACGAGGACATCCTCCGGCCGCCGGCCCAGGCGTTGCAACTCGAGTCGTTCGGGTGCGGCAGGCGGCAGTTTGGCATCGTTGGGAAGTGTCAACCACTCGAGGAAGCGCTCGATGGTCCAGTCTTCCGGCTGAAAGGAAGCCAGCTCGTCATACTCGGCAGGCCCTTTGCGGGAGGGCAGGGCGTCCTTGCTCAGGGCGAGGGCGAGCAAGTAATGCACGTCGTCGACGAACGGCTGGTCGCGCAAGGCGGGAGCGCTGGTTTTCAGGAGGAGGTCCCAGAGCAGTGCCTTGGCCTCCGGCGAACGCTGGAGACGCAGGTAGAGGCGTGCTTGCCCCAGTTGGGCCGCGGCAGCCGTCAGGGAGTCCGCGTTCTGACCGCCCAGGGATTGATAGGCGAACAGGCTTTGTTCCCAGTGCCCCAGTCCCTCCAGGCACAGGGCCGCACGGTAGCGGAGCGGAGCGGAGAGCTGATTTTCGGCGTTGCCCTTCGCTCCTTGATAGATGGCCAGGGCTTCCTCGTAGCGCGCCTGACGCAGCAAGGTTTCCGCGCGCGCCAGGTCATCGGCGCCGATGGCGCCCAGAGGACTCGGCGGCGCCTCCGCTCTTGGAGCGGCGCTGAGGCTCGCGGGAGTCGAGAGCGACTCGGCAGAGAGTTCGTTCGGGATTTCGGGGGCAGCGCCTCCATGCCACCAAATGGCCAGGAGACTGAAGATCACGCCGCATTGGAAAAGACAGAGGATGGGCCAGCGCAGCCTGTCGAATCTATGAAACAGAGAGGCCAGGGCTGCCGGAGGCAAGCCTGGTGCCTGCTCTTGGACCTGCTTGCTTGGGTTCTCGGCAAGGCCCCGGGTGTCACCGGGATTCGCCATTTTCCGCACATCCCTCAAAGTTTGCGCAATCGTTCATTCCTTAGGAGATTATCGTGTACCGTGAATTTGTTCTTGAGAAGCAAATAATTGAGCAAGTTTCTGGCAGAACATTCGATAACCCAGTCACAAGGGAGAATTTCAGACGGGGGGTACTCCTGCCATGCGTATCAATAATCCTCTCACCAATCAGCAGATCGCTCAGCCTGGCGCTACTCTCCAAGGCAGCGCCCGCCGGACCGACGGGACGGTAACCCCTGATTCTTCCCTGCGCACGCAGTCCCCGGAGTTGACGGATTTGCTGCGGGCCATGCGCGACGTTCCAGACCTCCGCCAGGAGGTCGTCCAGAATGTGGCGACTCGCCTGGCCAACGGAGAATTCTCGACTTCCAAGGCTGTCGATCAGACCGTCCAGGCCATGTTGGGAACCACGCCAACCGGAGCGTAAATCCCCGCCGCGCGCTTTCGAACAGACGAGTGCAATCCAGCCCGGCAGGGAAGTCGACGGGTCCTTGCTCCTATCTCGAACGCGAGTTGGCCCAAGGTTCGGGCCGCGGCCAACTTTCAGCGCTAGCGTCTCAAGCCGTCATCCTCCGCAAAAACCTCATCTTCGGAATCTCCGCATGCTAGCCGGCATCCGGCTTGCGCTTTTGCGGGCAAGTTTCTCCAGTCTGCCTCGATAAACCACGGTGGTTAGCAGGTGCGGCCGAGCGTGCCTGTTTTCACAGTTTCACAAAGATCTTAGAAAGGGGACCGGAGGATGGCACTTACGCTACTGAGCAACGTTTCCTCTCTGACAGCGCAGAATAGCCTGGCGCAATCGACGAATGCGTTGAACACGACCTTGCAACGGCTCTCGACAGGCTTGAAGATCAACTCCGGTGCGGACGACCCCGCCGGCCTGGTCAAGCTGGAAGAGCAACAGGCCCAAATCACCGGCCTGCAAACGGCGATCAATAACACGTCCGAAGCCACTTCGCTGGTGCAGACGGCGGAAGGGGCGCTCAGTGAAATCAACAACCTGCTCATTCAGATCCGTGGCCTGGCGCTGGATTCGGCGAACTCCGCCGTCCAGGACTCCAATGCTCAGGCAGCCAATCAGGCTCAGGTCGCCAATGCCCTGGACACGATCAATCGTATCGCGCAAAACACGCAATTCGGCACGAAGCAGATCCTCAACGGTGCTGCAGGCCTGTCCGGCACGTCGACGAGCCCTTATATTACGTTCCTCAATGCGAGCACCACAGCCAATGCCGGGACGTATGCGGTGGATGTCACCCAAGCTGCCGCGAAGGCGGTCATCGTGTCTGGATTTGCCCAGAATGGCAATACCCTGACTGCGGCCGAGTCGTTGACGATCAATGGCGTGACCGTGAATCTGGCCGCCGGCTTGACGCAAGCCGGTGTGGAACAGACCATCAACCAGGTTTCCAGTTCGACGGGGGTCACGGCCGACAGCCTGGTCACGCAGGTGCAAAGCTCGGCCAACTACACCACCGGCGGCGGCGCTGCCAACGCCACGTCCGCGACCGACCTGACGACCACCGACCAATTCTCGGGCATTAACGTCGGCGACCAGATCAACTACACCGGCACCGATAAGAATGGCAACACCGTCAACGGCACGTTCACCTACACCGGCGCTGCGGGTGGTCAGACGCTGGGCGACCTGGCGGCGGCCATCAACACTTCCTTCGGCACGGGCGGCACGGCGAGCGTGGTGGGCGGCAAGCTACAAGTTGACGCCGGCGGCGCCAACGGCACCGCCAGCGTGAGCCTGTCGCTGTCCAAGGGAACGACCTATACCGGCCCTACCTTCATCGCCGATCCGCTGACGGCGTCCAACTCCTACACGCGGCTCTCCTCGAACCAGTTCGGATCTGGCCAACAGATTACCGTGCAATCCAACATCAATGCCCCCTCGGCCAATTCGAGCGGTTTCAGCAACACCCAGACCACCGCCAACGGTCAGGACGTGACAGGCACCATCGGCGGCGTCGCGGCCAACGGCAACGGCAACGTGCTCACCGGTACCGGTGAGGCCGCGGGCATCACCGTGGCCGTGGGTAGCCTGTCCACCAACAGTGTTCAGACCGTCAACGACACGATTGCCAACGCCACCGGCGACGTGACGATTCAGAACAATTCGCTGGTCTTCCAGATCGGGGCGAACGCCAACCAGACGGCGACGATTGCCATCAATAACGTGGGCACCGTCGCACTCGGGCTGAACGTGGCCAACAATCCATTCGCCAACCTCAGCCAGATCAACATCGAGACCGAGAACGGCGCTCAAGCCGCCATCGCCATCATCGACGCCTCGAACAGTCAGATCAGCACCATCCGCGGCACGCTGGGCGCCTTCCAATCGCAGACGCTGCAAGCCACCGCCGCCAACCTGCAGTCGACGCTGACGAACACCACCTCCGCCGAATCGGTCATCGCCAATACGGATTACGCGGCGGAGACTTCCAACCTGGCGCGCGATCAGGTCCTGGTGCAGGCCGGCACCACGGTTCTGTCCACCGCCAACCAGCAGGCGCAGTTGGTGCTCGCCTTGTTGCAGGGCAAGTAACCAACCGGCACGCTGAGGATTAGCCCAGCCCAGGCGACGGAGCGCCGCCAAGAACACGGGGAGGAACGCTGCGGCTGCGGGGTGCCTTGAACGCTCCCAGCCGTGGCGAATGCAGGCGCGGACAGCCGTCGCGGCCGACCCTGGCCCAGCGGCGGCTTTGACGTTCTTGGCGCGTATTCCGTCAAGTCCTCGCGAACACGATCCTGGGGCATACTCGGGCTGTACGGGGAAGGATGCGCTGAGGATCGAGAATTGCTGTCGAAAGAAGACCTTCGAGAGGGATTTTCGGCGCATCCTTCACCGATGAAAGAGTCGCGGCGTGAGAGGGCGGCCGGATGCCGAACACCGAGAGACGCCAGAAGAACGGAGCCAAGCACATGAGTTCCTTATCATCCGTGTCTTCCTCCACCGGCACTTCCACCGGGACCGGCACTTCCCTCGGCGGCACGCAAGCACCGGTACAGGAATTCGGCCTTGTCTCCGGTCTGAACACGCAGGCGATCATCCAAAGTCTATTGGCGAACGATCAGCAACAGGTAACGCTGCTCCAGAATCAGCAGCAGACCATCACTACCGAGGAGACAGCCGTCAAGGATATCGAGGCGAGGCTCCTGGCCCTCCAAGGCGACACGACCGCACTGAGCCAAGCGCAAACGAACGTCTTCTCCAGTCTGGCCGTGACCTCCAGCGATCCTAGCGTCCTGACCGGAGCGGCGTCGAGCGACGCCACGCCGGGAACCTACAGCGTTCAGGTCAACAACCTGGCACAAGCGGCGGAGGTCGCTTCCCAAGGCTTCGGCAGCGCCAGCTCGGCCATCCCGCAGGGAACCATCAGTTTCCAGGTAGGCTCGGGACCCTCGGCGACTATCACCGTCAATGGCACCAACGACACCCTCCAAGGGCTGGCCCAGGCGATCAACAACGCCAATATCGGTCTGACCGCGACGGTCGTCGACGACGGCTCCGTCAGCCAGCCGTATCGTCTGCTGCTTGCCGCCAATCAAACAGGCGTAAGCAGCACGATCAACGTCACCAACAACCTGGCGGCCGATGGCGGCGGGGCCTTCAGTCCCGTGTTCGGATCGACCTACATCGGTCCGGTCAACCTCGGATCGAGTTACACGGGCACATCCACGCCCACCGCCAATACCGGCGCGGGGGCATACACCGGCACATCCAACGACACCTACACGTTCACCGTTGTCAACGGCGGCACGGTGGGTACCGACAGCAACATCCAACTTTCTTACACCGACAGCTCCGGTAAGAATACCGGCACCATCACCCTCAGCAGCGGGGATGCGGGCGTCTCGCAAAATGTCGCCCAGGGCCTCCAGGTCCAGTTCAGCGCCGGCACCCTCGTCAACGGGCAGTCGTTCTCCGTCAATGCTTACACGCCGACGGTCCAGCAGCCAACCAATGCGTCCGTCACGGTCGGGTCGGGCAGCGGAGCTCTTACCGTCGAGAGTCCGGACAACCAGATCAACGGGCTGATCAATGGCGTCACGCTCCAGCTCCAGGGCGCTGCTGCTGGGCAACCGGTGAGCCTGACCGTGGCCTCCAATACGAGCAACATCCAGAGCGCCATTCAGAATTTTGTCAATGATTACAACTCCGTGATCCAGAATATCGCTCAGTACACCAGCTATGACCCGACCACGCAAACTGCCGGGCCGTTGCTGGGGAATGCGGATATCGAGGGGATTCAGACTCAACTGAGCAGCATTGCCGGGAGCGTGGTGCAAGGCGCCGACTCGACCGGCATTAGCCTCAGCACTCTCGGACTCACGTTCGACGATCAGGGCAATCTGATCGTCGATAACACGCAATTGACCAACGCCCTCTCGGGGCAAACGCCGGGCGTATCGCTGAGTGACATCCAGTCGCTGTTCGCCACGACGGGGAGCTCCACGAACTCGGGCGTGCAATTCGTGTCGGCCAGCAGCTCCACGCAGCCCTCCGCGACGCCGTACGAGGTGAAGATTACGCAGGCCGCGACCCAGGGAAGCGCGCAGGCCGAGAATGCGGTAAGCTCCTCCGTCGTCATTAACGGTACGAACGACACCCTGGCGGTCACCGTCGACGGCCAGAGCGCGAACATCACGCTGGCGCAAGGGACCTACACGGCTCAGGCACTGGCCCAGGAAGTGCAGTCTGCGATCAATGGGAGTTTCGGATCGACGGGGCCACAGGTCACGGTTGGACTCGCCGGCGGCGCCCTGGAGATCACTTCGAACAGTTACGGAGCCACCTCTCAGGTGCAAATAAGCAGCAACGGGACAGCGCTGACGGCGCTCGGCTTCAAGGGCGGAGAAGCCGGCAAAGGTCAGGATGTCACAGGCAATTTCGTCGTGAATGGCGTCGTCGAGGCGGCCCAGGGAACCGGACAGTATTTGCTCGGCGATGCGACGAATACTCACACCGCCGGCCTGCAGGTCCGCGTGAGCCTCACGCCGATCCAGGTGGGAAGCGGCGCCACGGCCCAGGTGAGTGTGTCCGCCGGTGTCGCGTCGCAGCTCGGCACCCTCATTCAACAATTGGCGGATCCAGTGAGCGGCAGGCTGACACTCGACACCAATAGCTTCAATACCGACTACCAGAACCTGCAGAGTCAGATCACCACGCAGAACGCATACATTCAGGCCAAGCAGCAGAGCCTGGTGAATGAATTCTCAACGATGGAAACGACCCTGAGCGGTCTGCAGACCACGGGCAATTACTTGACGCAGTTGTCCGCGAGCCTCCTGGCGGATGAAGCCGGTGCCTTTAGCTCTTCCAGTTCTTCCTCGAATAAGATCGCATGAACCTTTACCAAACATACTCGCAAGGCGCCACGAGCGGCCTCAGCAGGGTCGATACCATCCTGGCACTGTACGACGGAGCGATCCTGTCGATGGAGAACGCTCGGGCGACACTCCAGGAAGGCGACCTGGTCGCGGCCTACCCGTATCTGTCCAAAGCCCAGATGTACATCGTGGGGTTGGCCCAAGGGCTCGATCTCAGCCGCAAGGACATCACGCTCGACTTCCTGCGCTTGTTCGTCTTCTCGGCCAACTGCATTGCCAGCCGCGATGCGGCCCAATTGGCGGATGCCCTGGGGGCGGTGAAGACGTTGCGCGAAGGCTTCCGACAAATTCGCCCGGAGGCGCTTCGGCTCGAACAAGAGGGCGTGATTCCGGCGCTTGCGCCCATCCAATTGGTCCACCGCAGCGCCTGAGCGCAGGTCGCTTCTGTCCGTCTGCCAAGGCCGTCGAAGCCACGCAAGATGGGACGACGGCACTGTTCCCGGCGCCGCCGGAACAGCGGCAAGTTCATGGCTGGATAAGGTTGAGCAATTGGGCAGACCTTGCGGGTTCTGCTTGCGGCGACACTTCTCATCATTCTGCTGAAAATTCGTTCTGTTAATCCTGGCGTTTTGCCGGACCCGATAAAGACAACA
>Ga0209517_10008977_pt1 | contig 11556 bp, 10 predicted proteins | sample PeaSoiMetSII2010_FD_187695 | JGI IMG/M metagenome (GOLD analysis project Ga0209517, IMG submission 187695) | Peat soil microbial communities from Weissenstadt, Germany - SII-2010 (SPAdes) (version 2) | ecosystem: Environmental > Terrestrial > Soil > Wetlands > Peat | place: Germany...
CCTCGCGACCGGCACCATGATCGACAACAAGGGGGACAGCACCAAGCCGGCGCCGGTGGATGTGTTCACGGTAGAGGTGACACCAAAGGAGGGCCAGGAGCTTTCGCTTGCATCGAGCCAGGGAAAACTTCATTTCGCGTTGCGTAATGTTACGGACAAGAACCCTGTCCTAACTCTCGCCTCAACGGTCCCGGAACTGCTGGAAGCCTATAGGCCGCAAATGCAGAAGGTTTCGGGGCCTGCGGGCGAATCTACGGATAGAAGAGTCTCCAAGATGTTCGTAATCAATGGGCCAAAAAGTGCAGTTGAGTGGGTATCGTTTTAAAGGGGCTTGAGACGATACCGGTTTCGAGGGGGAATAAGACCGCCAGGAGGAGGATGGAGCAGATGTGCAGCCGTTTTGGTCCGGGAACAGGCAAGATAAAGTTGTTTTTGGCGGCTTTTGCCCTGGTGCTGGTCTTTTACGCCGGATGCCGAGGCGCCGGTGTCGAGGTTATCTCCGGGAAAGGGAAAAGGGTCAACCTGGAGGTGGGAAAATCCTTCATTATCATGAGCGACGTCGCCATTTCAGGGGTTATATCGGGCGACGAGAAGGTGGCTACTGTGAAGGCGGTCCCGGATAGGCCACAGCAGGTGTATGTTTTCGGACTCTCTTCCGGCGTAACAAACATAACCGTGTGGCGGGCTGAAGAAAAAGATCCTATTGTCTATGACGTAGAGGTCACTCCGGACGTTGCGGGCATAAAGGAAAAGATACACCGCCTGTTCCCGGAGGAAAAAGACCTGCGGATAAGCGCCAGCAGGGATTCGCTGACCCTGTCGGGGACCGTTTCGAGTATAGCGGTCCTTTCACAGGCCGTGGCGCTGGCCGAGGCATACGGGGGGGAAAAAAAGGTCATAAACATGCTACAGGTCTCCGGGGTCCACCAGATTATGCTCGAGGTGCGCGTAGCCGAGATGCAGAAGACCTTGACGAAGCAGTTGTCGATCAACTTTACGACGGCGGCGGGGAGTAGTTTCGGCATGGGCCTGCTAGGGAACCTGGGGTCGGTGGTGAGCCCTGTGACCGCTCTTAACCCATCACCACCAGGTCTCAACCTCGCTCCGGCCACCAATGCCCTTTTTCACATCGCAGGCAATCCGTCATTGACCGCCTTTCTGGATGCGCTGAAGCAGGACGGCCTTGTAAAGGTGCTTGCCGAACCGACGCTCATGGCGCTTAGCGGCCAGACCGCCACCTTTAAGGCGGGAGGCTCCTTTCCCGTGCCCGTCCCACAGGGCCTCGGCACGGCGGCCATCGAGTATAAGGACTACGGGGTGATCCTTAACTTTACTCCAACCGTGCTCGACGACAACAGGATCAGCATGACAGTCGCCCCCACGGTGTCCGAGCTTGACTATAGCAATGCGGTAACCATCCAGGGCACTACAGTCCCTGCGCTGACGTTGCGTAGTGTTTCGACGGTCATACAGCTTGACGACGGACAGAGCTTTGCCATCGCGGGGCTTCTACAGGACAATATCACGGAGACGATCGGCAAATACCCTTACCTGGGAGATACCCCGGTATTAGGCGCTCTTTTTCGGAGCAGCCAGTTCAAGAGGAACGAGACGGAACTGATAGTCATCGCTACGCCACACCTGGTGAAGCCGCTGGATCTAAGGAACCAGCCTCTTCCGACCGACCGATATGTCGAGCCCAGCGATACCGATTTCTTTTTAAGGGGCCTGTTGCAGGGTTGTGAGAAAGCTTCTCCCCCTCCGATATGCAAAGACAGCAAGGCAGGACTCGAAGGGGATTTCGGGCATGCTTTGCCTAAGTAGCCTGCGGCCCTGTCCAATACAAGGAAGTTTTAATCGACTGCGGGTATAGTTTGGACGTTCTTGTGGGGGGGTGCACGTGGCGTGGCCCTTTTCACGCGAAGGCGCGAAGACGCGAAGAAGGGAATAACGGATGGACATCGAGGAAATCGCTCGTGAGGTGGTGGACTCTGGATACAAGGTGCATTCGAAACTGGGGCCGGGCTTGTTGGAGTCCGTTTATGAAGTGGTCGTGGCGAAGTTACTGACAGGCCGTGGCTTGAACGTCGAGAGGCAAAAGTCCGTCCCGATCATTTTCGAGGGGCTGCGATTTGATGAAGGTTTCCGGGCCGATTTACTGGTTGAAGGGAAACTCCTGGTTGAGATCAAATCCGTTGAGAACCTTTCTCCTGTTCACGGCAAACAGGTGCTAACTTATCTCAGGCTCCTCAATCTGCCACTTGGTCTCGTCATGAACTTCGGAGCTTCTATTTTCAAGGACGGCATCAAACGGATTGTCAATAATCATTCAGACTTCGCGTCTTCGCGTCTTCGCGTGCACCAGGCAGCTAACTCATGAGTGGTGGACTATTACGTTTCAGAGATAAGCAACGAGGGGTGGCAAAGACCCTTGGCCGTTCATGCTTCGATACCTAATTTCTGCAATGAGGTATCGAGCAATCAAGGGGCACAAGGCCGGCATGGAGATTGAGTTTTGGAAACGGGGGAATAAGATGAAATGCAAAACGGCAATAATGGTTATGCTTCTGCTCGCCGCCTGGAACTCTTCGGCGTTTGCCGGCTGCTGCAGTCCCGATTGCTTTTCTTATAAGTGCGACCCGAGGGACGATTTCGGCAAGGCATACACGCTGGCCGTGGCCGGCCAGATTTTAAACCCGGACGCCGGGACGAACCTGGAGCCGGTCGAGGGCATCGACGGGCGTGCCGCCGAAAAAATAATGAAAAATTATGTGGAAAGTTTTAAGCCCTCGCAACCGCCGTCATCCGGAGGCTTTACGGCGGTTGCCGTCACCCCGAGCCCGGGCGCGTCCACCCATTAGCATAAGCTTGTCCCCGTTCCGGATGCAGGAGAAGATTGAGATGTACACCAGGCAGAAAGAAACAGGGCAGGCACGGTCACGATCAGAAAATGAGCGAGGCGCTTCGATGGTGGAGTTCGCACTTTTGTTGCTGCCATTGACGTTGATCATTATCGGCATTTTCGAATTTGGTATAATTATGTACGATAAGGCGGTTGTAACAAATGCGAGCAGAGAGGGGGCGCGTGCAGGCATAGTTTACCTGCAACCCGGGATGACCAGGGTGCCGCTTACCACGATACAGACGGTGGTCAACACGTACTGCACTAATCACCTCGTCACGTTCGCCACCACGAAACCTACGCCCACCACCCAACTCGGGGCCAATGGTACAGGCTCCGCTTGCGTTAACTCTGGAGACCCACTCGATGTGTACGTCACCTATAATTACACGTTCCTTTTACTTCCTAACTTCATTAATGGGTTAGGGGCGAGCCAAACCCTTACGGCGGAAACGTTCATGCGGTGCGAGTAATTTCATGCCGGCGGGCAGGCCCCAGGGGGTCAGAGAAAATGCATAACAAAAGGCTGAACCAGCGCGGATCAATTATTATCGTCGTGGCGGTCCTTTTGACCGTATTCTTTGGGATCGCCGCGCTGGCCGTAGATATCGGGCACATCACGATAGTGCGCAACGAGCTGCAGAATGCCGCTGACGCAGCCGCCCTGTTCGGAGCTTCTTCCCTCACCTCTTCCCCCACCTCTTCCACCACCACCACTGCAGTCCAGCAGGCGGTAACGAGCATCATCGAACATAACAAATCGGATAGCGTCGCGCTTACCGGCGCCACGGTTTCGACGGGCTGGTGGGACCTCGCCAGCCCCTCGCCCCAGACGCTGGCGTCGGCGCGAACCGTGTCAACACAGTGCCCCGCAGTACAGGTGACAGTGAGCAGGTCCGCCGGCAATAATGGGGGACCCGTGCAGCATTGGTTTGCCTCTGTCATAGGAATAAGCACCTCCAACGTGAGCGCCACGGCAACAGCCGTCATTGCGCCTGCCGGTACTGCCCTGCCGGGCGCCACTCCCGGTACTCCTTCGACTGGCGGCCTCCTGCCCGTGGTCATAGGTCAAGCCGTGGCCAACCAGTGGAGCACGTACAACAGCCCCAGCAGCCAGATTAAGATCGGGTCTGATTACCACTATCCGACGGACGCGGCGGGCCAGTGGACATCGTTTTTGACAGAGGAAAACGACGTCCCCGACATCGAGAATTTGATCTCGACCGGCAACACCGCACCGGTCAGCATCGGCAACAGCATATGGACCGAGCCCGGGACAAAAACCGCGCTATTCACCGCAGTCGCAGCACTAGTAGGTCAGACTGTTCTACTGCCGGTGGTCGCAGCCATTACCCCCAGCAGCTGGCAGCCGGTCGTCGGATTCATCGGCTTTCATATCACCGACTCGGAAGGGGGCAGCAGTAAATACATCGAAGGCTATTTCGTGGGCGACTTTTACGCCGGGAGCACCAGCCCCACCGGCGGGACCGGCGTCGTAGACACGACAGCTCCCTATACTTATGTTCCTCCCTCATTGGTACAATAGGGAGGCCGGGTGCGGCCGGTTACCGCCATCGCCCGAGGTCCCGGGCAAAGCCGTTTGTGCTGAAATTTCAAATCCCTCTCTCTCCGGGGCCTTGATCTCTTTTTCAAGGCGCTGAACAACGGCGTTAATGAGTGGACTTTAATTCGTCTTCCAGCCGCAAGTTGCCAAAGACGAATATGCAGGTTACCATTGCAATAGAGGCAGTTTCCCCGCTATAATTCCATTCCTGAAGGGTATTGATAAGGGTGGCCCTGCCCTCACTAACGATGGCGCGTTTAACCCTCACAAACCGGCGCAATAGCGCGGGCACAACCGGAAAGAGTATACTCTTTCCCGATTTGGCGCCTGCCTTGCCGTCCGGAGTTTCCTCTCTCAAGCGGGGGAAGGGGTATTTTGCTTGTATGAGGTGGGTGTTGCGAGGAATGAGGAAACATAATGGCCGATGACGTTATCCCTGTAAGGCTTGAGGTAAAATCGACGGAGCTGAGGGAGACGCTCGGACGCATCATAAGTTCCACGGAAGGATTCCACCTTCGCGACCCCGGCGATTCCGGCCCTTTCGAGCTTCTCATACTGGAGCTGGGGAAGGACGTTGACCGCGAATTCCAGATAGTGCAGTCCTTTTTCAACCTGGGGACGGTAAGAGAAATCTTCCTTACAGCACCGCAGCAGGACCCCAATGTGCTCGTCCGGGCCTTGAGGGCGGGCATAAGGGAGTTTTTCCCTCAGCCGGTCAACGAACAGGAAGTGCGGCAGGCCCTCGAGAACTTCAAACAGCGCCGGGACTCGGGAAAAGAAAATATAACAGCGGACAGGACCGGAAAAATCATTAACGTGGTGGCGAGCAAAGGGGGTGTCGGCAATACTACCATTGCGGTAAACCTGGCCGCCAACCTGGCTGACCTAAACAGGAAACAGTCAGTTGCGCTAGTCGATATGAACCTGCTGTTCGGTGAGGTCCCCCTTTTCCTGGACATAAAGCCCTCTTTTGACTGGGGAGAGGTTGTCAGGAATATAACACGCCTGGACGCCATGTTCCTTATGAGCATTCTTCACCGGCACAGCTCCCAGGTCTATGTGCTGCCTTCCCCGGACGAATTGAACGTAACCCATCAGCTCACCCCGGACATAATCCAAAAGCTGCTGGCGCTGATGCAGTCGATCTTTGACTACACGGTAATAGACTCGGGACGCATCTCGAACGATATCTCCCTCAGGGCCATCGAGTTGTCCGATACGGTGCTCATTACCAGCATATTGAGCGTTCCATGCCTGACCAACGTTAACAGGCTCACGAGGGTGCTCTACGATAGCGGGTTCGCTCCGGGCGAAAATGTCAGGCTTATCGTCAACCGATATCTGGAAGATACCTCGATTTCGTTGAAAGAGGCGGAGGAAAGCGTCGGGATGAAAGTGTCCTGGACGGTCCCCAACGATTTTGCAACAACGATGTCTGCGATCAACCAGGGGAAGAGCCTTGCCGAAGTAGCGGTGAAGTCGCCCGTTGCCCGCAGCATTCGGCAGATTGCGGTGGATTTGTCGGACACAGAAATCCGCGAAAAAAAGAAGGGCTCATTTTTCGGCAGCCTTTTTAAAAGAAGTTGATCCGGTACCCAAAATCCCCCATTTCCTAAAAGGGGGAAACAGTGCGCCCACCTTCACGAAGGGGGGATTGCAGGAGCAAGAATATAGTGAATCTTTTCAGACGATCGTCCAAAAATTCGGAGAACCGTGCAGCCCAGGCGGAACCGCTCGCTCCCGCTCAACGGGCCCTGCTCAGGAAAACGGGAATGCGGTCCAGGGTCCCTAATGAGTATTACGAACTCAAAACCAGGATACACGACCGCCTGCTGAACCTTATGGACCTGTCCCTGCTGGACACAATCGATCCGGATGTGCTCAAGCCTCAGATAAGACGGCTCGTAGAGCAGATGCTCATCGAGGACAAAGGGCGCGTACCTCTCAATCAGAATGAAAGCGAGCTGCTTTTCACCGAAATCCAGGACGAGGTGTTCGGCCTGGGACCTCTCGAACCGTTTTTGCAGGACCCTACCGTTTCCGATATTCTGGTCAATAATTACCGGCAGATATATATCGAGCGTTTCGGCAAGCTCGAAGCCACGGAAGCCAGATTTAAAGACGACAACCACCTCAGAAAGATCATAGATAAGATTGTCTCAGCCGTTGGCCGAAGGATCGATGAGTCTTCTCCTATGGTCGATGCCAGGCTGGCGGACGGTTCCAGGGTCAATGCGATTATCCCGCCGCTTTCGCTGGACGGGCCTGTACTCTCGATCCGCCGGTTCAGCAGAGACGTGCTCGAAATTAGCGACCTGATAACGCTGAAGACTTTGACCCCGGAGATCGCGAACCTTCTGCAGGGAATAGTGCGGGCCAGGCTGAACGTTTTGATCTCGGGCGGCACCGGGAGCGGCAAGACAACCTTGCTCAATCTCATGTCGCGGTTCATCCCGGAGGATGAGCGGATTGTAACCATCGAGGATGCCGCTGAACTCCAGTTGAAACAGGAGCACGTGGTGCGGTTGGAGACCCGGCCCGCCAATATCGAGGGCAAAGGTGAAATCAACCAGAGAGACCTTGTCAGAAACTCCCTTCGAATGCGTCCGGACCGGATAATCGTTGGAGAAGTCAGGGGGCAGGAAGCCTTTGACATGCTCCAGGCGATGAATACCGGGCACGACGGTTCGCTGACCTCCATTCACGCCAACTCGCCCAGGGACGCTCTCATGCGCGTGGAAACGATGGTCGCCATGGCAGGTCTGGAAATACCGGCCGAGTTTTTGCGAAGATATATCAGTTCGGCAATCAACGTCCTCATCCAGACCGCCCGGATGGTTGACGGAACAAGGAAAGTCGTCAGTATCCAGGAAATCACGGGCATGGAGGGCAACATCACTTCGCTGCAGGAGATCTTTGTTTTCGAGCAGACAGGGGTCGGCACTGACGGGAAGGTAACGGGGAGGTTCCGGGCCACTGGCGTCAGGCCCAAGTTTGTCGAAAAATTCCTCATCATGAATATTCCATTCATGGCAACGATGTTCGACCCCGGCGTGTATTTTAACGTGTAGAAGCGGGGAGCAAGGAGCGGGGTTAGGACACAGGACTGAGGACTGAGGGGGTAGGACACAGGACTGAGGACTGAGGACTGAGGACTGAGGGGGGAAGGGTGAAGGGGTTTAGACTGAAGGGGTTTAGGCTGAAGGTCTGAAGGCGAGAGCAAGGAGCGGGGTTAGGACACAGGACTCAGGACTGAGGACTGAAGGGGGTAAGAGGCGGGAGCGGGGAGCGAGGGGCGGGAAGTGAGAATTGACACTTCCGGGGCGGGGTTAGCAGGAATGACGGCTCAATACGAATTCGCGTTCAAAATGCATCCAAAACGATGGGTTTCGTCCCGCCCGGCGGGACTCCACCCATCCTACAAATCTCCGCCGGAATGACGGCGAAGGACGAGGCAGGTCCGGGGCAGGTCTTGCAGGGCGATTTTTCCAGCTCCGTCTGTTTTTTCTTTCTTCGCGGCTTTGTATGAAAAGATTTTGAGAGGCCGAAATGGACATCATAGTAGTACTCGCAATATTTATCGTCTGTCTTTTCCTGATGGAGACATTCCGCCATGCCTACATCAGCACGATGAGACCCGAACTCAAGGGTGTCCGCAAACGCCTCAAAAGACTTCCTTCCACCGCCCACGGACCCGTGTCCGTCGATATCCTTCGCAGGAGGGACTACAGCGATATAGCATGGTTTAATCGCATCCTTGCACATATGCCCGGCATAAGGAAGCTGGACAATCTCATCATCCAGGCCAATATCGAATACAGTATCGGCTTTTTCCTGGAGCTTTCCCCCCTTCTCGCCCTGGCAGGATACTTCGCCGGCCGGGCGGCGTTAAACGGCGGAGAGATTTTGCCGCTTTCGCTTGCGGTTATCCTGGGATACGTTCCATTTGCCTACGCACTGCTCAAGAAAAAAAAGCGGATGAGAAAGTTTGAAAAGCAGCTCCCGGAGGCCTTAGAGCTGATTGCCCGGACGCTTCGCGCCGGACAGGCCCTTTCCGGGGCGCTGAGCATAGTTTCCGAGGAATTTGACGACCCTCTCGGAACGGAATTCGAAAGACTGCTGGATGAGATAAATTATGGCGTGTCGGCCCAGGAGGCCCTGCAAAACCTTGCCGCAAGGGTCGAATGCCCCGACGTCAGGTTCTTCGTGGTCGCAGTCGTCATCCAGCGAGAATCGGGCGGCAATCTCTCAGAGATTATCGAGAACATTGCCCATGTAGTCCGGGAGAGGTTCAAACTAATGGGTAAGATCAGGGTCCTCAGCGCGGAAGGGAAGTACTCGGCGCTTGTCCTCTGCCTGCTTCCGTTTTTAGTCGGATTTGTGATCTATCTTTTGAACAGGGACTATATGATGCTCCTTATAGAGGACCAGCTTGGAAAGTATATGATTGGTACGGGTTTGGTAATGATGTTGCTTGGAGTAATCGTTATAAGGCAGATGATACAGATCAAGGTGTGAGACGATCCTGTCGCGGGCGCCCGTGTTGAAAGTCCGCTTTTTTTAAATGGGCCGTGAAATCCCCCCTTCAGGAAAGCGGGGACCTTATGGGCGGCCCTGAAAGACACCTGCTTTTTTCCAAGGATTACAATGGCTGAAGCCGACTTATTCCCGATTATTGCCGCCGTCATGGTTTTCGTTTCTTTTGCGCTTTTCTTTGCGGCGCTATATTTCTATTTGCGCTACGCTGCCGAGCGCAGAAGAGTGATGGAAAGGCTCAAGGCCGAGCCGATAGAATTCACACTGAAAGACGCCGGGGGCAAGACCGCCAGGACCCAGCCGGCAAGCTATCTGCGCGCCATTTTCGGGGTCCTGCAGCGGGTGGGAAAGATTGTCCGGGCAGATGACAAGACGGGCGCCAAAGAAAAGCGCCTCGCCTTCCTCAGGGCGGGCATTCGGAGTGAAAACGCGTCTCGTGTGTTCTGGGGGGCGAAGTACGTAATGGGGGTGCTCTTTCCCGCCGTTTTTATTTTCACGAGCCCGCTGTTCGCGAATCCGATGAAGCCCTCCGTGGCGCTTGGATTGAGCCTTTGCCTCGTGGTGGCCGGTTTCTACATCCCCGATTTCTGGCTGAGGCGGAAGACCTTGCGCAGAAAAAATCAAATCCGGAGCGCGCTCCCCGATGCGCTCGACCTTCTTGTGGTTTGCGTCGAGTCCGGGATGGGGCTTGATACCTCCCTGAACAGGGTGGGAGAAGAAATAAGGATCACCAGCCCGGCGATCAGCGACGAATTCAGGCTGTTCAACCTGGAAGTGAGGGCGGGCAAGGCAAAGCGGGACGCGTTGAAGAACCTGTCGCTAAGAACCGACCTCGAGGACGTCAACAGCCTGGTAACCCTATTGATCCAGGCGGAAAAATTAGGCACGAGCGTCGCCCAATCCCTTAGGGTCTATTCAGACTCCTTCAGAACTAAGAGGACGCAGAGAGCGGAAGAGATAGCGGCCAAGCTTCCGGTTAAAATCCTCCTGCCCCTGGCCTTGTTCATCTTTCCGTCCCTGTTTATAGCGATCATGGGGCCCGGGGTCATTCTAATTATGCGCGCACTTTTCGGCACAGTCGCCAAGTAGCCAGACCGGAGATTATCGGAGCATACAGATGTATATGATATCGTTGCCGCCAGGGTTGTACGCTGTTTCCCCCTTTCCAAAAAGGTGCGCCGGGGTGCGGATGATTTTTGCCTGGTCCGCAGTTCTCGCTTTAACAGCCTTGGGGACCTTCGGGTGCGCGTCCGGTAATTCACCCGCTCCGGCCCAAACCGGCTATTCCAAGCAGATCGAACAGCAGAAGAGGATTTCCCAGGAGCTTGAGCCGCCGAAAAAGCTCCCGGAAATGACCGACGACGACTATGAAAGACTGGGAGACAACTTCGTCCGGCAGGGGGACTACGAAAAAGGTTTCATGCAATACGACAAGCTGCTCAGGAAGAAGCCGGGCAATGGCCGCCTTCTCTACAAGAGGGGCATGGTTTTCCTCGTGAAGGACCGCAATATCGAAGCGCTGGGGGACTTTCAGGAGGCCCTCAAAAAAGAACCCGGCAATGCTCTTCTTCACCAGGGCGCCGGCGAGGCGCTCTTCAAGTTGAAGCGTACCGATGAAGCGGAAAAAGAGTTTCAGCTTGCCCTGAAGTCCGATGGGAAGCTTTGGCTGTCGCACAATTTCCTCGGTATTATCTATGATTACAAACAACGTCCCGACCTTGCCGTCGAGCAATACCAGGCCGCTATTTCCATAAGACCTGAGTGGGGGGCCGTCTATAACAACCTGGGAGTGTCCCGGACACTGCAGGGAGAGTGGGAAACGGCTGTCGTGGCATTCGAGGACGCCATCAAAAGAGGCTATTCAGACCCGCAGGTGGGGAACAACCTGGGGTTGGCCCTATGCCGGCTTGGAAGAGATACTGAGGCTATCGAGGCCTTCAAGCGTTCGGGCGACGAAGCCCAGGCTTATAACAATCTCGGCTCCTTTCATCTTCAGCAGGGCGACTACGAAAAGGCCGTGCGCGCCTTTGAGAAAGCGATACAACTAAGGCCCACCTTTTATGCACAGGCGAGTGAAAATCTGAAAAAGGCGCAGGCGGCCCTTCATTCCCAACCCGCTTCAGAACCGGCCGGTTCGACACAAGCCCCGAAGAAAGAACCGGGTGATTCTCCAACTGTTTCTCAGCCCGCTCCCTGATCGAAATAGATGATTGGCTGCCCGGCGCGTCATTTCCGGGATCTCCGGCAGCTCGTTGTTAAAGGAAATTGAAATAGTCACGATAGCTATTTTAGATTTTTGCAAAAAACTAAAATAGTGCAACGCGTTATTTCAGTTTCCAGCCTAGTGCAGCGTCAACTAAGTTCCTATAGGTAAGGTCCTATAATCCGTCATTCCGGCGAAAGCCGGAATCCAGAGTCTTTTCAGTTGGTTAAAAGCACTGGACCCCGGCTTTTCGCCGGGGTGACGATTCCTTGCAACATGTCATAACTTAGTTGACAATGTACTAGAGCCCGTTTGAGCCGAACTACTGATGCACGGAATTTTAGAGCGAGC
>Ga0209517_10008978_pt1 | contig 11556 bp, 9 predicted proteins | sample PeaSoiMetSII2010_FD_187695 | JGI IMG/M metagenome (GOLD analysis project Ga0209517, IMG submission 187695) | Peat soil microbial communities from Weissenstadt, Germany - SII-2010 (SPAdes) (version 2) | ecosystem: Environmental > Terrestrial > Soil > Wetlands > Peat | place: Germany: Weissenstadt...
CAGGCCGTGATCGTGACACGCGAATCAGACCCCCATGAGGTTCGGGCGCTTTACGCCATGTGCGGCTCGTGCGAAGGCGCTATGAGCGAAACCGAATGGGAACAGATGTTTGAAGGCCTCGTGCTAGGGGAAGCAGTTATGTTGCCGGTCACAGAGGAAGCGCAAGGCGAGGTTCGCCGGATCCGATTGGCGCCCCGGCTGACACCGCACGTCCGGCACCTGGCGAAGTACGTCGACCTTCCGGTGCCGGAAAGCCGCGCGTTCGTGTTCTGGCGTGACGCGTCAATGAGCGGACAGCGCGCGCGGACGCTTCGTGAGTTCGTCGCGATCGTGGAGCAGTCGCCCGCCCACGTGCTGGACGGCCATCTGCGGCGCAACGACTTTTCCCGTTGGATCGCGGACGTGTTCGGTGACTATCCGCTGGCGAAGACCTTGCGGCAGGTTGAGTGTGACTATGGCACGGGTACGACAGCTGACGTCGCATCGCACATCGTGCAAGCGGTGCGCGCACGCTATGAGCTCGTCGGCCCGAGCTACAGCAGCCAGCCAGCCGCCGTTACCTCCACGAAGTGAGCTCCAAGGTGCGAATTCGGTCGACGAAAGGCGAGTGAGTATTGTGGAGTATAAGCCTATGAACGCCTTTGCGGTGTGGGTAACGGGTCTTCCGGCCTCTGGAAAATCCACTTTGGTCGCGGCGCTGAAGTCCCAACTCGTCGACCGCGCGGGTTGACGTTGCGGTGCTCGAATCCGATGTATTACGTCAGTTTCATAGGCAAATCTGCCATGCGCCAAGACGACCTACAACCTTAGGCGGGGTAGGGTATCTCACTCTAAGGAAGAATTGGCGCCCTTGTTATGCTTGCCTGGCCACTGATTTGCTACTTCAAACAGTGAAGATTAGTAATTCTTAGAGAGAAACATGTTAAAAAGCCTTCTTGTAGCTCCGGGCGACCGCTTGAGAGATGAGTTGAAATACCTGCTGCTCCAGATCCCTCGGGTTGAAGTCGTGGGGACTCTTTCCAAGTACCCATCGACCGACGATTTATTACGCATCGTTCGCGTCCGGAAGGTGGGCTTATTGTTTCTAGACGTGGACGACTTTCCGGGTGCACAGGAGCTGCTCGCATTCCTTGAAATCTCGATTCCCGGGCTCCCTGTGATCACGCTCAGCAGTCGAGAGGACGTGGCTTTACTGCCGAAGTTGATGCACCTGGGTGTTCGTGAACACCTGAACTCTGTCATCGAGCCAGCGGCGATGGAGGCAGCGATACGATCAACCGAGCAACGTTTGAAGATTCAACCGATGCCGGCGCCGCGCCTCTCGGATCTCTATACGTTTCTTCCCGCCAAGCCCGGAGTCGGTACCACTACGATTGCGCTGAGTGTCAGTTGCGCGATCGCCGAGGACATAGGCCTTCGAACTCTGCTACTGGATTGCGATTTGGCCGCGGGAGCAATTAAATTCCTGCTCAAGCTTGAAAAAAGTGCCTCGATTGTGGATGCGCTGGTTCACTCCCCCAACCTGGATGAGGGGCTTTGGGCACAGATGGTCGGAAAATGGGGGAAGCTTGAAGTGCTGCATGCCGGCGGCCTGGACGCCGCCCCAAGCATCGATACCAGAGACTTGCAGCGTGTTCTCGAAATGGCCCGCGCTCAGTATGACGTGATTTGCGCAGACGTGGCCAGCAGTTTCGATCCCTTCACGGTCTCGGTGATGCGCGAGTCGCACCGAATCTTCCTGGTGACCACTCCGGAGGTGGTTCCGCTCCATCTGGCTTCCGTGCGAATGAGGCGTCTTACGGAACTGAACTTACATGACCGGGTTAGTCTTCTGGTGAACCGCAAGACCCGAAGTAAGTTCGACGACGTCGAAGTCGCGCGTGTCGTAGGAATCCCAGTGGCACACTGCTTTGCCAACGATTACGCGGGTGTGCAGGGCGCGATTCTCGAAGCTGCGCCTATTTCGCACAAATCCGATCTCGGTCAAAGCGTTCTGGACCTCGCTCATTCGCTTGCGCCACAATTCGAGCCGAAACCAGCTGCGCACCACAGGAAGTTCCTGGAGTTCTTTCATGTGCCGCAGGCCGGCGATCTTGAGGAAGCTTGGCGCCGGTGAGAGAGCCAGGCCACAACATTCTGTCTGTTGTCTTCAGCGAATCGAGACCGGGCCCGCAATCAAAGCGGGAGCGGGTTGCTTCTTATGTCCGCCGACACAAACTTTCGACAGGCCGCATTCGACACAGCGGCCTGAAGGCATGGCTTCGGGATTCAAACGCGGCTCAGCTCCCAGCCAGTACAGGCCGTTTGCCATGACGCAGAATCCCGTGGCTGCGAACCACACCATGGCGCCGCCGACAAATAGCGTGAACAGCGTCCACCAGGCGCTGACCGTGATCGCCAGGATCGACGCAATCGAGATGTTGATGCCGACCGCGAGATAAATGCGGCGCTCGAGATACCATTGGTCGGTTTGCATGAAATACAGATTCCAGCGCTTGGGCGTCTTCGACCCGAGCATGGGACTGAAGCCGAACAGGCGCAGCAAATTTCCCGCCGGGCAAAATCCGGTGAAGGCGACGTTGATCGAAACGAGCCCGGTGGCGATCACTCCAAACATCCACATCCGCTGCACCAGCAGCGCCAGCGCCGTGCTTGCCAACAGAACTATTCCGGCAATCAGCCAGACCGTCCGCTCAATGTACCAACGGTCAGTGGGGACGATATAAACACCTGCGCGTCGTGTCATGGCGGGAATTATAGCATCCCGGGAACCGTCGAAGTTGAGAATCGTGCTCGTTAAGCGAATCAAAAGATCGAGGCTATCGCGGAACTTCTTCGAAGCTGATGTTAGCTGAGCCGATCCAGATACTGCTTCACGAAATCACAGCCCACCTCGGCGATGTAGGCGTCGGTCAGGCGCTTGGTGATCGAACCGGGCACCCGGCCGTCGCCGACTTTTGCGCCGTTGAAGGTGCGCACGCCGGCGATGCAGAGGCTCGTGGAGGTCAGAAACATCTCTTCGGCATTCTCCGCGTCGAAGAGATCGATATCGCCTTCAATGACTGAAATGGCGAGCTTTTCCGCGAGATCGAGCGTCATCTGGCGGCTGATGCCGGCCAGGACGTAACGCTCGCTCGGAGTATAGAGCTTGCCCTCGCGGACGACGAAGATGTTGCTGCCCATCCCCTCGGCGAGATTTCCGTTGACGTCGAGCAGCACCGCCCAACCATCGGGATCGTGCGCTTTCACCGACTGCTCCGCGACGATCATATTCAGGTAATTGTGCGTCTTCGCGCGCGGGCTGAGCATGTCTGGCGCGATGCGGCGCTGCGGGGGCGTCCATACGTCGAGACCGTCCCGAATGTGACGCGCGCGCGCCTTGAGCGGCAACGGCGTGCATTCCACAACTACGTTCGGACCGACGTGTTCGGGCACTTCATCACCGATCGGATCGACGCCGCGACTGACGCGCTGGCCAATCCACCAATCACCGGCCGCTTGACGCAGAGGTTCGTTGCGCGCCACGATCTGCTCCGACACGCTGATCATTTCCTGAGGACTTATGCCGGGATCAAGACGCAGGTAACGCAGCGTGCGATAGAAGCGGTCAATGTGCTGCTTCAGCCGGAAGGCGCGGCCGTTAAAGGTGCGCGTCATGTCGAAGGCGCCGTCGCCGTACTTCCAGCCCCGGTCGCGGAACGAGATCAGTACCTGATTCTCGGGCATGAATTTCCCGTTGAACCAGGCGAGGCGGGAATTGGCCGGCTGCGTCATGGCGTCTTTGCTATCTTAACTGTTCGTATCAACCTGCTTTTCGCCCGCGGGGCGGCGCGGGTCTGCCGGTGGTCGAGTCCTTCTACGCTCGCCAGATGGTCGATGGTTAGTACCTAGAGTCCGGAGGAGGCTCAGATCGCGGGATGGCGATGGCGGTCTTGCTGCCGGAGGCTTCAATTCTTCTGTTTCTCTGGACCCGCGCACGCCGGGCCTTGGTATTCACCGATCTCGATATGGTACCCGAGGTGTTGTGTCGCCGAGGTCCCAGCGTAGTCCTTCACATACACGGGTTCGAGCGCCCGTTCATGTTATGCTTTCTGCTGAATTATTGCGATTGACGTGCCGGCCGCCCATGAGCCTGCACACTCAGTTTTTGCAAGGAGCCGGATGAACAGACGTGACTTCCTAGGCGGTCTTGCAACGGTGGGCCTCGCCGGCTGTGCACACAAGGCCCGAAACCCGGCGGCGCCGCCCAGTCTGCCTGCTTACGAGATCCTCCCCAAAATAATGCCGATCCGCGCGCAGGTGGACCGGATCTTTCGCGTCACCGTGTGCCTTCGCCCCTTTCGCGCCGCCGGTCCTCGACTTGATGTAGAGCGTGTCGGCGACAAGACGGTGGTACACAATTACGGGCACGGCGGCAGCGGCTGGTCGCTATCGTGGGGATCGAGCAACATCGCGGTAGAAAAGGCTATGGCGGCCGGAGAACGGGATATGGCGGTGATCGGTTGCGGCGCATTGGGGTTGACCTCGGCGATTCTGTTGCAACGCGCGGGCGCCAAGGTGACGATTTATGCGAAGGAGCGTCCGCCGGAGGTGCGATCCGCACGAGCAACCGGTTCCTGGACCCCCGACTCGCGCATCGCGTTGACGAATTCCGTGGCGTCTGATTTTCCAGCGCTGTGGGAAAAGATGTGCCGCACGTCGTTTCACACTTATGAAAGCTATCTGGGAATGGCGGGAAATCCCGTGGAATGGCTCGATCGTTACGTTCTGTCCGATACCAGCCCGGATGAAATGCAGGCCGGCCGGCGGCAAGAGGATACCCTGGGCTTTGCGAGCTATCAGAATCGCGTCAGAGATTTAACACCGCGTTCTCGAGATCTTCCACCCGGCAGCCATCCTTTCCCAACCCGATATGCAAGGCGAAATTCGAGTCTCACCTTTAACATCGCGGCCTATTCGCGACAACTGGTGACCGATTTCCTGGTCGAGGGCGGCAAGATAGAGAGGGTTGAGTTTCATTCGCCGTCCGAGTTGAACCAGATAGCTCAGAAGGTGGTGATCAACGCGACCGGCTATGGAGCGAGAGCGTTGTGGAAGGACGAGTCCATCGTTCCGGTGCGGGGTCAGATTGCGTGGTTGATTCCCCAGCCGGAGGTGAATTATGGAGTGATGTATAAGAACGTGAACATCCTTTCGCGGCGGGACGGGATCGTCGTGCAGGATCTCGGCAAGGGCGACATGGACGGCTTCAATGATGCGAACGAAAACCCGGACCGAGGCGCGGCGGAAGCCGCTGTTCAAGTGGTGGCGGAGTTGTATGGGCGGATGGCCGGAGCGAGCCAACGCTAAAGGGAACGAAATGTTTTGGTGGACCTGGTCGGGTTTCGGGCGCGGCCGGAGCCATGAATCGAACGCAACCTGCCGTTGTTAAATCGAACCTTGTGCGCGGCAACGATATATGATTACTTGCGGGGATCCTGTGGAGTCCGCTCCTTCAGGTTGAGTTCTCGAAAGGAGACCGCCGTATGAATCTACCCGACGCTCCAATTACATCTGAAGGCTTCTTCGTCACCCATTTTCTTACTGTGAAGAATCAGGAAAAATCTAGGGACTTCTACGTGCGAATTTTAGGCGGGAAGTTGATCAAGCGGGAAAACCCCTGCTACATCAAGCTGGTCAACTCCTGGATCATTCTAAACTCTGGCGGCGGCCCGACGCCCGACAAGCCCGAGGTGATTCTTGAGCCTCCAACGGATCTCAACAGAGTGAACAGCTTTCTGAACCTGCGCGTGGCCGACATCCGGGCTTGTTACCAGCAATGGCGCGCTAAGGGAGCTGTTTTCCTCACTGAGCCACTGGCCAATCCTGACGGCTGGGAATGGCGTTGCTACATGCGCGACCCCGACGGATACATCATCGAGGTCGGCCAATACACCCAAATGGCACTCGACCGTTTCAAGGACGATCTAAGTTGAGTCGAACGGCCCGAAACGCGTGACTCGGGAATGCGCTCGTCGGTCAGTGCATGGACTTGGACCGGACGCAAGCCCACTTTTCGGGAGTAATCGGCTCGAACGCCACATCTCGGGGAGCTTTGGAAAGGCCTAATGCTGTCCGCGCTCGGGCTTCGTTGGTTCTTTTTGGCGCCTTGCCATTCATCGCTGAGAGACGCTTGGCAAACTCAAATTAAATTGCCGTCAGTGCTTCGTGGATGGTCCCGGCGTTCCATCCGACCAAGTGGCGGCCAAAACCATGAAGATGGTTACCCGTTCCTCCGGATCCTGCCCCGCTATCACCGGCGAGCCAGGCAGATTGGCTCCCCAGCTTTTCACGGCATCACCCGAAACGAAAAACATGAGATGGGGATGCCAGCTCATGTCCTCGTCGCTCAGGTACTGCTGCTTCGCCATCATGTAGCACATCGCTCCCGGAGCCAGCGCGGGCAGTTCTCTCTTTTCTAATGCGGACGTCGTAGCCGCGAGGATCTGGCCTTTCGATTTTCCCGCCAGCACAAGTTTGGTCTTCTTCAGAAAGATGGGCAGAAACGTCCTTGAGGCTTCCGGATTGAAGCAATTCGGGGCGCGGACCTTGGGATTCCAGAATTCCGGGTCATCGGTCGGCTTCGCCCAGGATCGCTCGACGATGCAGACGAAGCCATTCGAGCCCTTCACGGCAGTTGCGTAGCCATCCCGTCGCAGCACCATCACTTCGGCTGCATCCGAAATCGATGCCGGAGCGGAACTCCGGGCCAGCACTATCTCAGCCTTCTCGTCCGGAATCAAATACTGGTCGAAAGGCGCAATGACCGGATAGGGAGCCTTCGCAGCTTGCGCTCGTGCGCACGCCGGCCAGAGGAAAAGATTCGGAATAACGAATGCTAACGCTGTGATTCTGATATTGTTCTTCCGCATTTGATTCTCCGAAGAGCATTTTTGTCAGGTTTTGAGCCGCTAACCGTCTGGCGGCGCAATGCGCCACTAATGATGGTATCCGATTCGTCCTGACAAACGGCTTGTGACCCGCGACCGCACTTCTACCCGAACCTGTCGTCGGTAAACCGCTCGCCTCAGAAAAAGGGACCGTTATCGCGCATTTGCCGGTACCAGCTTCGAAGTTCAGATCGGACCGGCCTTAGCATTAGCTTGCGCCAGCCCTTGCACCGAGGGTGTTCGTTTTGGCGTCCGCAGCAACTGCTGCTCGAACGCCGCCACCGCCTCCCTGGGCCTGCCCGCGTCCAGCAACATCTCGGCGTAAAACTCCAGTGCAGGTTTGATCGGCTCGGGTGGCCCGGACGGCGGCGATAAAGTTGATTCGATCTCAGCCGCCGCCTTCGCCAGACGCAGCGCTTCCGCCTTTTGTCCACGCGTGAATTGCGCGGCCGCGGCGACCTCGTTTTCCATAATGGCGAATGGCTTTGCTGCGTACGCCTCGCCACCGGATTCCAGGCCGCGCCTGATCGTGCCTAGCGCGGCGCCGGCCCGCTCCGCCTCGCTCGCGTCGCCCAGTTTTGCGGCGCCCAGGCCGGCGATGAAGATCCACGCTCCTTGTCCCGAGTAACGCGCGCCCATGCCGGCCATGCCTGGCATCGACGCGTGATCAGTCTGGGTCTCCATGGAACTCTCCAGCGGGATCTTTTCCCACTTGCCGGTCTCCAGGATGTAGCGGGCCAACATCGTGTGGTACTGCTGCGCGATGTTTGTGTTTTTGGAATTTCGATCAGCGGCCTGCTTGGCGAGATCCACACTTCTTCGCGCCTCGTCGAACTTCCCGAGCATCAGGTTCGCGTACTCCAGCCAGGACAGCGTGTGAAAATCCTCACGCCCTTCCGGGAGGTGCATGCGCGCGATGAGATCCTCGGCAGCTTTGTAGGCTACGGTGTTGGAGGCAGCCACGTCCGGCCACATTCCGAGCTGGACGAAGATGTGCGACGGCATATGCAGTGCGTGCGGCGCCGCCGGCGCGATCCTGGCATACACACGCGCCGCCGGCAGGGCGAGAATCGCATGGTCGGGATCGTCGAAGGCGTGGATGATGAAGTGCGCGGCGCCGGGATGGTTCGGGTTTTCCTGAAATACTTTCATCGCAATCGATGCCGCGAGCGCCTGCCGCCGGAACCCTTGGTCTCCGGGCCTCACGGTTCCGAGCAGAGAAAGAGCATAGAAAATCGCGACCTCGTGATCGTCAGGCCATCGGTCATAGAGACGTGCCATCGCCTCGGAGTACGCCTTGTCGCGTGCCAGCTTGTCTCCGGGCGCGTAAAAGAGCTGGTTCACTGCTCCCAGATAGGCCTTTTCCTTCTCCGTGTGTCCTTTCGCGAGGCGTCCTTCGAGTGTGGGCGCCAGCCGCTCTAATGCTTTTTTGGCTGCTGGCAGGTCTTGCTGAGCCCACAGAGGATGGTTATAACTCATGGCCTCGCCCCAATAAGCCAGCGCGAAGTTCGGGTCGACCTGCTGCACCTTATGAAACGCTTCTGCCGCCTCATCGAACTCGAAGCTGTGAAGGTCCTTGACGCCTTCGATGAATTTCGGCTGGGCGGCCCCGGAGCCGGAGTTAGGAAAGCTGATGCTTCCGAGCTCCTGCGCGTTCCCTCCCGCCGGGGAGAACAGGGCTACGACCGCCACGATCAGCGCAGCGAAGCACGGCTGCATATTCCGCATAAAGCCTCCTTTGCGATGGAGTGCTGCCCGAGGTTCCCCGGCGCACACTGTGGCCTCCACCCTTGTTCGGCGTTTTCCATTATGTCGCAACATCATCAGGATTTCGACCCGGACCCGCGGCTAACCCGGGCTATCGAAGCCTGCAAACGTTGTTTTGACTGGACTCGCAAACCTGCCGCCGCGGCATGTTTGTGTTTATGGGGTGCACCGCGATGTTTTTGCAAACTTGTCGAAAGAATCGGGCTTCAACCCCCATTATGATTGCGTGAAGCCATCCTTCATTGCCCCGGCGCTCTGGTTTCGGATGAGCGACTGGCCGATTTCGGCGAGTTCGTCATCCTGCAGACGAAAGTGCGGCGGCCCGCTCGGGCGCCGATCTCGTACGGTATGGAAACTTCAATGTCTAGGGCGCCACAAAGAACGATGACGTGGCGCACACTACTACCAGATTCAAATGATTAAACATGGTACAACTCACGACTTTCATTGGCGAAAGAGAGCTGGACGATTCCGAACGGCTCGACAGCAGTCGCTTTTCACGGACCGATCGCGGCCTGTAGAACTTAGGACCACGAGGGCTTCATTCATGAACCAAACTCTATCAGCGCGGACTATTGCTCTAGCGATTCTGGCCTGTGTGTTTTCCGTCGCACTCCAGGCCGACCTGAGTGAAAACACGGTTCTACAGACCGGCTCGGCCCTGAACCTGGATACAGGTGCGGTCGTCAGCTCGGGCGGGGACATTCTGTGGAACGGAAGCACCATCGCTCCGCAGGGCAGCGCGACGGTGTACAACGTCGGCGACGCTGGCGCGACTAATTTCAACGGTTTGCCCCAATCTTATTGGGTCACCCTTGCCGCGGCCGGCAGGTCGACACCTATCGCCGCCAATCTGCTTGTGGCTGGAGATGCCTTCGTTGCGAACACCAGCAGCGGGAAGGTCGCGAAAGTCCTGGTCGTCGCAAACAGCGGCGGTGCGATCACGCTTCAATTCACTACGTTCGGAGCAGCGGCCTCGACTGCGCCCGCGGTCTCGCAAATTCTCAACAACTCCAGCCTGATTCCGCCGGGCATGCCGAATTTCGGCATCGCTCCCAGCAGCATTTTCGTTGTCCAGGGAAGTAATCTGGCCGATCCTGGGACTCCGGTTCTACAGGACACCCAGGCATCGGGCGGGCTGCCAACGACACTGAACGGAGCCAGCATCACGGTAGTCGTAAACGGCGTGACGACGCATCCGGCGCTCTATTACACCAGCCCTACTCAGATCGCCGCGGTTCTGCCCGCAGCCACGCCGGTCGGGACTGGGACTCTCGCGGTGAACTATAAAGGCACGAACAGCGCCCCGGCGCCGATCCAGGTGGTGGCGAGCGCCGTAGGGATCAACCAGTTTAACCAGATCCCAATTCCTCTGGGAGTGTTAAACACGAATATCGATGTCGGGGTGGCCACCGACAACACGACCGGCGCGGTGCTCACATTCACCAACTCGGGGACATCCGGAGAGACTATCGTCGTGTGGACCACGGGGCTGGGCGCCGATCCCGCCGATAGCGATAACGCCTACATCGCTGCGCCACACGCGATTAACACCCCCATGCAGGTTTATCTGGGCGGGGTTCTGCTGAACGTCCTCTATCAAGGCTCGTCGGTGTACCCGGGTGTGGATGTGATCATTTTCACCATACCGTCGTCGGCTCCCAACAGTTGCCACGTTCCCCTGATCGCGGTGACCGGAACCGTTGTGAGTAATGTCGTGGTTCTCCCGATCCACCAGGGCGGCGGAACGTGCGTCGAGCCGGGGACCGGCGGTGTTAGCATTACCGGCGACCAAATCCTGAAGGACACGCAAGATACGCTCAAAAGCGGGGGGCTGACCCTGCTTCAGACGAATGACACGAACGCCAAGGGCGTTCTTACCGTCACCAACTCTGCCGGCGCGGCCTTTTTCAAGGATAGCGGGCTCCTCGCCGGCGCTACGGGCCGGGGGGATATTCTTTCACCCGGTGGATGCGCTGTGTACCCGATTATCACGGGAGGCCCGCTCACCATCGTCGGTCTGGACGCCGGGTCGATTACTTTCGCGGGGCCCACGGGACCCGCGATACCACTGCCGATACAGCTCGGCATCAAGGGCGAGTATGGCGCGACTCTTACACCCGGGATTCCGTCGACGGGTGGAACTTTCACCTTCACTGGCACTGGCGGAGCGGACGTGGGTCCGTTCACTTCCACCGTGACCATGTCGAATCCCCTTTTCAAGTGGACCAATCCAAGCGCGGCCGGGACGGTAGACCGGACACAGGGATTAACGTATACCTGGACCGGTGGCTTGCCGGGAACCTACGTCCTTCTCGGCGGAACCTCGACGGGGTCGGGAGTGACTGCGGGCTTTTCCTGCCGGATACCGGTGGAAGCCGGACAGTTTACCGTGCCCTCCTATATTCTGCTCGGTATGCCGGCGGGCAGCGGAGGTACGTCGATACAACAGCATGACGCTGACTCATCGTTTTCGGCTACCGGTCTTGACCTCGGCGGGGTGACGGCAGTGGTCGAGTTTTCCGTGCCCACGACCTACAAGTGAACGATCAAGGAGGTCACTCACGTGATACGCTGTTTCCGGTTCGTGCTGTCGCTGTCGCTTCTTCTGCCCGCCGCGGCGCAGGATCATTCTAACCGTATTTTCGACCAGTTCACGGGGCGTTATCACTGCGCAGGGCGATGGACCGAGTTCCAATTTAAGATGGTGCCCGTCACCGGGCCGCTTGGGATGGAAGAACCTGGTGGCGGCGTCACTGGAGCGATGACGTTCTCTTTCCATCGCTCGATCACGAGTACGGACGGCGCCGGCTATAACCTGACGGGACACTACGACCCGAAGACCGGCCGGTTCCACCTC
>Ga0209517_10008986_pt1 | contig 11546 bp, 8 predicted proteins | sample PeaSoiMetSII2010_FD_187695 | JGI IMG/M metagenome (GOLD analysis project Ga0209517, IMG submission 187695) | Peat soil microbial communities from Weissenstadt, Germany - SII-2010 (SPAdes) (version 2) | ecosystem: Environmental > Terrestrial > Soil > Wetlands > Peat | place: Germany: Weissenstadt...
GCCGTGACCGACGACGGCCGTCCCATCCTGCACGACGACATCATGCGCCAGGCCCTGGCCGCAGCCGCCCAGCTCGGTATCCCCGTAGTGCAACACGCGGAAGACACCCGTGTGACCGCCGGCTGCTCGGTCAACGAGGGCCCGGCATCGTTCCGCCTGGGCCTGCGCGGCATGAGCGACGACGCGGAAGCCGCCGTCGTGGAGCGCGACACCATCCTCGCCAAGAACGCCAACGCGCACCTGCACGTTGCCCACGTCACCACCGCGGCGGCCCTCAAACCTATCCGCCGCGGCAAGCGCAATCACGTGAACGTCACCTGCGAGGTCACGCCCCACCACTTCACGCTTATCGACGAGAACATCGGCGATTACGACACGCGCTTCAAGATGAACCCGCCGCTGCGCTCCGCCGCCGACCGTGAGGCTCTCATCGTGGCCCTGGCCGATGGCACCATCGACGCCATCGCCAGCGACCATGCCCCCCACGCGCGTTATGAGAAAGAAGTGGAGTTCGACCGCGCTGCCTTCGGCGTCACCGGCCTGGAGACCGCGCTGGCGCTGGCCCTCACCCGGCTGCACCGCGAAAAACGACTGCCGCTCGCTCGCATCGTGGAGTTGTTCTCTGCCGGACCGGCGCGCGCCCTGAACCTGCGCGGCCGCGGCAGCCTCTCCCGCGGCGCCCCCGCCGACGTGACCATCTTCGATCCCGCGCAGCGCTGGACTTTCGACGCCTCGAAGTCGCTCTCCAAGTCGCGCAACACGCCCTTTGACGGCTGGCAGCTCACGGGCAAAGCGGTTGCGACCATCGTCGGCGGACGGTTCGCCTATCGCGCGGACTAACTCAACGAAAAAGCAGCCACGGATTAACGCGGATCATCCGTGCGAATCCGTGGCCGCCCCTCCTCAAGGCCGAACACCAAGATCCCTCTTCGGCTAATTGACGGTCAGGTTAATGGTCACGTTGCTGTTCGACGACGCCGGTGCCGTCGAGATCCCCACCGTCGTGTTGCCCGTCACCGTTACGTTCACCGCGCCACTCTGTGACGCCAGCGTGCTCGCGTCACCCAGGTAATGAGCGCTGATCTGGTGCGTGCCGACGCTCAGCGTACTGATGTTGTTGATGGTGGCCGCCCCGTTCACCACCGGCACCGTCGAACCCGGTACCGCCGTCACGCCGTCGAAGAGCTGCACCATGCCACTGGCCGCGGAGGCTGGTGACACGGAGATGCTGAAGCTCAGCGCCGTATTCGGTGCGACCTTCGTCTGCGCCGGCGCCGTGATCCTGGTAATTGTCGTCACGGGTCCGAGATTGACGCTGCCCCCACTACCACCGCCGCAACCCATGGCGAAGCTCAGCAGGCATACCAGCCAGAGTCCCATAGCCGCGCGATACCGCCGCCGTCCCGGCACGAAGATCAGGAAGATCGCGGCCAGCCCAGTCCCGGCGCTCAGCTTCCACCAGCCACTTCGGCTGGACGGGCCCCGAGTACTTGCGTACTCGGTCAGCGTAGTGTGCAGCAGCTCAGCGGTTGTGCCGGGCGCCGAGGGCGCTGCCACGTTAACCGTTAGTTGTCCCGTCGCTGCCCCGCTTCCCGACACGTTGATGTTCAAGGGGTTCGGCGAGCAGGTCACTCCCGGCGGCAAGGTCGCTGCCGGACAGGTAACCGCGACTTGCCCGGTGAAGCCTCCGCTGGGAGTCAGGGTGATCGTCGAGATGGCGCCGCCGCCCGCGGCGGCGGTTGCGGCTGATCCGCCCAGAGCGAAGGTCCCCAACTGCGTCACGGTAACTGTTGTTTGGGGAAACGGCGGCGAAGTCGTCAAGAAAGGCACATAATTCGAGTCCCCACTATATGTCACCGTGATCGTGTGGTTCCCCACGACGGAAAGTGAAGTGGTTAGCGTCACTTGGAAGGAAGGCAACGTTGTTGCCGATCCGGGGATGGAGACCGTAGTGAACTGTCCAGTCAATGGTGTGTTGCCGTCGAGGAAGGTAACCGTTCCGGTGGGTGCAGCACCGTGGCTGGTGGTCTCTACGATCGAGAAAAGGGTAAAACTGGCATTTTGGGTGACCGGCTGTGCGGGGCCCAGAATACCCGTGATGATGTCGGCCGCTCGGTTGATGGTCACCGACAGGTTCGCCGGGCCGGAGGCGTTGAAACTGTTGTCGCCAGAATATGTGGCGGTGAGAGAGTGCGTGCCCCCAGCGAGCTGGATATTCTGGTCTTCCGTGGTCCCCAGACTAGCATTCAACGCGAAGGTGCCACCATCAAGCAGCACGCCGTTGTCCCTAATGGTCACGATGCCGGTGGGGCAGCCCGTGCTGCACAAGGGACCGGGTTGGAAGCCATCGGTAAGGTTAGTAACGTCCGCGCGCAGGAGGTAAAGGTCCGAACCGTAAGTGGCGGTGTTCACCGTGTAAACAGGGTTGCCGAACTGGTCGGGAGTAACCCAATGAAGAAAGATGCTGCTGCTCTCCTTGCCGACAGTGACCGGGATGGGCGGAGTGGAATCGCTGCCGCCGAAGGTGCCGTCGCCCCCATAGCGGGCAAAGACCGAGTAGCTGCCACCGGGCATAAATTTCGTGGTCGCACCCGTGGTGGCCCCACTGCTGTTCAGGATGAATCCATCGATGCCAGCCTCGTTGGTTCCGGGCGTGGCGAGCAAGGAAACTGCACCAGTCGGTTTCGCCGTCCCCGAGTTCGGCGCGACCGTGATATTCATCGCGACCGCCGTTCCGTGCGGGATATTCGTGCTCTGACCAAGGCTCAGAGTAGTGGCCGTACCTATAAAGCTGACCGTGTTCCAGTTTGTGACCAGATTGGCGACGTTGATGGTGCCCAGTCCCGTCGCAAGGTCATAACCGGGGGTGGTCAACCAAGCCGGATTCGTTGGATTCTTGGGGTCCACTAGCACCCCGGTGAGGGAAGTGACGCTGCAGTTTAGCCCGCCCGCGCAGGGCATAGAGTTATTGCCCTTAGTGGTGTCGTAGAAAATGCAGTTGCTGGTGGGACCTGAGCTGGAATTGCAGGTCGAAGGATTCTTAGCAGCCAAGGGATAGAGGACGTAATTAGCGTTGCCTTGGCGGCCACCCATTTTCTGCTGCACCAGAGCCATCACCCCCGCAAACGCGGGCGCCGTGGCGGACGTTCCGACAAATCCCCCGAGACCTCCGAAACCTTGTGGACTCAGACTGCACGAAGCATTGTTGGGGTCAAGGTCCGCTTCGCAAACCAGGTAGAAGCTTAGACTGTCGTTGCCGCCGCCGAAGAACGAGACGTCCGGGATGTCACGCACGCCGTCGGCAGGCACGCCGGTGCCAGCCTGCCACGAAGGCTTGGCCCTGCCGGTGCATACGCCGCTGACGTGGGTCGCGCAACTGCTGGGGCCGCCGCTGCCTCCCGAGAGCACCGAGGCCGGGGTCACAGCCACGCAGCCGCTCACGCCCGTTGCAGCGCAGGAATCGTTCCACGTCTTCTCCGGGATGTAGGACAGGGCGGAAGCCTGCGTGGTTGGATCGTTGGTGGAACTGAAGTATTGCGTCTGGGTGCCGACATCATCGAAATCGGTGCCCCCCGCCGCTACGTTGAAGCCGGTGGAAGCTAGGCCGCTGACACCCAAGCCCTTGATAGCCTCCCCCGCGGGGACGAACGCATTGTCACAGGCGGCCGAGCCGTTATCGCCCGCGGAAACAATAACCGTAATCCCCTGGGCTGCGGCCTGCTCCCACATGAACTGATAAAAGGCGTTGCCGTTGTCGGTGAGAAAAGCTTCACACTCGCCGAAGCTCTCGCTGAGGATTCCCGCGACGTTGAAATCTACGATATAGAAAGCGGAGAGGTCCACGCCGTCTGCGATCTCCGTGGATTCCGAAACGACGACGTTGATGGTTGCACCCTTGGCCACGGCGCCCGACCACTGCACGTCCAGATCGGCCTCCGATTCATCATCGGGGATCTGCCCAGGATCTGGCCCATTGAGGGTGACCACCGGATCGTTGGCTGGCAGCCCGAAAAGATTGCGGAAGTCTCGAACGTCCTGGATTCTGATGTTGGATCGGGCCACGATAGCGACGGTCTGCCCGGTACCGTCGACGGCCGGAGTCGCGTTCCACAGCGGAAGCACGTTATATATGGTCGCGAAATCGGTCGGACCGAGACCGTAACGGATTCCCTTGGATGTGGTTATCGTAGTTTGAGGCACAAGCCCGCCGCTGGAGGACGAGTACTTAAAAGTTCCAAGATTGCTGTGCATCGGCTGCTTGCGGAAGTTGTGCAGCGAGACGATGCCGCGGACTACCGGCGCCAAGGCAGCCGGGATTTGGGGATCGCTGGCGTTCGCCCAGTGCTCCTCACCGCCGACCACGAACTTGCTGATCTGGGTATGGAACGTCCGCCGTACCTGCCCGGCTGTCCCCGAGAACTCGATCACCGTCCGGCCGTTGGACACGCGGTTCACGCGGAAGCCTTCCGACGCCAGCCAGCCGGTGATGGTCTGGATATCGGCGTCCGCGGGTCCGAATCTCTGGCCGAATTCCTCGGGCGAGAGCCATTGGTGGTATTGCGGAGAAGACTTGGTCTGCTGGTCTTCCATGAGTTGCCGGAGCGCCGCTTCCTGGTCGGGCCCACGCTGCAAGACCAGCAGCATTCGTTCCGCGGGCAAACCGTCCGGGGCAGGGCCGCGATCAAACTCCGGGCGGGCCAGCGGGTGGGTGTTGCCTTTGAGCTGGACCATGCGTCCGTCCACGGCCTGCGTGATACGCGGCTGGACGGTTGACTGAGCCATGGTTCCCATAACAAAAACAAGGATGAAAGCGAGAGTGAAGATCGCTGTGCGCTTCATGAGCAACTATCTCCCCTAAATGTAAGTAGCTGATGAACGCACATTCTCTCTCCTGATACGCCAAACACAACCAGAAATCCTGTTTTGTTCTGTTTTCAGAACAAACACGGGAGCGGGGGTGGCATGATGTCATCACCCGGCTGCCGGGGGGCGAGGTGCAGCATGAGCAAAGGAAATGCGGGAGAGGTGGAAGTCCTTCTGTTTGATGTTTTTGGCACCGTCGTGGACTGGCGGACGAGCCTGCGGAAGTGGTTCCAGCGCTTCGGTCGGGAGAACAACTTCCAGGCCGACTGGGCTGCGATCGTGGACGACTGGCGGGGCGCCTACGAGCCCGCGATGGCGCGGGTGCGGCGGGCCGAGCGGCCCTACGTCACTCTCGACGTCCTCCACCGCGAGTCGTTGGACGCGCTGCTGCCGCGATACGGCGTTGAGAACGTGCTGGAAAGTGATCGCCGGCAGATGGCGCGCGCCTGGCGCTGGCTCGATCCCTGGCCGGATACCATCGCCGGGCTCACGCGGCTCAAGCGCAAGTATGTGATCGGGACGCTGTCCAACGGTGGGCTGGGGCTGCTGGTGGATATGGCGAAATACGCGGGGCTGCCGTGGGACACGGTCTTCTCCGCCGATCTGTTCAAGCGCTACAAGCCCGATGCGGCGGTATATCTGGGCGCGGCCGAACTGCTGGCCCGGCCTGCCAGCGCCCTGATGCTGGTCGCCGCGCACAACTACGACCTCGCCGCCGCGCGCTCGCATGGCTACCGCACGGCATTCGTCGCGCGTCCAACCGAGTATGGCCCGCGGCAGAAGAAAGACTTCGGTCCGGAAGACGCGTGGGACTTCTCCGCCGGCAGCCTGGAGGAGCTGGCGGAAAAGATGGGAGCCTAAAAGGCTCTTAGCTTTTGGCTCTTAGCTCTTGGCTTCGTACCGTGGCGTTAAGGCGTTAAGCGGGCAGTCTCAGCGGAGCTCGTGGCGGACGCGACCCTCTCAGCCGGACAAAAAGCCAAAAGCCAAGAGCTAACAGCTAAGAGCCGCCTTCAGATGATCCCCATCCGCTTGCCAACCTTGCGCAGCACATCCAGCGCCTGATTAAGTTCCTGGTGGGTGTGGGTAGCGGTCATGATGGTGCGCACGCGCGCCTTGCCTTCGGGCACGGTGGGGAAGACGATGCCGGTGCCCAGCACGCCTTCCTTGAACAGTTCGCGCGAGAACTCCATGGTTCGAGCACCGTCTCCGATGATGATGGGCGTGATCGGGGTCTCGCTGGCCGGCGTGTTCACTCCGCCGATGTTGAATCCCAGCCCGCCGAGCTCTTTCTTCCAGAAGCGCGTGTTCTCCCATAGCTTCGCAATGCGCTCCGGCTCTTCTTCCAGCACCTCGAAGGCGGCGATGCAGGTGGCCGCAACCGAAGGTGGTTGAGAAGTCGAGAACAGGAACGGCCGCGCCCGGTGATAGAGGAAATCGATCAGGTCGTGGGAGCCGCAGACGTAGCCGCCGAGCGCGCCGATGGCCTTCGAGAGCGTGCCTACCTGGATGTCCACGCGCCCATGAACGTTGTAGTGATCGATGGTGCCGCGGCCGTTGCGGCCGAGCACGCCCGAGGAGTGGGCGTCGTCCACCATCATGATGGCGCCGTACTTCTCGGCCAGGTCGCAGAGCGCGGGGAGGGGCGCGATGTCGCCGTCCATAGAGAAGACGCCGTCGCTGATCAGCAGCTTGTGGCCAGGCTTGTCGGCCACTTCCTTCAGCAGCTCCTCGGCGTGCGCCGTGTCTTTGTGGCGGAAGACCTTGATGGCCGCGCGAGAGAGCCGCGCGCCGTCGATGATGGAAGCGTGGTTCAGCTCGTCCGAGATGATGAAATCATCTTTGCCGAGGACCGCGGACACCGTGCCCGCGTTGGCGGCGAAGCCCGACTGAAAGACGACGGACGCTTCCACGTTCTTGAAGCGCGCGATCTTCTCCTCCAACTCGATGTGGATCTTCATGGTGCCGGCGATGGTGCGCACCGCACCCGAGCCCACGCCGTATTTCCTGGTGGCTTCGATGGCGGCCTGGCGGAGCTTGGGGTGCGTGGCAAGGCCGAGATAATTGTTCGACGCCAGGTTGATCACCTTCTTGCCGTCGAAGGTGCAGACCGGCGCTTGCTCGTCTTCGAGCACCCGCAGCCGAAAATGCGTGCCTTTCTTCTTGAGCTCGTTCAGTTGTGCGGAAAGATAGGAAAGCTGTGGGCGGGAAGATGTCTGCGTGGCCATGGCGGAATAAGTGTAATACCGGGCGACGGCCGACGGGCTACTTTGCAGTAGGATTAAGCGTTCATGGAAACAGCGGACGTCGTTATCGTCGGTGGAGGCATCGTCGGCTCCAGCATCGCCTACCACCTGACCGAGGCGGGATGCACCAACGTGCTGGTGGTCGAACGCGAGACCCACCAGGGCAAAGGGTCGACCGGCAAGAGTATGGGGGGAGTGCGGGCGCAGTTCGCGACTCCGGTGAACATCCAGATGTCGCTGTACTCGATTCCCTTTTACGCGAGTTTCGACGAGCGGTTGGGACATCCTGCGGGCTACAAGCCGCAGGGCTACTTGTTCGTCGCCACCTGCGAGCGCCATCTCGAATATCTGCGGACGAACCAGGAGAAGCAGAAAGCGCTCGGCCTGAAGACCGCGCGCATGGTGAGCGCCGATGAGATCCGGAGCATGTTCCCGCAACTGCGTTCCGATGACATCGTGGGCGGCAGCTTCTGCTCGACCGACGGCTTTGTCGATCCCTACAGCGCGATGGTGGGATTCATGGCGCGCGCCGCGGAGTCGGGAGCGCGGCTGTGGCGCAATACGGAGGTCACGGCCATCCACGCGGACGGCCACGGCGTCACCAGCGTCGAGACGACGCGCGGGCCGGTGGCCACGCGGACCGTGGTCAATGCCGCCGGGCCATGGGCAGCGCAGGTTGCCAAACTCGCAGGGGTGGATCTGCCGGTCGAACCGCTGCGGCGCATGCTCGTCCCCACCGAGCCTTTCGACCAGTTCCCGCACTCGGCGCCCATGATCATCGACATGTCCAACGGCTTCCACTTCCGGCCGGAGTCGCTCGGCTTCCTGCTGGCGTGGAACGATCCCGAGGAGACCCCGGGCTTCAAGACCGACTTCGAACCCGGATTCATCGAGAAAGTGTTGACGCGCGCCGCCGGCCGCGTGTCCTGCTTCGAGAACCTGGCGGTCAATCCCAAGCGCGCCTGGGCCGGCCTGTACGAGATGACGCCCGACCACCATCCCATCCTCGGCCCGGTGGCGGAGGTCCCCGGGTTTTTCCTCGCTAACGGCTTCAGCGGACACGGCGTGATGCACGCTCCCGCCACCGGCAAGATCCTTTCCGACCTGATTCTTCACAAGAAGTGCGATCTGGTGGATACAAGCCTGCTCGCGCTCGACCGCTATCGCGAAGGCCGTCTGATCGAGGAGACGGCCGTTCTGTAGCCATGTCCACCCTGACGGATATCTTCCACCAGCTCTGCCCCCTCTGCCGCAGGGGAAAGATCTTCCGCGGCTCGCTTTTGCGCGGCTTTCCCCGGATGTACGAACGCTGCCCGGTCTGTGATCTGAAGTTCGAGCGCGAGGAAGGCTACTTCCTGGGCGCGATGTATATCAGCTACGGCATCGGCGTGGCCGTGATCTGCGTGTTCGCGGCCGGGATGTGGATGCTGACAAGGTGGTCGTTCACGAAAGTTGTGCTTTGGGGCGTGCTTCTGTTCGTGCCGTTCGCGCCGGGTATCACGCTGTTCTCGCGCGTGCTTTGGATCTACCTGGACCGCTCGGTCGATCCCGAGCGGGATAGGTGACGCGGATGCGTCGTGTAAAATCGCGCTATTGATGCCTTCTCCTGGGACGAATTCCACCACGAAACAGGGCCCGCCAGGCAAGGCCAAGCGATTCGCCTTGCTTGTCGCCGCCGGCATCTTCCTGAGCCGCGTCGCGGGATTGATTCGCGACCGCGTCTTCGCCCACTACTTCGGCAATTCTGACGCAGCCGATGCGTTCAAAGCCGCCCTTCGGATTCCCAATTTCCTGCAGAACCTGTTTGGCGAGGGCGTACTTTCCGCCTCGTTCATTCCGGTTTATGCGAAGTTGCTGGCGCGGCAAGACGAGGAAGAGGCGCGGCGGACGGCCGGCGCGGTCGCAGCCCTCCTCGCCCTCAGCACTTCGGTTCTCGTCCTGCTCGGCGTTCTAGCGACTCCCTACCTGATCGACTTGATCGCCCCAGGCTTCTCCGGAGAGAAGCGCGAGCTGACGATCCGGTTAGTACGAGTTCTCTTTCCCGGGGTGGGCCTGCTCGTCATTTCCGCCTGGTGCCTCGGAATCCTGAACAGCCACGGCCGTTTCTTTCTCTCCTACACGGCTCCGGTCATCTGGAACGCGGCGATGATCGCCACCATGTGGGGATTTGGAGGCCGCTACGCGCAATATCCGCTGGCTGAAGTTCTGGCCTGGGGCTCGGTGGTCGGCAGCGCTCTGCAAGTGGGCGTGCAATTGCCCGTAGTGCTGCGGCTGCTGAAAGGTCTGCACCTCACGCTGAGCTATCGAACGGAGAACGTGAAAACCGTGGTGCGCAATTTCGCTCCGGTGTTTGTCGGCCGCGGGGTAGTGCAGATCAGCGCGTACGTGGATGCCCTGCTAGCGAGCCTCCTGCCAACCGGCGCGGTCGCGGCTCTCGCCTATGCGCAGACCCTTTACACGCTTCCCGTGAGCCTGTTTGGCATGTCGGTCTCGGCGGCCGAACTGCCTCAGATGTCGGGGGCGTTGGGCAATGAACAAGAGGTGGCAAACGTACTGCGCGGCCGGCTGGATTCAGGTCTGCGTCAGATCGCGTTTTTCGTCCTCCCGTCAGCCGTCGCATTTCTCGTGCTCGGAGACGTTATTGTCGCGGCCATTTACCAAACCGGCCGATTCACTCGCTCTGACGTTGTATATGTGTGGGGAATTCTGGCCGGATCGGCCGTCGGACTGCTTTCTTCGACGCTCAGCCGGCTGTATTCCTCCACCTACTATGCGCTGCGCGATACCCGAACACCCCTCCGGTTCGCCATCGTGCGGGTGGTTCTGACTACGGCACTTGGCTACCTCTGCGCGATTCCTCTTCCGCCGATGTTGGGCATCGAGGCACGTTGGGGTGTAGCCGGCTTGACGATCTCGGCTGGCGTCGCTTCGTGGATCGAATTCGTACTTTTGCGACGCGCATTGAATCGCCGGATTGGGAGAACGGGGCTGCCAACTCAGCATCTCGCCAAACTCTGGACGGCGGCCCTTGTTGCAGCGGTGATGGCCTGGGCGATCCGGCACTTCTGGGGCCATCACTCGCCTGTCATTCTTGCGGCACTGGTTCTGGGACCTTACGGAATGATCTACTTCGCAGCCACGCATGCCCTGGGCGTGGCCGAAGCGGGTACGCTCTACGCGAGGGCCCTTGGAATTGTCCGCCGCAGGTGAAGGTCGTTGGTTGTTAGTCGATACTCGTTGGCAACAAGTCAAACGACTAACGGCCAACGGCGGTTCTTACCGCACCACCCGCATATTGCTCCAGTCGTAGCTGAACTTCTTGCCACAGTCCAGGCAGACGACATAATGGCTGGGGCCGCCGTGGCCAACAGGCATCCAGTCGGCAGTTTTGTAGCCATTATCCAATTCAGCCGTGAACGGCTTGGAGAGCTTGCGGTGGGCACAGGCGATCGAGAGAAGCTGCAGGACCTTTTCCAACATCACAGTAGGCGGACCAGTGGGCGCTCATAGGGGTTGAGGTCCCCGCTCCCGCATTCTGCTCTGCGGGAGCGAGGAAACTTTGGTGGTTCTTCACGCCACCCCACCCTGGCTTCGCGACAGGTGGGGGAGTCGGCGTACTAGACGCGGGCTCCGACCGGCGTTTTGTCTTCCGCCGTCGGGACTTCCTTGGCGTCGCCGTTGGTCTTCTGACCGGGCTTGCGGATATCGATGCCGCCCTTGAAGAACGCGCCATCTTCGATGGAGATGCGCTGGGCAACGACATCGCCGGTCAAGGAGCCTTCGCTGCGGATATCCACGCGGTCGCTGGCCACCAGGTTGCCGCGCACCTTGCCCAGCACCACGATCTCGCGGGCATTGATGTTGGCGGCGACCACGCCGTTGCGGCCGACGGTCACGCGATTGCCGGCGAGGTTGATGGAGCCTTCCACCCGGCCGTCGATGTAGAGCGACTCCGAACCCGTCACTTCACCCTTAATTACCAGGGATTTGCCGATGGTCGCTTGCTCGGCGGAGTTGATAACGGCATTGCGGGGGGCGCCCGCCGGCGTAGGCTCGGACGGGATCATGCTGGGCGTGCTCGCGCTCATGGGCTTCTCCGGTTGCGAAGGGTTTGCGGGTTGATTCGTGGGCTTCCACATGGTTCTAAGAATCCTTTCCTTGAATTCACCGTTGGGTCACGACGCGCACCAGGGTCCCCAACCCACCCCGCTTTGGGTGGCCTGAGGACGGCTTGCCGTTCTCTTGCTGGTTTACCCTTGCGCTTGCTTCCGAGCAAGAAAAATCGCTCTCCACGTACCGGATAAGGAACAACTCTTTCGCACTTCCGTCGCCAAACCATCCATTCCTGCCGCGTCGGACCGCGAAAGGAGAGTTGCTGCAACCACGGCACTTGCGAAGCGAGAGCGCTCGCCGCCTCCGGACTTCCACATCTGCCGAACC
>Ga0209517_10008988_pt1 | contig 11542 bp, 10 predicted proteins | sample PeaSoiMetSII2010_FD_187695 | JGI IMG/M metagenome (GOLD analysis project Ga0209517, IMG submission 187695) | Peat soil microbial communities from Weissenstadt, Germany - SII-2010 (SPAdes) (version 2) | ecosystem: Environmental > Terrestrial > Soil > Wetlands > Peat | place: Germany...
CAATCGGGGCATTGACCGTATCTTCCTTCGGCAGACGCGGCACCGATACGGGCGGCAGCGCCGCGACCTTCTGCGGCGGCTCGGCCGGCTTCGCGGTTTCTCCGGCGGCATCGGCCTGCGCCCTCGCCACGCCGTTCAGGAATACATCGTCGACCATCTGGTCGAAATACACCGGGATCTGCTTGTGGCTCACGGTCTCCGCCAATTCGCTGACAATGCGGCGGGTATGCTGGGCGACCTGAACGAGGTTCTCGCCGGGTTGCAGAAGTTCCTTGGCAAAGGTTCGCGTAAACACCGAATTGGGGTTGTTGTCATTGTTCGACAGCCGGTCGAGCGCGGTCTGGCGAGGCCCCGCCGAGAACACCGAGAATACGCCCTCCGGCAGTTGCGTCATCGGCGCAAGACCGCCACCGCCGGCGACCGCCCGTGTCCCCGACCGTTCGAACGGATTGTTGCGGCAGGCGTCGAACACCAGGATCGCGGTGCGCGCCTTCTTGTTTTGCAATCGCTCGATGATGCGGTCCGCAAGGATCGAGGCGTCGCGCACCAGTTCTTCCTGGCCTTCGGTGGCGGCGGGCACGTCGGTCGGCAGCAGGAAATTCTGCCCCGCGATTTCAAAACCGTGGCCGGCATAGAAAAAGAACGCGGTATCGCCGGGCTCGACCGCCTTGTCGAAGGCAAGCAAGGTTTCGCTGAACGCCTGCCGGTTCTGATTCTCCGCCACCATCACCGAAAAGCCGAGCTGCTTGAGCGTCTCGCCCATGGTGCGGGCGTCGTTGACCGCCTTTTGCAGCTTGGGAACGTTCTTGTAGTCGTTGTTGCCGATCACGAGCGCCACCCGCTTCGCCGCATACGCAGGTTGAGCCAGCGCCAGCAATGACGCAGCCAGACTCAACGTCAAAACGACCCTCAACGACAGCAAGCTTTTCATCCGTCTTCCCCGCGCTTTGCGATAATTCCATCCGCGGCCCGCGCGCCTATTGCAATAGTCGGCAGCTCGGCACCGCCGGTTCAACCGGGACGGCCCGTGCACCATACGCCGACTTCTCACCGACGCATTCCCTGGGAAAGGCAGTGCACGTCCGTATTTTGTGCCAAAACATTAAGCTTTTTCAACGCTTGGCGGGACTGCTCCATTGACTTTGGCCAATTCGCCCCTATGTTCCGCATCGACGCGGCCCGGTATCGAAGCGCGATATCTTGATTAAGCCGCCTGTCGGCGTATCCGAAAATCCCGAGCAAATTTGCGTGCCGTTCCGGGATTGAGCGCGACAGTCTTTTTCGAGATTCCAAGCGGCGGTATCTACCAGAGGCTCAATGTCTTTTTCCCATCTCGGCTTGTCCGAAAAGGTGCTCGCCGCCGTTGCGGCCACCGGCTACACGACCCCTACCCCCATTCAGGAACAGGCGATTCCCCACGTTCTGGCCCGCCGCGACGTCCTCGGCATCGCCCAGACCGGAACCGGCAAGACCGCCGCCTTCGTCCTTCCCATGCTCACGATCCTGGAAAAGGGCCGCGCCCGGGCCAGGATGCCCCGCACCCTGATCCTGGAGCCCACGCGCGAACTCGCCGCCCAGGTCAAGGAGAACTTTGATCGCTATGGCGCCGGGCAGAAACTCAATGTCGCGCTCCTGATCGGCGGCGTTTCATTCGGCGATCAGGACTCCAAACTGACCCGCGGCGTCGACGTACTGATCGCAACGCCCGGCCGGCTGCTCGACCACACCGAACGCGGCGGATTGCTGCTCACCGGCGTCGAACTGCTCGTCATCGACGAAGCCGATCGCATGCTGGACATGGGTTTCATTCCCGACATCGAGCGCATCTGCAAGCTCGTGCCGTTCACCCGGCAGACGCTGTTCTTCACCGCGACCATGCCGCCGGAAGTCCGGCGCATCACCGAAACCTTCCTGCATAACCCGGAGAAGGTCGAAGTATCCCGGCCGGCAACCACGGTGGTCGGCGTGTCCCAGTTCCAGATCAGCGTCGGCCGCGAGCCGCACGAGAAACGCGACACGCTGCGGCGCCTGCTCCGAGAGGCTAAGGATCTCCAGAACGCGATCATCTTCTGCAATCGCAAGCGCGAAGTCGCCGTTCTGCACAAATCGCTGCAAAAGCATGGCTTCAGCGTCGGCGCCCTGCATGGCGACATGGATCAGTCGGCCCGCACTGCGGCTCTCGACCAATTCCGCAAGGGTGAAATTCCGCTCTTGGTCGCCTCCGACGTCGCGGCCCGCGGTCTCGATATTCCGGCCGTCAGCCACATCTTCAATTTCGACGTCCCGCATCATGCCGACGACTACGTCCACCGCATCGGCCGCACCGCGCGCGCGGGCCGCACCGGCACCGCGATTTCCATCGTTACCCCGCTCGATCAGAAATCGATGGCGGCGATCGAGAGGCTGATCGGACAAAGCATTCCGTTGGCCGAAGGCAGTGCGGAGACTTCATCCGCCGAGCGCGCCAGCGCCGAGCCAAAGGCACGCGAGCGCTCGCGCGAAGGCGGAAAGGAAGGTTCACGCGGTGGCCGCAAGCCGCGGCGCGATCGCGAACCCCGGCGCGCCGGCGGAAACCGCAACTCCGGCCCGCAACCGCAAGCACCTGTCGCTTCGTTCACCCCGGCGGCCGCTCCATCGGCGTCACGCGCCCCTTCCATCGGCCGCGCGCCCGCGCCGCAAACTGAGCCCCCATCCTCAGAGCCCGCCGACCACTCGCATCTTCCTGCGTTCCTGTTGCGGCCCGTCCGCGCCCGCGTCTGACCATCAACATATCCCAACTGCGAGAGTCCGACGCCCATTGTTTACGGGTCGTTCATCAACGTCCGTTAACCTGACCCGATAATTTATGCGATTGGCGCGGGAAGCGGGGGACGCTGTCCGCCGTTTGGGGACGTTGACCAGTGCTGGACGAACATGAACGCACCATGGCCTTCGCCGAGCTTGCGTTGGGCCAGATCAGGTCGCTGCGGCAAACCGCCGTGCCCCGCAATTATGAAATCTGGTACGTCTACGCCACCGGTCACAACTCACCTCTCAACAAGATCATCAACGAGACCCTGGCGCGCAACGGCAAGCTGACCGAGGCCGATCTCGAGCAGATCTACGAGACCTATCTATCCCACATCAAGACCACCGACCGCATCGACAAGGTCGGCTCGCGCGTGATCGGCGAAATCGATGACGTGATGCGCCTGATCGGCGATGCACTCAGCGTATCGGCGAACTACGACGCCAGCCTGACCGGGGCGACCGAAAAGCTCTCCGCCGCGAAGGACCGCGACCAGGTCAAGGCGGTTGTCGAATCGCTTGTCAAATCGACCCGCGAGATGCGCGACACCAACAAGGCTCTCGAAGAGCGGCTGACGCTGTCGAGAACGGAAATCAGCAATCTCCAGCAGAGCCTCGAGGCGATCAGGGCCGAAAGCCTGACCGATCCCCTCACCGGTCTCGGCAACCGCAAATATTTCGACCGCTCGATCGAGATGGCGGTGCAGAATGCGCTGGCGACCAACGAGCCGCTTTCATTGTTGATGTTCGACATCGACCATTTCAAATCCTTCAACGACTCCTATGGCCATCTCACCGGCGACCAGGTTCTGCGGCTGGTCGGCTTGTCGCTGAAACAGACCATCAAGGGACAGGACATCACTGCCCGCTACGGCGGCGAGGAATTCGCGGTGGTGCTGCCGAACACCGCGCTCCGCCAGGCGCTGACGGTTGCCGATCATATCCGGCGCGCCGTGATGTCGAAGGAATTGAAGAAGAAGTCGACCGGCGAGATTCTCGGCCGCGTCACCATCTCGGTCGGAGTGTCGATGCTCAAGCCCGGCGACGATACCGATTCATTGATCGAGCGCGCGGATGCGTGTCTCTATGCCGCCAAGCGCGCCGGCCGTAACCGCGTGGTCTGCGAGGCCGACACGGAATACGTCGACGAGACCCAGGGCCAGGTCGCCTGATAATAGACCCTCGTGGTGAGGAGCGCGGCGAAGCCGTGCGTCTCGAACCATGAGGCCGTGGTCGCTCGCGGCCATCCTTCGAGACGCGCGCGAAGCGCGCTCCTCAGGATGAGGGTCTTTTGCGCCGCGCCTTCTTTCGCGCCGACCATTTTTTCCTCACCGCGGACTTCTTGACTACCGGCGTCTTTGCTTTGGCCTTCTTGGCAGCCTTTCTCGCCGCGCCCTTGCGTGCCTTCGGAGGCTTGCGAAGCGCGGCGCGCTGCGCCGCCGCCAGGGCCGCCCTCGCCCAACTAGCCAATTCCTCTGAATCATCGAATAGCCGCGCCGGCAATTGCCAGTACGAGTTGACCGTGATGGTCTTCGCTGTCGTGCTCTGTTGATACTGGAACGGCTTTGCGCCCTCGGCCTCGAAGCGCGGGATGCTCGCTTCGTCGGCGCGCAGGTAAACGCCGCCGCGAAGCGCCAGCGCGAAATTGATACCGTCTGCGGAAATGCCAAATCCGGAGAACATCCGACGGATCGTCACCGGACCGAAATCGGCAAACAGATCGATCAGGAAATCGCGGTCCATGGGAGGCCTCGTGCCCCGGATGCTGCGCACTGCCATCAGCGCGTTTACGCGCGTCTTCGACGCGCTATGGGTGCGCTGCTGATCCGGGGTCCATCTCCCCGGGTGCGTTGGGCGTAGCTCTGCGGTGCAGCGTGAAGAACGCTGCGCCGCGTCCGGGACACGATGCTAACCCTCGGCCTTCGCCGGCGTCAGCTGCACGGATTCGCCGCAGCCGCAGGCACCGACCTGGTTTGGATTGTTGAAGATGAACTGCGCCTGCAGCTTGTCGGCCTTGTAATCCATCTCGGTGCCGAGCAGGAACAGCACGGCCTTGGGATCGACCAGGATCTTCACGCCCTTGTCCTCGACGACCTCATCGCTCGGGTGGATATCGTGGGCATATTCGACCGTGTAGGATTGCCCGGCACAGCCGCCATTCTTGATGCCGACCCGCAAACCCACGATTTCGGAATCGGCGCGCCGGGTCAGTTCGGCAATGCGTTGGGCTGCGGCTTCCGTCAGCTTCATCACCTGCGGACGGGGGCGCGGCTTTGCGTTGGGTACCGGTGAGGCGGGTATCATGTCAGTCATGTGGTTAGTCCCACGGCCAATTCAATGCCGGCTTGATGTTCGTGAACGGAAACGCTTCACCACATATTGAGCACGAGGCGCGCCTCGTCGGACATCCGGTCCGGCGTCCACGCCGGGTCCCACACCAGATTGACGTTCACGACGCCGACGCCGGGAACGCTGGCGATCGCATTCTCCACCATCGTCGGCAATTCGCCGGCCGCCGGGCAGTTCGGCGTGGTCAACGTCATCACCACATCGACGGAGCGGTCATCCTTGAGGTCGACCTTGTAGATCAGGCCGAGTTCGTAGATGTCGGCGGGGATTTCCGGATCGAACACGGTTTTCAGCGCGGCCACGATTTCGCCGCTCAGCCGCTCGGTTTCCTCCGGCGGCAACGCCGAATGCGTCTCCATGTTGCCGGCTTTGATTTTCGTATCCCCGGTTTCAGGATTTTTGGCTTCGACAGTTTCCGTCATGAGAACAATTCCCGGGCCTTGATCAGCGCCTGTGCCAGCAGGTCGACTTCTTCGCGTGTATTATACATTCCGAACGAGGCCCGGCACGTCGCGGTTACGTTGAACCGCTGTAAAAGCGGCATCACGCAATGGGTTCCGGCACGCACCGCAATGCCCTGGCGGTCGATCACGGTAGCGATATCGTGGGGATGGGCGCCCTTCATCTCGAACGAGATCACCGGCCCCTTGCCCTTGGAGGTGCCGATCATGCGCAGCGAGTTGATTTCACGCAGCCGTCCCTCGGCATAGGTCAGAAGATCATGCTCATGGGCCGCGACGCGCTCCTTGCCGATCGAATTGACGTAATCGATCGCCGCACCCAGTCCCACCGCTTCGACGATCGCCGGCGTCCCTGCCTCGAATTTATGCGGCGGATCGCCATAGGTGACCCAGTCGCGCGCGACCTCGCGGATCATCTCGCCGCCGCCATTGTAGGGCCGCATCGCCGCCAGATGGTTGTGCTTGGCATAGAGCACGCCGATGCCCGTCGGCCCGTACATCTTGTGGCCGGTGAAAACGTAGAAGTCCGCGTCGATGTCCTGGACGTCGATCACGAAATGAACCGCGGCCTGGCTGCCGTCGATCAGCACCGGAATGCCGCGGCTATGGGCGATCTTCACCACGTCCTTGACCGGAACGATGGTGCCGAGCGCGTTCGACATCTGCGTGATCGCGACCAGCTTGGTCCGCGGCGTCAGCAGTTTTTCGAACTCATCGATCAGGAAATTGCCTTCGTCATCGACCGGCGCCCATTTGATGACGGCGCCGTGGCGCTCCCGGAGGAAATGCCAGGGCACGATGTTGGAATGGTGCTCCATGATCGAGAGCACGATCTCGTCGCCTTTCCCAATGTTCGGCTCGCCCCACGAGGAGGCAACGAGGTTGATCGCCTCGGTCGCGTTGCGGGTGAAGACGATCTCTTCGGTTCGCGCGGCGTTGAGAAACTTTGCGACTTTGGCGCGGCCGCCCTCATAGGCTTCGGTCGCCGCATTGGCGAGGTAGTGCAAACCGCGATGCACGTTGGCGTATTCGGTCTTGTAGGCTTCCGTCATGCGCTCGAGCACCGCATTGGGCTTCTGCGCCGAGGCAGCATTGTCGAGATAGACCAGCGGCTTGCCATAGACCTTGAGCGCGAGCGCGGGAAAATCCTCCCGCACCCGGGCGACGTCATATGAACCGTTTGCGACCGCCGGATGCATAGTCATCCCCTTGCCGCCAGCCAGCGCTGGGCGGTCGAAATCGCAAGTTCCCGCACAGCGTCGTCGGCGATCGATTCGATCGCCTCACCGACGAACGCCTGGATCAGCAGCGCCTGCGCCTCCTTTTCGGAAAGCCCGCGCGCGCGCAGGTAAAACAGCAGGCTCTCGTCAAGCGCACCGGTGGTCGCGCCATGGCCACAGGTCACGTCATCGGCAAAAATTTCCAGTTCCGGCTTGTTGTCGGCCTCGGCCTCGTCGGACAGGAGCAGCGCGCGCGTCATCATCTTGGCGTCGGTCTTCTGCGCGTCGGGACGCACCATGATGCGGCCCTGGAATACCGAATGCGCGCGATCGTCGACGACCGAACGGAAGATCTCGCGGCTTGTGCAGTTCGGCACCGCGTGGTCCAGAAACAGCGTAGTGTCGGCATGCTGGCGGCCGTTGAGCAGATTGACGCCGTTGGCACGGACATCGGCGCCTTCGCCCGCAAACGTCAGGTATCCCTGATAGCGGCTCACACCGCCGCCGCTCGTCATATTGAAGGTGTTGAGACGGGCCTTCGCGCCGATGGTGAAGATGGCGGTCGACATATTGATTGCATCCGGCGCGTCGACCATCAGCCGCACCTGCTCCAGCTCGGCGGCCTCGCCAAGCCGGACGGTGACGGTGTCGTTGGCCTGATAGGATCGCGCGCCGCCGACGGCGATAAAACTTTCGAGCAGAGTAACACGCGCGCCCTTGCCGACCGTCAGGACCGAGCGGGTGTAGATCGCGGCAGAGGAACATGTCGCGACGTGCACGACGTGAAGCGGCTTGGCGGGCGCGGCGTCCTCGGCGATCGTGACCAGCACGCCATCGGTCGCCATCGCCGCGTTCAATGAGATCATCGGGCCCGCTGTCGCGCCGTTATTCAGCAAATCGGCGCTCGCCTGGTTGCCCTTATCTTCCAACGCCTCGCGCAGCGCCCGTACCTGGACGCCGGCCTCGAGGCCTGCGAGATGCGAAAGCGTGGGCGCGAAGGCGCCATCGACCAGCACCAGAAGCTGCGCATCCGCCGTCGCAAGCGATGCAAGCGCCGCTCCGGCGCGTTCCAGCGCATCCGCATCCGGCGCGGCGGCGAGCGGAAGCACCTCCCGCATCAACGCCCGCAGGTCGGTATATTTCCATTCCTCGATCCGCCGATGCGGCAGGCCTGTGCGCTCAAAGGCCTCAAAGGCGCGCTGACGCATCTCCGCGACCGCGCCTGCGCCAGGCAGCCGCTCCCGCGCGGTCGCGAAGATATTGCCCAGCGCGCGTGCGGTGTCGGTTTTTGCCAGTGCCAGATTCATCATCAATTCCGTCTTGAATTCGGTCCCGAGCGTCAGGCCGCGTCCTCGAACTGCGCGTAGCCGCCAGCCTCGAGTTCCAGCGCCAGTTGCTTGTCGCCGCTCTTCACCACGCGGCCTTTTGACATCACGTGCACGAAATCCGGCACGATGTAGTTCAATAGCCGCTGATAATGCGTGATCACCACCATTGCGCGCTTGGGCGAACGCAACGCGTTGACGCCATCGGCGGCAATCCGCAGCGCGTCGATGTCGAGGCCTGAATCCATCTCGTCGAGAATACAAAGGCTCGGCTCGAACAGCGCCATCTGCAGGATCTCGTTGCGTTTCTTCTCGCCGCCGGAGAAGCCAACATTGACGCCTCGGCGGAGCATGTCCTGGGGAATGTTGAGCCGCCTTGCGACTTCGCGGACCTTCTTCAGGAAATCAGGCGTCGAGAATTCGCCCTCCCCGCGCGCCTTGCGCTGGGCGTTCAGCGCCGTGCGCAGGAACGTCATGGTGGCGACGCCGGGAATTTCCACCGGATACTGGAACGCAAGGAACACGCCCTTCGCGGCGCGCTCGTCGGGCGGCATTTCCAGGAGGTTCTCGCCCCTGAACAGGATTTCTCCGGCGGTGACCTCATAGCCCGGCTTGCCGGCGATGACATGGGAGAGCGTCGATTTGCCGGAGCCGTTCGGCCCCATGATCGCGTGCACCTCGCCCTCGTTCACCGCGAGCGAAAGCCCGTGGAGGATTTCACGCTCCTCGACACTGACTTGCAGATTTTTGACTTCGAGCAATGGCATTGTATTTTCCCGTTATTCTCTCCTCGTCCTGAGGAGCGCCAGAGGCGCGTCTCGAAGGACGTGGCCGACATTCGTTCCTCCCATCCTTCGCGACGGGCGCTTTCGCGCCCTCCTCAGGATGAGGTGGTCTTATCCAACCGATCCTTCCAGCGAGATCGAGATCAGCTTCTGCGCCTCGACCGCGAATTCCATCGGCAGTTGCTGCAGCACGTCTTTCACAAAGCCGTTGACCACGAGCCCAACCGCCTCTTCCTGGCTCAAGCCGCGCTGCACGCAATAGAACAGCACGTCTTCGGAGATTTTCGACGTCGTTGCTTCATGTTCGAACAGCGTCGAGGAATTCTTGGCTTCCACATAGGGAACGGTATGCGCGCCGCATTTGTCGCCGATCAGGAGTGAATCGCAGGCGGTGTAGTTGCGAGCGCCTGTCGCTTTGCGATGCGCCGTGACGAGGCCGCGATAGGTATTTTGCGACACGCCGGCGGCGATACCCTTGGAAATGATCCGGCTCGTCGTGTTCTTGCCGAGGTGAATCATCTTGGTGCCGGAATCGACCTGCTGATGGCCGTTCGAAATCGCAATCGAGTAGAACTCGCCGCGCGAATTGTCGCCGCGCAGGATGCAGCTCGGATATTTCCAGGTGATGGCAGAACCAGTCTCGACCTGGGTCCAGGAAATCTTCGAATTGTTGCCGCGGCAATCACCACGCTTGGTGACGAAATTGTAGATGCCGCCCAGCCCTTCCGAGTTGCCGGGGTACCAGTTCTGCACCGTCGAATATTTGATCTCGGCATCATCCAGCGTGACCAGTTCGACCACGGCGGCGTGAAGCTGGTTTTCGTCACGCTGCGGCGCGGTGCAGCCCTCGAGATAGCTGACGTAAGCGCCCTTGTCGGCGATGATCAGGGTGCGCTCGAACTGCCCGGTATTGCGCTCATTGATGCGGAAATAAGTGGACAGCTCCATCGGGCAGCGCACGCCCGGCGGCACGTAGACGAATGAGCCGTCGGAAAACACCGCCGAATTCAACGTGGCGAAGAAATTGTCCGAGGTCGGCACGACCGTGCCGAGATACTTTTTCACGAGCTCGGGATGCTCGCGGATCGCTTCCGAGATCGGCATGAAGATCACGCCGGCCTGCTTGAGTTCCTTCTGGAAAGTGGTCGCGACGGAGACGGAATCAAACACGGCGTCGACGGCGATCCTTCGCTCGCCCTCGGGTCGCACCACGCCTTCGAGCACCTCGACTTCGCGAAGCGGAATGCCGAGCTTCTCGTAGGTTTTCAGGATTTCAGGATCGATTTCGTCGAGCGAGCCGATCGTCTTCTTCGGCTTCGGCGCCGAATAGTAATAGAGATCCTGGTAATCGATCTTTGGATAGTTGACGCGCGCCCAGGTCGGCTCGGTCATGGTCAGCCAGCGGCGGTAGGCTTCCAGCCGCCATTCCAGCATCCACGCCGGTTCGTTCTTTTTTGCTGAGATGAAGCGGACGGTATCTTCCGATAACCCCTTCGGGGCCTTTTCGGACTCGATAAGCGTCTCAAATCCATATCGATACTGATCGACGTCGATCTGGCGAACCCGATCGACCGTCTCTTGTACGGCAGCCATTTTCTTCCTCCGCTCGCGGTTTCAAGGACCGCGGTGGATCAATTCGGAACCACTAGTACGATGTTTCCGGGACGAAATCACCTACTTAGAACCGTTCAAGCTGTGTTTCGTCGCTGATCCTTAAGTAGGCTACCTGCGAGCTTTCGCCAAGCCTCAAGACAGCAATCAATGTCCGCGTCCTGGGTTGACCAGCCCAGACTGAGCCGCACTGCTCCTTGCGCAGTTTCGGGCCCGAATCCCATGGCTTCCAGGACATGAGAGGGCTGCACCTTGCCGGACGAACAGGCGGAGCCCGAAGACACCGCAATCCCGGCCAGATCGAAGCCGATCACGGCGGTTTCAGCCCTCAAGCCCGGAACCGTAAACAGCGTGGTATTCGGCAGCCGCGGTGCTCGATCGGAGAACACGATGGTGCCGGGCGTCTGCCGCAGACCGTCCTCCAGCTTGCTCCGCAGGCCTTCGAGGCGGATGGCGTCGCCCTCCAGCGCAGCGAGCGCGGCCTTTGCGGCAGCACCGAACCCTGCAATTCCCGCAACATTCTCCGTTCCGGCCCGACGGCTCAGCTCCTGACCGCCGCCGCGCAGAAGCGGCTCCAACCCGCTTAGGCCCTCGGCCAGGACCAGCGCGCCGACCCCCTTGGGACCGCCGATCTTGTGCGCAGAAACTGATATCAAATCGGCATTCAACCCGTTCGTATCAAAGGGTATTCTTCCAAACCCCTGGATTGCATCGACGTGCAGGAGCCCGCCCTGCGCATGGACGATCTCGGCTGCTGCGGCAACCGGCTGTATTGCACCGGTTTCGTTATTCGCCAGCATCACCGAAACCAGCGCCGGCGGCCTGCCTTGGAGCAGCTCGCGCAAATGGCCGAGATCGGTGATCCCGGAAGGCGTTACGCCTGCGGTTTCAATCGCCTCGCGCGCAAACCGCCCGCCCGCGAGCACCGAGGCATGTTCGATCGCCGAAACCACGAGCCTCTCGACCGGTGGGTTCGGCCCCCGCTTGAGCCCTGGCCGAAGCGC
>Ga0209517_10008989_pt1 | contig 11537 bp, 12 predicted proteins | sample PeaSoiMetSII2010_FD_187695 | JGI IMG/M metagenome (GOLD analysis project Ga0209517, IMG submission 187695) | Peat soil microbial communities from Weissenstadt, Germany - SII-2010 (SPAdes) (version 2) | ecosystem: Environmental > Terrestrial > Soil > Wetlands > Peat | place: Germany...
CGGCAGAATCCGGCGGAGATCGTGACGATCATCAGGCTGCAGAAGCAGGGCGTGCGCGAGTACCTCGAGCAGGGCCTCTCCCTCCTGGACGCGATGATCAGCGCAGAGGAGTACACCGAATATGTCCTCGACAGGCGGCTGGGCTGCCGGCAGCTCGGGATGAACCTTCCCCTGCGCGTGACGGCAAAGAAGATCAGCGAGCGCTACGCGCCTGCCAGGGGCGTGGGATACCCGATCTGGACATCGTATTTCGAGAGGGAATACATCCGGGGCATTGCAACGGACAAGCTTCCCCCGACGCTGTTTGAATCACCGGAGTTCGCCATCAGGTGCGCACGCCTCCTGGGCCATGCCGCGGCCCCGAACATCGTCGCGGGGCGGTGCGACAAGACCGGCAGTGCGCTGTTCGACGACGGAGATGAAGTGATGGTTCTCGATGCCGAGGGGATGCCGCAGGACATCGTTGTGGCTGATCACACGGGAACATTCAACGACGTCGCGAGCCCGCTGGGGGAGTTCACCGTGAAGTACGCGCTGCCCGTCATCCGCCGGCGGGGCTGTCTCCGCGACCCGGACGGCTTCGCGCGTGCGTACTGCGCCGCGTTCGAGGAGCGGCTCGGGAGGATCCAGGAGGACTATCGACTGAGGCGCAAGGCTTTCGACTCACTTTTCCTGCACCTGCCCTCGCAGACACCCGGCAGCTTCGCCTACAGGTGGAAAAGGGTCCTCGCGCGCCTGGACGAGACCGACCCGCATGCACTTACCGGCCTGGTCCGCGGCAACATCGAGAGATAACCCGCAGCACAGCAGCGACTTTGCGGATGCAACCTGAAACTGAACAGAGCCGGCGCAACCTTGTTGGCGCTCGCGAATGCCTTGCGCACACTGTCCATGATTCCCGTATACGTGGCGGGGGCCTTCGAAAACCACTTATTATAGGTTGTTTTCCCGAGCCCCTTTGATTTCGATAAATTCTTGCAGCACCTTCCCCCCCCCACGGTACCACCGCCGACCGCCGGTGCGCTGTGCGCGCCGGCGAGCCACGCGGTGCCCTGGCTATTCCAGGGCTCCTACGACGGTCCAAAGATCTGCACCAGCTTTGTCTCTCCGTCTCCGTAGAGCCGTCGCATGTTCGTGACCCACTCGATGGCCTTTTCCCTTGAGTCCACCTGGATGACGGTGAAACCGGGTATCAGCTCCCTTGCCTCCAGAAAGGGGCCGTCGGTGATCGACACCTTGCCTTCGGTCAGGTGGATCCTGGTCTCCTTGGGATGGAGCCCGCCGCCGGTGATGAGGATTCCCTTTTTGATGGACTCCTCCATGAACTTCCCCAACTCGGCAGGGTCCTGAGGCAGTTGCCTCTCCTTTGGGGAACCGTAGACAAAGAATTGCATGTCCTTCTCCTTCCGCGAGGCTGAGCCCCGTCAATGCTCTGCCGGGGCTTCCCTCACCGCATGTCATCTCGATCACGGCCGGGTGACCCGCACTCGCCGTGACGCTGTCCGCAGCCGCCGCGGCTACTCCGCGTAGGGCTGGTCCTTCCCCTGGGCGCTGAAGCCGATTTTCCAGATAAAACCGTCCAGATCCGCGAAGGAACCGCCGTACCCACCCCACTGCAAAGTGGCAGCGGGCTGGAGGATCGTGGCGCCGGCCTTCTTGGCTTCCGAAATGATCTCGTCCACCCGCGCCTCGCTGCGGACGACGTAGCTCAGGACCAGCCCGCTGAATCCGCTGCCCTCCGGGCTGGCGCCCACGGAGGCGGCCAGGCCGTCTCGGCCGTAGAAGCCAACGAGCGAGCCGCCGTGCGGCACGAAAAACACCGAGATACGGAAGTCCTGCTGGACCTTCCAGCCGAGACCCTCCGTGTAGAACCGCTTGGACCGGTCCATGTCCCGGACGCCGAAGAGGATCGAGCTTACATGTGCGTTCATACCTTGTCTCCTTCCGTGAGGCCTCAGCCCCGGCGATCCTGCCGGCGCCTGCCTCACTGCATGTGATCTCGTCCAGTAGTCGTACGGGGACACGCAAAAGGGACAATTTCAAAAAGCTATCCTGAAATTTCCGCGAGCCGTTTTTTCAGAAAGCGGCGCTCGGGCTCTTGCCGGGCAAGCGTGAGGGCACGCCGGTAGGATGCCGCGGCCTCGTCGGTCCGCCCCAGTCTTCTGTTCAAGTCGGCACGCACGGCATGGGCCGGGTGGTAATCCACAAGCTCTCCCCGGTCGAGCAGGGCGTCGATGAGGGCCAACCCGGCGGTTGGCCCGTCACGCATCGCCACGGCAATCCCTCTGTTGAGCTCTACGACCGGCGTGGGCGCCCTCTCCAGCAGCATGTCGTAGAGGCGGACGATCTGGACCCAGTCCGTCGCTTCCACCGACGCCGCCGCGGCATGGACGGCAGCTATCGCTGCCTGGAGCGTGTAGGACCCGAACCGTCCCGACTGGAGGGCACGGACCATGAGGCCGACACCCTCCCTGATGCGCTCCCGATCCCACAGAGACCTGTCCTGCTGTTCGAGCGGGACCAGGTCACCCTGGGCATCGGTACGGGCGGTCCGACGCGACTCGTGCAGGAGGATCAGCGCGAGCAAGCCGATGGCTTCCGGCTCGGGGAGAAGGTCCACGAGGAGGCGGCACAAGGACAGGGCTTCTTCGGCGAGGTCTCGCCGACCGAGCGCCTCTCCCGCCGTGGCGACATACCCCTCGTTGTAGACGAGATACACGACCTGGAGGACGTTCTCCAGGCGTTTCCCAAGCTCGGTACGCGAGGGAATCTCATAGGGGATTCGCTCCGCGCGGATTCGTTCCTTGGCACGAGAAATGCGTCTCTTCATGGCCTGCGGAGCGACCAGAAAGGCGCGCGCGATCTCTTCGGTGGTGAGACCACAGACCTCGCGGAGCGCAAGGGCAATCCGGGCGTCCTGCGGCAGCAAGGGGTGGCAACAGGTGAAGATGAGCCGAAGCTGGTCGTCCTGGATAGTCTCGTCGTCCGACGCCTCGGGATCAACAGAGGGCTCGACATAGTCACGGGCAGCGGCGGCCAGCACGACACCGTCGCGACCGCGTCGTCGAAGGGCGTCAATGCCCTTGAACCTTCCGGCGGACACCAGCCAGGCGCGCGGATTGCGAGGAATGCCCTCTCGCGGCCATTGCTCCAGCGCCGCCTGGAACGCATCCTGTAGGGACTCCTCCGCCAGATCGAAATCGCCGAGCAGGCGGATCAGAGTGGCCAATACACGTCGAGACTCGCTCCGGTACAGCTCGGCGACCTTTTCGTCTATTGCCTTTGTCGAATCCATTCCTTTCGCACCCGGCTCAATGATACTGATCGCCCTTGCTCGACGGCCATCTCACAGGGAGCGGGTCCGCGCCGTCGGGGGATGGCAGTCCCGGCTACATTTGATGAACAAGGTTCTCGTGTCTCCTGATGTTCACCGCATCCCGCAGCGGGGAGTTGCCGAACATCCGTGAATACTCCCTGCTGAACTGTGAAGCGCTCTTGTAGCCAACCTTGAAGGAAGAACCCTCGGCAGTTTCACCGGCTTCGATCATGAGGCGCCTGCCCTCCAGCAAACGAAGGTGCTTCTGGTACTGGATTGGACTCATTGCCGTCACTTCCCTGAAGTGCTTGAAGAAGGCGGACCGGCTCATGTTCGCTTCCTTTGACAAGGCGGCGACATCGACATCCTCGCTGAGATCGGCCCTGAGCCGGTGAATTGCCCCGGATATCTTGTGCAGTTTGCTTCCCGAGCGCACGAATTGTCGGATGGCGGGTCCGTCCGGCCCCTTCAATATATGGAAGAGGAGCTCCTTGATCACCAGGGGTCCGAGGACTGGGGCGTCTTCCGGGCTCTGAAAAAGTCTTCCCAAGCGAACGGCGGCGTCCATCATCTTGTCACTCGTCTTTCCGACAAACACTGCCTGCAGAGGATGTTCCGTCTCCTCATCAAAGACGTCCCATTCCAGCTGGGCAGCCACCTCGGTCAGTGTCATCGGATCCAGGTCGATCGTCAGGCAAAGAAATGGTCTCTCGGGCGATGCAGAGGTGATCCTGCTGATGACGGGCAGATCAACTGGGGTAACGACGTAGCGAGCATCGTCGAATTGGTACACCTCGCGGCCAACGACGATTTCCTTGCCGCCCTGGGCGACGATACACAGCCATGCGCCCCAGTGCTGCCTTGCGCGGTTGCCCGTGTGAGAGATTTTTATGCAACGAATACCGGGAACGGGCGAGTCATGCCGTCCGTCTCCCGGAGCGAATCGACCAACTATTTTTGCAAGTTCAGAATGCGCGTCCATGAGCGCAATGTAGCCCGTTGTGGACTATCAGGCAAGAATTTTGGACGTTTGTGAATTCACCGGGTGACAACGCAACTGCATATTCAACCTCGAAAGAACTTGTGAAAGGAGTTCAGAGTATGATTGTATTCGTAACAGGTGCAACGGGCTTCATCGGTTCTGCCGTCGTCCGGGAGCTCATCGGCGCGGGTCACCAGGTGCTTGGGCTGGCTCGTTCTGATGCGGCCGCGAAGTCACTTGCAGCCGCTGGTGCCCAGGTGCATCGGGGCGCTCTCGAAGATCTTGAAAGCCTGAGGCGTGGAGCGGCGGCATCGGACGGGGTCATCCACGCGGCCTTCAATAACATCGGTCCAGGGACGGACATCGTCGCCGCGAGCCGGATCGAACGAAGCGCCCTGGAGGCAATCGGCGAGGCGCTCGCAGGATCCGACAAACCGCTCGTCATGACTTCCGGCACGGCGTTCCTGGCGCCGGGCCGCCTTGCGACCGAGGAGGACACGCATGATCCCAACTCGGCGCTGGCCGTCCGCTCAGGTACAGAAGAGGTTGTGCTTTCGATGGCAGCGCGCGGCGTCCGTGCCGTGGCGGTGCGCCTCCCGCTGTCGGTCCATGGCGACGGCGATCACGGCTTTGTTCCGGCTCTCATCGGCCTCGCGCGTCAAAACGGCGTTTCGGCATATGTGGGCGACGGCGGCAACCGTTGGCCCGCTGTGCACCGGCTGGATGCTGCCCGCCTCTTCAGGCTGGCGCTGGAGAAAGGCCCGGCGGGCTCCAGGTTCCACGGAGTGGCCGACGAGGGTGTGCCGTTTCGGGACATCGCTGCCGTCATCGGCAGACGCTTGAACGTGCCCGTCGTTTCCAAGACCCTCGAGGAGGCAGCCGATCATTTTGCCTGGCTCGCGCTCTTCACTGGTCGTGATGCGCCGGCCTCGAGCGCGAAAACGCGGGAACGGCTGGGATGGCGTCCGACACAGCCTGGGATCATGTCCGACCTGGAGAGCAGCGGTCGCTATTTCTCGGTTTGAATGGCCCTGGTTACATCTGGGCGATAGCGCCGGACTTCTTCATTGAATCTTTTGTCTGCTCGTAGAGCTCGCGGTACCAGGGCGATGAGGTAGTAAAGGGTGAGCCGGTACATCATGATCCGGTCGAGGAGAGAGTCAATGAACGCGGTCATGCCGCCAGGTACCTCGCGAACCCCGGGGTGTACGTTGCGGTTCCGCGGGAATCCACCATGTAGCCTTCGACCTCGGGAACCCCCGCCAGGAACCGGATGCCTTCCTCTCCCATGGCAAACGCCGCAGTGGCAAACCGGTCGGCCTCGTAGACGTTAGGGCCGATCACTGTGAGGCTGGCGATCTCGTTGGCGGCCTTACCGGTCCGCGGGTTCCAGATGTGCGCTCCGCGGACGTACGTGCCGGAAGTGGCGATCCCGCATGAATGCAGGTGAAGCCTGCGGATGAGAAGCGAAGGGTCGAACGGGCTTCGGATGCCCACCACCCAGGGCTGGCCTTCATCGTTGGCGCCGCGCACCTCGATGTCCCCGCCGGCTTCGATGCAAAAGCTCAGAAAGCCGTCCTCGTCCAGAAGGCGCGCCGCCTTCCAGATGGCCCATCCCTTCACCAGGCCGCTGGGGTCGAAGCGTCCCTTGAAGCGGACGTCGAAGTACCCGTCGGTGCGCTGCCGGGTGTCTTCGGCCAGCCGGAGCACTTCCTTCATCTCGTCGCTGGCATCCTCCGGGTCGAGGTCGCCCCGATCGATCCTGCTGGTCTCGCTGGACTCCTTGTAGGGGCTGAACCGTTCGTCCACCGCGCGGAAGCTGGCGAATACCGCTTCCGCGGCGGTATCCAGCGTGGGGAACCACGCGCCCCGCTGATTGCCGCGGTCCAGCTGCTCGCGGTCGGGGATGGCCACGGTGACTGGCATCCCCATGATGATTTCCGTGCGCTTCATTGGTTACAGCCCGGTCTGCTGCAGCGCTTCCCGCAGCGACTTCTCGTACGCCTGGCTGGTGAACGTGGCGCCGCTGACCAGGTCGACTCTCCAACTGTGCCCCCCCACGGTCTCCTGGATGAGATAGGGAAGCGCCACGCCGTTGATGTGCTGGGAAAGCCCGTTTTCGTTGGGAAACTCCAGCACCTGCACGTCCGTGACCGTGCCGTTGCGCACGGTGGCCTGGACCTTCACATAGCCGTAGTAGGCGTATTCCCGCCTGCCGGTGAATGTCCCGCTGGCTGCGGAGGCCCTGGTCGCCGCCGCCTGCGCGCCGGCAGCGCTGCTCACCATGAGCCCGAGTGCCGAAGCGGCTGCCGCCCTTGCGATCCGTTTCCACGTCCTGGTCTTCATCCTGCCCTCCATGCTGACAATCTCGGCGGCATCGTGAAGAGGAGGTGGAGGGATGCTCCCCCATCGACCTCCCCGCCGGGTTTCATCCCAGCTACGCCCGATCCGATCGAAGCGCCGCATTACAAGTAGCCGCAGCGCTTCGAAAGAGATTCTCTTTTGCTACTGCCCGGGTGATTTCAACTGTACGATGAGCACCTGGTTGCCGTCCGGGTCCGCAAGATTGGACCATTTCACTCCAGAGCCCGGGCCATATAGGTCATCCTTTACCTCAGGGACCTTAACGCCTTTTGCGCTGAGTTCTTTGTGGGCTGCCGCTACATCGGAAGTCGCAAAGTACAGCACCACGGTGCCTGGCTCACTCACCCCGGGCTTGGTGTAGTTCGCCGTCATAGTCGAGAGGTTGATGGAAACCCCGCCCCCGGGTAGCGCCAGGGCAACCCATCGCTGGCCGGCCTGACTGTAGTCCTGGGTGGCCTTCAGGCCCAGCGTCGTATAGAACTCCTTGGCCTTTTCCATGTTGCCGACAGCCATGGTGATCATCATGAACTTGTCGACGACCATTCCTTGGGAATATGCAACTGGCATTGCTGCCAAGGCCAGGAATAGAGCAAGAACAGTTCTCATAAAAGCTCCTTTCATCCGCGACTGCCGCGCGGTCTTCTTCGGATCTCGACGAGGCCCGCTATCCGGTGAGGTTCCCATCGGACGCCTGCTTCGCCGCATATCATTTCGTAGAGTAGTCGTGTGAAGGATGCTGAAAGGGACAAAGCGCGACGATCTTCTTTGCCGCCCGTCGTTGAGGTGCAGTGATGTCGGCCGGCACCAAGCGCCACGACAAACGCAAGCCGTCCCTCCGGCATTCCCGCCAACACGCGCTTTGCGATGCCTGCCGCCCGCTGGGGTCACACATCGCCTCGCCGAACAACACTGTGTTGCTTATCGGGCGAGTGCGCGTTGAGAGCGACAGCGACCAAACGACCGCATTTGGCCCGCTGCCGCCTGCCATTCATTGTGCAACCAAGCTACAGGCGCACTTCGGAGTGCAATAGGCGCTTTGATTGACGGGCAAATATCGGTATCTTTGTATCGCTTCATGTCAGACGATCATGGGGAAAAATATGAAGATCGGCGTCATTCTCGAGGCTGTCTGTCTCATGACCATTCTCGCGTGCGGGCCCGGGCGGGCCGCGTCGGCCAGCGGGGATGGTGCCTCAGTTCCCCACGGCACGGGAGTCTTCGGGGATCGACTGGCAACGGGCGATGAGTTCACCCTGCAGATGACCGGTGTCTCAGTCCTGTCCGGCAATCGTTCCTACCAGGGCTGGCTCGTCGGATCAGACGGGCACAGCTATCTCGGCGTCGGTCCCCTTCAGCCGGCCTCCGACGGCTCTCTGTCGTTTCGTTGGGATTCACCCACCAGTGAGAATCTCCTGGGGCATTACGTCGGTTTTCAAGCCACGGTGGAAGCCGGAACTGCCGGTACGGAACCGAAGGGGCCTGTAGCCTTTTCAGGTTCGCTGCAGGCTCCGGGCCGATCGCTTTTCGGCCCCGGTGTGTCGAGCCCGAGCCCCGCGTCCGTTGGATTGAAACAGCAGACCGGGCTGGCCGTTGACCATGGAGGAATGGCCATTGCGGCGCAGCAAATCAAGGCCTGGGACGAAATGAAGGCGCACCTGGAACACGTCGTCAACATTCTTGAAGGACAAAACGGAAAGCGCTTTGGCGACTACCTCGGCACGGGCGTTCCTCAGAACCCGGGAGATGGCTACGGGGTTCAGGCATACGAAAAGGACGTTATTGCATACCTGGGCAAGTATGCTGCCGCGACGTCAGGTCTGGACAAGCTTGATGCATCTTTTCAGACCGACATGAACGGCATTGAGGACATCTGCCTGGCAGCCCTCAAGCTCACTGACGAAGCGAAGGCCCCCGCACTCATGAATGATTTGCAGCTTCGGCTCGATGCTTTCCAGACGGGGCCCGTTGCCGAGCTCTATCGCGCTGCTCAGAAGGAGCTCACGGTCACGGTGGGTCCGCGTTCTTGATGCTCTCGCGTTTCCGCACGAGCCTCCGGTTCAAGATCGGGACTCTCCTGCTCATCCTGAGTCTTGGGCCGTTCCTCGTGGTCGATACGCTTGGAATCGTCTTGATTGCATCTCGGCTCAGACAGTTCTCGGAACGAATCGAAAGCACCGAGAGCGCACTGCGGACGGACGTGGTCGGAAAGAACCTGAAAGGTGCGGCCTCCGATACCGCGGTAGAAATCGACAACGCCGTTTTGCGAATGCTTGCGGATTTGAGGCACTGGGGCGAAGAAGATATCGTGGTGCAGGCGGCGCAGGCGGAGGACAAGGCCGCGCGGATGCTTTTTCGCCCAGGTTCGACAGAGGCGGAGCTTTCATCCCGGTTGAAGGGCCAATTCAGCGTGCCAATCGCGCCGGCGTTGTTCAAGGACGCAGCATCCTATCTTTTTCGACAGTCGGAACAACCGGACTCCGCCATTGCGGAAATCCTCGTGACGGGACGAAACGGCTTCAACGCCCTCTTGACCCGAGCGGTTGCGCGGATCGACCACCACGAGGAAGCGTGGTGGTCCGCGGCAGCCGCCGCGGACGGGAGCGGGATCGGAACCCAGGATGCGTTTCTGGATTCGAATACCGGGATCCCGGTCTTCGGCCTTGCCCTGTCGGTCACCGACACCAGGAGCGGCGACGTGGCGGGGGTAATCCGTGGCTTCTTTCGACTCGGGGAGATACAAAAAGCCCTTTCGCAAAAGGCGACTAGCCTGAACGCCGATATTCGCGTCGTCGACCATCGAGGGCAGATACTGGCGGATACCGCGTCCAACCACAGCGCCGACATCGTCTTAACTGGTTTGCAGGCATCCGGGAAACCGAACGACGCGGCTTCCCAGGCGCTCAACGCGCCGCCGGGACCCAACGGGGCCGGGTTCCTGACCCAGGGTGGACAGATCGTGGGCTTTGCGCACACGTATGGCAGCTCATTCTACGAGGCCAAGGGCTTCCATCGTTTCCCCGGACTCGAGTGGGGAGTCCTGGTCTCGCAGCCGGAAGCGCGGGCGCTCCAGGTCCTGGACCAGCTCATGAACACCGCATCCGAGTTCCAGAAGCTTCCTTTTTACCTTGCCGGTCTGACCGGGGTTGTCATGGCGCTAGTCATTCTCCTTGCCAGCCTCGCCTCCCTTTTGGTGTCACGAGGGATCAGCAGTCCGCTCATCACACTCAGTCAGGAAGCGCTGCGAGTCCAAACGGGAGACCTGTCGGCGCAGGTCGAAATCAAGTCCGAGGATGAGGTCGGCGTGCTGAGCAGAGCCTTCAACACGATGACCCTCGGCTTGCGGGAGCGTGAGAGGGAGCGCGAGGTGTTCGGCAGAGTAGTCTCCCCTGAAGTCAGGGAGAAGCTCCTTTCCGGTCAGCTTGCACTGGGAGGAGAGACCCGTCGAGTGAGCGTGCTGTTTTCAGACATCCGCGGCTTTTCCACGATGGTCGAGGCGACGAGCCCCGATCAAGCGGTGACTTTCCTGAACGAATACTTGACGGAAATGAGCGAGGCTGTTCGACCGTATGGCGGCTACATCAACAATTTCATCGGCGACGCCATTGTGGTCATTTTCGGAGCTCCCCTGGACCTCGCGGAGAAGGAACGACGTTCGGTCGAAGCTGCAATGACAATGCGCGAACGCCTTGCCGAGCTCAACCTCCGCAGGGTAGAGCGAGGACTGCAGGTCGTCCGGAGCGGCATTGGAATCAGCACGGGCGAGGTCGTTGCAGGACAAATAGGGTCGATGGAACGCCTCCAGTATACGGTGATCGGAGACGCCGTGAATGTGGCGGCCCGGCTTGAAACTTTAACCAAGGATCTCTCGGACTTCCCCATCCTCATCAATGGAGAGACTGCAGACGCGCTCAAGGACAATTCCGAGATCGGATTGAAAGCCCTGGGTCCGCACCAGGTCAAGGGAAGATCCAAGCCGGTGCAGGTTTACGCGGTTGTTTCGCGCAGGAAAAAGGACGGCACGGAAGTCTTTGCGCGCTGAATAGGGGCGTGATTGAGCGATGAAAGCAGCCTACTTCATGGAGCATGGCGGACCCGAGGTATTCCTGTACGGTGACCTGCCCGACCCCGTAGCCGGACACGGCGACGTGCTGGTGGACGTACACGCGGCGAGCGTCAACGGCGCAGAGTACGGCGGGGGACATACGCGCCGGTCGCACGCTTTCCGTACGTCCCAGGCCGTGATTTTTCGGGAATCGTTGCCGCGGTCGGCACGGGCGTGCCTGATTTCGCGCCCGGCGACCCGGTCTTCGGCGTCTGTGAGGTCGGCCAAGAAGGCACCTACGCTGAGAAGGTCGCAATCAAGGCAGCGATCATAGCTCGAAAGCCCGCGAGCCTCTCGCATGCCGAGTGCGCAGCGCTCGCCCTCGCAGGCCTCACCGCGTTGGTCTCGATCGAGGACACGCTCGAACTGAAGTCCGGCGAGACTATTCTGATCCAGGGTGGCGCGGGCGGTGTGGCGAGCATCGCCATCCAGATCGCCAAGCACATCGGCGCGAAAGTGATCACTACCGCCGGCGCTGCCAACCACGCCTACGTGCGCGCGCTTGGCGCGGACGTGGTCATCGACCATCGCACGCAAGACTTCACACGCGAAGTCGCGAACTGCGACGCCGTCTTTGACACTGTCGGCGGCGAGGTGGCCACGCATTCTTTCGCCGTTGTACGCTCCGGCGGACGCGCCGCCTTTATCGCTTCCGGCTCCTCGGCCCTGACTTCTCCCCGCCCCGACGTTGTCTCGCTTCGGCCGAACGTCAGGCGCGACCGCCCCCATCTCGAACACCTGCTGGCGCTTGTCACTGCCGGCGCGGTGCGCCC
>Ga0209517_10008991_pt1 | contig 11536 bp, 5 predicted proteins | sample PeaSoiMetSII2010_FD_187695 | JGI IMG/M metagenome (GOLD analysis project Ga0209517, IMG submission 187695) | Peat soil microbial communities from Weissenstadt, Germany - SII-2010 (SPAdes) (version 2) | ecosystem: Environmental > Terrestrial > Soil > Wetlands > Peat | place: Germany: Weissenstadt...
TCGCGGCTTCTTTGCAGGCTTGTGGGGTGGTTTTTCCGTTCGCGATGCTCACTTCAATCTGCCGCAGCATCGTCACGATTTGCTCTGGCTTGTACCTCTGGATGGGCATGACCTGCTTTTCCTCCAAGTGGATTCTCTCTCATTCCACTTGGTACAAATTTCGCCGGTCAGGTCACTGCTCGCAACCGCTCTACCTTCTAGTCTGCACTGCGGGAATGGCTCCAACGTGCCACTGGCGGGTGCAGCCTCACAGCCCCACTACGAGAAGTGCCGATCCTGAATCTCGGCGAGTTCCGCTGGCGCGGAGCATTGTGCGTCGTCGTTGGCCACGCGATTGATCCGCGTGCTTGTCGGATGGCACCCGCATTAACCGCGCATCGTAGGTGACGTAACCTCCCGCTGTTTGCGAGGCCAGCCACTTGCACAAGTACCGTTCGTCGGTGCCAGTTCTAGCCGCAAGCTCCGTCGAGGTCATCGGGCCTTTGGGTCAAGGCTCTGTGCATCCGATCGCCAGTACCTCGCAGACGCGGCGAAGGGCATCCCTCTGCTGGTCACTCAGGGCCAAGAACTCAAATCCATGATGCAGTCCCTTGCGATAGCGCACCAGAGCCCGGAACTTCATGGGATAAGGTTCAGTTGGTATAGAAAGTTCCATCGAGACCACTTCGCCGGGTTCGACTTCTTCGCTGAGAGTTCCGCCAATCCCGTCTTCTCCCAATTCCGTGGAACGCCCCCATAAGGAAACAGTTCCGCTCGGTCGGAACACTTGAATTGACATTCTGATATCGGCGGAATGCCGTGGAAAACGGCGCCGATTGATCGAACCAGCTTGTTTGTTTGGGACAGAGCCGTGCATGTTGGCCCCCCGGATTCACTGCCACGTCTACCGCAAAGGCGATTCCAAGAGCTGAATTCTGGGTCTACATTCAGGTCGAATGCCTTGCGACTCCAAACAACTTCCGACAAGCTGCAATGCCCGCCCCAGTGACATTGGCACCCATCAGGCGGCTAACCTTCGCAGGGAAGTAGCAGGATCGCAGCACCCGTATTGTACCCGCCGGACGCAGGGGCATTTTCACAGTCTACGGCCCCACTACGAGAAAAGCCGATTCTGAATCCGAGCCAGTTCCACGAGAGTGGCCTAAACATCCTTCAGTTGTTCCTCATCCAGCCCAAAATAGTGACCCAGTTCATGGATGATAGTCAGGCGGACTTGTTCGCGGACTTCGGCCTCGCTGGAGCAGACCGCTTCGATATTCTTCTGATAAAGCACGATATGATCGGGTCCTGACGGTAGGTTGAATATGCTTTTCTTGGTCGTGGGCACGCCATGAAAGACACCCAGAAGCAGCCACCTTTGCTGCCCGCCTGCGGTGGTGGCTGGTTAGGCGTGTCCTCGTAGCCATTCCTTGCTCAAACAGGTTCCCAACGCTATCGCCTCTAACGGCAGGAACCCATCGTGAAAACTCGTCACCAACTCGTCACCAAAACTAGCCTTTTTTGGCCCCTTTTGGGGTTTGCACAACACGGAAAAACAAAGCAGGCAAAGGGTTTAACAGCGTGGACGAGAGAATTCACACGGTGGAAGTCATAGGTTCGAATCCTATAGCGCCCACCAATTCTTATCTTTATCGTTCGTTCAACCGGACTCGCGCTCGGCTTGCGCCCCGGCGTTGCGGCACGAAACCCGCACGCTACAGAGGCGTCTCGTTTTCGGCAGGAGTCCTGCCCGCCAGCATCGAACTCTCAGCTGAGAAGTTCCGCCGTCTGGCGTTCTCTCTGACTGGTTGTGCGACAATAAATGCAAGCGGACTTTCCAGCCCCGCGGGCCCGTAGCTCAAAGGGATAGAGCATCGGATTTCTAATCCGACGGTTGCAGGTTCGATTCCTGCCGGGCCTACCAGTATTCGTCCGTGTCCCAGCCCGATGAAGGAATTCCGGATGGTCTTACCGTAGACGCGGCGAGGTTCGTTTGGTCTGTGCAGCGGTTTGGAGGTTGTCTGGTTCGTTACGACGCCGAAGGAAAAACGGACCGTCGCGTCTTGATTCCCGCGTCTCAAACTAGCTCCATGGCATTTGGGGGAAACGAATTCTCGGATATCTTTGTGACTTCCGCCGGTCAACCGGATTCATTGCCGCTGGCTCCTCCCGGTTACGATGCGAGGAAGGTTTGCAACGGCGGCAAGCTGTTTCGTCTGAACCTCGGAATTTCTGGTAAGGAAGAGTACAAGGCCCGTATTTCCCTACCTAAACACACAGGATAGGCCGGTTGCTTGCCTCACGGCGCCGTAGGCTTCCCCTTGCCATGGTTTTCTAGCAGCGCCTCCGCTCGAAGCCTTTCTGGTGCCGAAATAGCCGCCGGTTCAGCTACGACTACCACACATGAGTAGCGACCACTGTAGGGACAGAGGGAGAACCGGAAATCACGTCGACGTGCAGAACCATCTGGATGTTCTTCTGCTGCCATCCCGCCGGCAACTTGCGGAGCGCCCCCTGGAGAAGCGCCGGGTTGGTCACCATGTCGGCGGCCGCTTCCGTGCCGTAATGGGAGATACCGGTGATTTCGACGATGGTGCTATTCGTGCCCGGGTAGAAAACGCGCGACACAATCGCATAATCTTCATCCAGTTCCGGGTCGTCGGGATGGGTTTTGATTGTCCAATTGGTGAGAGTGTCGTCCTGTGAAACTCCGAAGGGTCGGCGAGACAAATCGATGGAGTAACGAAAATGCTCTCCGATTTCATGCCACTGGGTATAGGAAAAGCCGACAAGAACAGCCGGCGTCGTGCGCAGGTCGCGAAATGAGACTTCATTTCCAATTCGCAGCTTGTACGGTTCTCCCATCCGGGAAAACATATCCGCGAGTTGCATTGCGGAGTTGACGTCACTAACAGCCACAAACCGGTTCGGGATTTGCACGAAATCTTCCAGACGGCTTGGGGGTCCGCTGGTAGCATTCCGAACGGCGGAGTAAACAGGTACTGGCACTGTACATACAAGAGCGGCTTTGCCGCTCTGAAACACAGGCGCCCAGAACTGATTGAGAACGTCATCCGCAGGATGCCGGCGCAACCAGAGAGATGCCGTTAGCGCGACGGCCAGGAGAATCGTACCCAGAACAGTCCAAGATAACCACGAATGAAGCCAGGACTTGGCCTGGACAAGCCGTTCAGGACTTGTGAACGGGTGAAATTCGGGGACGTAAGTTCCCGGAGGAAGATCAATCACTACTTTAACTTCGGCCGGGCGATTTAAGTAGTAGGAACGCAGCCGCTTGCGTACCTCGCCGGCTTTGACTCGAACCCCGGCATCTTCGCTGGGATCATACGATGGCGGCTTGCCGAATACTTCAATTCCGATGGTGCGTTCCTTGAGACTATCGGTGTTCCGGTTCAGGGTGTTTTCAACCACATATCGCAGAAACCTCTGGCACAGCTTGCTCGCCTGAAACTCGTGGCTGGCAAGGACGCGGTCCAATTCCTCGCGCACCAGCGCGTCCTGCATTGCTGGCTCCGTGCGACTCGATTCCGAATTAGACTTCGGCGAGGAATATGAGGAGTGCACCACTATCTGCTCCAGGCCCGAATCTTAGCACAGGGTTCCCGCAATAATAGGCGTCCAACACCAGTGTTAATCCTTGGCTGTCAAATGCCTGCGCATGTTCGAAACAGAAGCATAACCGGGGTCGAATGGCAAAGGCGGCCCCAGGAAAAGATGCCGAATCTCTTAGTGTCAAACTTTCACTGAACTGTTTCGAACTTGACAGTCCCCCCTAGTCGGCTTCATAAGATAAGGATGGTTAGGTGTTTTCAATATTGCCATTCTTGAGATTTCTACCAATGCCGCCTAGCCAGCCGGATTGATCTGGACAAAGGAGAGCTGGCCATGTCGTTCTTCGGCTCGAAGTTGCGTTTTGTTTTCGTCGGGGCTTCATTGATCTCTTTATTCTGCGGGTTGGTTCCGGGGCAGAGCAGACAGAGTGGCGAGATTCGGGGAACGGTCACTGACCAGTCTCAAGCAGTGCTGCCGGGAGTCACGGTCGCCATCACGAATGTTTCCACCGGAGTTGTTCAGACCATTACCACAGACGCTTCCGGCGTGTACGACGCGCCCTACGTTACGCCTGGCGACTATTCGCTGCGGTTTGCGAAGGACGGTTTCAAGACGCTTGTGCGCGCTGGGGTTGTGCTGCATGTGCAGACCATCACGGTCAATGCGATTCTCGAGGTGGGCACGAGTGCGGAGAACGTCACGGTCACAGCGACCCAGCCGGACCTGGAAACCGAAACCACCGACCTCAACAGCCGATTCACCGCGAACCTGATTGCTGACGCCCCCAGCATCAACCGCAGTTGGATGGACCTCCTGGCCTCGGTGCCGGGGGTAAATCCAGGTGGGGGAGAAAGTTCTACCGGTCAGGGCGTCGGGGTCAACGGGCAGGCGGGATACTTCTCCAATTGGCAGATCGATGGCGGAATCGCAATGTTGGGGCAGTCTTCCAATCCCGACAGCCTCGTTCCGCCCACGGAGTCGATTGAGGAAGTCAACATCGACACCTCGAATTTCGGTGCCGAGCACGGCAGCGGCTTTTCGGTTTTCAACGTGATCACCAAGAGCGGAACCAATAGTTTCCACGGTACCGCCTACGAATACATTGAAAATGACTTCTTTGACGCGCTGAACAAATTCGCGCAGACCAAGCCGCCGATACGCTGGAATGAATATGGATTCGACATCGGAGGCCCGATCAAGAAGAACAAGGCGTTCTTCTTTTTCGGCTATCAGAGGAACCCCAGCAACACATTTGCGCCTGACTACGTGACGTATCCAACGACGGGGCCAAATGGTTTTACCAGTGGCAATTTTTCCGCGCTGCTGGGTGGGCCAGCTGTGGATGGCAGTGGGAACCCGATTATCGATCCATGCACGGGACAACAGGCAATAATCGGCCAGATTTTTGACCCGGCAACAACCTACACACCCAGCGGCACCACACTCGTCTGCCGGACGCCTTTTGCCGGGAACATCATTCCGCCGGCTCGTTTTGACTCGGTGGCACTGGCGGTGCAGAAGTACTTTCCTGTGCCCAACCTGCCGGCCAACGGTCTTTATAACAACTACTACACCAACCTGTCGTCGCCGAATACCAATACCTGGACCAACGCCAAGATCGATTACGACATCACGAGCAAGAACCGGCTGACAGGATCGCTGCTGATCGCGCAGTTCAACACGCCCTTGAACGATCCGAACTGCGCGATCAACTGCGGAGCCTGGAGCGGAACCGAGCCGCAGGGGCAGCTTACCGATGTCTGGACCGTCACTCCGAACCTGGTGAGCGAGTTCCGGTTTTCTCTCAGCCGCGAGCACGGAGTCGCGACTGTCAGTAACCAGGGAAAGGGATGGCCGGCCAAACTGGGATTGATCGGCGCCCCCAACGACATGTTCCCCTCGATTTCGATGGAGGGGCCGCTGAGCACCTCGATTGGCTACACGCCATTTCCCCCTGCGATCGATGCGGAAACTACCTTTGTTCCTTCCGAGGTCCTCACCTGGGTGAAGGGAAAACACATCCTCAAGTTCGGCGGAGAGTTCGACCGCTGGTGGGTCAACACAGGCTGGGGCACGGCGACGGCCGGGGCCTTCGACTTCAGCGGTGTCTTCACCCAGAACCCAGCCGACCAAGCTCTGAATAGTCCCCCGAGTGAGGGTGAGGGATACGCTGATTTCCTGCTGGGAGCGCCGGACTGGTGGGGCGTCTCCATTAATCCCGAAACCGGCGGGCGCATGTACACCGCGCAAGCTTTTGCCCAGGATGAATACAAAGTCAAGCCTAACCTGACGCTGACGCTGGGCTTGAGGTATGTGATCCAGAGTGGGTGGGACGAGATTCACAACGAGCTCTCATCATTCGAGCCAAACGTCTGGAATCCCGACAGTCAGGATAGTCCCCCAACACCGATGTTGGGCGGGCTGTGGTACGCAGGGCAAAACGGACACCGGGCCTTGACCGAGACCAAGTTCAATATCTTTTCGCCCCGGTTAGGGTTTGCCTGGGCTCCGGGGAAGGACTGGTCGGTTCGCGGCGGCTTCGGAATCTATAACATCATCGCTGGGCAGAACATCACTGCACCGGCACAAGCTTGGGGGCAGGGCTGGTCTCCAGCCGGCGCGCTCTACAACACCACGACTCCTGTGTTCCAGCTTTCGACTGGACCACCGCCGGGCTCTGTGATCTACCCAACCGATGCGACCCGCACGCCAGACCTTCTGAACGGGACGAGTGTTAACTATTCGTTTTATAACTCGCCAATTCCATATACCGAGCAGTTCCACTTCGACGTGCAGCATGAATTGAAGGGCGGGTTCGTGCTCGACGTCGGGTATGCGGGCAACCGGGGCGTCAACCTGCAATATTCGCGGGATGTGAACCAGGTTCCCCCGGACAAACTTGGGCAGGGCCAGAGCGCGCGTCCTTATCCACTGTTCCTGCAAGTCATGGCCGCGTATTTCGACGGTTGGTCCAACTACAACGCTCTGCAGGTAATCGTCAAAAAGCAACTGTCGCAGGATTTCACCATCCAGGCCAATTACAGCTGGGCCAAGGCGCTGGACACGCTGACCAGCCAGGGCTGGGGCGGCGCCGGCTCGGCCGACCGGGTGCAATATCAGAATGCCGATGACCCGGCGGGAAACTATGGCCGTGCGGCAACCGACATCCGGAACATGTTCAACGGAAATCTTGTCTACCATCTTCCGTTCGGAAGAGGAAAGCGATTCCTGCAACAAGGAGGACTGGTGAACGCCCTCGTGGGCGGCTGGCAGCTATCCTCCATCTTCCAGGTTCGCGGCGGCTTGCCCTTCAGCCCGATCATCAGCACCAACAACGATGGAGCGATGTCGGGACAATGGCGCCCGAACCTGGTTGGGAATCCGACCAGCGGCACGTGCCCGGGTGGCGTGCCAGTCGGAACGATCAACTGCTGGTTCAACACTTCGGCGTTCGCGACGCCGCCTGCCAACACATTCGGCAACACCGGCAGGGATATTCTGAACGGGCCGAACTGGCGCTCATTCGATGTGTCGCTGCTCAAGGACTTCTCGTTGGATGCGCTGCATGAAGGGATGAAACTACAGTTCAACTGCACGGCCTCCGACGTGTTCAATCATCCGAACATCGGTTTCCCCCAGGCCGACCTCGAGAACAGCGGGTTTGGTCAGATCAGCTATGCCAATACCAGCCGGCAGCTGCAGCTTGGAGCGAAGATCAGCTTCTAATCAAATGAACTCCGAGAAAGAACCGGCGAGACGCCGCGCTGTCCTTCTTGTTTGCGGTTTTCTTGCCTTGGCTTTTTTCGGCCTCGGCACATCGTTCGCATCCAGCGGGCAGAGCCGGAATCCGGTCTGGACGATTGTCTTGGACGGGGAGACCGATGTCCGGATACAGCGCGAACTGAGAGATCTTGCCTCCGAGAACCACGCCTCCATTCAGTTCACGCATGAGCTCGGGAACATCGATGCCCGCGGCTCGAGCGGAGGCGGGCTGATCTTCGAAATCGATGAACACCGCAGCGCAGATTCGCTTCTTCTGAAACTCAGGGAAATGGCGGCTGCATCCGCCGTCGCGGTGACGCCGGAGCTGGCGACGGAAGGATACGTTCTGAAGATTTCCTATTCTCCGGCTCTTGTCCCTGAAGTGATCCGGCTGGAGGCGATGTCTGCCACGGGACTGCACAACGGACTGTTGCGTGTCCCCGATATTCTGGTGACCGCACCCTCCAGCCTCACAGAACTCATCCCTCGTCCGCAGGCCATTCAAAGACAGAGCGACACGGAAGTGACCCTGGCCGACTATCCGTCGTTTCCGATTCGGGGTGTCGTAGAGGGTTTTTACGGCACGCCGTGGACATACGCGGAACGACTCGACATGCTGCGTTTTGAGGGCCAGCATGGGATGAACGTTTATTACTACGGTCCCAAGGACGACCCGTACCACCGCAGACTCTGGCGCGAACCTTATCCGCCAGAAGATATGAAACAGCTGCGTGCCCTGGCTGACGCGGCAAGAGACAATTTCGTGGATTTCAGCTTCGCCATCAGTCCTGGCCTTTCGATGGTGTATTCGAGCGAGGCTGAGTTTCAAACTCTGGCGGAGAAACTCAAGAGCGTACACGCGTTGGGAATATCGAGTTTTGCGCTCTTTCTGGACGACGTTCCGCAGGACCTCATTCATCCCGAGGATAAAACGCGGTTCAAGACGCTTTCCCAGGCCCACATTTACCTCATCAACAAGCTGTACCTCTACCTCAAATCTCTTTCCCCGCACAACCGCCTGATGGTTTGCCCCACGACCTACACCAACGAATGGGGGAATCGCGACTACATCAGGGACCTGGGATCTGGCGTGAATCCCGAGATTCCGCTTGATTGGACCGGCCCTCAAGTTGGCTCGGACGAAATCACCGTGGCGCAGTCTAAGGAATGGGGCGGCTACCTGCGGCGGCGTCCGCTGATCTGGGACAATTTTCCCGGGAACGACGGCCGTCCCTGGCTGCTGATCTTCGATCCGGTGCGCGGCCGCGACACCGGCCTTCCCGCCGCGGTGCAGGGCTTGTTCTCAAATCCGATGTACCAGGCCCATGCCGCTTTCATTCCGCTGCAGACAGTCGCCGACTACCTCTGGAATCCCGCGGCCTACGATCCTGCGAGATCGCAGACGCACGCCATTGTCACCCAGTACGGCAAGGACGGCCCCGAATTCCTAAAGCCTTTACTTAAAATGTATCGCGATGATGCGGGGAAGAGGCCGGTATTCGGCGAGATCTTTGAAGAGCGTAAGTCTCCCATTGATATTCCGCTGATCGAGTCGCAGATTTCGCAGCTGAGTTCCGTGATTGCGACGTTGAAAAAAAAGCCGGCGTTCGAAAAGCTGGCGTTGGAAATTTCTCCCATCCCGGAGATGCTTCGCGACCAGCTTAAGCGGGTCCTGGCCGACGCTTCATTTGAGCATCTGCCCGACGGCAAGATCCAATGGAATCGCGAGCAAGATGTGCTCAAGGCATCCAGAGTACGCACAAGGCCGGTGCTTGATGGCGATTTTTCGAAGTGGCAATCGGGGCCGCTTTACGACCTAAGTCAAGCGGGCCAAATTGAAGACGGCGAGAAATTGTGGAAGGGGCCGGCACAATTTTCTGCCCGCGTCGCGCTGCGCTGGGACGAGGAGAAACTCTATGTGGGAGTCGATGTCACCGACCCGGATCTTTACCAACCCTTTTGGGGAAGGGAAGTCCAGAACGGAGACGCTGTCCGCCTCATCTTCGACGCAGAGCCCCCCCGAGGCGCCAGGCACGGCAGACCGACGGGCGCTTATAACTTGTACCTGAGTCCGGGCAACTTCGACGACGTCAAGCCGAGCGTGTATTGCGAAGAAGATTTTCTCCCGCCACGGCCACATCTGCACGACTACAACCAGGAGATTAAGACAGAGTGGAGGAAAACGCCGAAGGGTTTCTCCGGCGACATCGCCATCCCCATCTCTTTCTTCGAAGATCGAAAATTCAGCTCGGGGCAAGAGATCGCCCTGAGTTTTGGAGCGCAGAAGACGTTTCCATCCCAGGAGCCGCTCGGCGAAGATGTGCCGCAGATTGTTTTCACATCGAAGCGAGACGCGCTGTTTCGGGTCGACCCGGAAAGCCCGGTGACTTTCCAACGCCTGCTTCTGGTAGACGAACCGTTTAGGCAGTAGCTAAAGGTTACACCCACAATGAAAGCACCTTCTTCTACCGACGGACCACGGTTGCCCAGCGGACGAGTGGAATCTCTCGATTTTTTTCGCGGCCTCGCCATCATGGGCATGATCATCGTCAATAACCCGGGAGGAAGTGGCGACCAGGCTTACGCTCCTCTGAAACATGCGGAATGGAATGGCTGGACGCCAACCGACCTGATCTTTCCGTTCTTCCTTTTTGCGGTGGGCGTTTCGATGGTTTACTCCTTTGCCTCACGCCGGAAACGCGGTGAGTCGCGCCCGCGTCTCTTGCTCCACGTCCTTCGGCGGGGGGCGATCCTGTTCGCCATCGGACTGTTTCTGAATGGTTATCCGGCCTGGCCCAACCACTATCATTTCGCCACCTTGCGCCTGGTTGGCGTGATGCAGCGCATCGCAATCTGTTACGTGATCGCCTCCATCATCATGATGTGGTGCAGCACGCGCGGCCGGATTGCGGCGGTGGCGGCTTGCTTGGTTGGATACTGGGTGCTCATGCGGTTTGTCCCCGTTCCAGGTTATGGTGTGCCCACGCGGGATGTTCCTCTGCTCGACCCCGCCGGGAATCTCTCCGGTTGGCTTGACCGCGCACTCTACTCCGCGCATATGCACCACCAACCCTTCGATTCCGAAGGCTCACTCAGTACGATTCCGGCGATTGGCACAACCCTGATTGGGGTCTTGACCGGGGAGTGGCTCCGTTCCAGCGTTAGTGCCGCACGCAAGGCAGCAGGGATGGTCGTCTTCGGTGTCATTGGCGTCGTTTTCGGCGAAATCTTCAACATCTGGTTCCCGATCAACAAGAAGTTGTGGACCAGTTCCTACGTCCTGTTGCATTGCGGCTTCGCGCTGGTCCTGCTCGCCCTGTGCTACTGGGTGCTCGATATCAAACAATGGCATGGACGCTGGACCATCCCGGTCGAGGTGTTTGGTGTGAATGCGATTGCCGCCTACATCCTGTCCGAAGTCGGGGGAACAGGCTTGGAACGCCTGATGCTTCACTTGGCTGACGGGAGTTCGATGAGCTTCCAGGACTTCGTCTACGAGCGATGGTTGGCGCCTCTGGCGAGTCCGGCGAACGCTTCGCTAATCTACTCCGTTGCTTTCCTGGCCGCCTGCGGAGTGATCTTGTGGCCCTTGTATAGGAAGCGGATATACATAAAGATCTGAAGTGCGAATGCCAGCGCCACGTCCGTCCACCGGCCGAACGCGATCCGTGGCAGGCGCCGGGGGGGCGCCGGCCTGGGTTTAAGACGGTCGCCCGATGCCAGGTCGCTCGCGAGGGCTGGCCCGTCCCTGATTCGCTTGTACTTTAGCGGAGAGCTATCCGCCGAGGCTGACTAGCAGCGTCTCAATGATCGCCGCCACGAGAAAGATAAACACGAAATAGGGGCGGCGCCTGGCGAAATCATCTTCCTTGGCGGCAGACATTGTTCCTCGTTCCTCGCAGGGGCCTGAGTTTCAGGATCAGATTCATCCCACAGAATCGCGTATGCCTTGACTCACGGCCGCAGGGAGTTGCTCATCATCAGGGCGAACAGCAGAGGGAGGTAAATCACCGTCGCCTGCAGCACGTGGCGGGCGCGCCGTTTCGAGGGGGCGCTGGCCAAAGGCAGATTCAGAAACGCCAGTCGAATCCCGAAATATAAGAGAGAAAAACCGAGAACGATCGCGCCCACCAGGTAGATTCTGCCGGCCATGCCCAGCAAACTGGGCAAAACGCTGATGGGAATCAGGGCCAGCGAATACGCCAGGATGCGGCGGGCGGTC
>Ga0209517_10008992_pt1 | contig 11535 bp, 10 predicted proteins | sample PeaSoiMetSII2010_FD_187695 | JGI IMG/M metagenome (GOLD analysis project Ga0209517, IMG submission 187695) | Peat soil microbial communities from Weissenstadt, Germany - SII-2010 (SPAdes) (version 2) | ecosystem: Environmental > Terrestrial > Soil > Wetlands > Peat | place: Germany...
CGTAAAGTGTCCTCCGCCCGCTGGGAGATCCAAGATGTGTTCGGCTTCGCTTAGCCGCTTGGAGGTCTGCTTGTCGTAACGAAAGCGCACCACTTCGCCGGTGTTGCCGACATAGACGTAGTCCTCGTGAAAGGCAATGCCAAACGGCCGGTTTAAGCCTACGGCGAAATCTTCCCGCCGCTGTGCCACACCCGTGTGCTGCGGGTCGCCGAGAACGACGACCTTTCCCGCACCTGTATCCGCAAGAAAGATATCGCCATCGGGGGCAACCGCGAGGAACCGGGGCACCTTAAAATCCTTGGCAAAGATATTGATGTGGAATCCGGCCGGGACGCTCGGCAGGAACCCCGCCGGCGGCTTGCTTTCGGAGGGACCGTTGCCCGCCGATTCTGTCGTAAAAGGCGCAGGCAATTGCGGCTTCTTTCCGTAGGTCACTTGGGCGCTGGCAGAACTCGCTGCGAGGACGGCGGTGCAGCAAGCCAGGGTGAGAAAGATCGGGGTGCGCATCGTTCCATTCCTCCAGGTCTGCGGTTTCCGGGTGCCAAGTAGGATGCCGCAACGAAGCCTCAGGTTCCACGGAGAGTCCCCGCGGAGACCCAAGTAGGAGCAGATCGTGGGGAAGAAAGTCAGGACTGCGGAGAAGCCTGCGGTTGGAACAAAACCATGCGCATCGAGATCGTTCCAAACTCAATGGCTTCATAAGGATACGTAACACTGTCCTGCTCGTCTGTGCTCCCCAGGCAATACAAAATCGGGGCATAGTGCTCGAGTGTCGGGTGTGCTTCGGCCAGCAATGCGGAGCCCCAGCGGTCCGGCTCTCCCAGCGATTCCAGATCTCTCCTGGTGATCGCTTCTTTCACTTTGCCGTCAAACTCCTGCGCCCAGGGAAACGCAGAGTTTCCCATTTCCCAGTTGATGCGGTGGAGATTGTGGACCAGGTTCCCGCTGCCAAGGATGAGCACGCCGCGTTCGCGCAATTTCTGCAGTTCACGGCCAAGAGCGATGTGTTCGGCAAAGGTGCGCTGGTGATCCAGGCTCAGTTGAAACACCGGCACATCCGCCTTTGGATAAATGTGGCGCAAGACGCTCCAAGCCCCGTGGTCGAGTCCCCATTGGTGGTCGGAGATCAGGTGCTGCTCCAGAGCCAGGCGCTTGGCTTCTTCTGGGGCGCCGGGCGCCGGGTATTGCACTTCGTACAGCGGCTGGGGGAATCCAAAGAAATCGTGAATCGTGCGAGGATGCTCCGCGGTCAGAACCTGGCTGCCGCGAGTGACCCAATGCGCCGAGACCACGCAGACCGCCTTCGGGGCGGGAAGCGTATCGCGGAGTTTCACCAGGACTCGCGTGAAGGCGTTGTCCTCAATCGCGTTCATCGGCGACCCATGGCCGATGAACAGGACCGGCATTTTTTGAACGACTGTCATCGCAGGGGCCGTAATCTGTCGTAAACTCGGGCGGGTCTCCTCCCTCCCATGGAATCGGAAGCGGGCACGCCCGTTGCCTGCATGGTAAGGCCAACGCGGAGGTGAATCCCAGGAATGTTTTCCTGCATCCAAGGAATCGCAAGGAGATTGGGACTGACAGAGTGTCCCCGGAGTTAGCCCAGGACTTCTAAACATGAAAAATGGTCACGGATTCCGCATCGCCACAATCGCTGTCGCAGGAGTATTGGCCGTCCTTTTCGGCCCTTCCGGCGCAATCGCAGCGCGCACCAATACGGCTTTTCCGATACCCGCGGTTGATGAACCCGTAGCCACTGCAAGGAGTCAGGAAGTGGCCGTTCTTTCCGGAGGCTGCTTCTGGGGCATGCAGGCGGTCTATCAGCACACCAGGGGAGTCGTCTCGGCTACCTCGGGCTACTCCGGCGGCGAAGCGGAAACGGCGCATTACGAAATGGTGGGGCGCGGCGATACGGGACACGCGGAAAGCGTCAAGGTCGTGTTTGACCCTTCGCTGATCACCTACGGGCAGGTGCTGATGATCTTCTTTTCCGTGGCCCACAATCCCACGGAGCTGGACAAGCAGGGCCCCGATTGGGGGCCGCAGTACCGTTCCGCCGTGTTTTTTTCGAACGAGGAGCAGAAGCGCATTGCCCAAGCGTACGTTGCACAGTTGGATGCCGCGAAGGTCTTCCCACAAAAGATCGTAACGCAAATCTTTCCGTTAAAGGCTTTCTACCCCGCGGAAGGGTATCACCAGGACTACTTGAGGCATCATCTGGACAGCCCCTACATCCAGATCAACGATCTGCCAAAGATTGCCGAACTGAAGAAGCAGTTTCCGCGACTTTACCGCGAATACTGAATCTATCCGACTGGCGCGCCTCACCATTTCCCCAGGCGTTCGCGGCGTTTTCTCTCCATTGAAGTTCCTGCTTGACTTGCTCGCCGAAGGAGCGTATTCAAGATGTCCGCGCGCAGCGCTCTCTGCCGTTTAAAGACCCGTTGCTTTTGCCTACTGCGCGTCCATCTCACATTTCTCAAGGAGGATCTATGTGCGCAGTCAAGGCAATCCCAGACGGGTACCATTCCATCACGCCATCCATTGTGTGCAAGGATGCGGCTCGCGCGATTGACTTCTACAAGGAGGTCTTTGAAGCCAAGGAACTCGGCCGCATGTCGGACCCGGGCGGCGGCATCGGGCACGCCGAGTTGCAGATCGGCGATTCGCGGCTGATGCTGAGTGACGAATTCCCGGGCATGGCTAATGCCCCGGACCCTAATGGCCCTCAGTCGGCTTACCTAGTCATCTACAGCGAGAACGTGGATGCGCTGTACGACCGCGCGGTGAAGGCCGGGTGCAAAGTCGAAATGCCGCTCCAAAACCAGTTTTGGGGTGATCGCTATGCCAAAGTCCGCGACCCGTTTGGCCACCAATGGGGATTCAGCCAACATGTGGAAGACGTCACGCCCGAAGAGATGCAGCGACGCGCCGATGCCTGGATGGCCAAGATGAGCAAGGCGGCGAGTGGCGATTGATCCGCAAACTCTGCGCATTGCTTCATCTTGTCGCGGAGCGAATTCCAGGAGCGGCAGACGCACACCCAATCCGCGGCGCCTTCTCGTTGCAAACACGCAGGGCGCGCTGAGGCGGGCTCTAGCAATGCTTATCGAGATTCGAGCGGCCAGAGCCACGCGGCACCGCGAACGCCGCTGGCATCGCCGTGTTTGGCCACCAGCACCGGTGTATCGGCTTCTCTCCCGAACACGTAATTCTTCAATCGTTGCGGCACATTCCGGTACAGCCGCGGCACCTGCGATACGCCCCCGCCCAGGACAATCACGTCCGGGTCGAGGATATTCACGATTTGCGAGAGGCTGCGGGTCAGGCGATCCTCGTAGCGCTCCAAACTGGCTTCCGCCGCCGCTTCGCCGGCTTCGCAACGTGCCATGATCTCTTTGCCCGTCAAGCGGGTTTTGGTGGCGCGCTCGTAATCGGCTTCCAGGCCGGTGCCGGAAATAAACGTCTCGATGCAGCCATAAAGACCGCAGAAACAGGCGGGTCCGGGGAATTCGTCGGGGTGCATCCAGGGCAGGACGGTATGACCCCATTCCCCGGCCACGCCGTTGCGTCCATTCAGCACGCGGCCATCGACGGCAATGCCGCCGCCGCAACCTGTCCCCAAAATGACCGCAAAGACAACGTGCTGGCCCGCTCCTGCGCCGTCCGTGGCTTCCGAAACCGCCAGGCAATTGGCGTCATTCGCGCAGCGCACCTCGCGATGCAGCGCGTCGCCCAGGTCGCGGTCGAACGGTTTGCCGATCATCCATACGGAGTTGGCGTTCTTCACCGCGTGGGTGATACGGGAAATCGAGCCGGGAATGCCCACGCCGACCGTGGCGCTGCGATGCAGTTCGCGCTCGATGAGTTCGACGCCTTCCTTGATCGCGCGCACCGTGCCGTCGTAATCATGCCGTGGCGTTGGAACGCGGTGGCGGTGAAGTTCGCGGCCATCGGACTCAAGGGCGATGAATTCGATTTTCGTGCCGCCGAGATCGATGCCGATGCGAAGTTTGGGAGTGGACTGAGACTTTGAAGTGGCGCTCATAGCTCCCTTGATTCTATCCGCAAAGCGCGTAAATTCCATCCCCCTCGAATGACAGGCCGCTGCCGAATTGGTTTCTCGACATGTTGACACCCGTCCTGCAACACGTGCCGTCGCTTATCTGAAATTGTGCTGACGAAAAGCCCCAGGAACACCAGTTCTCTTCCTGGGGAATCGTGTATGGACGGCGGATCTGCTAAAAGTGGAAGCCCAATTCCAGCGTTTCAGTTCTCGGCGTCACATAGTGTGTGCCGCTGAACGTGGAAAGGAAATTGTAGAGCGCATAGTTATTGGCCAGGTTGATCACGGTGAAGCGCAGACTCCACTTGCGGCGGTCGCCGTTGAACAAATTGTCTTCGCCCACGGCAATGTCGAACAGGTTACGCGGAGCGACGCGCGGCGGATTCTTGTCGTCGTTTTCGGTGCCTGGCTTCGGTATCTGAAGAAGCGTTGATCCATACTGGGATGCGGAGCACAAACCGTTCGCGCTGATGGGAACTCCCAGCGGATTGCTCGCGCTTGGCGGGGCTGCCTTCACGCTGCCGCAGAACAAACCCGCCTGGAATTGCTGATCGGGCGTAAGTCCCGAAACGTTTACATAACCCGGATCGCTTTGGTCACCCGCGCAACTCCCGCCAAAGCAGGGAACCGGGCCCGCCACAAGTCCGCTGTCATACCTCCAATTGACGCCCACCCACGGCCCGCGCTTCCACGGCTGGTATTGCACATGGGTGGTTTGGTTGAAAAGTTCGTCGTGGTCGATGCGGAAGACTCCCGTTCCGCCTACTCCCGCGGGCGTTGCGCCTAGGCCCGTGACTTGCGGCTCGAAGAACCGCGCTGCCACGCTGGAGGCCACAAAATATGCGGATAATCCGTGCAAATTCGGCACGCTTGCCCGGAGCATGTACCCGGGAACTTTCGAGTTGTGCCATTCAATCGGAAACGTGATCGGCGTGTTGCCCAAAATGCTGAAGTCATACGCATTGTGCGTGTACTTCCACATGTACTCCCCGTCGAAGACCAGATATTTGCCGAAGGCTTGCTGGAATCCTGCATGGAAGTCATTCCGAAAACCCGGAGTCAAGGGAGCCGTGATGCAAGGATAGCCTTGCAGCGACGACATGAGGGCATTGACCACGGGGTCGTTGCAACCTTCGCTGGCCAGAACCAGGTTTTCGTTGAAGGGAGTCTCGAGCGTCCGCGCATAGGAGAGTCGCAGCACCGTATTTGTCCGCTTGATGTTGTACGCGACGCCCACGCGGGGCTCCGCCTGCTTCGTGACCGACAAGCCGTTGTACAAATCGCCGCGAATCCCGAGGTTGAACGACCAGTTGTTCTTTGTGATGGTGTCCTGCAAATACAACGCAAGTTGCTTGACGTCGGTGTGCCCGCGGAAGAGGTAATAGTTGCCTCCGGCTGCCAAGTCGTAAGGAGCCAGGGTGGAGCACGGCGCGGCGAGATTCACGCCGCTCACCTGGCACGGGTTGCCATTGGCATCAACCAAGGACGGCAGGAGGGTGGGGTCCACAATTCCCAGCGAATCGTTTTCGGTGAGAAAGGTGTGTTCGTAGGTGATGCCCGCTTTGATGTTGTTCATGCCCTTCACGTAAGAAACATCGGATCGCAGGCCGGCGTTGGTCAGCCGGCGAGTCTGGCCGATGCTCTCGGCTTGCAGATCGGGAGTGAAATCCGCAAAGGGATCCGCACTTGGGTAGTAATGGTATTGGTCCTGGCGCACGAAGGCGCCGATGGTAAACACAGCCTCCGTGCCGATCAGGTGAACGAAGGTCGGAGCCACGTTGAAGGTCCCGATCCTGGAATGTTGATCCGCGGGGCCGACCAACTCGCCGTTAGGCCCCAACCCTCCGTTGTCCACGACCAGGCCGTTCCATGCGGTGGCATACTGCGCGTCGAAGGAATTCGGGGTTTGAAACCACGAACGTGTGTAACCCAGGTTCAACTGGAGCGTGTTCGCGTCGGAGAATTTATAATCCACGCGGTCGAAAAAGTTCTCTTCGTTCCCTTTATCGTGCATGACGGTGTGTTCCGGGGGATCGAGGAAGCGGCCGGATTGCAGTCCGCTGAGCGCGATAAAATTGCCCCAGCTTTTGCCCCCATACGCCAGGTCAGCCGAAATACTCGGCGTGCCGAAGCTACCGTACGATGTGCTTACGCTGCCGTGCGGCTGGTCGACCCCCAACCCGGAGCGCGTCGTCACCTTAATGACCAGACTCGTCTTGTCTCCAAATTCCGCTGGCGGCGCGCCGGAGATCACTTCCAGCGATTGAATCGACTCCGATGGAATCTGATTCGAGAAGACCTTGCTCTGCTGATCCGTAATCTGCTGCCCGTCCACCGAGAACGAGTTCGACGCGTGGTCGCCCAGACCGTGGAACAATCCATTCGAGTCGGCTGCAACCCCTGGGGTCGTCAGCGTTACTAGCGAACTGACCGAAGAGGTCGAACTCTCCAGCGGCACATTCTGGAACAGTAAGCGGTCCACATCGGTGTGAAACGTCGAATCGGTTTCCACTAGGTCCGCGCCGCTCGATTCCACGATAACCGTGGTGCTGGAGCTCCCCATGGTCAGGGAGATGTCCACCTTGGTGGCCACGGCGGAGCGCACCTCAACGTCCTGCGAAGCTGGCGCAAATCCACTGGCGCTCACGCTCAGGTGGTACGGATTAAACGGCACATTGGTGAAACGGAATGAGCCGTCTTTAGCCGTGTTCGTAGTACGTGCAAGGCCGCTGACCACGTTGGTGATTTCCACCGTGGCGTTGGCCACAGTTTTCCCCGAAGGATCCAGAACTGTCCCTTCTATGGATCCGGAGTTACCCGTCTGCGCCCATACCGCCGAGGCAACAAAAATCGCTTGGACTGCAAAAAGAACAGCTGCTCGAAAAGCGTATCGCATACTTCCTCCGGTTCCTCATGGAAACGTCCGCGTGACGTGTTTGTGTTGATAGAAACCGCTGCCAATACAGCGGGCACGCGGCTAAATGGAGCCGCGCGACGAGGTACTACCCTGGGTGGGATTTACGACGCGAAGGAAAGAGGCGGGGCGCGGGAAGAGGAATGCCCGGAAGGCGGCTCCGCGGAGCTGACCACCGAGTGAATTACAACTGCACTGAAAGAAACGATTGGGATGCTGACTGAAACAACCGCCACTGCCGGCGTGACGCCCAGATGGGCAACCTGGCAGAGCCCGCAGGCGGCTTCGTCCTGGCCATTGGCATGGGCGTGCGGCGTTACCTGCAGGAGGAACGCGAGCGAGAGCAGCGCCAGTGTGAGTGCTGCTGGCCGGGCTAGTCGGCGGAAGATGGCATGTACGTCAAACAACATTTCCGTGCCTCCCGCGAATGAGCGTTTTCGGGGCGGCCCCTCGCCACCATGCGAAAAGAGGACCGCACTTAATTTTCAAGCATGCTGCAGTGATTTGCAAGCTAGCTTCCCAAGTAGATGTGGCCAGGAAGGAACCGGTTGTATCCGCTTTCCCGGCTAGTGCCGTTCCAACTATTTGGGCCAAATGAACGTCCAAGCATCTGAGGCGAACACGGGGAGTATTCTCAAAGGGATTTGCTGGAGGAAGTTGGATCGGCGCTAGTCGGAGAAGGCCGCCGAATTAACGCTGAGGAGAGCTTTCAGGTTCGCCACGACATGCGTGCAGATCTTGCGCACCTCATCCTCCGTGGGGCTTTTGCTGACTTCGTATTTATCCATAGGGATATAGTTGTTCAGATTGATAACCGGCCCGTACGGAGCATCGCAATTCTCCATGGTCATGACCCGGTACAGCGGCTGATCGGGGCGCGCCAGATTGTAGACCCCAACATATAGGACGAATTTGGGCGCGGGGGCCGTGCCTCCTAGAATCGCCAGGCAGTTGTGACTTTGCGAATCCACCTCCGCGAATACCCCTTTCAGCAGCACGCCCTTTTCCGGGCGGGAACTCTCCTGAGGTGCCGCGTTGAATCCACTCTTCCGGAGCGCTTGAACAAGTGCCTCGCCGAAAAAGGCTTTGAGCCGTTCTGCTTGTTTGGAACTGGGCGCTGCATCCTGAAGAACGTGCGGTGATTCGCCGGTGGCTCGCGCGCCGGGTTGCGACTTCTGAGGGACAGGTGCCTGTGAAACAGCGGCCGGCTCTTTGTCCGGTGCGGCGTTTATGTCGAACGGTGCCACATAGACGCGCACTGACTTCGGATTGAAGTCGGAGCTTCGAGCGCCGCTCGCCAAGGAAGACACAGGCCCCGCGCCGCTTGGCAGCAAGAATGGCGCGAGGCCAGCCAGCAGAACCACAACTGAAAACGGGCAAGAACGCGCCGCGGCCATCAGCACCTCCGGTCTGCAGTGGGGCGGAAAGCAAAAGGTTACTCCAATTAGATGTGCCTGCACGCAAAAAGATGGGCGATGCAGGAATAATGGTGAAACGAGACTCCTCTGAGGTCAGGGGTAAGTAATTTGCACCGTAGCGATTGGAATCTTCGTGCAAATCAAGCGCCAAACACTTCCTTTTGGCACACATCTATGGCACACTCATAATGCATCCATGAGGACCAAGCGAACAAAGCGGACGCATATACTTCTTCCCGAAGACCTTGCGAGGGAAATTGATGCACTTGCAGGACGTCGTGGGCGCAGCGCTTTCCTCGTGGAGACGGCCCGCGAAGCAGTCCGGCGCCGAAAATTGCTTCGCTTCCTGGAAGGCAAATCAGCCTCCTGGAAGGAACACGATCATCCGGAACTCGCCAGGGGCGCTGCTTCCTGGGTGCGCAAACTGCGGCGGCAGGGAGAATCGCGCAAACTCAAGCGCACCTGATTATCAACCGCATGAAAATTCTCCTCGATACCTCAGTTTTGATTGATGTTTTGCGTGCCCGAAACAACCGCCGCAGCCTGTTGGCAAACCTGCTGCGCGACGGGCATTCCCTGGCCACTTCGGTGCTCAATGTGGCTGAAGTCTACACAGGCATGCGTCCCGGCGAGGAAGCGCAAACTGCTGAATTCTTAGGCGGACTTGAGTGTTTCGAGTTGCATGAAAGCGCCGCGCGCATAGCTGGTCAGTTGAAGAATTCCTGGGCAAAAAAGGGGCGCACGCTAACCCTGGCCGATACCATTGTCGCGGCCATCGCCATCGAAAACCATTGCACTCTCTTTACCGATAACCGCAAGGATTTCCCCATGCCGGAGATCCAACTCCACCAGGCGTAACGCGCCCTTCCCTCCTGGCGCTGTCAGACGGATACAGTGAGCGCGCCGCTGGTTGAACACAGCCTGACCCCTGCGCCAAATCTGTCCATCGGTACAGTTCTGCGCCGCTCCGCGTACCGTTAGCCTGTTCTGGGGAGTTCACACCATGCCGCGTCGCGACTCTGTCTTATCGACTGCCTCAGTGCGGCTGCCGAACACTGACGCCAGCATTCTTTCACTGCAGGTTATGGGATACGTTACCCTGCTCTTCTTGCTTTTGGTCCTCTCTGGATGCGGGGGTTCGACCAACAGTGCTGGCGGGCCACCCTCGCAAAACCCTCCACCTTCTTCTGTTATCGTGGCCATTAGCCCAAAGTCCGCTCCGCTTGCTGAAGGGGCGTCGCAACAGTTCTCCGCGACAGTCACCGGCTCTTCCAACACGTCTGTAACCTGGAGCGCCACGGGCGGCACGGTTTCTTCAACGGGGTTATATGTGGCGGGAAGTACGGCGGGAAACTACACCGTTACAGCCACCAGCGCCGCTGACACCACCAAGTTCGCGCAGGCATCGGTCGCGATCACGGCACCCGCTCCGCCTCCGGGCACCGCCGCATCCATCACCAAGGATGGCGTCACTTGGACTTTCAGCGAAGCTGTCCCGGTCGGCCAGTTTGTAAATGGCGATTACTATGTCGTGGGACCGGTCACCGTCACCGCCATCAGCCCGCAGCCCACTACTTCTTCGCCCTACCTGAACGGCTCGGTGGTGGATTTGCCAACCGCCAATGGCAAGAGCGGATTCGATTCCCGGTTGAATGATGGCACGGACGAATCCTGGTGGTTCGACGCGACCCTGCGCTCCTATCCTCCGATCTCCCTCAAGCCGGGCGACGCGCTGGTTTCCTCGATCAGTTTGCCCACGATTCATTCCGTCCCCGAAGTGATGCGCGCTTCGGACATGAGCGCCAGTCCGGTGGCCTCCGACTCCGTTCTTACCGTTCTCGCGTCTGCTCCTTCCACAGACGCCTTCCGCCCTTCATATTGCGACCGGAGCCAGACCATCTACCACGCCAATAGCTTGCAGAGAAATTTGCTGCCTTCTCTTGCGCCACCGAATCCCTCCAATACACCGACGCTCGCGCAATACGAAGCTCTCTACCGCCAGCCGTGGATCGATACGAACGCCTTCTTGTTCGATGCACCGGCCAACTACATGCCCAGCTACGGCCAGCATATTGCCTTTGCCGATTCCTACGCGGGGCTCCTTCTGATGCTGAACTTTCCGGCCGATCAGAAGGTCAATCTCACCAACTATCTAGTGCAGTACGGGATCGATCTCTACGGTTGTGTGCAGGCGGGTTACGGCTGGCCGGCGTTTGGCGGACACCGCAGCGGCAGGAAATTGCCGATCATCTTGGCCGGCATTCTGCTGAATGACTCGGGGATGAAGAACGTTTCGACCACCTACCCGGATGAATTCGGTGAGGACATGCAGACCCTGTACATCAATCAGTTGCCGCCCGCCGGAACTTACCAGCAAGCCTGGCAGGGAGCCACAGTCATTTATGGCGGTCATTACGGCGTGCATGCCGCCGACTCCTCGCCGGTGAGTGCCGGCCTGTACGGGCCCTACGAACAATTGCAGCCCGCAAACTGGCCCATCCTTACCCCGCCCGGCGAACAATTGGGCGAAGCCTATCGCCGCTGCTGCACCTCCGTTTCCTGGGTCGGTGAAGCTCTCGCGGCCTACCTGGTGAACGGCAAAAGCACCTGGAACCACACGGCCTTCTTCGATTACGTCAATCGCTGGATGACCGAGGATGACACCCAGGCAGTGGCGGAAATCCTGGCCCAAAGCGGCTACGACTACAGCGCGAACTGGGAACGCCAGGGGCAAACGCAATACTGGCTCGACGGTGAAGTCTCTCAACCCACCTTCATCGACGACATGTGGCACGCCTACCACTGGTAAATCGTAGCCTCACCCACAACATGAAGAGAATCGCAACACTCACCAGCAGGGCCGAGCGCGCGGCACCCGGGCTATTGCAATCCGCGTTAACTAATCGCCTTGCAATTTACGAAACTCTTTGGGGGAATTGCTTTGACTCGCGCAGCAAGCTCTCATACAGTCCACCATAAGCTTGCTACGTTCCCTTGCTTCCCCAGGAGGAAATCTCGATGACCTTCTCTCTGAAACTGCATTCCCCTATCAAGTGGGCCTCGACACTCGCGGTTACGCTGCTGTCCGCTGGCGGTGTCTTTGCCCAGGAAGATCACCGCGCCGCGGCGATTGCCGC
>Ga0209517_10008993_pt1 | contig 11530 bp, 10 predicted proteins | sample PeaSoiMetSII2010_FD_187695 | JGI IMG/M metagenome (GOLD analysis project Ga0209517, IMG submission 187695) | Peat soil microbial communities from Weissenstadt, Germany - SII-2010 (SPAdes) (version 2) | ecosystem: Environmental > Terrestrial > Soil > Wetlands > Peat | place: Germany...
AACGACCTGTCTTCTTTGCGCAGTTGAGCGACATCGGCCCCTTACCGGTGCAGCCAGCGCTTAACGAATTGCTACAGAATCTATCACCGCGAATTGTTCTATTTGTAGGCTGCTGCGGCAGCCTGCCAGAAAAGAGTCGCAAAGTCGCAGAGGGTACCATCATTGTTCCTCGCCAAGTGTTTGATTATGACCGCCGTACGTTGATGGATGGAAAAACCCTATACAGTGAACCTGCCTATCGGACACCGCGGCAACTCGTTGAACTCGTTCGCGCTCTATCGATTTCTGGTCGTTTTGGCGACCTGAAGGTATTGACGAATAAGGACTACGCCAGTGGTAGCGCATTTATTGACGATAAAGAAGCGTTAATTCGGAAGGACCTCATCAAAGAATTTCCAAAAGATGTTGTGGCGGTTGATATGGAGGGACACGCTATATTGCATGCATTTTGGGAGTTGGGTCCACATCAGGGGGATCTCCTGGTTGGGATTGTTAAGGCCGTATGCGATAGTAGCAGCGGCGATGGCGACGCCGATGAGGAAACCCGCCAGGAAGGCGCGACCCGCAATGCGGCCCAAGTTGCAATTGAAATACTTAGATCACTACCAGGCTAACAGGTCCAGAGCATGCTTCGATTCACTCGTATTCGTCCCTCATTTCCTCGTCGTAGGCTTCAGCATCCCCCCCCAGCTCAAGTGTTCGTGAGACCAGATCGCCGGCCGAACGGCTCAGTTCCGACATCTCTGCGCATACATTCCGATACTTCTCCTTGCCGAGAGTAAGGCACGCCACCAGGAGGCATAGGGCTGCGCCCAAGCTGCCTCCTCCGGGGGGGGCGAACCGCCGGCCAACCGCTCACACAGTCTTTGACCGATAGGCTGATTTCCGTCCGGAAAGGGTCCTTTCCGAACAGAAACCTCGCGGGGCGTGGAATTTGTCCCGGATTTACCGCGGATGGACGCTTGGCTCGTCAAGCGCATGCGTCCCCATTGATGGATGGCAGCATCAACCTGTGTTTCCCCTGGCCGTAGGAATTCGTGTAATCCCGAAATAGCTGCATGATTCTACGGGTATGCTCACCAACACGGCCATTTCCGATTTGCAGATCGTTAACCTTCACAATCGGCATCACTTCCTTGTTGGAAGCGGTTATAAATACTTCCTCCATGTCGTGTAATTCGGAGATGTCGATGTCCCTGGTTTCCACGCCGTAGAAGTCTTTGACAAGCTCGATTATGACGCTGCGGGTGATACCGGGTAATATGTCCCGATGGGAAGTGACGAGCCTGTTGTTCTTGAAAAAGAAAAAATTAGTGGTGCAGCCTTCCAGAATGCGGTTATTGCGATCCACGTACACCGCCTCGATGGCTTTCTGCTTCTTCGCCTCTTGCACCCCGTGCACAGCCGATAAATAACATGTGCTCTTGGCGGAGGGTAAAAATCTTTCCACGTCCACGGTGATTATCTTTGCACCGTCTGTATACAACTCCGGCGCCAGCTCATGCTTCGGCGTCACCATCACCATCAGAATCCCCCGCCCTTCAGGGTTTAGACCATCGGAACTGATTCCGCCGGTATACACAATACGGATGCCGGATTCCCTATGATGGTGGTTTCTCTTGACCGTCTCCTGGACGATCTCACAGATTTCAGAGTTCGTGTGGTGGATTTGAAGGCCGATGCATCTTGCCGAATTTTCAAGCCTTTCTACGTGCTCTTCCAAATGAAAGGGTCGTTTGTTATATGTGATAAGAAAGTCAAATACCCCGAAACTTCGCAGTACGACAAGGTCTCTTACGCTGATAAGAGATCTGTCATCGCTTGCAAACTGCCCGTCGATGTAATAGGTATCCATGTTGCTATGATATCCAATGTATCTGGTGTTTTTGTGAGATAAAGAATTTGCAACCCGCCCTTATCCATTATATTTCGCAAACCACGCCAGAGGCGGGGAAGAAATCAAGGAGAGCGATGTTATCATGTGAGGGTAATTATTACCATACTCAATAATCGATATGATAATAAATACACTCTGTTTGGGAGCAAAATACGGCAAATTACTAATGCTCTATCCTTCGAAAATCCACTATTTTCCATTACGTGACTTAAAATTGCGGAAATCCACCCGAACCGTTCTACGAAATCGGACGGTCAGTTTTTTCGAGAAAACCTCAGCTTGTTTGGAAGCGCTCCACTTGCCTGCTCTGAAAGGAGGGATCGGAAATATGGCCAGGATACTGATAGTCGACGACGATAAAGTGCTACTCTCAGTTATGAGCGAATATTTGAGCGCTTATGGTTTTGAATTGGAAATTGCATACAGCGCGGCTCAGGCCCGACATTACCTGGAGCGCTCGGCCTGCGACGCGATCCTTTCGGATTTCAACATGCCCGGCGAATCGGGGCTCGATCTCCTGGGCCATGTCTCCAACCTTTATCCCGGACTGCCCTTTATCATTATGACCGGGTGCAGTACGCCCCTGCTAAAAGATACAGCCATGAAAATGGGCATCAGCGGATACGTTGTAAAGCCGTTTCGACTTATAGACTTGGCTGGCACCCTCCAGGCTATTCTGGGTTTCTCAAATCGGGGGCAACAAACGCTCGCCGCAACTGCCTAGCGCCGAACGGAGAAACTAAACCCGGCCCGCGTACGTAAAGACTCTCCAGGCCCGTTTGCATTCCGTCAATTTCCCCCGCCGCGGCCGTTGTGAAAGGTTGCTGCCTGCATGTGGTTCGGGACTTGGATCACACGGCAGGGGTCCAGACTGCCTTTTACGAGCATTTTAACGAAGTTTTCGCCGCCGAAGAGGCCAATAATGCCTTCGGAGCACTTTTAATCCCTTCGATGATCGTATCTTTCCACTTTACCCTGCCCTCATGAATCCACCGGCGCATATCGGATCAGAACCGCGCATGCTTGTCCATGAGGTCGACACTGGCCCCCCCAAAGTCAATCTCCTGGGGGTCGCCAATCCTCGTATCCAAAAATCATCGTCTGCACCGAGAATAAGACAACCTCCCTCTAACTGATTAACTTTACAAAAATTGACTAAACCATACTGTTTCGGTATAATATAGTCTTTGCGTTGACTCAGAAAGTGTTGCAGCCGATGAAAAAATCTCTGCAAGGTGGCTCCCAAAAGTGGGCGAAAAATGTTTAACTTCCCGGATCGAAGAATAATGGTGTCTAAAGCGTCAAACGATCTAATGTTCTAACAAGGAGTACATACATGACGGCAGTCCTGGAATTCACTCCGGACCAAGCCACTTCACTGGTTGGAGAGGTGATGGCTCGGTCGGGGCAAAACCTCAATGCTTGTTATCAATGCCGGCGCTGCGCATCGGGGTGTCCGGTAGGCGAAGAGACCGGTTACCTAACCCCCGATCGCCTTATTCGGATGATCGTTCTCGGCAAAAGGGAAGCGGCACTCGATAACCCTCTGGTTTGGAAGTGTGTCTCGTGCTTTACCTGCGGCACCCGATGTCCCAACGACATAATGACCTCCAGGATCGTCGACACTCTGAAGAAAATGGCCAAGGAGGCCCACGTTCCACCGTCATCTCCCAAGGTGGCCGCCTTTCACGATAGTTTTGTCGCCGCCTCCAAACGGTTGGGTAGGTTGAATGAACTTGAGTTCATGGGGCGTTACTTATTGAAGACTACATTAGGAGGCCTGGTGAAGCTCAAGTTCAGAGAAGTAATCGAGGAGCACAAAAGTCAAGCCGGATTGGGTGTGACCATGCTGCGGAAGGGGAGAATGCACTTTCGCATCCAGAAGATCAAGGGCAAGCAAGAATTCAGGCGGCTAATCAAGAAGGGCCGCGAGCGGGCAATGGGCCTCTCAAAGTCCCCGGCATCGCAGGAGTAGAACATGGAGCTAGCTTATTACCCCGGTTGCTCGCTGAAATCATCCAGTGAGATTTACGATGTGCAGTGTAAACGGGTGCTCTCGGCCATCGGGATCAACCTGCACGAACTCGATGACTGGAACTGCTGTGGAGCCACCTCAGCAAGCAAAGTGGACGATTTTATCGCCGTCGCTATGCCGGCACGCAATTTAGGAATCGCTGATGCATCTGAATACACCGAGTTGGTCATTCCTTGCTCCGCCTGCTACAGTCGAATGCTTGTGGCCCAGAAGATACTTGAGTTCGACCGGAGCCTTTTGGACGAGATCAATGCGGAGTTGTCAAACAAAGTCATTGGAAGGACGAAGATACTGAGCATTTTGGAGGCCATTCAGCCTGTGGTGAGTTCCGCAGACTTCGTCAAAAGGGTCACCAGGAAGCTCGAAGGCCTGAAGCCCGCCTGCTATTACGGGTGTATGCAGACACGCTTTTCGTATGGAGTGCCGGTACTGGACGATGTGGAGAATCCGCAGGGCATGGAGACCATCCTCGAGAGCCTGGGAGCAACCCCTTTGGACTGGAGCTACAAGACGGACTGCTGCGGGGCCTCTGCAGCTGTAAATGAAAATGATACCTCTATCCTGCTCATGTCCAAGATCATGAAGGACGCCATCGCCCGGCAGGCCAACTGTTTTGTGACCACCTGCCCCATGTGTCAGCTCAACTTGGACGCATATCAGGAGAAGGTCAGAGCCAAATATGGCATTGCCCAAAGCATGCCCGTTTATTTCATAACCGAACTTGTCGGCGTCGCCGTTGGGCTGCCGCTCGAAGATCTGGGGTTGGACCGGCATTTCGTGGATGCCATGGAATTGCTAAAGGAGTTGAATATAAATGAGTAAGCGATCCTCTGCAGGCAATCGGAAGCGCGGGTCGGTGGTAATAGTTGGCGCGGGTATAGGCGGAATCCAGGCGGCCCTCGATCTGGCCGAGAGCGGTTACAAAGTACACGTGGTCACAAAGGAATCGTCCATCGGCGGCACCATGGTTCAGCTGGACAAGACCTTCCCCACCGGAGACTGCTCCATGTGCATGATCTCACCCAAACTGGTGCAGGTAGGCCGCCACCCGGATGTCAATGTCGTTTGTCTCGCTGAGGTGATCTCTGTTGGCGGGGAAGCCGGAGATTTTTCGGTGAAGGTGAAGCAGCACCCCCGCTACGTGGATGTTGACAAGTGCACAGGCTGCGGCATGTGCGAGGAGAAATGTCCAAAGAAGGTAATCAGCGAATACGAGCAGGGCCTGTCAGTTCGCAAGGCCATCTATTCCTTGTTTCCTCAGGCATATCCAAACACCAGGGTTATAGATCGAGACAACTGCATTTATTTCCAGAAAGGCAAGTGCAGAATCTGTGAAAAAATCTGCCCGGCCAAGGCCGTCAATTTCAAAGAGACCGAGAAAGAGATAGATCTACATGTTGGGGCCATCATCCTCTCTCCCGGCCTCAAGCGATACGATGCAAAGGTGCGGGGCGAACTAGGTTTCGGCCGCTGGCCCAACGTGGTGAGTTCCATCCAGTTCGAACGCATCCTCTCCGCCTCTGGACCTTACAAGGGTGTCATCAAACGTCCCGGGGACGGGAAACACCCTCACAAGATAGCCTGGATCCAGTGTGTCGGTTCCCGCGATCCCCACAATGCAAATCCTTGGTGCTCCTCTGTGTGCTGCATGTACGCGACGAAGCAGGCGACCATCGCCAAAGAGCATGATCCGAACGTGGATGCCACTATCTTTTTTATGGAGATGAGGGCCTTCGGCAAGGATTTCGACAGGTACGTAGCAAAGGCGCGGGACGAGTACGGGGTCCGTTACAGACGCGCCATGGTTTCAACGATAAGGGGAGAACCCGTGACCGAAAACCTGATCCTAAGATACTCCCAGCCAGATCAGGTGCTTGTAGACGAGACCTTCGACATGGTGGTGCTCTCTATCGGACTTCAACCGCACGACGATGCTGCTGAAATGGCTGAGATCTTCGGCATCGAGACTACGCAATACATGTTCCCCAAGACGTCCGAATCTGCGCCGGTAGACTCTTCTCGACCGGGCATCTATGTGACCGGCATCTACCAGGGCCCCAAGGATATCCCTGAGACCGTTGTCCAGGGGAGCGCTGTGGCAGGCAGAGCCATGGCCTTTCTGGGAGAGGCCCGGCGTACGGAGACATCGGTCAAAGAGTTGCCTCCGGAGCGCGATGTGTCGGGAGAAGAGCCAAGGATAGGCCTGTTCGTCTGCAACTGCGGCGTCAACATCGCTCAAACTGTAGACGTGGAAGCGGTCGTTAATGCTTTCAAGGACCGCCCCAATGTGGCCCATGCGGAGAATATGCTCTATGCCTGCTCTCAGGATAATCAGGAGAGATTGAAAAGCCTTGTGAGGGAAAAGAACCTTAACCGTGTGCTGGTGGCCTCCTGTACTCCTCGAACCCATTCGCCCCTCTTTCAGGAGACGATCCGGGACGCCGGCCTGAATAAGTACCTTTTCGAACTGGCCGACATCCGGGAACAGTGCTCTTGGTGTCATATGGGACAGAAGGAAAAAGCCACTGAGAAAGCCATACAGATCGTCAAGATGAACTTGGCCAAGGTCACTAACCTTAAACAGGTGGCTACGGAATCGGTGGGAGTTACGCCTGTGGCGCTGGTCATAGGGGGCGGCATTGCGGGAATAACAGCGGCCATTGCTATTGCCGACCAGGGCTACCAGACCCATCTGGTGGAGAGAGAGGACTCGCTCGGAGGTCTTATAAAAGGCCTGTACAGGACTGCCGGCATAAGCGACGTTCAGGCCTTACTCAAGGACCGGATCGCTGCAGTCCAGGCACACCCCAAGATCACTGTACACACCGGCGTGGGAGTGAAGAGCACGGACGGTTTTGTAGGCAATTTCAGGACAGCGCTCACCGATGGAACTCAGTTCGAACATGGTGTGGTTATTGTCGCTATTGGTGGGAGAGAATATATCCCCAGCGAATATCTCTACGGAGAGAACGACCGGGTTTTGACTCAGAGGGAACTGGAGCATCGCCTGGAGGACGGCCGGGTTCTCTCAGGCGAGAGCTACGTGATGATCCAATGCGTTGGATCACGGGAAGAGCCCCACAATTATTGCTCCGGGATCTGCTGCCAGGATGCCGTCAAGAACGCCATTGCCATCAAGGAGCGAGACCCCAACAGCCCGGTCATCATACTTTACAGGGACATGCGGACCTACGGCCTAAGGGAGGTTCACTACAAGAAGGCGAGGGACATGGGGGTCCTCTTTATCCACTACGAACCGGAGAGAAAACCTAAGGTCGTGGCGGCGGGACAGAAATTCATGGTCAAGGCGTTCGATGCCATGTTGGGTGAAGAAGTCGCCTTTGAGACCGACTATTTGGTATTGAGCACCGGCTTAAGGCCCCACCCCGAAGCCGCCAGTATTGGCCGTATATACAAACTGGCCTTGAATCAGGATGGTTACTTTCTGGAGGCCCACGTCAAACTGCGCCCTGTTGACTTTCCCTCCGAAGGAATCTTCCTCTGCGGGTTGGCGCATTCGCCGAAAAACCTGGATGAAACCATAGGCCAGGCATTGGCAGCCGCCGGTCGTGCAGGAGTTGTCCTCTCCCACGACCATCTGGGAGCTTCCGGCATAATTTCCAAACACAACAGGGACATATGCATGTCGTGCCTGACCTGCCTCAGGCTCTGCCCGTTCGATTCGCCATACATCGGCGAGGACGGTAAGATCGGTCACAATGAGGTCAAATGCACGGGGTGCGGCATCTGCGCCAGCGTCTGTCCGGCCAAGGCATTTCAGGTAAACTATTTTAGAGATGATCAGATCGTGCCCATGATTGATGCCCTGACAGAGGGTATGTAAAGTAATTTGGTACATTTCAAAGGAGATGATCAGCGCATGTTCCAACACCATGCAATTGCGGCCGATGAGGCCGTTAACATAGAAAGGGTGCAGAAAACCCCGCCGGGCTGGGAGCCGAATATTCTGGCCTTTGCCTGCCATTATTGCGCCTTTGCGGCAGCAGATCTGGCTGGGGTGATGAGGCTTTCTTACCCGACAAGTGTAAAGATAATTCGGCTTCCCTGCACGGGGAAACTTGACCCTTATTATGTGCTTCGAGCCCTGGAGCGGGGGGTCGATGGCGTTTTTGTGGCCGGGTGACTTCCGGGGCAGTGTCATTTCCTGGAAGGAAATTCAAACGCTAAAAAGAGAATCCAATACCTTAAAGCCCTCGTTCCCGAGGTGGGAATCAGTCCGGAACGCATCGAGATGTATAACCTCTCCGCTGCCGAAGGACCAAGATGGGCTAAAATCTGTACGGAATTTACTGAGAGAATCAGGCAACTCGGTCCATCTCCCATCTGGCTGGCGGACCGCAAGCGGGCCGGTAAGGAGTAATATGGCATGATTGTCGGCAAACAGAAGCCACTTGAAGAAATATGGGACATGGTCAAAGGGTACCGGAAGATCCTCGTCTTCGGCTGCAACACTTGTGTAGCGGTCTGTCATGAGGGTGGAAACAAGGAGGCCGAAATCCTCGGGTCCCTCCTGCGCATGAAGGCCAAACAAGATGGAGTGGATACAGAGATCAAAACTGGTGGAATCGAACGGCAGTGCGAACACGAGTACTTTGAAAAGGCCGTCGGAGACATCGAAGGAGTTGACGCCGTCCTCTCCATAGCATGCGGCGCCGGGGTGCAGTTTCTGGGTGAAAAGTTTCCCGGCAAAACGGCCCTGCCCGGTCTTAATACGACTTTCATCGGGGTTGTGGACGCCCCTGGAGAATTCAGCGAGCGCTGCATAATGTGCGGAGACTGCATTCTTCACCTCACAGGCGGCATATGCCCCATCACCCGCTGTTCGAAGTCTCTCATGAACGGCCCCTGCGGTGGTAGCAACAAGGGGAGCTGTGAGATCAGCCCCGATGTTCCCTGTGCATGGCATCTGATCCATGACCGTCTCAAGTCCCAAGGTAACATAGGTCTCATCCAGGCTTATATCCCTGCCAAGAACTGGACCACTTCAAGGGACGGCGGGCCGCGCAAGCAGGTGAGAGAAGATATGAGAATGGAGAAGGAAACTGTCGCAGGCCAGGCGGCGTGATCTGAGCAGAGTCACTTTTATTAATGGTTAGTCAGGGAGGAAGTCCGGGTATGAGTGTGTTGAGGTCCGGAAGCAATTTGGAAAAGGTTCTCAAAGCGGGGCATTTTGCGCTGACCGGAGAGTGCGGCCCCCCTAAGGGAGCCAATGTTGAGCATCTTAAGGAAAAAGGGACCCATCTCGTAGGGATAGTCGACTGCGTAAATGTTACGGATAATCAGACGGCAGTCGTGCGCATGTCGAGTTGGGCGGCCTCATTGATCCTCATGCAGATAGGGCTTGAACCCAATTTTCAGATGGTCTGCCGGGACCGCAACCGTATGGCCATGCAAAGCGACATCTTGGGTGTTTACTCCCATGGAGTCCGGAATATTCTTTGCCTCTCGGGCGATCATCAAAAATTCGGGAACCACCCGGAGTCGAAGAATGTCTTCGACTTGGATTCCATGCAATTGATCCATCTGGTCAGGACAATGAGGGATGACGGAAAGTTCCTCAATGGTGAGGACATCGATGTGAGGCCGAAGCTTTTCATTGGCGCAGCCGCCAACCCGTTCGCCGAACCCTGTGAATTCAGAGTCCATCGTCTGGCCAAAAAAATTGCGGCAGGGGCAGATTTTATTCAGACTCAGTGCATCTACAACATGGAAAGATTCCGGGAATTCATGAAACAGGCCGTGGACATGGGCCTTCATGAAAAATGTTACATTCTGGCCGGTCTGACGCCGTTGAAGACCCTCGGCATGGCGCGATACATGGCTAAATCTGTCCCCGGCATGGATGTGCCTGATTCCCTTATCCAGAGACTTGAGGGGGCAGGCAAAGGAAAGGTTGCAGAGGAGGGGATCAAAATAACCCTGGAGCAGATTGAGGAATTCAAGGAAATGGAAGGCATTGCAGGCATCCACCTCATGGCTATTGAATGGGAACACAGGGTTCCCGAGATCGCCGAACGGGCCGGCCTGCTGCCAAGACCCAAGGTTTAACGATCTCTGGTGACATTCTATCGTTTACTGCGAGCCTCCTGCAAAGGATTTCCGCTCATGCAATTTCCAAAAAGCTCACACTATGGATTCTTACTGCGGCCGGACCAATTCCCTGCTGTAATAAAAATCTCCGTCGCGGGTGACCCACCGGCCGTCAATGCGCTCCATGATCCAGCCGCTCTCCTTCTTGCCGCCGAAAGCAGCGCGAAGCGGCGAAAGCAGATAATCCGGATTGTCATAAACCATTCCGTAATTTTCTCGAAAGAGTCTGAGATAATCCCTGTCGGCTGAGCCGAAGAAGGAAATAAGAAAGCCGTACCTGGACGCTATAAGCTCATGGACGGCCATTTCCGGATCGTCGAAAGGCTTGAGCACAAGAAAGGGCCCGAACAACTCCAGGTCCGGGATCGTCCAGTCGCTTTCAGCTTCGAAAATGATCGGGTGCACAGTCTCGGAATTTACTTTGCCGCAAAGCAAACGGGCCTCGGAACATTTCTGAATGGCCTTCTCGAGACTCAGCCGGGTCCTCTCTACTCGAATCGGGCCGATATCGGTGTCAGGGTCCAGAGGGTCTCCTACGCGCAGTTGCGCAGTGATCTCCAGCACCCGGTTACGTACAGCATCGTATAGGGACCTGTGAATAAGGGCCTTCTTCAGGGTTGTGCAGTACTGGCCACCGTTGACGAAGGCGCGGCGAGCGATGAAGCGGCTGGCTTTTTCGACCTCCGCGTCCTGAAAAACAACCGCTGCAGGCATTCCGCCAGGGCCCGCGAAAAATACCTTGTCGAAGGCCTCGCGGCGCCCGCGATACGCCTGTCCCACCTCGGAGCCCCCGGACATAAAAAGGACCCGCACAGTATGGTCCTGAACGCATTGCTCTCCGAACTCGCGATTGTTCATTCCGACAACGGGGTCAAGGGCGCGAACGGGTTTACAGATTTCTGCCATAACACCGGCCACACGGGGAGTATGAGATGAAAAGCTGAAGCGCAGGCGATTGCCCGTAATCATAGCGGCGCCTCCGAGACGACCCAGCATAACGGCATGCCCGTCGTAAGGGAAAATAGCCGCAACTACACCATAGGGCCTCCTGTTTTCAATCCAGGGGATTTCATCTTCCATGCTGCGAAGGTAACCCACTGCCAAATCCACCTCCATCCCGGTTACGCTTACCGGAAACCCGGCATCGGCAGCGGCGGCGACCTGAAGGTCGGATTTTCTATTTTCCAGACGCTGCGCTATCTCCAAAATCTGTTCGAAACGGCCTTCGGCCTCTTTCATCCGGTTTCCTCCATGGCATCAGACTGTACCTTTTCCATCACACACCGGGCACTTCATTTCCTTTTTCCCCCCGCACACCGAACACTTCTCTTTGGCCAGTCCCGAGAGCCATGGAGGGGATACATTCCCTTTTTTGCAAGTAATACAATAAATTATCCCCCTACCACTGCACATCTCACACAACATGGACTCGCCTTCTCAAATAACTCGAATGCTTGCCCGATCAATCTCAAGGCCTCATCACTTCA